>Ga0307509_10000044_pt1 | contig 176718 bp, 152 predicted proteins | sample 10_EM_MG_FD_202245 | JGI IMG/M metagenome (GOLD analysis project Ga0307509, IMG submission 202245) | Populus trichocarpa ectomycorrhiza microbial communities from riparian zone in the Pacific Northwest, United States - 10_EM | ecosystem: Host-associated > Plants > Roots > Unclassified... | reverse complement strand
GTTGCACGACATCACCGATCGGCGCCGCGCCGAGGACGAAGCGCGCCAGATGCAGGATCGCATCGCGCACTTCGGCCGCATTTCGACGATGGGCGAAATGGCCGCCGGCATCGCGCACGAAGTGAATCAGCCGCTCACCGCCATCGCCACCTACGCACAGGCCTGCCAGCGCCTGATCGCGAGTGGCCAATTCGAGGAAGAGGAGATCCGCGCGGCGCTCGAACAGATCGGCACGCAGGCGCTGCGCGCCGGCGAAGTGATCCGTCGCCTGCGCTCGTTCGTCAAGAACCGCGAGGTACATCGCGAACTGATCGAAGCGAGCGGCCTGCTCGACGACGTGCAGACGCTGGCGCAAACGGACGCGCGCCATCACGGCGTGCGCATCAGGATCGAGTCCGTGCTGCCAGCGCCGCAGGTGCAGGCCGACGCGGTGCAGATACAGCAGGTGATCCTGAACCTGGTGCGCAACAGCATCGACGCGATGCAGGGGATTCCCGAGTTCCAGCGCGAGGTGCTGCTGAGTACGCACATCGACAACGAAGGCGACGTGGAATTCATGGTTGCCGACCGCGGCGTCGGTGTGGACGCGACCACCATGGAGGAATTGTTCAACCCGTTTTTCACGACCAAGCCCGGCGGCACCGGGCTTGGTCTGTCCATCAGTCGATCGATCGTTCGCGCGCATGGGGGCAAGCTTTGGTGTACCGCCAATCCTGGCGGGGGTGCGCGATTCTTTTTCACCTTGCCGGCCGTGCCGGCATCTGCAGGGAGTTCCTGACAATGAGAGCCAATGCTATGAACGTGCGCCCCTCGATTTTCGTGGTCGACGACGACTCGGCGGTGCGCGATTCTCTGAAACTGCTGTTGCGCTCCGTGGGACAGGCGGTGGAGACCTTCGGCTCCGGCCAGGAATTCCTCGACGGCTACAACGACGACCGCGCCGGCTGCCTGGTACTCGACATCCGCATGCCCGGCATGTCGGGGCTGGAACTGCAGCAGAAGCTGAACGAACGACATTCCATCCTGCCCATCATTTTCATCACCGGCCACGGCGACGTGCCGATGGCGGTGGAAGCCATGCAGGCCGGTGCGGTGGACTTCATTCAGAAACCGTTTCGCGACCAGGATCTGATCGACCGCATCAACCAGGCGTTGGAGAAGGACAACAACAACCGCGCCGCGCTGGGCGAACGCAACGACATCCGTCGCCGGCTCGAAACACTCACGCCGCGCGAACGTGAAGTGCTCGACCTCGTGGTGCATGGCAAGGCGAACAAGGTGATCGCCGGCGATCTCAAGTTGAGCCAGCGCACCGTGGAGATACATCGCGCGCGCGTCATGGAAAAGATGCAGGCGTCGTCGCTTGCGCATCTGGTGCGGATGGTTCTCGAAGTGGGACAGGCATAACTCACATCCGGCACTCGCGCCGCGCAACTTTTTCGGCGCGCCGCGCGCGACCGCGCGTGCCGCATGCAACTCAAGTCGTTGGCGCGAAAAGAGTCGGCATATTTGTACTTTAGTGTTAAGTACAAGTGCGATCTTTTCGCGCCGCGGTGATCCACGAATCATCGCGGCATGCGACCACGGCCCACAACCGGATCCCCCGCCCCCAATCCTCCCTGCGGCACGGGTTCGATTTGTTCAGTGGCCGTGGCCGCTTTTTTTTACGGACGTCTTGGCACTGCGCCGCGCGCGCCGACGCAGTCATTCATCGCGCACTCGCCGTGGCCACCCGCCGTCCCCTCATTGCAGTAGTCGAAGCCGACGCATCCGACCGGCGCACACTCTGCACTCTGCTCAGTACGCTCGATGTCGATGTCCAGGACTTCGATAGCGCCGAAAGCTACCTCGCTTCGCGCACTGACATGCTCGGCTGCCTGATTTCCGAAGTGGCGTTGCCGGGAATGTCCGGCCTGGAGCTGCTGCGGCTCACCCGTTCAGCGCACGAAGGGTTGCCGGTGATCCTGCTCGGTGAAGAATGGGACGTGCGCGCTGCGGTCACCGCGATGCGCGACGGCGCGCTCGACTTCTTCGAGAAGCCGTACGTGAACATCGCCATCCTCAAGCGCGTGTCGCATCTGCTCGACCATCGCCATCTCAATCATCCGGGACCGGCGCACTGACGCCGCGGCATTGCGGCGTTCGTGAGCGTCGAATCGAGACGATCAGATCAGTTCGGCACGCGGATCGAATGCCAGTTCACGCTGCATCTGCTCGTACAGCGCGCGCGCTTCCGGCGTGTCCGCCGGCGGTACGACGATTTTCAGTTCGACGTACTGATCGCCCGGCGGCGCGCCCGGCAAACCGCGCCCTTTCAAGCGCATTTTCTGCCCGGCCTTCGCGCCCGCGGGAATGCGCAGATCGACGTCGCCCGCCAGCGTGGGTGTCTTCACCGTGGCGCCGAGCGCCGCTTCCCAGGGCGCGATCGGCAGCGACAGCGTGATATCGCGCCCGTCTACCTTGAACAGGCGGTGCGGGCGAAAGGTCAATTCGAGATACAAGTCACCGGCCGGACCGCCGCCTCTGCCGGCGCTGCCTTGCCCGGCAAGCCGGATGCGCTTGCCTTCGACCACGCCCACGGGAATGGTGACCTTCAGGGTGCGCGGCTTGAGGCCGACGTGGCCGTCGTCATCCAGTTGCGGCGTTTTCAGTTCGATGGTCTTCACGCCGCCGCGGAACGAGTCTTCCAGGTCGATCTGGATCTTGGCAACGTGATCTTCGCCGGCCGCGGCGAAGCTGCCGCGGCCACCGCCGCGCGGATCGCGAAAGCCGCCGGCGCCGCCGAACAACGACGAAAAGAAGTCGCTGAAGCCGGCATCGTCGCGGCCGCCACCGCCGCCGCCGAAACCACCGCTGCTGAATTCGAAGTTCTTGCCCCAGTCGGGCGGCGGCGTGAACTGCTGGCCCTGCCGCCAGTTCGAGCCGAGCTGGTCGTAGGCGGCGCGCTTCTCGGTGTCCTTGAGCACTTCATACGCTTCCTGCACTTCCTTGAAGCGCTCTTCGGCCTTGTCTTCCTTGCTCACGTCGGGATGGTATTTGCGCGCCAGCTTGCGATAGGCGCGCTTGATTTCATCCTGCTTGGCGTCGCGGGCGACGCCCATGATCTTGTAGTAGTCCTTGTAATCCATAGGTAGAGAATGCGGCTGCGGACGGACCCGGCTCGGGTGATGCTGATTTGAGCACGGAAGTGTAGCCGCGCCGGCCCGAATTCAAGAGCGTCGGCGGGCGAAGCGCAATCCGAGCAGTCCCAGCAGCAGCAGCGGGCCTGAGGAACCGCCTCCTCCGCCGCCGGCGGCGCTGCCGCCTTGCGCCGGATTTGAGACCGGCTGCGTCACGGTGATCGACTTGATCGCCACGTCGTTGGCTGCATTCGGATCGACGTCGCTGCTCTGGACGCTGGCCTGGACGCTGGCCGCCCCCGCGGACACTGCATTGATCACAACGGTGCCGCTCGCCGTCGCGCCTGCGGCCAGTGTTGGCAGCGTACAGCGGAAGGTCTGTGCGGCAACGAAGCAGGTGCCGCCGGCAAGCTGCGCCGACGCGGCCGCGAGGCCGCTGGACAGCGTGAACTCGACGTTTACCGTCAACGCCGCGATGGCCGACAGGTTGGTGACCGAGAAATTCGCCGTCACGCTGGAGCCGGTCGTAACGCTGGAATCGGATTGCAGCATTGCGGCCAGATCCGCTGCCGCGTCGATGACCAGCGTGCCGCTGCCATCGTTATCCGCCGCCTGCGCATCGTTCTGTGCGCCGACGTGAGCCGAAATCGAATTCGTACCCACGACATCGCTGCGCAGAGTCAGGTGCACGATGCGCGTGGTGCTGCCGGGAATGTCGCCCATCTGGCAGGTGATCGCGCCGCCACCGCTCGTGCACGTGCCGCCGGCCACCCACGCATCGTCTACCGTGACGACCGGCGGCACGAGCAGCTCCACGTGCGAATCGAGCGCCGGCGAGCCGCCGGCGTTGGTGACCGCCAGATCCCACTCGAACGGCATGCCAAGCGGCTGACGGACGGTGCCGAGATCCGCGGGAATGGCCAGGTTCGCGGGCGGCAACGAGACGATGCAGCTCGCGGCCTGCATCCTTGGGCGCATCATCGCGAGGCTGCAATCGGAGAAAGTGCTGGCGTTCTGGTTGACGCTCGGCGACATCAGGAACTGGCCTTCCGGCGTGGCGGCGCAGGCATCGTCCGGATCGCCATCATGCGCCGCGCCGAAATTGTGGCCGATCTCGTGCGCCGCGATCAGCGACTCGATCCACGCGCCACGGCCGCTGGCCTCGGTCAGGCCCACGCCGAATTCCTGGCGACACAAGGTGTCCTGGTAAGCAATGCCGACGGTGTTGCCGTCGAGATTGCGGCCGGTGAACAGGTGCGTCAGTCCGCGCGCGCGCAGCGATGCGGTGTTCTTGCGCAGCTTGCCCAGTTCGTTGAGCAGCGTCCCCGGCACCGTCGTGGCCGTGAACGGATCCGTCGCGTCGGTGGCTATGGACAGAGTCGGCACCTGGATTTCCACACCGAGCTGCGCGCTGAAGATGCCATCGACGTTGTTCAGGCGCAGCAGGATTTCATCGCGAGCTTCCTGCTCGCTGGCAAAGCGGTCGTGAAAGGCCGCATCGCCCAGCGCGGAGAGTTCGAGCCGCACGGACGCGCCCGCCGCACGCATGATGGCGGGCGTGCCTTTCAGCTCGTTCAGCATGGACTGATAGGCGTCGGAGCCTTTTTGCGACCCGGCGCCGGAGATGTCCGCCGCGCCACAGAAAGTCGCGCCGTTTTCAATGAGCGTGTCGGCGAGCTTGAAAATCACGGTGCTGCCCGCCGGCGCCTGGATGGGGGCGGCCGCGGCGTCGCGCACGGCGTCGGCAAGTTCGACGACGTACAGATCGCGCCCGTCCCAGATCATGCCGCGCACCGTCTGGCCCTTGGCGCTCATGCGCACCCAGGAGCCCGGCACGTTATCGAGCGAGCCTCGGTAGAGACTCTGGGCGGCGCCGGCTGCGGCGGGAGAGGCGGTGGCCACCGCATCGGCCAGCCGGGAATTCCTTTCCAGGGTGAGGTCGAAGCGCCGGCCATAGGCGTCGAAATGCAGGTCGCGGACGCCACCATCGCTTGCCTTGCGGGCCGTCGAACCGGTCGCGGAGCCGGCCGCCGCGACCATAGTGAAGGGTTCATAGTGGGTAACACGGGCCGGGCCGGCCTCCAGCGAAGCGCCGACGGCAGGCGCAATGGCGAAGGCCGCAGCGCACAACGCCGCACCACGCCAAGAGTTGGTGAAATTCCCCCCGCGGACGCCCATGCCGATCTCGACCCCCGAATAAGTTGAGTCGACTATTTCGCATACCTTTCCGCCCGCGTACAAGGAAGCAGGTCCAGCAGCGCGCCGATACGCGACACGAGTCACGCCTTACGCCAACTGCGTCACTTGAGGTGGATTCGGTCGCACCAATCGCGCGCGCCATCCGGATTCGACCGCGCTAAACTGGTGCGCAGGAAATCGCCTGAGCGGCGAGCACACCGGAGACGGCGCGCAGCCGGGGCAGGACTGGAGCACGGCATAGAACGTGCATTGCAAAGCAGTGCTGCGGTAGTACTGGTACTCTGGCCATTACAAGCCGGCCTGCCGGCAGCACGCGAACGAACAACCTACTGACCGTCCCGCACTTCGAGACAGGAGCCACGGGGAAAATGAAACTAATCAGCGCCATCATCAAACCCTTCAAACTCGACGACGTGCGCGCCGCACTGTCTGAAATCGGTGTCTCAGGCATGACCGTCACTGAAGTCAAAGGCTTCGGTCGGCAGCGCGGCCACACCGAGCTATACCGCGGCGCGGAGTACGTCGTGGACTTTGTCCCCAAGACCCGCATCGAAGTGGCCGTCAAGGACGCGCTGGTCGATCAGGTCGTCGAGGCCATCATCACCGCGGCCAAGACCGGCAAGGTCGGCGACGGCAAGATTTTCATCACCGAGCTGGAGCGCGTGCTGCGCATCCGCACCGGCGAAGCGGACGACCAGGCGCTCTAGCAGTCTGCCGATCGGCGGATGGCATACTCAGGGCGGCGGCGCGCAAGCGTCACCGCCCTCGTTGCCTTCAGATGGTTTAGCCATGCCCCATGCCATCCGCATTCACGCCCAGGGTGGGCCCGAAGTCCTGCAATGGGAAAGCGTCGAGCTTGCCGAACCCGGCCCCGATGAGGTGCGCCTGCGGCACACTGCCATCGGCCTCAATTTCATCGACGTCTACGAACGCTCCGGCCTGTACGCCTTGGCGCTACCGGCCATCCTCGGCCGCGAGGCGGCGGGCGTCGTCGATGCTGTCGGCTCAAGAGTCCGGCAACTCGCCGTCGGCAACCGCATCGCCTATCTCGCGAACGGGACTTACACCGACTACAAAGTGATGCCGACGCAGCGACTGGTGCGCATTCCCGACGCCATCGCCGACAACCAGGCTGCTGCGATGATGCTGAAGGGGCTCACTGTGCAAGCGCTGCTGCGGCAAGTGCATCGCGTGCGCCGCAATGAGTTCGTGCTGATTCACGCGGCCGCCGGCGGGGTCGGGCTCATTGCCGTGCAGTGGGCGAAGCATCTGGGCGCGAAGGTCATCGCCATCGTTGGATCGCCGGCCAAGGCTGACTTGGTGCTGGCGAATCGCGCCGATCACGCCCTACTCGCCCAAGACGACTGGCTTGCACAAGTGAAGGCAATCACCAAAGGCCAGGGTGTTCACGTGGTTTACGATTCCGTCGGCAAGGACACCTTCATGCAATCGCTCGACAGCTTGCGGCCGCGCGGCTTGATGGTCACGTTCGGCAATGCATCGGGCCCGGTGCCGCCATTCGCGCCGCTGGAGTTGAGCAAGCGCGGCTCGCTGTTCCTGACGCGCCCCACGCTGTTCGATTACATCGCCACGACTCGCGAATTGCAGCGCGCTGCGGCGGAGTTGTTCGGACTGGTGGCAAAGGGCGTGATCGACATCCATGTCGGGCAGACATATGCGCTCAAGGATGCGGCGCAGGCGCATCGCGCACTCGAAGCGCGGCAGACAACGGGATCGACGGTGCTCGTCCCGTAGCTGTTACTTCATTTGCGATCATTTTTCCGTCATCGGCGCCCAGCGCGGCTGGTTCATCAGCCGGTCACACCAGGCGCGCACGTTCGGGTAGGGAGCCAGGTCGAAGCCGCCTTCGTGCGCCACGTGCGTGTACGCGAACATCGCGATGTCGGCGAGCGAATACTGGTCGGCGACCAGGAATTTGCGGTTGCGCAGCCCTTCTTCGAGCACGTCCAGCGCGGCATAGCCCGCCTTCTTTTTTTCGATGAGCTTCTCGCCCAGTTCGGCGCGCGTCTTGTGCAGTGAGCTGATCCAGAAGCGCACAGTGCCGATGCTGGGTTCGAGGTGGTACTGCTCGAAACACAGCCAGTGCCACATGCGCGCGCGTTCGAACGCGTCGGTGGGAATGAGCGCCGAGCCTTCGGCGAGGAACGAGATGATGGCGTGGCTTTCCGGCAGGAAGCCCTTGCCGGGCACTTCCAGCACGGGAATGCGGCCGTTGGGGTTCTTGGCGAGGAATTCCGGGGTGCGCGACGCGCCGGCGCGAATGTCGACTTCGATCAGCTCGTACGCAATGCCGAGCTGTTTCATCACCAGGCGGGCTTTATAGCCGTTGCCTGAGGGCAGGTAATCATATAGCCGATACATCATCGCTCCGGTCGTCGTGCGCGGGAGTACGGTTCCCATGCGCATGCTTCGCCCGGCCCTTGGCTTCGCCGCATCCTGCCCGATGCGTGAAGAATAAAGGCCGCCGCGAAACTATTTAAGAAGACTTCCTCAAGCGCGAAGTGTGCTCGCCCCGCGCGAAATCGCGAGAGCGCCACTGCGTACGACCTCAAGCACCTCACCGAAGCTCCCCACTTCGGCAATGAACCTGTTGATCTGCGCCTCACTGTCCGTCAGTTCGACGGTAAAGCTTTCCGCTTCGTCCGACAAGACCCGGGCCCCGGCTTTTTGCACAGTGGCCTGCACAGAGTCGAGTTGATTCCTGGCGCAGCGCAGCTTGATAAGCAGCAGTTCCCGCTCCACGTGCTGGTCGCTGGTGAGGTCGTCGACATTCACCACGTCGATGAGCTTGAGCGACTGGTTGAGGATTTGCTGCACGACGGCCTCGCTGCCGCCCGTCACCACCGTCAGGCGCGACACCGTCGGATCGTCGGTGGGCGCCACGTTGAGGGACTCAATGTTGTAGCCGCGCGTGGAAAACAGGCTGGTCACGCGCATCAACGCTCCCACTTCGTTCTGCAGCAGGATCGAAATGATGTGGCGCTTGTGCGAGGGCATTCCGGCTTTTCCTTGGGCGGGCGGCTGGATCCAGGCGCTCGGGGATGGAGTCACGATGGTGGACATGGGCCCAGCAGCATACGGGATGGCCGGCGGGCTCGGCTAGTCTGCAAAATGGCCCACAAATGGACGCTGCGGGGGCGGACTGCTAGGCTCTTGCGCCGCATTAATTGAGGATGCTCTGTTTCGAGCATCGACCTGGAAATACCGTGGTGAATGTCGTGAAAGAAAGCCCGTTGAGAGAGAACACGACCGCCGGCCACGCAAGCACGACCGGCAGCCATCACGTACTGCATCCGCTGGCGGGCCGTGAGATGTCGGGTTCCGAAATCATCGTCCAGGTGCTGTCGGACGAGAACGTGGACACCATCTTCGGCTACAGCGGCGGCGCCATCCTGCCGACTTATGACGCCATCTTCGTATTCAACCAGGACAGCGCCAAGGCCGGCCGGCCGCAGATGCCGCTGATCGTGCCGGCGAACGAACAGGGTGCGGGCTTCATGGCGGCAGGTTATGCCCGGGCAAGCGGCAAGGTCGGCGTCTGCCTCGTCACCTCCGGTCCTGGTGCAACCAATACCGTTACTCCGGTGCGCGACTGCATGGCTGATTCCATTCCCATCGTCGTGATCTGCGGCCAGGTGCCGACGGCGGCGATCGGCAGCGACGCATTTCAGGAAGCGCCGGTGGCCAGCATCATGGGCTCGGTCGCCAAACACATCTTTCTGGTGACCGACGCCAGCAAGCTGGAAGCCACGGTGCGCACCGCGTTCGAGATCGCGCGCACCGGCCGGCCCGGCCCGGTGGTCATCGATATTCCCAAGGACGTGCAGAACTGGCGCGGCACCTTCCAAGGCACCGGGCGCCTGCCGATTCCCGGCTTCCGCCACCGCATGAACCGGCTGATGCGCAACGCGCTGTCCGAAACCCAGTGCGCCGATTTCTTCGCCATGCTCGGCGAAGCGAAGCGCCCGCTGATCTATGCGGGCGGCGGCGTGATCCACTCCGGCGCGGCGCAGGCGCTGCGCGAGATCGCCGCGGAATACCAGATTCCCGTCGTGACGACGCTGATGGGCCTGGGCGCGGTGGACACGACGCAACCGCTGTCGATGCGCATGCTCGGCATGCACGGCGCCGCGTTCGCGAACTATGCCGTCGACGATTGCGATTTCCTGATCACGTTGGGCGCGCGCTTCGACGATCGCGTCGCCGGCAATCCGCCGAAGTTCGCGCCGAACGCGCGGCGCATTGCGCAGATCGACATCGACGCCTCCGAGATCAACAAGGTGAAGCCGGTGCACTGGCATCACGTCGGGCTGATGCCCGATGCCCTGCGTGCGCTGACAGCCTACGGCCGGCGCATCGATTTCAGGCGTGACTGGTCCGCATGGCACGACCGCTGCGCCGACCTCAAGCGCACGCACGCGATGAACTACGACCGCAGCAGCGCGCTCGTGCAGCCGTACTACGTGATCGAAGAGATCAACAAGCTGACGCGCGGCGAAGCCATCATCAGCACGGGCGTGGGCCAGCATCAGATGTGGGCGGCGCAATACTTCGACTTCCGCCAGCCGCGCCTGTGGCTGACCTCCGGCAGCATGGGCACGATGGGCTTCGGCCTGCCCGCCGCGATCGGCGCGCAATTCGCCAATCCGAAGAAGCTGGTCATCGACATCGATGGCGACGCCAGCATCCGCATGAACCTCGGCGAACTGGAGACCGTCACCACCTACGACCTGCCCGTGAAGGTCATCGTGTTGAACAACTGCGGCGACGGCATGGTGAAGCAATGGCAGAAGCTGTTCTTCAAGGGCCGCCTCTCGGCCAGCGATAAATCGCTGCACAAGAAGGACTTCATCAAGGCCGCGCAGGCCGACGGCTTCAAGTTCGCGGTGCGCCTGGATCGCAACGAGGACGTGGCGCGCGTGGTGCGCGACTTCGTCGAGTTCCCCGGCGCCGCGTTTCTCGAAGTGATGATCGACCCGGATGCCGGCGTGTATCCGATGGTCGGCCCGGGCCAGACCTATGAGGAAATGATCACCGGCGATCACATCGCGTCGCGCCACAAGACCGAGATCCGCCCGCCCGATGCTTCGGAAATGTTCTAAGAGGCAGCGATGAAATACTTGCACACCATGGTGCGCGTGCGCGATCTGGATCGTTCGCTCGCGTTCTATTGTGCGGCGCTGGGCCTGCGTGAAGTGCGCCGCTCGGAGCATGAGCAAGGCCGCTTCACGCTGATCTTTCTCGCCGCGCCCGGCGACGAAGAGGCGCAGGTGGAGCTGACCTACAACTGGGATCCGGAGGCCTACGGCATCGGCCGCGCGTTCGGTCACCTGGCGTATGAAGTCGATGACATCTACGCGAGCTGTCAGCGCCTGCTGGACCACGGCGTGACGATCAATCGCCCGCCGCGCGACGGCCGCATGGCGTTCGTGCGCTCACCAGACAACATCTCGATCGAACTGCTGCAGAAGGGCAGCGCGCTTGCGCCGCGGGAACCGTGGACTGCGATGCCGAATACGGGCCAGTGGTAATGCACGCACCCAGGCAGGCTGCGTAGCTGCGTAGGTTGGGCTGAGTCTGCGAAGCCCAACGTGGCGCGACGGGGAATGTTGGGCTTCGCAGACTCAGCCCAACCTACGGGGCGACGGGGCGACGGGGCGACCGGACGACGGGACTGAAATCAGGAATTGGCGAATGTCCCCATCAACATCGTCTTGGCATACAACTGCACCGCCTCTTCGGTCGACACGCCAGGAATCCAGTAGTTGATTTCCGCAGACGCGTTCAGCGTCGCGGTGAGCATCTGCGAGGCGATGAACGTGTCGACCGGCCGCACCGATCCGGCGGCGATGCCGTCGGAGATGATGGAGCTGAAGCGGTCGGACACGCGGTTCGACGCTTCGACCATTGACTGCCGGATCGCTGCCGGCAACGCCGACAGCGCGGTGGTGCGCAGCAGCGGACCGCGGCTGGAAAGCTGGTAGTTCACCAGCGTCGTCGCCACCGTCATCAGCTTCGACCAGTGATCGCGCGGTTCGTCGGTGACGGCGCGCTGCACGCGCCGCATCGCTTCGAAGCTGCGCTTGAAGCATTCGACCACCAGATCGTCCTTGGTGTCGTTGTGGTGATAGAACGAGCCCTTGGTGACGTTCAGCCGCGCGGAGATTTTCTCCACCGACGCGCCGCGGTAGCCGCGGTCGTTGATGAGGCGCGTCGCCGCGATCAGGAACGTTTCGCGCGACGTCGCATCCAACTCGACGTACGGCAGCACGTCGTCCAGCGGCAGCGACTGCGAGCGCCATTCGCTGCCCGGCAGCGCGAAGCCGTTGACGAAGATATCGAACATGCGGTCGCGAATGCGGCCGAGATCCTCGATGTCGTAGCGCGGCAGCCAGGCCTTGGCCCAGAAGATCTGCTCGGTCAGCACGTGCGCGCGCGCAGTGATGTTCTTGGCATCGAAGTAGGCCAGCTCCGGAGCGACGAAAATGCTGCGCAGCTTGGCGAAGAAGCGCATGTATGCCTCCAGCACCAGCGTGCGCTGCGGCTTCTGCAGGGCGCGGATGTCGTTGAAGACCGCGATCGGCGGCGCCTCGCCGATCGCGATGCGGCGGTGCAGCTCCAGCCAGCGGTCGAGCAACCGCAACAGCTTGGCCTTGGGATCGGATGCCTGCAGGGCCTCGGTGGTGACCTCGTCGAAGCGCTCGATGCCGTCCAGGAAGCAGGCGACTGCGAGGTCTTCCTTCTTTTTGAAATAATAGGTGACGCTGGTCGTGATGAGCCCGACACGGCTTGCGACGCTGGCGAGGGTCATGCCCTTCACGCCGTCGCGATTGAGAATCTCGCTCGCGGCCGCGACGATGGCCTGCTTCTTTCGTGCATAGCGGGCGGTCGACGCCGCGGGTGCGGCGGTGCTGGAGGCGGGGGTCAGTTCGGCGACAGGCTCTTCGGACGTAGACATTGCACTCGTGTTCCGGGGTTCGCGCCCCCTTCATGAAGAAATACGTCAGCCGACGCCGTCCCGCCGAATTCAGCGACTGGATTCGCCCACTATTTCCCTTGGGAGAGTGGCTTCGACGCAGCGCGGCGTCTATTGTACGCAGACACGGTCAATTTCCATTTGCTGTAGATGCCCACGCCCTTAAGACTCGTCCCACCCCCTGCGTCTACCTCGCCCGACGCTCCTGTCAGCCAGCTGGTGCCAATCATCATCGGTTCGGCCCTGTTTATGCAAACCCTGGACGCGACGGTGATCGCCAACGCGTTGCCCCAGATGGCGCGGGAACTGGGCGAAAGCCCGCTGCGGTTGAACCTGGCGATCAGCGCATACCTGTTGAGCGTGGCCGTGTTCCTGCCCATCAGCAGCTGGGCCGCGGACCGCTTCGGCGCGCGCACCGTGTTCGTCGGATCCATCGTGCTGTTCGCGCTGGCCTCGCTATGCTGCGGCATCTCGCAGAGCCTCGCCCAACTCATCGTCGCGCGTGTGCTGCAGGGGTGCGCCGGCGCGATGATGGCGCCGGTCGGGCGCCTGGTGCTGCTCAAGACAGTGCCCAAATCTCAACTCATCCGCGCCATGGCGGCGCTGAGCATTCCAGCCATGCTCGGGCCGGTGATCGGGCCGGTGCTGGGCGGAGCCATCGTGACGTTCAGTTCGTGGCGCTGGATCTTCTTCATCAACCTGCCCATCGGTTTGCTGGGCGTAGTGCTGGTGACGCGCTTCGTCCCCAACATTCGCGAAGAGTCGGCGCCGCCGCTCGATCTACACGGCTTCGTGCTCACCGGCGCCGGCCTGGCCTGCCTGGTGTTCGCGCTGGAGAACGTGGGGCGGGGACCGCTGTCGACTGCGTGGGTTCTAGCCCTTGCCGGCGTAGGAACGCTGTGCCTCACCTTGTTCGTCATGCACGCGAAACGCGTGACGAATCCGGCTGTGGATCTGTCGCTGTTCCGCATTCCGACGTTCAACGCGGCGCTCATCGGCGGCGCGTTCGCGCGGCTGGTGCTCGGCGCCAGTCCATTCCTGCTTGCGATGCTGTTGCAGGTCAGTTTCGGCCTGAGCGCGCTAGCGGCGGGCGCGATGACGTTCACGAGCGCCGCCGGCGGGTTGTTCATGAAAACCGCCGCGCCGCCCATCATCCGCAGCTTCGGCTTTCGTCGCGTGCTGATGGTGAACACCGTCATCACCGCCGGCATCCTGATGGCGTACTCGCTATTCACGCCGGTGACGTCGTACATGCTGATCGTGCTGGTGCTGTTCACCGGCGGCTTCTTCCGCTCACTGCAATTCACCTGCCTGCAGGCGCTGGCGTACGCGGACGTACCGCAGGAAAAGATGAGCGGCGCGAGCAGCCTGGCGAGCATGGGACAGCAGTTATCGCAGGCGATCGGTATCGGGCTCGCCGCGGTCGTGCTGGAGCTGACGCTGCGCCTCAGCGGCTCGAATCAACTCGACGCACATACCATCGGCCCGACGTTCGTGGCGATCGCAGTGATATCGCTGCTGTCGCTGCTGTTCTTTTTGAAACTGCCGCACGATGCGGCAGCGGAAATGAGCGGCCGCATAGAAGTGGACGATTGAGCGTGTAGCGAATCGATCGCGCGACTACAAGATCAGAAAATCTCGAACAGACCCGCAGCGCCCTGACCGCCGCCGATGCACATCGTGACGATGCCGTACTTCGCGCCACGACGCTTGCCCTCAATCAGCAAATGCCCCGTCATGCGCGCGCCCGACATGCCGTACGGATGACCGATGGAGATCGCGCCGCCGGAAACGTTGAGCTTGTCGTTGGGGATGCCGAGCTTGTCGCGAATGTAGAGCGTCTGGCTCGCGAACGCTTCGTTCAATTCCCAGATGCCGATGTCGTCCATCTTCAGGCCGGCGAGCTTGAGCAGCTTGGGGATGGCGAACACCGGGCCAATGCCCATCTCATCCGGATCGCACCCCGCGACCATCATGCCGCGATACGCGCCCAGCGGCTGCAGGCCGCGCTTCGCGGCTTCCTTCGCTTCCATCAGCACCAGCGCCGCGGCGCCGTCGGAAAGCTGCGATGCATTGCCGGCGGTGATGAACTTGCCTTGCTTGATGCGCTGGCCATCCTTGAACACGGGCTGCAGCGCCTGCAGGTCCGCGAGCGTGGTCTTGGGACGATTGCCCTCATCGAGCTTGATCGTCACCGACTTCTCGGCAGTGACGCCGGTTTCTTTGTCGGTCACCAGCATGACGGCAGGCAGCGGCGCGATCTCCGCGTCATAGCGGCCTTCGGCCTGCGCCTTCGCGGTGCGCTGCTGCGACTGGAATGCGTATTCGTCCTGCGCTTCGCGGCTCACGCCGTAACGCTCGGCGACGATTTCCGCCGTCTCGATCATGCTCATGTAGATCTGCGGAATGTTCTTGACCAGCCACGGATCGGCGCCGCGGAAGCGGTTCAACTTGTCGTTCTGCACCAGCGAGACGGCTTCGGCGCCGCCGCCGACCGCGATCTGCATGCCGTCCTGCACGATCTGCTTGGCGGCCGTCGCAATACCCATCAGGCCGGACGAGCACTGGCGGTCGATGGTCATGCCCGGCACGGTGACAGGCAGGCCGGCGCGCAGCGCCGCCTGGCGCGCGAGGTTGCCGCCGGTGGAGCCCTGCTGCAGCGCGCAGCCGAACACCACGTCTTCGACTTCGCCGGCTTCGATGCCGGCGCGCTGCACGGCCTGCGCGATCGCATGACCGGCCAGTTCCTGGCCCTGGGTGTTGTTGAACGCGCCGCGAAAAGCCTTGCCGATCGGCGTGCGGGCGGTGGAGACGATGACTGCTTCGCGCATGGGAATTACCTGGAAGTTAGCTGTGGGCCAGGGCGATACTCAAAAACGTCGCCGCGAAAACGCTGGTGCAAGTGTGTCACTTCAGATCCTGGAAGCGCTTGCCTTGCGCGGCAAGTTTTTCCAGCAGCGGCGAGATCGTGAAGCCGGCGCCGAGCTTCGGGCCATATTCCTGCAGCTTCGCAACCACGTTTTTCAAGCCGATGGTGTCGCCGTAGAACATCGGGCCGCCAAGGTACACCGGCCAACCGTAGCCGTTGATCCAGACAATGTCGACGTCGGACGGGCGGATCGCGAGCTTCTCTTCGAGAATCTTCGCGCCCTCGTTGATCATCGGGTAGGTGCAGCGCTCGAGGATTTCCTGCTCCGAAATCCGGCGCGCCGTGCCACGCTGCTGTGCCATGAAGTCCTTGATGATCTTTTCGGTCACCGGCGAGGGCCGCGCGTTGCGCTTCTCGTCATAGTCGTAGAAACCGGCGCCGGTCTTCTGGCCGCGGCGATCCATTTCGCACAGCACCTCGCGGATCGTCGAGCTGCTGGACTGCTCCTTGATCCAGCCGAGGTCCAGCCCGGCGAGATCCGCCATGGCGAACGGCCCCATCGGCATACCGAAGTCGTACAGCACCTTGTCGATGTCCCACGGCATCGCGCCTTCCATCAGCATGGCCTGTGCCTGCTGCTGGCGCGCAAACAAAATGCGATTGCCGACGAAGCCGGGGCACACGCCGACGAGCGCGGCGATCTTGCCGATCTTCTTCGCGAGCTGCATCGAGGTGGCGATCACGGACTTCGAGGTCTTTTCCGCACGCACCACTTCGAGCAAACGCATCACGTTCGCGGGTGAGAAGAAGTGCAGGCCGATGACGGCTTCGGGACGCTTCACCGCCGTGGCAATTTCATTGATGTCCAGCGCCGAGGTGTTGGAGGCGAGAATCGCGCCCTGCTTGACGATGCGATCGAGCTTGCCGAACACCTCCTTCTTCACCGGCATGTTCTCGAACACCGCTTCGATCACCAGATCGCAATCGGCCAGTTTTTCCAGCTCCAGTGTGCCGGTAAGCAGCGCGGTGCGCTTCTCCACATCGGCCATCGTGAGGCGGCCGCGCTGCGCGGTGGTCTCGTAATTCTTGCGGATGACGGACAAGCCACGATCCAGCGCTTCCTGCCTGGTTTCCACCAGCGTGACCGGAATGCCGACGTTGGCGAAGTTCATCGCGATGCCGCCGCCCATCGTGCCCGCGCCGATGATGCCGACCTTGTTGACCGGAATCGTTGGTGTGTCGTCCGGCACGTCCGGCACCTTCCACACCTGGCGTTCGGCGAAGAACACGTAGCGCTGCGCGGCGGATTGCGTCCCGTTCAACAACTCGACGAACAGCTTGCGCTCGACCGCGAGGCCCGCGTCGAACGGCAGGTTGACGGCCGCTTCGATGGTGCGGATGTTGTACTCGGGGGCGAGGAAGCCGCGGAACTTGCGCGCATTGTCCTTGCGGAACTTCTCGAAAATCTCCGGCTTGCCGCGCGCCGCTTCGACCTTCGCATTCAAGTCACGCACTTTCTGCAGCGGGCGCCGTTCGGCGACGATTTTTTTCGCCAGCGCGGTCGCGCCCTTGAGCAATTCGCCTTCCGGCACGAGTTCATCGAACAGGCCCGCGGCGAGCGCGGTCTTCGCATCGACGTGCTTGCCGGACGTCACCATCTCCAGCGCCTGTTCGGGGCCGATGATGCGGGGCAGGCGCTGCGTGCCGCCCGCGCCGGGCAGCAGCCCGAGGGCGACTTCGGGCAGGCCGCACTTCGCCGACGGCACCGCGACTCGATAGTGACAGCACAGCGCGACTTCCAGTCCGCCGCCCAACGCCGTGCCATGAATCGCGGCGACGACGGGTTTGGGCGAATTCTCGATGGAGTCTTCGACATCCAGCAGGCTAGGCGCCTGCGGCGGCTTGCCGAACTCGGTGATGTCGGCGCCGGCGATGAAGGTCTTGCCTTCGCAGATCAACACGACTGCCTTGACCGCCGCATCGGCGATGGCCTGCTTCATGCCTTCAACGATGCCGGCCCGCAGCTGTTGCGACAGTGCATTCACGGGCGGAGAGTTCAGCGAAAGCACGGCAATCTCGCCTTCGACGGCAAGACTGGCCACGGCGTTGATAGCCCCCATCTGCATTTCCTCAACCTTGAGTGAGTGATTGACCCGGAGCGAATTCACCCGCGTCGATGCGCAAAGCGCACGACCGCCTAGCGAGATTTCGTTTCGAGCGGCGGGATCGGCGGGCGCGCATTATGGCCCAGTTGCCGCGAAATTACTGCATCGCAAAGATTCCGCAGGGTGGTCTGTCGGCGCGAAATACTCTTGAAATCCTCGCGCTTTACCGCAGCGCGACGATGCTGAACTTGAGGTGCAATTTGTCTTGAACTGTCAGCGCGCCCAGTCCGATGCTGAAAGGTGTGATGCCGAAGGCGCTCTGCGTGATGTCGAACTCGCCGCTCGCCCTCAGGCGCGAGTCGGTGACCACCACTTGCGCGGGCACATCGACATCGCGTGCCACGCCCTTGATCGTGATGCGTGTGCTGATCGTCGGCGACTGAACCGTGCCGGACACGCGCACCGATTGCAGCGTCACCGTCGCGAAGTGTTCGCCGTCGAGCACTTCGGCGCGCAGCATGTTCTTGCGCGTGCCGTCGCGATCCGCCTGCGGGATCTGCGGGGGAAATTCGCTGCCCGCCGCGGCGCGCGCCTGCGGATCGTCGACGACCAGGTCATTGACGGGGAACGACAGCTCGAATCCCGAGCGTGCCAGCGTGGGATGCAACCACACGCGCCCCTGCACCGCTTGCGAGGTCATCACATGGTTGTGACCGAGGCGCGCCATCGCGCCGCCGCGATATACGAGGATGTTCACGCGCGAATCGGCGGCGCTCACCGCATACACGTTCGCGCCGCTCAGGTTGGGGGTGGGCAGCGGCGGAACCCCGGGCCGGCCGGCCGATGGGCGCATGCCCTTCGGACAGGCGGCGAGCAGCAGGCTCACGCCGATGACAGCCAACGCTCTGACGGTTGCTTGCATGCTCGACTTCCTCCGCGGCCACCATGATCTCGACGCCAATCCCTAACGTGACGCGATGTGCGACCGCGCCGTTCGAATGCCTTAGACTACGCCCCGCGCGCGCCCTGCGGCGCATATGACCGAGCGCATACCCCACCGGAGCGGCCGATGCTGAAGAATACGACACAGAAATACGGCGGCCTGGCGCAACTGTTTCACTGGGTGATCGTCATCCTGATCATCTATCAATTTTACCTGGCGAATAAGGCCGAAGACCTGCCGGTGCTGAAGAAGATCGGCGTGCTCGCGCAGCACAAATCCATCGGCATGACCATCTTCGCGCTCGCGCTGCTGCGGCTGGCGTGGCGCCTGATGAACCCGGTTCCGGCCGTGCCCGCCGGCATGCCGCGCTGGCAGCGCATCGGCGCACATTTTTCGCACGGCGCGCTCTATGCGCTGATCATGGTCACGCCGCTGTTCGGCTGGATGATGTCTTCCGCACGCAATTACTCGGTGAGCTGGTTCGGCGTCTTCACCTTTCCCAACCTGGTCAAGCCCGACAAGGCGAGCTACGAGTTCTTTCTCACCACGCACCACTGGCTCGCCTACGCCATCTTCGCTATCGCGGTGTTGCACGCGCTTGCCGCGCTCAAGCATCATTTCGTCGATCGCGATAACGTGCTGCGCCGCATGTTGCCGGTCAAACTCAAGCCCGGCCGGCCGTGAATTCAGTTACCGGTCAGGCTGCCAGTGTAGGTTGGGCTTGGTCCGCGAAGCCCGCCATCCCATCAACCCAAGTAATTTTTACCATGAGCACACCTACCTTCTCGACGTCGCGCTCCTTCACCGTTCGCCTGATCGCCGCCGCCTCCCTGACGTGCGCGCTGGGACTGGCCCTCGCCGCGACGCAATGGCTGATGCAGCCGACGCAAAGCAAGCTGTCGTTCATCGGCGTGCAGGCCGGCGCCGAATTCGAAGGTGTTTTCAAGAAATTCACCGCCGACATCAAGTTCGATCCGAAAGACCTCGCCACCAGCCGCTTCGACGTGAAGATCGACGTCGCGTCGGTGGATACCCAGGACGGCGAACGCGACGACACCATCAAATCGGCCGACCTGTTCGACGTGAAGAAATTCCCGTCGAGTCGGTATGTCGCCGACAAGTTCACCGCGGCGGGCCCGAACAAGTTCACCGCCACCGGCAAGCTCACGATCCGCGACGTCACGCGCGACGTGCCGGTCGAATTCACCTTCGAGGACAAGGATGGCGGCGCATGGCTCAAGGGCACCGCCAAGATCAAGCGGGTCGCCTTCGGCGTCGGCCAAGGCGACTGGCAGGACACCTCGACCGTCTCCGACGACGTGAAGATCCGCTTTGCGCTGCTGCTGAAGAAAGGCTGACGAGTGCGTTGCCCCGCATAGATCGCATGCGTAGGTTGGGCCAACCTGGCACTCGTCCAACTTCCTGACGCGCCGCGGACGCTAATGCGGTAGATTGGCGGCCGCATGAATCAGCCCGCGCCTGTTCGCTTTACGGATCTGGAAGCCTGTGTCGACGCCACGCTGAGTCGCGTCGGCAAGCATGTGGTGCTGGGCCTGCCGGTGGCGATCGGCAAGCCCAATCCGCTCGTCAATGCGTTCGTGCGCCGCGCCGTCGCCGATCCCAACATCCGCCTCACCGTGATCACTGCGCTGTCGCTGCGCCGGCCGCGTGGCCACAGCGACCTGGAGCGCCGCTTCATCGAACCGTTCGCGCAGCGCGTGTTCGGCGACTATCCAGAGCTCGAATATGTGCGGTTGATCGAACAGCAGCGGCTGCCGCCGAACATCGAGATCATCGAATTCTTTCTCGAACCCGGCGCCTGGCTCGGCAGCGAGCACCTGCAGCAGCACTACCTGAGTTCGAACTACACGCACGTGGCGCGCGATACGATTCATCGCGGCCTGAACGTCGTCGCGCAGCTCGTCGCGCCGCCGCCGGCGGGCGAACTTCCCGCGGGTGTGCTGAGCCTCGGATCGAATCCCGACATGACCGCCGACCTGCTGCCGCAGATCGCGGCGATGCGCGCGAGCGGGCGGCCGTTTGCGCTGATCGGACAGATCCACAGCGAAATGCCTTTCATGTATGGCGATGCGCTGGTGGCGTCGGACACGTTCGATTTTCTCATCGAGGAAGCGGCGCATCCGTTTCCGTTGTTCTGTCCGCCCAACCTGCCGATTCCGCCGACCGAGCATGCGATCGCATTGAACGTCAGCACACTGCTGCGCGACGGCGGCACGCTGCAGCTCGGCATCGGCGAGCTGGGCGACGCCATCGTGTACGCAGCGTGCCTGCGCCATCAGCAGCCCGCCGTGTATCGCGAAGTCCTGCAATCCACCGGCATCCTGGAACGGCATCGCCGCCTGATCGAAACCGAAGGTGGCACGGCTCCGTTCGAGCGCGGGCTGTATGGCTGCTCGGAAATGCTGGCCGATGGCTTTCTCGACCTGTACCGCGCCGGCATCCTCAAGCGCCGCGTGTATCCGAGCGCGAAGCTGCAGCGGCTGCTCGACGAAGGCCACATCGAAGAGACGGTGAGCGTGCGCATCCTGCATGCGTTGAGCGCGGCCGGCATGAACCGCATGTCGTACGTGGACTTCAACGAGCTGCGCGACGTCGGCGTGTTTCGCGACGATGTCGAATACGACAGGGGCACCGTCATCGCCCCGGACGGCGCGCGGCTGTCGGGCAGTTTCGACGATCCCGAGCATCGCGCCGCGATCGCCCGCAACTGCCTTGGCGAGCGCTTGCGCAACGGTGTGCTGGTGGATGGCGGTTTCTTCTTCGGCCCCAAAGGATTCTACGCGGCACTGCGCGCCCTGCCCGCGGAGGAACGCAAACTGTTCGCGATGCGCGGCATCAGCTTCGTCAACGAGCTGTACGGCCACGAATGGGAATTGAAGATGGCGCAGCGCCGCTATGCCCGTTTCATCAACACGACGATGATGGTGACGGGCCTGGGCGCGGCGGTATCGGACGGCCTCGCGGATGGCCGGGTCGTCAGCGGCGTGGGCGGCCAATACAATTTCGTCGCGATGGCGCACGCGCTGCCCGAGGCGCGCTCCATCCTGTGCGTGCGCGCAACGCGCACCGCAAATGGCGCGACGACGTCCAACCTGCCGTGGAGCTACGCGCACACCACCATCCCGCGGCACCTGCGCGATATCGTCGTCACCGAGTACGGCATCGCCGACCTGCGCGGCAAGACGGACCACGAAGTGGTCGAGGCGCTGATCGGCGTGATGGACGCGCGCTTCCAGGAGACGTTCGTCGCCGCTGCGAAGCGCGCGCTGAAACTGCCGAAGGGCTATCGCGTTCCGCCGCAAGCGCGCGCCAATACGCCCGCCGAACTCGCCCGCCGGTTCGCGCCATGGCGCAGCCAGGGTTTGTTCGAGGCGTATCCGTTCGGAACGGATTTCACCGCCGAAGAACTGGTGCTGGCACCGGCGCTGCGAGCGTTAGCCACGCAGATCCAATCCTGGCCGGGCCGGGCCGTACTCGCACGCAGCATGCTGAACCAATCGCCCGCACCGAAATTGCAGCCCTACCTGCAGCGCATGTCGCTCGACCAGCCCAAGTCATTGAGCGAGCGCGTGCAGCGACGCATGCTGATCGCGGCGCTCCAGGCCACGCTGGCAACTGAAGTTGGGTAGGTTGGGCTGAGTCTTCGAAGCCCAACATTCTTGACGCGTGCAAGGAATGTTGGGCTTCGAAGACTCAGCCCAACCTACCAAGCAGCGCTCGCTGGGCCTCAAGGAAGCGCCATTTCGTCTAAAGCAGATCGCGCGCCTGCTGCTGGAGCGCGCGTATCGTCGTCCCGATCTCACCTTCGCTCGCGCCATTCGCGAGAATGGCGCGCGACACATTGGGCAACACCCGGCCGCGCGCGGCTGGCATGCGAGTGAGCACATCCTGCATGGTCGCCCCTTGTGCCCCGACGCCGGGCGCGAGAATGAACGCGTTCGGCAGGTCAACAACTGTCGTGGCCGCATCGTCGCAAGTCGCGCCGACGACCGCGCCGATGAAGCCCAGCGGCTCGCCGCTTGCGCTGTGATTGCGCGCCGTGATCGCGCGGCTCAGGTGTTGCGCCACCGTTTCGCCGCCGGCGAGCTTTGCCGTCTGCAACGCCCGCCCTTCCGGGTTGGAAGAACGCACGACGACGAACACGCCGCCGTCGTTATGCAGCGCGACGCTCAGGAATTTTTCGAGCGCCGCAAAACCCAGGTAAGCATGGGTCGTCACTGCATCGACGCGCAGCGGACTCGATGGCGAGAAATAACCTTCGGCGTACGCTTCAGCCGTCGTGTCGATATCGCCGCGCTTGCCGTCGAGCAGCACCATCACGCCGCGGCTGCGCGCCAGTGCGACCAGTTGCTCCATCGCGCGGAACCCATCGCTGCCGAATCGTTCGAAAAACGCCGACTGCGGCTTGATGATGGACAACTGAAACCGGGCGGCTTCCAACACGCGCTTGCCGAACGCGAACGCGCCCTGTGCGTCGTCCGGCAGACCGCAGCTCTGCAGCAGCGCCGCGGAAGGATCGATGCCAACGCACAGCGGACTGTGCGCGGCGATAGCGTGCGTGAGGCGAGCGGCGAATGAAGGCATGGCGGTGACCCATGGCAGTGACCGTGAGAAAGCCCGCGGCATTTTACACAGTCGATCCGGCAGCCGACGGAATAGTGCGCGTACTCAGCCTGGCGCCTGGAATCCCCCGGCCCTGAAGGTCACCACCAGCGTGTCGCGCACGCCGCTGCCGGCGGCGGCTGCGGCGATGGGCTGGATTGGTGTCGTCTCGTGAATCACTTTGGCGTCGGCCAGCAGCAGCGTCGTCCAGGGTTCGGTCATCGTGAAACGTACGCCGGACGTGCCATTCGCTTCGAACACGCGCGTTTCGCCGCCGCGCACCGGGCCGCGATTCACCAGGATGACAGCGACGAAATCGACTCCGTCGCGGTGCGCGCCTTCGGGCGTGGGCCGCCCGATACCTGCGGCGGTGTCGATGCGAAACTGATGCGCCTCGACGTACCACAACTGTACTGGTCGAATGCGCGCGAACAATTCACCGAGCGTCACCAGCAGTTGTGTCCATGCGACGCTGGCCGCGACCGCCGGCTCGACCGGCTCGAACCAGCGCTCCATGCCACCATGCAGCGCGTTGTAATCCAACGGCTGCCAGTGCGCGCGATGTGGCACCATTGTCAACGCGCCGGAGGCTATGTGATGTTCGAAACAGCTGTGCCTGCGGAAGCGATAGCTGCCGCCGTCGCGCAGATGGTTATCGCGGGGCAAGCGCGACCAGGACTCACGCAACGCATCGAGTCCGGCGGACGCGGCGCCGAGATGTTGCTTGAGTTCCGCCGCCGCCAGCAACGCGTATCCGCCCTTGGATAGCGCTTCGACGGGACGTTGATCTGAAGTATTGAGGAGCATCGCTGCGCGGCGGGCGTCGGGTTCGACGTTGGCGATCGGGTGCACATTGTTACATTTCAGCGAGAGCATTTCATGGACATACGCTTCGCCTCTGCCTGCTTGCTGCTGCTCACTTCGATCGTTGCCGCGCCGTGCCTGGCGGCCGCACCGCGCGCCGACGCATTGACGACGCTCGCCGAACAATCGCGCTTCCAGCGCACCGGCCACTATGAAGAAGTGGAACGGCTGTGTGCCGCGTTTGAGAAGGCCTGGCCGCAGAAGGTGCGCTGCTTCGAATTCGGCCGCTCGCCGGAAGGCCGGCGCATGCTCGCGCTGGCGGCGTCCGACGATGGCACGCTCGATGCGGCAGCGGCGCAGCGCAAGCATCGGCCCGTCGCGTTGATGCAAGGCGGCATTCACGCCGGCGAGATCGATGGCAAGGACGCGGGGTTTCTCGCGCTGCGCGAAATGCTCGAAGGACGCGCCGCACCGGGCGCGCTCGCACGAGTGACTTTCGTATTCGTGCCGGTGTTCAGCGTCGACGGCCATGAACGTTTCGGGCGCTGGAATCGTCCGAACCAGGTCGGCCCCGAGGCCATGGGCTGGCGCACCACGGCACAGAATCTCAACTTGAATCGCGACTACGCCAAGGCCGACGCGCCGGAGATGCAGGCCATGTTGCGCCTGCTGGCCGAGTGGGATCCGATCCTCTACGCCGATCTGCACGTCACCGACGGCGCGGAATTCCAGCACGACGTGTCCATCAACGTGACACCGACGCAGGCCGGCGATGCCGAACTTGTTAAGACAGCGCTGGCATTGCGTGACGAATTGATACGCAAGCTCACGGGGCAAGGTTCGCTGCCGGTGAATTTCTATCCCTCCTTCGTACGCGACGACGATCCGCAATCGGGCGTCGCCGCGAACATTGCTCCGCCGCGCTTCTCGCAGGGGTACTGGGCGCTGCGCAATCGCATCGGCGTGCTCGTGGAGACGCACTCGTGGAAGGACTACGCGACACGCGTGCGCGTGACGCGCAACAGCATTATCGACATGCTCGAACTCGCCGCGGCGCACGGTGGAAACTGGCTCGATGTCGCCAAGGCGAGCGATATACGCGCGGCACAGATCGGCGGCACGCCGGCCGCGTTGGCTTACGTCAACGACGACCGCGTGACTCAGATCGATTTCCTCGGCTACGAATACACGCGCGAACCGTCGGCGATCTCCGGGGGAATCGTCACGCACTACAACAACAAGCGCCCCCAGACCTGGCACATTCCGCTGTGGGAAAGCGTCAAACCGCTGATCAGCGAGACCGCGCCGCGCGGCGGCTACATCGTGCCGGCTGCATATGCGCAGTGGATGCTGGAGAAACTCGAACTGCACGGCATCGAGGTGCGGCCGTTATCCGCGGCGACGGCGAAAACGAACGTGGAGACGTTCCGCGCGACCAAGGTATCGCTGTCATCGACGTCTTTCGAATCTCGCACCTTGACGACTGTCGAAGGCGCGTGGCGGACGGAGGCGCGCGACATTCCCGCGGGTTCGTTGTTCGTGCCCATCGCGCAGGCGAAATCGGCTCTGGTCATGGCGCTGCTGGAGCCGAAGGCGCCGGACTCGTTCGTGAGCTGGGGTTTCTTCAATGCGTCATTCGAGCGCAAGGAATACATGGAGGCTTACGTTGCGGAGCAGGTGGCTGCGCAGATGCTGAAGAATGATCCGGCGTTGCGGAAGGAGTTCGAGGAGAAATTGGCGAGCGATCCGGCGTTCGCTCAGAGTCCAAGCGCAAGGTTGGATTTTTTCTATGCGCGGCATTCATCTTGGGATGAGAGGCTGAACTTGTACCCCGTGTATCGGGTGCAGTCGGTGGTTCAGTAAGAAGTAGATTCTTCGGCGTCGCGGAGTGGCGCTCGATGTGCTCCGAATCTCACCCTCCCCCGTCTTGACGGGGGAGGGTAGGGAGGGGGCGCGGCTTCGTCGGGCACCCACACAACCGGAGCGCACAGCCTACCGCGGCACCTGAATCATCTCCGGCTCATGGCCGCGGCTGCGCAACCAGTCCTGTAGCGCCAGGCCGGTGCCGGCCGGCCAGAAGCAGCAGCGTTCCAGCGGGACGTGGCGGTAGTCGTCGAGTTCGTCGTTGAGCGTGATCGTGCCGGTTGCGGTCGCGTGATAGGCAATGATGATCTGGTTCATTCGCTCGAAGGGGTACACGCCGATCAGTGCCGGCTCGGCCGCGTCGAGATTCAGTTCTTCCTTCACCTCGCGCACCGCGCATTGCTGCGGCGATTCGTTGCGTTCCAGGAAGCCGGTGATGAGGCTGTAGAAATAACGCGGCCAGGCTTTGTTGCGCGCCAATACCACCGTGCCTTCATGTTCGACGATGATCGCCACCACCGGCGTCGGATTGTCGTAATGGACGAAGCCGCAGGACGCGGCGCAAGCGCGGCGGGGTTCGGCGTCGACGACGCGCTCTTCGAGCGACGCGGCGCAATTGGGGCAGAAGTTAAATGCGGGCATGGGCCGGTCGGTCAGCGGCCGCTGGCCTTGTCGAGCGCTTCAGCCTTGGCTTCGTCGGCCTTGGCTTCCGCTTCCTTGCCCATTTCGCTGTAGATGTCGGCGCGGCGGAAATAGCCGTCCGCTTCCTTGGGCGCCATCTCGATGCCTTTGTTCGCGTCCGCGAGCGCGGAATCCTTCTTTTCCAGCGACAGGTAGATGCGGGCACGATTGAGATAGCCGGCAGCGTCGTCAGGCTGCAGTTCGATGTATTTGCTGGCGTCGTCGAGCGCCGCCTCGAACTTGCCGGACGAGTCGCGGGCGCGTGAACGCATCATGTACAGATCGGCGCGATTCGGTTCGAGGTCGATGGCTTTGCGCAGGGACGATACGGCTTCTTCAGGCCGGCCTTTCTGCATCGATGTCTGCGCCTGCATGACCAGGTCGTCGACGTTCTTGGACTCGGCTGCGAAACCGGCTGCCGGCAGCAGCGTCAGCACGCCGACCAGCGACAGGCTCACGCGCGACAACTGCGATATCCACATGCTCGATACGGACATGGCAACCCCCTTTGGCTTTGCTTTATAGATGGCCTCGAACGGCGCGGGATCATTATGCACCCAAGACGCGGGCGATTCGCACACTGGCACGAGTAGCCTGTAGGTTGGGCTGAGTCCGCGAAGCCCAACGATCTTGGCGGCGTCTGCATGTTGGGCTTCGCGGACTCAGCCCAACCTACGGTACAACGGTATTCAAGCGGCCTGCAGAATGCGTTCGGCCTGGTTGCGCAGCAGCCGGCCGAAGCCCACCGAATCGAAGAAACGGTTCAGCGCCGTCATGTCGGGGGGACGGCGGGCCAGGCCGTCCCAGCTCGCTTCCAGCGGCATGTCGCAACTGATACCGGTGAGCTGCCGCGCCAGGAAGGCTCGTTCGCGGTGATCGCGCAGCTGCGACACCACGAAGCCGGCGTTGCGCATGCGCAGCTTCAGCACGCTGTCCAGATTATCGTAGAGGTGCGCCAGCGATTCGTAGTGCTTGAACAGCATGGAAGCGGTCTTGCGCCCCACTCCCGGGACGCCGGGAATGTTGTCGACCGCATCGCCCATCAGCGCGAGAAAGCAGGCCATGCGTTCGGGCAGCACGCCGAAGCGTTCGGCGATGTCGTCGTAGCCGAAGCGGCGGTCGTCGATGTAGTCCCAATACTGATCGCCCGGCCGCACGAGCTGCGCCATGTCCTTGTCGCGCGTCACCAGGATCACGCGCTGATCGGCGCTGCGCATGCGGGTGGCCAGCGTGCCGATGATGTCGTCGGCCTCGTACTGCGGGCTGGCGAAGTTGGCCACGCCCAAGGCGTCGCAGAACTTCCGGCACAGCTCGAACTGGCGCTTCAATTCCACCGGCGCGGGTTCGCGGTTGGCCTTGTAGGCGGGAAACAGTTGATTGCGAAACGAGACGACGCCGAGGCTGGCGTCGAAGGCCACCGCGATATGCGTAGGGTTGACGCGTTCTATCAGGTCGCCAAGGAATCGCGCGAACCCATGCAGCGCGTTCACCGCGTTGCCGTCGGGGTCGGTCAGCGTGTTCGGCACCGAATGCCAGGCGCGAAAAATAAAGATCGAAGCGTCGATCAGGTACAGCATGCGCGGAGCATACCTGCCACGGCCGACGCTGTGCTATGCGGCGTGCGCCTTGAGCCGGGCGTGCAGCGGGCTGGAGCGGGGAAAGTGCGCGAGCAGGTACTCCATCTGGTCGGCCAGCACGCGGCGGCCTTTCAGGTAGATGTATTCGGCGTAAGTGGGCGTGAACGGCACCGCGATCAATTGCAGTCCGGCCTGCTCCGGCGTCTTGGAGGCTTTGAGATTGTTGCAGCGGCGGCAGGCCGTCACGACGTTGGTCCATTTGTCGCGGCCGCCCTGGCTGATCGGGCGCACGTGATCGCGCGACAGCATTTGCGAGGGGAAACGCTGCCCGCAATACAGGCACAGGTGCGCGTCGCGCTTGAACAGGGTCTGGTTGTTCAGCGGCGGAGTGTAGTCGTTGCGCAGGTTGCCGGGATTATGCGTATGGCCGATGGTCGCGATGATGGAATTCACGGCGACGGTGGTCTGCAGGCCCGATTTGGCGTTGGTGCCGCCGAACAGCCGGTAAAGCTGCGTGCCACAGGTATATGCCACCTGCTCGGTGTGGTAAAGCCGCACCGCGTCCCGGTAGTCGATCCACTCCAGGGGCATGCCTGACACGTCCGTGCGCAGGATTTCTTGCGTCAAGTTGTACAAGTGTTGCACGACTCGAATCTAAGACTCTGTGGGCTGGCCGCCTCTGACTCGGCCTACGTTGAAGCGCACCGTAAGATACGCGACACAGATACCACAGTTCAACGTCACGCGGTTCTTACCCGCCGGGGACGGTCTCTAATGGCCGCCCTCCAGGGATTTGACCGCCTGGATCATGGCCACCATCACCTTCTGCGCGTCGCCGTACACCAGGCTGGTGTTGTCCGCAAAAAACAGCTCGTTTTCCACGCCCGAGTAGCCCTTGCCCTGGCCGCGCTTGATGACATAAACCTGCTTGGCCTGGTCGACGTTCAGGATGGGCATGCCGTAGATGGGCGAGGATTTGTTGGTGCGCGCCGCCGGGTTCACGGTGTCGTTCGCGCCGATGACGACGGCGACGTCGGCTTCCTTGAACTCGCCGTTGATGTCTTCGAGGTCGTAGATCATGTCGTAGGGCACGCCGGCTTCGGCGAGCAGCACGTTCATGTGGCCGGGCATGCGGCCGGCGACTGGGTGGATCGCGAACTTCACTTCCACGCCCGCGTCCTGCAACAGCTTCACGAATTCATAGAGCTTGTGCTGCGCCTGCGCCACGGCGAGGCCGTAGCCGGGCGCGATGATGACCTTGGACGCGTAGCGCATGTTGATCGCGGCATCGCCGGCCTCCGCCGACTTCTGGATGCCCTTGATCTCGCCTTGCTGCTCGGCGCCGATTGCACCGAAATTGCTGAAGATCACGTTCGCGACCGAGCGGTTCATCGCCTTCGCCATCAGAAGCGTGAGCAGTGTGCCGGCGGAGCCGACGACCATGCCCGCGATCATCAACGCGGGGTTCTGCAGCACGTAGCCTTCGAAGCCCACCGCAAGGCCGGTGAATGCGTTGTACAGCGAGATGACCACCGGCATGTCCGCGCCGCCGATGGGCATGGTCATCAGCACGCCGAAGATCAGCGCGCCGACGAAGAACACCGCGACCACCTGCGGCGACGCATGCCCATGCTCGAAGAACACGATCCACAGGCCGACGGCCAACGTCAGCAGGAACACCGTGCCATTGAGCGCCTGCTGGCCCTTCATGCGCCAGGTGCCATTGATGCGGCCGTCGAGCTTCGCCCACGCGATGAGCGAACCGGACAGCGAGATCGCGCCGATCAACGCGCCGACGATGGTCACGACGAGCGCGACGGGTTCGTGCACGGCGCCGGCGCGCAGCAGCTCGACCGCGGCGATTGCTGCCGCCGCACCACCGCCCATGCCGTTGTACAGCGCGACCATCTGCGGCATTGCGGTCATCGCGACTTTCTTGCCGCTCCACCACGCCCAGCCCGTGCCGATGGCCAGAGCGATGGCCGCCAGGGTGACGTTGGTCGTGAGATGCGGTTGCGCGTCGGCGTTGATGCCGAAGACGTACAGGAAGCTGGCGAGCGTCGCGACCAGCATGCCGAAGCCGGCGACCACGATGCCCGAGCGCGCCGTCACCGGCGAGGACATGCGCTTCAAGCCGTAGATGAAGAGAAACGCCGCAGCAAAGTAGCAGGCGCCGATGATGACTTGAGGATTGAGGTGCATGGCGATTACTTACCCGTGGCCTTCTTGTCGCCGGTCGGTTTATTGCTGGGTTTGAACATTTCCAGCATGCGCTCCGTCACGACGTAGCCGCCGGCCGCGTTGCCCGCGCCGAGCAGCACGCCGACGAAACCGATCACTTGCTCCAGCGTCGAACTCGCGTTGAGCAGCGCGTACATCGCGCCGACGACGACGATGCCGTGCACGAAGTTCGAGCCCGACATCAGCGGCGTGTGCAGGATGGCCGGCACGCGGCCGATGATCTCGTAGCCGGTGAAGGCCGCCAGCATGAAGATGTACAGGGCGACGAAGCCAGTGATGCTGGTATGGAAGTCCATGACGAATACCTCGAAAAGATTTCTTGCTTGACCGATTGCTCTGGTCGATTTTTCTGGCCGACCGCTAGCCGACGGCTTTGCGCGCGGCTTCGTTCTTGATCTCACCGGCGTGGGTGAGCGCGGTCTTGGCGATGACCTCGTCGTCCCAGTCCAGCTTGATCGCCTTGTCCTTGATGAACAGCTCCATCAGGTTGTACTGGTTCTTGGCGTACAGCTCGCTGGCATGTTCGCCGAGCAGGCTCGGCACGTTGATCGGCCCGACGACGGTGACCTGGCCGATCTGCACGGTTTCTCCGGCCACCGTGTATTCGGTGTTGCCGCCGCCTTCGGCGGCGAGATCGATGATTACGCTGCCCGCCTTCATGCCGTCGATCTGCGCCTTGCTGATCAGCTTCGGCGAAGGCCGGCCAGGAATGGCGGCGGTGGTGATGATGATGTCGGCCGCCTGGATATGCTTGGTCACGACGGCGGCGATCTTGTCCTGTTCTTCCTTCGTCAGCTCGCGCGCATAACCGCCAGCGCCGCGCGCGTCGACGCCGGTGTCGACGAACTTCGCACCCAGCGATTCGGCCTGTTCCTTCGTCTCGGGGCGCACGTCGTAACCTTCGGTCATCGCGCCCAGGCGCCGCGCCGTCGCCAGCGCCTGCAGTCCGGCTACGCCCAGGCCCATCACCAGCGCCTTGGCGGGGCGGATCGAGCCCACCGCGGTGGTCATCATCGGCAGGATGCGCGCGAGGTTGGTCGCGCCCATTAACGCGCCGTAATAACCGGCGAGCGCGGCCTGGCTGGACAATGCATCCATGGCCTGCGCACGCGTGATGCGTGGCACCAGTTCCATCGCAAAGCAGGTGATTTTCTTGTCGCGCAGCAAGCGGGTGAGATCCACTTCCTTGTGCGCGTAGATGAAGGAAATCAGGATGGCGCCGTCGCGCATCGCCTTGACGATATCGAGGCTGGGCGGCTGGACCGATGCGACGATGTCCGCGTCGGCGACCAATTGCAGCGGGTCCGCGCTGAAGGTGACGTTCTTGAACGCGCTGTCCGGCAGCTTCACCGCATCGCCGGCGCCAGTCTGCATGTGCAGTTCGGCGCCCAGCTTGACGAGCTTGTCGGCCACGGCGGGCACCAGGGCGACGCGCCGCTCGTGCGGGCGAGTTTCCTTGAGCACGGCTATCTTGACGGGCATGCACACTCCTCGAAACGTACGGGTCGATGAACGCGGCGGGCGGACCGGACAGATTGATTATTGATTATGCGCCGGATTGAATCATACAGTGCCGGGGTGCATCGATACCTCCCCCTGTGCTCCGCGCTCTGCTATCCGCTGACAGCTCACTTCGCTGCCGCGCGGCATAGCGTTTCATTGACCTTGCTCGCCATTGCACTGCTTGCCGCGACGGTGCTGATTCCCTCGCTGATCCGCGGCCGGCTGCTGGCCTGGCTGGCGATCGTCCCCATCTTCGCGGGCTTGTGGCTGCTGGGCCGCGCGGATATCAACCAACTGCCGTTGTATGTGCCGCCCGTACTGGTGCCAGCGTTCATGGCCTGGGTTTTCGGACATACGCTGGCAAAAGACCGGGTGCCGCTGATCGAGCAGATCGTGCGCCTGCTGCATCCGCCGGATGACCCGCCGGAGGCCGCAGTCTGGGCGTACGCGCGCAAGCTGACCCTGGCCTGGACGATTCTTTTCGTCGTCATCGCCACGGTCAACCTGGTGCTGGCGGCGACGGTCCGGCCGGAAGGCTTGTTGCTGGCCGCAGGTATCGAGCCGCCGTTCACCGTGTCGCAGGAATCCTGGTCGCTGTTCGCGAATCTCATCGGCTATCTGCTGGTGGGCGCGTTCTTCGTGCTCGAATATGCGTATCGCCGCAGACGCTTCCCGCAGCAGCCGTACCGCAACATGTTCGATTTCATCCGCCAGATGCTGGCCGCGACGCCGCGGCTAATGAAGTTCGAGCGCTGATGCCCACATCGAGCCACAGCGCGATACTGCGCGTCGCACCCGATCATCCGAGCCTGGCCGGACATTTCCCCGGTCAACCGGTGGTGCCAGGCGTGCTCCTGCTGGATCACGTCATCGATGCGGCGCAAGCGTGGTTGGGACAGCCCGTGAGCGTGCGCTCGCTGCCGCAGGTCAAGTTCGTCGCACCGCTGCTGCCCGACGAGGATGCCCACCTCGAACTGAGCCTCGCCGACAGCAATCACGGCGCGGAACTGCGAGAATTGCGCTTTGTCATCCGGCGCGACGCTGCAATCGTGGCGCAGGGCATCCTGAATCTTGCCTTCCAGGGACCAGCGGATTGAAGCAGCAATGGATCGAACGGCCCGAGGCGGGCGGCGTCGCCGCGCTGCTGCTGATCCGCACGTTCGCGCTGCTCTGCGGCCGCACGGCCGCGCGGCTCGTGCTGATTCCCATCACGCTCTACTACCTGGTGCGCCGCAAACCCGAACGCCGGGCCTCGCGCGCCTACCTGCGGCGCATCCTGGGTCGCGATCCGAGCTTGCTGGAGATCGCGAAGCACATTCACTGTTTTGCCGCAGTCATTCTCGACCGCGTATTCCTGCTGTCAGAGCGTTTCACCCGCTTCGACGTGCGCGCCTACGGCATCGACCAGATCCATGCGGCGCTGGCGCAGAAAAAAGGCGTGCTCATATTCGGCACGCACCTGGGCAGCTTCGACGCATTGCGCGTGCTGTCGCAATTCAGCAAGACGGCGAAGACGCGCGTCGTCATCGATACCGATCAAAGTCCCGCGACCTTCGCGGTGCTCAATCGGCTGAACCCCGAACTGGCCGCATCCATCATCAACGCGCGCCAGGAAGGCACCAGCACCGCACTCGCCATCAAGGAAGCGCTGGACGAACAATGCCTGGTGACGCTGCTGGTGGATCGCGCGCGCCCCGGCAATCCGGTGCTCGACGCCGATTTCCTCGGTTCGCCCGCGCCCTTCCCCACCTCGCCCTGGCTGCTGGCGGCGACGCTGAAAGTACCAGTGATGCTGTGCTTCGGCCTGTATCGCGGCGGCAATCGCTACGACCTGCATTTCGAACCTTTCGCAGATGTGCTGGTCATCGAGCGCACGCGGCGGCAAGCGGCGCTGCGCGACACGCTGCAGCGATTTTCCGGCCGGCTCGAACATTACGCCCGCATCGCGCCTTACAATTGGTTCAACTTCTATGACTTCTGGCATCTTCATGACGCAACCCGCGCGCCGGATCGACCAGTGGCTGCGAACGCCGCTGGCGTCGAAGCCGCTCGCGATATTGGCGATACTGGCGCTGCTGCCGACGACGGCGCAATGCGACGCACTTGATACACAGGCACTGATCCGCCGTCTCGCCAAGCCCGCGCCGGCATCGATCGCGTTCGCGGAGATCCGCTTTTCGCCACTGTTGCAGCAACCGCTCGTCGTGACCGGCGATCTCGGCTACAACGGCCCCGCCGTGCTGGATCGCCACGTGACGCGGCCGTATCGGGAAGACACGGAAATCCGCGGCGAATCGGTCAAGGTGCGGCGCGAAGGCGAACCGGCGCGCAGCTTCGCGCTGAAGCGCGCGCCCGAACTGCAAGGGTTGCTGACCGCGTTCACGGCGCTGCTCGCCGGCAACCAGGCGGACATCGAAAAGCAGTTCACGATTGCCGCGAGCGGCGATGAGGAGATCTGGCGTCTCGTCCTGACGCCGGTGGATGTGCGCGTGCGCAAGCGCGTGCAGCAGATCGAGATAGACGGACGCGGCAGCGCACCCCGCTGCTTTGCGATCGTAAATTCAAATGAAGGCGCCAGCGTGATGCTGCTCGGGCCCGCGGCGCAAACCGAGCTGCCGCAGCCGCTGACGCGCGAATGGATCACGCGTTATTGCGGCGCACGCCAATGATTCTTTCGGAATGAATCGCCAGCATGAATCGAACTAAAGGCGCCATCGCGCTGCTGCTGGCCTGGATCGCGGTGCTTGCCGCGGTGGGTTGGTACGTCAATCGCGATCTGGTCGTCGGCGCGGACCTGCGCTTGTTCCTGCCGAGCGCGACTACGCCTGCGCAACGGCTGTTGCTGGAAGAGATAGGCGAAGGACCGGCGTCGCGCGTGCTCGTGATCGCCATGTCCGGCGCCCCACCCGAAGTGCTCGCCGACACCTCGCGCGCGTTCGTCGCCGCGCTCGCGCAGAGCAAGAGCTTCCGCATCGTTGCGAACGGCGAGCTGTCGTTCGACGCGATTCCCGACGCACTGCTGCCCTACCGTTACCTGCTGTCTGCGACACTCGACCACGACACGCTGGACGCAAAGTACCTGCATGAACAATTGCAGGCGCGGGCACGCGATCTCGCCTCGCCGGCGGGCGCGATGCTGGAGCCGCTGCTGCCGCGCGATCCGACGCTCGAAATCCTGAAGCTGCTGCAAAGCTGGCAGCCCGTCCAGGAGCCCAATCGTCAGTTCGACGTGTGGTTCGACCGGCAGGGCAAGCGGGCGCTGCTGATTGCCGAAACCATCGCGCCCGCTTTCGATCCGGATCGCCAGCGCGCCGCGCTCGACGAATTGCAGCGGACTTTCAAGCAGGTTGCTCCCGCCGGGCGAATGCAATTGACGGTCAGCGGCGCGGGGACGTTCTCCGTGCTGATGGAAGGCCGCACGCGCGGCGAGGCCCAGGCGCTCGGCATGGCGGCGACGGTCGGCATGATCGTCCTGCTGCTGGTGGCCTATCGGCGCGTCGGCCACGTCATCATCAGCGCGCTGCCGCTGGCGAGCGCAGGCATCGCGGGGCTGTTCGCCGTGAGCGTGCTGTTCGGTGAAGTCCACGGCATCACGCTGGCGTTCGGCTTTACGCTGATCGGCGTGGCGCAGGACTATCCGATGCACCTGCTCAGTCATCAGCAGCCCGGCCGTTCACCGCTGCACATCGTGCGCGAGCTATGGCCGACGTTGGCAACCGGCGTCGCGAGCACCTGCATCGCGTATGCGACGTTCCTGTTCTCGGGAGTCGTCGGCCTGGCACAGCTCGCATGCTTCACCGTCACGGCACTCGGTGTTGCGGGGCTCACGACGCGGTTCCTGCTGCCACGCTTGCTCGCAACATCGGGGCGAGACTATGGCCAGTCGCCGTTCCTCGGCAGATTGTGGCGCGGCATCGCGAACCTTCCGGCGCCGCGTTGGGCCGCTGCACTGCTCGCAGCCGCCAGCGTGGCGATCGTCGTATTCACGCCAGGACCGCTGTGGGAAAACGATTTGAGCAAGCTCACACCGCTGCCGCGTGACCTGCTCGAGCAGGATCAGGAACTGCGCGCCCAGCTCGGCACGCCGGACCTGCGCTATCTGCTGGTGATCGAAGCGGAGAGCGTGGCCGCAGCGCTGGCGCGATTGGAAAACCTCGATCCCAAGCTGCAGGAAATCAAGAGCCAAGGCGCGATCAGCGGCTACGATCACGCGGCGCGCTACTTGCCCACGGCGCAAACGCAGCTTGCCCGCCAGAAGAAGCTGCCCGAAGCGGCGGCGCTGCAAGCGACGTTGCAGCAAGCATTGCAGGAAACACCGTTTCGCGTCGATGTATTCGAACCGTTCCTGCAAGACGTGCAGCAGGCACGAACGCTACCGCCGCTCATGCCCGACGCGTTGCGCAACTCGCCGCTCGGCACGAGCCTCGACATGCTGCTCACACAGCGAGAGAACAAGATCACCGCGTTGGTGACATTCACCGGCGTCAACGATCCGCAAGCGCTGCAGCAGCTCGCCAACGCAGCGGACTCGAAAGCGCTGCTGCTTGATTTGAAGGACGCGTCCGAATCGCTGGTGGCCAAACAGCGTACGCACCTGCTGTGGAGCCTCACCGTCGCGGCGGTGTTGCTGATCGGCGTCATCGCATTCGCGCTGCGCAATCGCACACGCGTGCTGCGTGTATTGACGCCGATGGCGCTGACGACATTGCTGCTGGTCGCGGCGCTGCACGGCGCCGGTGTACCGATGACGCTGTTCCATCTGATCGCGCTCATCCTTGCCGCGGGCCTGGGACTGGACTACGCGCTGTTCTTCGAGCACGCGGCCGACGATCCGTCGGAACAGGGGCGCACGCTGCATGCGGTACTCGTGTGCTCGATCTCGACGCTGATGGTGTTTGCGCTGCTTGCAATGTCGAGTTTGCCGGTGCTGCGCGCGATCGGCGTCACCGTGTCGATGGGCGTGGTGTTGAATTTCGTGCTCGCACTGCTGCTGACTCGCGAGAGATCCGCGGTGCATCCGTGACGAGTCCACTTGCCGCGCTCATTCCTCATCAAGGTGCGATGTGCCTGCTGGAACGCGTCGTCGATTGGAACGACACGAACATCCGACTCGCGACCACGACGCATGCCGCGCCGCTCAACCCGCTGCGGTCGAATGGGCGATTGAGATCGATTCACTTGTGCGAGTACGGTGCGCAAGCGATGGCGGTGCATGGCGCGCTCAAAGCGCAAGCGGGCGGCGGTAAAGCGCCACCGGGCATGCTCGTGTCGCTGCGCAACGTCGCCTTGCACTGCGACTTCGCGGAACACTTCGAAGGCGAGCTGCTGATCGAAGCACAATGCCTGCAGGCCGGCGCCGCCAGCCAGCAGTATGAGTTTCGCGTTTCTCACGCCGGCACGCTGCTCGCGGTCGGCCGGGCTGCCGTGCTGTTGAGAGTGATACAGTAACCATCGGTCCCCACTTCGTTCGAGGCTGCAATGTCGTTACGCCGAGTCGTGTTCGCAGCGTTCGAGTTCGAACTCTATGACGTGCTCGGTATCAAGGACGGCCTGGGTGGCGCGTTGGAGCTACAGGTGAAAACCATCTATCCCGGCGCCGACGTCGCGCAGTTCTGCACGGCCAGCCGCAAGCCCTGGCCCGCAAAGGTCGACACACGGCCCGAAGAATTACCGGTGGCCTCACCCATGCTGATTGCGATGAATGCCCCCGCCACCCGCGAACTGTCTGTCTCGCCCGACAAGAAGTCGCTCATCTACAAACGCGACGGCTGGACCTGGACGTTCACGCCGACGCCCGATGCGGGCAAGTAGCCAGAGAGACTTGCAGGGAAGTCCCTATTTCCGGCTGCCACGCGATAATTGCATTCATTCGTTACAGTTGTTTACAGCGCTGAAATTTCCTCGTTCGCATACTCGGTCGCGCCACACGATTGAGGAAAGCAGCGATGAAGCATCACCTGATTGACGATCACGACCTCGGGTTGCAGCACGACCTGGAGAGGATCGCGGCGCTGAGAGACCGGCGGCGAGTCCTCGGCTTCATGCTGTCCGGCGGCGCGGCTGCGTTCATCGCAGGCTGCGGCGGTGGCGATGGGTCGGCCACCACCAGCTCATCGACGACGAGTTCGAGCGGTAGTTCGTCGAGCGGTTCATCCGGATCGAGCGGCACTTGCGTCGCCAACGCCGAAGAAACCGCGGGCCCGTATCCGGGCGACGGCTCCAACACGGTGAACGGCGCCGTATCGAACGTGCTCACCGAGAGCGGCATCATTCGCAGCGACATCCGCAGCAGCTTCGGCAGCTCGTCGACGGTCGCGGGCGGCGTACCGCTGACGCTCACGCTCAGCCTCGTGAACACGAACAACACCTGCGCATCGCTCGCAGGCTATGCGGTGTATCTGTGGCATTGCTCCCGCGAAGGCGGCTACTCGCTGTACACCAGCAACATCCAGAACGAAAACTTCCTGCGCGGCGTGCAGGTCAGCGACAGTAGCGGCCTGCTGACGTTCCAGACGATTTTTCCGGGCTGCTATACGGGCCGCTACCCGCACATTCATTTCGAGGTGTATCCGAGCGCATCGGCCGCGACGCTGTACACGAACAAGATTCTCACTTCACAGATCGCGCTGCCGCGCGACATCTGCACGACTGTCTACAGCGGCGCGACGGGCTACACCGCAAGCGTCAGCAATCTCTCCGGCATCACGACATCGAACGACAACGTGTTCGGCGACAACAGCGCCGCGCAGATTGCCGCCATGACACCGTCGCTCGCCGGCAGCATCGCCGCAGGCTACACGGGCAACATGACCATCGGCGTTGGGGCTTAGCTGAGCTTGCTGCGTATGACACGGCGCCGTCGCTCACAGGGATGACAGCGCTGTATCTGAGGTTTACTTAGACTGGTCGGATACTCCTTCGAGGCGATTGCATCGAAGCACCTTCGTAGCCCAAATGCACGAAAGGCAACGCCGGCGGCAGTCGTAACGACAAGCGCCTAGCCGATCATTCGGCTTTTGCTACTCCGTCCGCCAACTCAGGACTCGAGTGCTCCTGGATTCTTCAGCGATTTCTTGGTTTCCGACGCCAAGCGGCGCTCAACCTTCTTTACGTCCTCGGCCGCGGGTAACTTCTCGGGGCGGATTCCGCGCTCGATCAAAGTGCTACGAACCGCTTCGTTGTTGGTGATGTGCTCGTGTGAAATGTCCGCCTCATTTGCCAGTCGATGCTCCCTAGAATTGAAAATCGTGATTTCCGCAGCGAAATCCTTGGCCTTGAGAACTATCGTGGGTGCGAAGTCCGCGAGCGGCCGAGAGTCGGGAACCTTCCAGATCGCTTTCATCGCTTGAGTCGATCGGCCAAATAGCGCGTGGTCGCCCTTGCTGCGGATAAGCGCAAAATCCTGGCTACCGCCGGTCTGCTCGTAGATCACCACAGAAAGTTCTTTCTCGGTCTCGATAGGTTTCCTGCGGGCATGAATTCTCTCCGCGTCCAACAAGCGCTGTTCGATGAGCTCCGCACGACGCGTCTGAATCGCGAAATAGGTCTGTGCGAAAGCAATTTCGCGCTTTTTCGGATCGCCATTCTGAGCTATCAGATAGCACGCGAAGCGGGTCAGCATGATGTCGTCGATTTCGCGTTGGCTGCTGGAGCCAAGGTCGACCATTTTGTTGACGTCAACAAAATGGTCGGCCACCGCGTGATTCGACAATTCGCAGGCCGTTCTGGCCTTGGCGACAACGGTCGTGAAGTTCCGCCATTCCGAATACCCGAGCAACTCCTGGAGATCCCGCGCTAGCCAGTACTCGGTGCCACCCTCCGTCTGCTGGGCATGAGTCTCGAAGCTGTCGGTCAAGCTACGCACCAATTCCTTCTTCATGCCCGAACTCCTTTGGCGGAAACTGCGATTGGGCATTGACGCCCGAACGATCGTTCGGCATGGTAGGCGCATGCCCAACGACGTTCAATACTTGGCGAGCCTGCAGGACTACTACGCAAAGCATCGCGTGCTCCCCTCCTACGCAGCGATTGGCGAGCTGGTCGGCATGCGCTCGAAGGCGTCAGTGTCCGAGATGGTCCAACGGCTGAAGGCCGAAGGATTTCTCAGGAGCGCGCCCGATCGCCGCCTGAAGCCGGGGGAGCGTTTCTTCGAGCGGCCGATGGTTGCAGCCGTCCAGGCTGGCAGTCCGAATCCCGTATTCGATGCGGTGCCCGATCTGCTGGGCATCGACGACTATCTCGTCCGCAATCCTTCGCGCACCGTGCTCATCCGCGTCAAAGGCGATTCGATGATCGACGCCGGCATTCATGCAGGCGACACTGTGATCGTCGAGAAGCGCAATACGGCCAAGGCGGGCGAGATCGTTGTGGCCATCGTCGACAACGAATTCACGCTGAAGCTGCTGGCGCGCGAGAAGAACCAATTCGTGCTGCAGCCGCAGAACAAGGCGTATCCGGTGATACGGCCGAAGGGCGATCTGGAAATATTCGGCGTGGTGGTCGGGATGTTCCGCAAGTATCGCTGAGTGCGCAAGCCGGCAGTTCGAAGCCGTGACGCCACCAGGATGATCTTCGGGAGAGTGTCGGATTGCCGCGGGCCGCATCGTCCTTGAATCACTCGATTGCACTTGCGCATTCACTCATTCGACGGCACTGAACAGGAGCAGCCCATGACCACGTCACCCGCCGCGGATCGCGAACTCGTCCTCACCCGCCTCATCGATGCGCCGCGCGAGAAGGTGTACAAGGCCTGGACCGATGCGGACCTGCTCAAGCAATGGTTCGCGCCGTTGCCGTTCACCACGCCGGTGGCGGAGCTGGATGTGCGGCCGGGCGGCAGCAACACCATCGTCATGCGCGGACCGGACGGCACCGAGTTTCCGAACAAAGGCGTGTACCTGGAGGTCGTCCCGAACGAACGACTGGTGTTCACCGACGCGTTTACCAAAGCCTGGGAACCTTCGGAGAAGCCATTCTTCACCTGCGTGCTGACTTTCGAGGACGCCGGTGGCAAGACACGCTACACCGCCCGCGCGCGTCATTGGACCGTCGCCGATCGCGAAGCCCACGAAAAGATGGGGTTTCACGAAGGCTGGGGCCGATGCACCGACCAGCTCGCCAAGCTGGTCGCGCAACTGTGAGGCTGCGACTAACATAGGTGCATGACCAAGGCTCGGCTCGGTGCATGGTTCGCTGGCGCTGCGATCCTCGCGATGGCAGCACTGGCGAGCGCGCAGCAGTTCGGTTGGTTTCGTGGCGAAGCAATCGTCCAGAACGATCCGCCGCCGACGGAGTTCGTCGCGGCGCGGTGGCACTTCGGCACCAACGGTGCGATCGGCCACATGGGCTGGGCGCATAACTATCCCTACTCCGACCAGAACCTGAATCGTTTTCTGGAACGCACCACGCGGCTGGACGTGGAGCCGATGTCGTACCGCATCGTCGAGCTGGGCAGCGACGAAGTGTTCGACTATCCCTTCGCCTATGTCTCCGAACCGGGCGAGATGGAACTGACCGACAAGGAAGTGGAGCACTTGCGCAAATTTGTGCAGCTCGGCGGCTTCATCCTGGTGGACGACTTCGACGGGCCCTGGCAGTTCGAGCAGTTCCGCTCGCAGTTGCGCCGCGCGTTTCCGGATCGTGATTTCATCGAGCTGCCGCTCGACCATCACGTCTTCCATTCCATCTACGACCTGGACGACCTGCAAGGCATGGCCGCTTACGTGTCCGGCGGCAACATCACGTATTTCGCGATGTTCGACGACCACGGCAACCTGGCCATTCTCGCCGGCCACAACAACGACCTCGCGAATTTCTGGGAATGGTACGACCAGCCATCGATGCCGCTGAAGCCGGCTGCCGATGCCTTCCGGCTAGGTTCCAACGCCGTCATGCATGCGCTGACGCACTGACCGCAGCCGCGGCATCGCTCGTTCATGGACCATAGCGAAGAGGGCTTACTGCTGCTGCGGCGTGCCGCGTAGTGCATCTGCCCACGTCGGCGCACGACGACCTGAAGAACATAATACTTACGAATTGCTAATCGTGACGCATTCGTCACAACCAAACCGCGTCTGGCGCGTTTACCACAGGAGTAGGTAAATGGAGGCGCAGCTGCATGAAATTACGAATCCTCATCGCGTGCACGGTGGCCGCTGCCACCACGGTATTGTCGGGATGCGTCAGTTTCGGACAGACCGACATGCTGGTGACACCCTTCGGCGTGGCCGGCATTCATTCCTTCGCACCCCCGCCCTCGCCGGACAACTTCAAGCAGCTCGACCGCACGGCTGCGCGGCTCGCTGCCATTCAGAAAGAACAAGAGCAGGAACAAGCGGCAAATTGATTCGATATTTCGTCGTCGCAATGTCGGATCGGTGCGGGCAGGCTCGTCCTAGTAGCAGTTCGTTACCAAACACGACGAGGAGACCCCCATGAGCGCCGCGACGAACACAGCCTCCGCCCTTCCAGCCGCCAATCCCGATGTTCGCGGCGGCCTGACACCGTATCTGCAAGTCAGCAACGCCACTGCAGCCGCGCAGTTTTATGTGCGCGCGTTCGGCGGCGTCATCGTTGCAAGCCATCCGGTCGACGATAAGGGCCGCACCATGCACATTCATCTGCACGTCAACGGTTCGTCACTGATGCTGGGCGATGCCTATCCCGAACACGGCCATCCACACAAGGAACCGCAAGGCTTCAATCTGACGCTGCAGGTCAAGAACATCGATGCGGACTGGGATCGCGCCGTCAAGGCGGGCGCCGCCGTCGTCATGCCGGTGCAGGAAATGTTCTGGGGCGATCGCTACGGCCAGCTGCGCGATCCGTATGGCGTGCTGTGGTCGATGAACCAGGCCGCGCAGCGATAGTACCGGGGGCCGGCTCACGCCCCCACACGATTGGGATCGCGCCAGGCGCGCTCGAAAGGCAGCCGCCAGGCGTGCGGCGCGATGAGCTGGTGAATCGCATTCGGCCCCCACGCGTTCGGCGTGTACAGCCGCACCGGGGGCGGCGCTTCGAGCAAGGGTGTCGACACTTCCCACAATCGCTCGATGCCTTCGGCCGTCGTGAACAACGTGTGATCGCCGCGCATGGCATCCAGGATCAGCCGCTCGTATGCTTCCAGCACGTCGCCGATGAAACCGGTGTCGTGCATCGCGAACTGCAGGCTCAACTTGTCCAGCCGCATGCCGGGGCCCGGACGCTTGCCGTAGAACGACAGCGACATCTTCGATGCATCGGCCAGATCGAACGTCAGGTGATCCGGCCCTTGCGCGCCTACGCCCGAGCCCGCCGGGAACATGCTCTTGGGCGGCTCGCGAAAGGCGATGGAAATGATCCGCTGCCCTTCGGCCAGCCGCTTGCCGGTGCGCAGATAGAACGGCACACCCGCCCAACGCCAGTTGTCGATCGAGCACCGCAGCGCGATGAACGTCTCCGTTTCGGACTCGGAGTGCACGCCCTCCTCCGCGCGATAGCCGATGTACTGACCACGCACCACGTCGGCGGGCTGGATGGGCAGCATGCTGCGAAAAACTTTGTTCTTTTCCTCGCTGATGGGGCGTGGCTCCAGGTGAGTCGGCGGCTCCATCGCCATGAAGGCGAGAATCTGGAACAGGTGCGTCACCACCATGTCGCGGAACGCCCCGGTCTGTTCGTAGAACGCCGCGCGCTTGCCCAGGCCGAGCGTCTCGGGCACGTCGATCTGCACGTGGTCGATGAAATTGCGGTTCCAGATGGGCTCGAACAAACCATTGGCGAAGCGAAAGGCCAGAATGTTCTGCGCCGGCTCCTTGCCCAGGAAATGATCGATGCGAAAGATCTGCTCCTCGTCGAACACTTCGTGCAGCTTGGCGTTCAACGACACCGCGCTTTTCAAATCGGTACCGAACGGCTTTTCCATGATGACGCGCGAACGCGCGACCAAGTCCGCCTCGCCGAGCATGCGCACCGCTGACAGCGCGGCGTTCGGCGGCACGCTCATGTAGTGCAGCCGGCGACTCTCGCCGTCGAACGTCTTCTCCGCCTTCTCGACCGCCGCCTTGAGCGCACCCGCGCCGGCGGACATCGGAACGTAATCCAGGCACCCCGCAAACGTCGCCCAATCGCTCTCGCTGACTTTACGCGTGGAGAATTCGTCGAGCGACTTGCGCGCGAGGGCGCGAAAGCCGTCGGCATCGAGATCGTCAAGCGACACGCCGATGATGCGGCAGCCAGGAATGAACCCGGCGGTCGTCAGATGGAACAGTCCGGTAAGCAGCTTGCGGCGCGCGAGGTCACCGGTCGCGCCGACCAGCACCACGACCTGGGGAAACCGCGGGCCGACGCCAGGAGGAATCTTCTTCACCGTCGTCCCCTTGTTGTTATGCGACACGCTCTGCGACTCCCGCGGCCACTGTGGTGCAGGCTCGCAGCACTGCGCACCCCGGTGTATCAGAACCGCGGACGCGCGGGCATCAGCACATGCAGTGACGGCACCAGGGCGCGCTGCGCCGATCCCCGGTTCGAGTCATGCAAAATGGACGCCACTGGGCCAACGGACTGCAGGCCGCTGCGCCGGCGGCTTCACGCTCCCTAGGCCGCCCGTCCCTCCGGCCGCTGCGCATTGCGGCCGTTGAACAGCGTCAGCAGCGGGGCGGTCATGACGGTCGTGACGATCGCCATCACCATCAGCATGGTGAAGACGCGGTTGTCGATCACGCCGATGTCCAGGCCCACCTTGATCACGATCAGTTCCATCAGGCCGCGCGCGTTCATGAGCGAGCCGATGGCGAATGACATGCGCCAGGGTTGGCCGGCGAGGCGCGCGCCCGCTGCGCCGCCGATGATTTTGCCGAACACCGCAGCGACCAGGATCAGCAGCAATGCGCCCAGACCCGTACCCACGAATGCGTCGGGCGTCGTATTCAGGCCGGCCAGTGCGAAGAAGATGGGCATCAGCACGATCAAGGCGACGTGCTCGATGCGCTCGATCAGCGCCGCGAGCAGGCGGTCGTCGCGCGGCAGGCAGGCGCCGAACAGGAACGCGCCGAAGACGGGATGCACGTTGAGGATCTCGGTCGCATAGGCGCAGGCAAACGTGCCGATGAGCAGGACGGCGAGCAGTGCGCCCTCGGGGCGCCCGTCGGTTGCATAGCGCGAGAACAGCGCAGCGATCAGCGGCTTCAGGCCGAGGAAGATGACGAGCATCAGCGCGGCCAGTCCGCCCAGCATCTGGAAGAGACGGCTCCAGTCGTGACCGCTGCTGGCCAGCACGACGACCAGCGCCAGCATCACCCATGCGAAGACGTCGGCAACGGCCGCACCGGTGAGCGACATGCGGCCCACCGTGGATTGCGTGATGCCGCGGTCCTTGAGAATTCGCGCCATCACGGGAAACGCGGTGATCGACATGGCTGCCGCCATGAACAATGCGAACGGCCAGAAGGTCACCCCGGCGGGCGCGAGATGCGGATACAGCGCGGCGGCCACCCCCAACCCCAGCGCCATCGGCACGATCACGGACAGGATTCCGATCCAGCTGCCGGCGATCAATTGCTGCCGCACACCCAGCGGCAGGCGCAGCTCCGCGCCGACGATGAACATGAACAATACCAAGCCGAGTTTCGACAGGCTGTTCAGCGCGTCCAGGCTGCTGGGCTCGAATACATGTAGGTGCCACTGCGGAGCGATGGCGCCGAAGACGATGGGGCCGAGCAGCAGGCCCGCTGCCATTTCGCCGACCACCGCGGGTTGGCCGAAATAGCGCAGGATCAATCCCAGAATGCGGGCGGCGCCGAGAATGACGACGAGTTGCAGCAGCAAGGGAGTGTGGTTCATGGGCGCTGAACCGGCGTCAGGCGGCTTCGTCGAACAACAGCGGATTCATCGCGCTCGCGGGTGCAGCACCGAGCAGCGCACGTACCTCATCCGCATTCAAGCCTGGACTTTGCGCGCAGGCGCGCTCCACGATTTGCTGCGCCAGAGATTCCAGCAGCACCACGTTTTCCTTCACGCGAGCGCGGAAGCCGGCTTCGTCGAGTTGGTCGCGCAGGCCGCTATTCAGTTCGGCGAACCACGGCAGCGACGCCTGATCCAGCACCATCGGACCGTTGCGCTTCTCGCTCACCCGCGACCACTCGCGCATGAACTTCTGCATCGCGAAGTTCAGCGCGCGCGCCTGCGTAAGCTCAGCCGAGAGCCGGCCGATGCTGTTCAGATCGGTGAGCCGGTGCTGGAAGAACAGCTGGCACAGCACGCCCCAGTAGAACGTGTAATCCCAGATCACTTTCACCGGCATCACTTCGGGATCGCCGAACAGCGCGTACTGGTCCGTGTACAAAGACAGCGTGCTTTCGTAGAACGAGAAGTAGAGCTGCTGATACACGCCGGCGTGCGCGCCGATGTATTCGTTGCGCAGGTCGCGCTCGATGAGGTCGGTGATGTAGGTGTTGCTGATGGCGATGAAATCGCTGCCGGGTGAATAGAACGGATCGAGGAACACGCCGGCCTCGCCGGTCAGGGCCCAGCGATCCGCGGAAAACACTTGCTTGCAGCCGTAGGAGAAATTGCGCAGGAAGCAGAAGTCCTGCAGCAGGTGGCGCTTGCTCTCGATGGCCTGGCCCATGCGCGGCTGGTATTTGCGAAACCATTCGAGCGACTTCTCGAATGTATTCATGGTTTCCAGCGGATGCAGCTTCGCATCGCACACGATGCCCACGGAGTGCGAGCCTGAGGACAGCGGAATCAGCCACGCCCAATAGCCTTCTCCGCACAGATGATTGGTGGACAGCCAGCGATGCGGCGGATCGCAGCGATTCAGCCATTGCGGGTCGGTGACCCAATCGTCCACGTCGATGCGTTCGCTCATGCGGAACCAGACGGCGTTCGCGTCGTGCGCGTTGTCTTGCGCGAGATCGAGCTTGCGCTTGATCAGTCCCGCACGGCCCGAAGCGTCCACGACCCAGCGGCTGCGGACTTGATGTATCTGGCCCGCAGCTTCATAGCGCACTTGATGCAGCGCGTCGCGTGAAGCGAGTTCGATGTTGCGCACCACCGCGCCAGCGACGAAACCAACGCCGAGTTCCTGCACGCGTTCGCCGAGAAAATTCTCCAGGATGCCGCGATCCAGCTGATAGCTGGGAGTGTCCAGGTAGCGGCTGGCGCCGAGTTCGACGACGCCTTCCAGGTCGGTGCGGCCTTCGGAGAAGAAAAAGCGGAAGCCGAACTTGCGCAGCTGGCGCTGCGTCAAGTGTTCCTGCAAGCCGAGCACCGTGTCGAAGTAGTGAGCGCCGATTTCCACCGACGACTCGCCCACTTTGTGCGCCGACTCGGGCACCGGATGGCGGCGGCGTTCCAGCACCAGCACATCGAGCGCCGGAAATTTCTGGCGCAGCTGAATGGCCAGCGTCAGCCCGGCCAAGCCGCCGCCCAGGATAACCACGTCATGCTGTGCTGCTTCATTCATCGGCGCGCCCTTCCAGCGGTGATCGGTTGTCGTTCTGCCGTAGGTTGGGCTGAGTCTTCAAGTGCCATTCTCCTCAGGACAGATGCACACGCACAGCCATCTGTCGGCCGAGGGACAGCGTCACGCCGTCGGCAGCCCGGCCCCGCGCGAGCAATTCGAAGAACGGCAAACACGGCGCCAGCGAGTTGTGTGCAATGTACTCAGCCGCGGGAGAATTTGCAGGAGTAATTGGCACAGCCTCGCGGGCGTCGATCTGCAGCATGAGCGGCACACCCTGGCCGCTGTCCGACGGTGCAAGCACCACCGCAGCACCCACCACGCCGCGGCTTGGCATCACCGTCGCGAGCGCGCCCTTGGCCTCGATGTCGAACGCGACCAGCAGCACCGGCTTGCCTTCGCAGGCCACCTGCGTCGCCGCTTCAAGCAATCCTGTGCCGAATGTGTGTTGGTACGCGCTGATGGCGGTGTACGGCGCCTGGCTGTGCGCGCCGATGCTCCAGTAGCCCGCCGCGGCATTGTGGACGGAATTGTGAAACTTGATCGGCGAAATCAGCGTCGGCGTGCTGACGAGCGTCGCACACATGTAATCGCTGATCGCGATGTCGCCATGCGTCGAAGCAAACACTGACGACAGGTCGCCTGGCGCATAGCCGGCCGCTGCGCATGCATGGCTCGCCACTTCGAGGGCCACCGCGACCGTATCGGGCGCACGACGGCGCTCCGTGGGTGCAAGCAAGGCGGGCACCGGCCGCGCCACGGTAGCTTCCGGCGCAGGAGCTTCGCCACGGATCACTGCGCGCGCGATCTCCCACCCCGGCAGGCGCGGCGCCCAGAACGCGATGCCCGCGACATTGAGCGGTGGCAGCAAACGATTCATCGCGCGTCACTCCGCGCCAATGCCAGCACGCAATTGCTGCCGCCGAAACCGAACGAAAAGCTCAACGCGTGATGCAGGCTGCGCTCGACGTTGTCGCGCTGAATCTGCGGGCCGCACCCGGCATCGAGCGTCTGCGTGTTCAACGTGCCGGGCGCCAGTCCATGTTCGAGCGCGAGCAGAGTGATCGCGGCTTCCACGATGCCCGCCGCGCCGAGCGTGTGGCCGGTCCAGCCCTTGGTCGAACTCGCCAATGTATCGGTGGAAAAAAGATCGGCGACCACTTGCGCCTCGACCTCGTCGTTCTTCTGGCTCGCCGTGCCATGCAGGTTGACGTAATCGATGGCCGCCGCCGACAGGCCCGCGCGATCGAGCGCTGCGGCAAGCGCGGCGCGTGCGCCCAAGCCTTCTGGATGCGGGGTCGACATGTGATGCGCATCGCTGGATTCGCCGTAGCCGGTCAGCCACGGGCCGCTGTCCGCATCCTTCTCGAGCAGCGCGAAGCCGCCCGCTTCGCCGATATTGATGCCGCGGCGCGCGACGTCGAACGGACGACACAGGTCGGGCGACACCAGTTCCAGCGCGTTGAAGCCGAACAGCACGCTGCCGCACAGCGTGTCCACGCCGCCCACGACCGCCGCATCGGCAACACCGCTGCGCATCAGCCGCTCGGCCTGCGCAAAGACTTTGGCGCTGGAGGAACAGGCGGTCGCGACGGTGACGCTCACGTTGCGCAGGCCCAGCGCGTGCTGCACGAAATCGCCTAGCGAATGCGGCGTGTGGATGATGGGACGGCGCAGGTCGGCCGGATAGCGGCCGTCGGGATCGAGCCGTGTGTACGCCTCTTCGCTCGCGCCGATGCTCGACGTCGAGGTGCCCATGACCACCGCGATGCGCCCGGCGCCGTATCGGTCGCGCGCCTTCGCGACGGCATCGCGGAATCCGTCCGCCTGCAGCGCGCGCCAGGCCAGCCGGTTATTGCGGCAATCCCATGCGCCGTGCTCGGCGGGCAGGGCTTGAGTTTCGAGTCCAGCGACGCGCCCTATCCAGGTGGGCAGCGGGGTCGCGCCGAAATCGTTGCGGCGCAATCCGCTGCGGCGCTCGCGCAGTGCCGCCAGCGTCGCGTCGCGGCCGTCGCCCAGCGCCGAACACAGCGTGTAGGCGGAGATCCGCAGCGGGGGGATGGGCATGCGGTGCGGCGACGGCGCTCAGGCCGGCACCACCCTGTTCGCCGCGATGTGCCCGGCGAGCGAGCGCAGCGAACTGAAGATACGGATGTTGTTCTCGTCGTCCGAGCGCAGCTGGAAGCCATAGCGCTTGGAAATTTCCAACGCCAGCTCCAGCGCGTCGATGGAGTCCAGGCCGAGGCCGGTCTTGAACAGCGGCGCTTGCGGATCGATGCCCGCCGGGTCCACGCCTTCGAGATTGAGGGCAGCGACAATGAGCTGCGCAAGCTCGCGCTCGCCGGGCGACTGGAATGAATTCTGTGAAGCGGCCATGCGGACAACCAGTACGTTCGTTGGGGCATTGAAGCGGTGAACCACCGCTGGCGCGAAGTGTATCATCCGGCCCCGTCACCGCATCCCGATGTTATCGCACCGTGCCAAGCACCTCTTAAGAGCCCGACTTGCGCCTGAACGAGCTGACACAAGACCTGCAGAAACGCAGCGCCGGCACCGAGTCGCCGAATGCGGACCGATCCGCACGGCTGCGAGTCGAATACCGATTGGCCGGGGCGGAAGCGACCCTGCAGAGCGGACTGCTCGCCGCGATCCGTTTTGGCCACACGGCGGCCGCGTCCGCCGATGGACCGCTGTGCATCGACGTTCAACTGCAACAGCTCACACCCGCTGCGTACTCGGAATGCTGGTACGCAAGCGGAGCGGTGACGCGCGGACAGGCGGGTTCGATCCGTTATGCCTGCGACGCCGAACATCTGTTCGCGGTGAGCGAACTCGACGAAGACGCAGTCGGCGGCGTCGCCGCCGCGGCCGAGCGGATTTACGCGGGCATGCGCCGCTTCCAGCACCAATCCAGCTTTCCGCACTTGCTGCGCATCTGGAACTATCTCGATGCCATCAACAGTGGCGACGGCGACCAGGAACGCTACCGGCAATTCTGCGTCGGCCGCTCGCGCGGCCTGGATGATGCGAACGCCGCGAGCTATCCCGCCGCCACTGCCGTCGGCCAGCAGCGCGCCAATGGACGTCTGCAGGTCTATTGGCTCGCCACCCGCACCGCCGGCACCTTCATCGAGAATCCTCGCCAGGTCAGCGCATATCGCTATCCACGCAGCCACGGACCGGTAAGCCCGAGCTTCGCGCGCGCCACGCTCGCGCGCGACGGCGCCTTGCTGATCTCGGGAACGGCGAGCATTGTCGGTCACGTGTCGCAACACGCGGGCGACCCGCTCGCACAACTCGACGAGACGCTGCACAACCTCGCCGCGCTCGGCGCGCCGGTGAACGGCGGCGACAGTAAGGCGCCACCGACGGAAAATACGCTGCTGAAGGTTTACGTGCGCGACGCGGGCAATGTCGAGGCGATCGCGCAGAAAGTGAGCGCGGCGTTTCCACGCAGCCCCGCGCTGTTCCTGGCCGCGGATATCTGCCGGCGGGAATTGCTGCTGGAAATCGAGCTGGTAAAACTTGCCGTGTAGCCGTGTAGGTTGGGCTGAGTCTTCGAAGCCCAACATCCAACGCAGGCCAAAGATTGTTGGGCTTCGCAGACTCAGCCCAACCTACACATTCGGCGCAGACGTATGCGTCGCGGCTCGCAACGCGTTCACCAACGTCGCGAGCGGCAGCTTGCCTAGTTCGTTGCGCGGCAGCACGGGAACGATCAACAACGGGCGCGGGATGAAGGCGCTGTCCACGCCGGCCGCGAGGCGCTCGATGATCTCGTGCGCGTTGAGTCCGGGCGCGACGACCAGCGCGGCGACGCGCCGGATCGTGCCGACGCTTGCCTGCTCCGGCTGGAACACCACCGCATCCTGCACACCCGGAATCGATTGCAACCGTCGCGTGAGGTCGGCGAGCGAGGCGCGCTTGCCCGCGACTTCTATCATGTCGGTATTGCGGCCGCGCACGATGAACTCGGCATGGCCCTTGAGTTCCACCACATCCTGCAACAACGTCGGCTCGACGAACCACGGCGCGTTCACCAGCGTGCCGTCTGGCTGCGGCTGCAGAGTCACGCCCGCATAGAGCCGCCACCATTCATCCACGGCAGTGCGTCGCCGCGCGAATACGCAGGTCTCCGTCGAGCCGAACATCTCCAGAAGTTGCCCACCGAGTTTGTGTTCCACCGCGGCAGCCAGCGCGGCATCGAGCGGCGCAGTCGCCGAAACGATCAACGCCGTGGCGGGAAATTCCTGCGCCGACTCGACAATGGCTCGCAAGTGGACCGGTGTGCTCACTAGCACGCGCGGTGCCGGAATTTCCGCCAGCGCGCGCGCAATGTCGGCGGGAAACAGCGGCCGCCCCGCGTGCACGGCCATGCCGCCGATCAACGGCAGCAGGATGCTCAACTCCATGCCGTACATGTGTTGTGGCGGAACTGTCGCGACGATCCACAGCGGATCGGCAGCCTTCAAGCCCAGCGCTGCGCGCATCGCGGCCGCATTGCATGCATTACTGCCTGCCACCGTGCGCCACAGTTTCGGGAAGGTCTTCGCCTGGCCGGTGCTGCCGGACGTGAAGCCGATCATCGCGGTGTGATCGGCGGCGACTCGTGGATTCACTGCGCGCCGGGGCTGGTCATCGAGCAAGGCAGCGGCAACGGTCGCATCGACGCAGCGATAACTACCGGCGTGTGCTTGCTCCACGTCGTCGACGACCTGCTCGGCGCGAGTGTGCGGCAGAAGAACCGAATGGCCGCGACTCAGCGCCGCGGCGTAGGCGACGAGAAAATGATAGCGATCCTCGCAGAGATCGATCATCGCGCTGCCGTCGGGAAGCGCGGCGGCGAGTGCGGCTACGTGATGCGAGAAATCCTGGAGCGTGAGCGCCTTGCCGTCGCGCCAGGCAATGGGGCGGCTCGCGTCGGGAGGTGACCACAGAGGAAGAGATGCCCCCTCCCTGCCCTCCCCCGTGGAACGGGGGAGGGTGAAGAGGTGCTTGTCTTCGTCACCCTCCCCTGCGTCCTCGCGGGGGAGGGCCGGGGAGGGGGCGTCTTCACTCCCATCCTTCGCCACTCCTTCAGCCCCAGCGCTTGAATATCAGCGACGTGTTCACGCCGCCGAAAGCGAAGTTGTTGCTCATCACGTAGTCGGCCTGCAGCTTGCGGCCGTCGCCGACGACATAGTCCAGTTCACCGCAGCGCGAATCGATGTTCTCGAGGTTCAACGTGGGGGCGAACCAGCCTTCATTCATCATCTCGATGCTGAACCACGCCTCCAGCGCACCGCACGCGCCGAGTGTGTGGCCGAGATAGCTCTTCTGCGAACTGAGCGGCATGCGCGCGCCGAACAGTCCCGACGTGGCGCGCGTTTCCGCGATGTCGCCGTGTTCGGTCGCTGTGCCGTGGCCGTTGACGTAGCCGATCGCCTCGGGCGGCAGGTTTGCATCCCGCAGCGCCAGCTCCATCACGCGGCGCATCGTCACTTCTTCGGGCTTGGTCACGTGCACGCCGTCGGAGTTGCTCGCGAAGCCGACGATCTCGGCGTGAATGTGCGCCCCGCGGCGTTGCGCGTGTTCCAGCTCTTCGAGCAGCAGAATGCCGGCGCCTTCGCCGACGACGAGTCCGTCGCGATCGCGGTCGTACGGGCGCGGGGTCGATTCGGGCTGTTCGTTGCGGCGGCTCGTCGCGTAGAGAATGTCGAACGCCATCGCTTCGGTCGGGCACAGCTCATCGCAGCCGCCGCCGAGCATCAGATCCTGGCGGCCGAACTTGATGGCTTCATACGCGTAGCCGACGCCCTGGCTGCCGGAAGTGCACGCGCTGGAAGTGGGAATGATGCGGCCGGTCGCGCCGAAGAAAATGCCGATGTTGGCCGCGGCGGTGTGCGGCATCATGCGCACGTAGGAATTCGCGTTGACCTGGCTGTGGTCCTTGTTGATGAACGCGGTCGCGAAAGCCATCACGTCGGGCGGACTGCCGATCGACGAGCCGCACGCCACGCCCAGATTGCCGCTGCCCACGACCGGATCGCCGAGCAGGCCGCCGTCGGTCAGCGCGATCTCCGCCGCGCGCACCGCCATCTGCGCCACCTTGCCCATGCTGCGCAACTGCTTGCGCGTCCAGTGCGGCGGCGGCTTGAATTCCAGGATGGGCGCGCCCAGCCGCGTGTTCATTTCCGGGAAGACCTCCCATTCCGGCATGGTGCGAACGGCATTGCGGCGCGCGCGCAGGTTCGCGCTCACCTGCTGCCAATCGCTGCCGAGCGCGCAGATGCCCGACATGCCTGTGACTACGACGCGACGCATTGATGACTAGGTTGAATGTTGCGGTTGGTGACTCAGCACAGGCCGCCGTTCACGGCGATTACCTGCCGCGTGACGTACGACGCGCCCGGCGACAGCAAAAAACTTACCACCGACGCGACTTCCTCGGCGGTGCCGATGCGCTGCATCGGTATGGCATTGAGAATTTCTTCCATCGCAACCTCGTCGTCGACCATGTCCGTGCCGATGAGCCCGGGCGCCACACAGTTCACTGTAATGCGGCGCTTGGCAAGCTCCACCGCCAACGCCTTGGTCGCGCCGATCACGCCCGCCTTGGCCGCACTGTAATTCACCTGGCCACGATTGCCGATCAATCCCGACACCGACGCCAACGTCACGATGCGCCCCGGCGCACGGCGGCGAACCAGCGGCATGACCAGCGGCTGCAGCACGTTATAGAACGAACCGAGATTGGTGTTCAGCACGCCGTCCCATTGTGCTTCGCTCATCGCCGGGAAGGCCGTGTCCGCGGTCGACCCCGCGTTGCAGACCACGCCGTAGTAAGTCCCGTGCGCAGCGATATCTTCGCTCAACATCTGCGCGCACGCGGCGCGATCAGCGACGTCGAACTGGAGCACGCGCGCGGCCCGACCCAACGCGATGATCTCAGCGGCGACGGCGTCCGCTTCCGCGCGGCGCGAACGGCAATGCACGACGACATCGTAGCCGTCGGCGGCGGTGCGCAGCGCGATCGCGCGGCCGATGCCGCGGCTGGAGCCCGTGACGAGCACTGTGTCTGTCATCTGAGCGCGCCCCCTCCCTGCCCTCCCCCGGCGACCAGGGGAGGGTGAGAGCCCGATCTACTTGCCTCTGGTTCTCTCACGCACTTTGACTCCAGAGCATGAGAGTTCGATCTGCTTGCGTCTGGTCCCCTCCCCCGTCTTGACGGGGGAGGGTTAGGGAGGGGGCGCGCCACGCCAACGGCAATCACGCGACGCACAACTGCGCGATCACGTCGAGACGACGCTCCGGGTCCGCGACGAAGGGATTGCTCTGATCCCATGCATAGCCGGCAAGGATCGAGCAGATCATGCGGCGGATGCCGGGCGGCTGGGTTTTCGCGAACATGATGTCCTGGAAGCGACCGTCGTACCACGCTTGCACATAGGCGCGGAACGTGTCGACACCTTTGCGCAGCGGCTGTTCGAACTCCGCATCCCAATCCACTTGTTCGCCGCGCAACTGGCGATCCAGCAGCGCACTGGCCATGCTGGCCGAACGCATGGCGATGGTGACGCCCGAGGAAAACACCGGGTCGAGAAATTCCGCCGCGTTGCCCAGCAACGCGAACCCCTTGCCGTGCATGGTCCTGACGTTGGCCGCATAACCGCTGAGTTCGCGCACCGGCGTGTCCCATTCGGCATGCGCCAGCAGCCGATTCAGGAACGGTTCCTCGCTGACCAGCTGGCGAATGCGTTCGGACAAATCCGCGGGATAAGCGTCGAAGAACGCCTTCTTCGCGACGACGCCGAGCGAGCAGCGGCCGCGAAACGGAATCAGCCAGAACCACACGTCGCGCTGTCGGGGATGCACGACGACCTGGATCTTGTCGCGATCGAAAGCGCCGTCGGGAATGTGGTCGGCGACATGCGTGAACACGGCGTTGCGCACCGGGAAATTCGACGGCGTTTCCAGCTCCAGCAGTTTCGGCAGCGTGCGGCCGAAGCCGCTGGCATCGAGAATGAATTTCGCCCGCACGGTGTATTCCTTGCCTGAAGCGTCGCGCGCGACGACGAGCGGCGTGCCGTCGTTCAGGTCGACGGAAATCACGCGCACTTCGTAGCGAATCTCCACGCCCTGCTTCTCGGCCTCGTCGGCCAGCACCTTGTCGAACGCCGCGCGCTGCACTTGATAGGTGGTGTCGCGGCCGGGCGAGAATTTCTCGCTGAAGTCGATAGCGCCGTATTCCTCGCCGCGGATGAACGCCGCGCCGTTCTTGAACTGGAACCCCGCCGCTTCCACCGCCGGCAGCATGCCGGCCTCGGCGACGAAATCCAGGCAATGCGTCAGCAGGCTTTCGCCGATGGAGAAGCGCGGAAAGCGCTGCGCTTCCAGCACCAGCACGTCCCAGCCGCGCTTCTTCAGCAGCGCACTGGCGATGGCGCCGGCGGGACCGGCCCCGACGACGATGACGTCACGTTGTTCCATGATGCTCAAGCCCCCACTCCTTATGCGTGCGCGCGATGCGTCCGAGACTGGCGCACCAGCTTGCGCCACAACAACATCGGCAGGCGTACCAGCATGCCGCAGGCGAGCCGGATGTGCAGGCTCGTCATGCGCGCGTTGTCGAAGAACATGCGGAAGTGCGAAACACCGTCGGCCGGATAGGATACCCGCGTGCCGATCCAGCGCATGGGCACGCCGCGCCAATGCATGCGTACGATGATCTCGGTGTCAAAGTCCATGCGGTCGCCGACGCTGGCGTGCGCAAGCAGCGCCGTCACTTCGCGGAGCGGATACACGCGAAATCCGCACATCGAATCGCGGATATCGAACGAGAGGGTTTCCAGCCACACCATCGCATGCGTGAGATAGCGCCCGTAGTAGCGCACCGCCGGAATGCTCGCATCGAACACCGGATAGCCACAGATTACGTTGCCAGGATGCGCACGTGCATCGTCGACGAAGCGGCCGACGTCGGCGAGCGTGTGCTGGCCGTCCGCGTCGATCTGCAGCGCATGAGTGAAGCCGCGTTGCTGCGCGGCGCGCATGCCGGTAATCACCGCCGCGCCCTTGCCGCGATTCGCGTCGTGGCGCAACAGCGTAACGTTCGCCCGGCAGTTTTCACTGGTGCTGAGGCGCTGCAGCTCGCGTTGGCAGATGGCGCTGCAACCGTCATCGACCAGGATGACGTGAACGCCATGCGCAAGCACACCCATGAGCACGGCTTCGATGGCGCGCTCATGGTTGTAGACGGGAATGACCGCGCACGCTGAGAACCCACTGGTCGGCATCGCCAGGCGCCGCCCTTCAGGTCTTCAGCAGGCGCTGCACGACGCCGACCAGGTCGTCGACGGTGCGCACCGAGCGGAAATCTTCGGCGGAGACCTTCTTGCCGGTGAAGCGCCGCACGTGATCCATCAGGTCGACTACGTCGATGCTGTCGATCTGCAGATCCTGGAACAAGCGTGCTGCGGGCGTCACGTCCTGCGGAGGAAGTTCAAAAAGCTCGACGAGCGTCGCGCGGATGCGATCCAGTATCTCGTCGTACGTCTGCATTCTGTCTCCGGTATTCAATCCCCGCGCCTAGTATATCCATCCGCCCCTTGCAGTTCGTCATGGAAACGCTCGCACAGCCGCTCGTTGCAGGCGCGCGCGGCTAGCGGCAGCGATGCCCCCGACTGGAATGCGTCCAGTTCGAAGTCCTCGCCGACCCTGAACGTGAAATGCGGTCGGCGCGGCGGGATGCGATACCAAGGCTCGGACTTCGTCAGCGTCGCGGGCTCGCAGCTTATGAATACGGGCGTGACGACGCGCGCGGCGCGCACCGCGATGCTGGCGGCGCCGCGATGAAACACCAGCGGCTGGCCAGGCCGGCTGCGCGTGCCTTCGGGAAACATGATCGCGCACTCGCCTGCTCGCAGCGCGCCGGCCGTTTCCTCGATCATGTCCGCAGTCAATTCATTGCTGATGTAGCCGGTGGCGCGCACCACGGCGCGCGTCAACGGATTGCGAAACATGGCGTGCTTGACCACGCAGTTGGCCTGGCGCGTGAATGCGATCAGGAACACCACGTCGATCAGCGACGGATGATTGGCGACGATGAGCTGGCCGGGCCGCCCCAGCCGCTCGGCGCCGCGAAAATCGTAAGTCAGCGCGCCGCCTCGATGCAGAAAGCCGACGAATCCCCGCATGCCCCGGCGCAGGGTGACGCGCGACAAGCGATGGCAGCGCGGCGGCGCCAGCATCAGCAGCACCGGCATGATCAGCATGCTCATCAGCAGCGCACCGACGCCGAAGACCAGGAAGCCCAGGCCGGTGACGATGAAGCGCCACCAGAACGCATTGCCATGCGCTGCGGCGACAGCGGGAATCAGTTCGGGCTTGGCGACCATGACATCGACGGGAGCACCAATAAGGACAACGGCAGCGATTATGATGCCCGACGCCGTTGCGTGCGAATGGCGCGCACCGTCAGCTGAAAAATTGAGCAATGCCGAAACCTGTCTGCAAAACGTCGACTTGGGCCGCTTGGCCCCAATCAATGCACAGACTTATCCACAAGTTCTGTGCACAAAGCACCTACTGAAGACGCCGTGATTCTTGCGATCGCCATCGATACGCCGCTACGGCGGAGCTTCGACTACCGCGCCCCCGCCGGCTGCACGCCGGACTCGGTGCGGCCGGGCGCGCGCGTCTGGGTGCCCTTCGGCCGCCGCAAGGTCATCGGCGTGATCATGGAATGTCGCGATCTGAGCTCCGTGCCCGAGAACAAGCTGCGAACGGTGGACAACATCGTTGATCCCGTACCGATGTTCGACGCCATGCTGCTCGACCTGTTGCAATGGGCGGCGGAGTACTACCGCCATCCCATCGGCGAGGTTGTCGCGGCCGCCATGCCGGTACCTTTGCGGCAAGGCGCCTCTCTGGAAGCAGCCGAGATCGTGTGCCGATTGACGAGCAATGGCCACGAACGCGCTCTTATCGAGCTAAACAAGCGTGCACTCAGGCAGCGCGCAGCGATCGAGTGGCTGCTGCAAGTGGCCGAAGCGACTCCAGGCGAAATCAGCGCAGGGGCCGGCGTTAGCCTGGAAACACTGCGTGAACTCGAAAAGCGCGGCTACGTGGAAAAGATCGTCCGTATTCCATCCCCCCGCAGCGACGCCGCGCCGGTGGCGCCACGCGCAAGCCTGCCGCTGAATGGCGCCCAGCAGGTGGCAGTCGACGCCATCCGCGCCTCGCTCGGAAGCTTCGCCACGTGGTTGCTCTACGGCGTGACCGGCAGCGGCAAGACCGAGGTTTATCTCAACGCCATCGCCGCAACATTGGCGCGCGGCGAACAGGCTTTGGTGCTGGTGCCGGAGATCGCGCTGACGCCGCAACTCATCGGCCGCTTCCGCGAGCGCTTCGATGCGCCGATGGCCGTGCTGCATTCGGGCTTGAACGACACGGATCGCTTCGGCGCATGGCGCCGCGCGCGCTCGGGCGAGGCACGCATCGTCATCGGTACGCGCTCGGCCGTGTTCGCGCCGCTCGCGAAGCCCGGACTGATCGTGATCGACGAAGAGCACGACGGCTCGTTCAAGCAGCAGGAAGGCTTTCGCTACTCGGCACGCGACCTCGCCATCGTCCGCGCGCAACGGCTGAATATTCCCGTCGTGCTCGGTTCGGCGACGCCATCGCTGGAAAGCCTGGCGCGCGCGCAACGCCAGCCTGGCGCGCTGTTGTCCCTGCCGCAGCGCGCGGCCGACGCTCATCCGCCGCAGCTTGCGCTGATCGACCTGCGCACGAACGCCAACGCCCAGGGAATTTCCACACCCGCGCTGCTCGCCATGCGCCGGCATCTCGATGCGGGCAACCAGGTGCTGCTATTCCTGAATCGCCGCGGCTACGCGCCCGTGCTGTTCTGCCCCGGGTGCGGCTGGGCGGCACGCTGCACGCGGTGCGATGCCAATGTCACCGTACATCGCAATTCCACGCAGCTGCTGTGCCATCACTGCGGCTCGCAGCAGCGCGCCGTCGAGCAGTGCCCGAGTTGCGCGGCCCCGGTGAAGCCCGTCGGCCAAGGCACCGAGCGCATCGAGGAAACCGTCGAGCGCATTTTTCCCGACGCGCCGCTCGCGCGCATCGACCGGGACAGTATCCGGCGCAAGGGCGAACTGGAAGCCGTGCTCGCGCGCATCGACAGCAACGAGGTGCGCATCCTCGTCGGCACGCAGATGCTTACCAAGGGCCATCATTTCCCCAACGTTACGCTGGTCGTGGTGCTGAACGCGGACCAGGGACTGTTCAGCACCGACTTCCGCGCCAGCGAACGGCTCGCGCAAACCATTGTCCAGGTGGCAGGGCGCGCCGGGCGCGCCGAGCGCCGCGGCGAAGTGCTCATCCAAACCGAATATCCCGATCATCCGTTGCTGACGCTGCTGCTGCGCGGTGGCTACGAAGCCTTCGCCAGCGGCGCGCTGACCGAGCGCGAACAAGCCGCCTGGCCGCCGTTTTCCCGCATCGCACTGTTGCGCGCCGAAGCAACCCAGGCTGCTGCGCCGATGCGCTTTCTGCAGGCCGCCGCCGCGTTGGCGCGCGAGCAGGCGGTGCGCGGCGTGCGAATTCTCGGACCCGCGACCGCGCCCATGGAACGGCGCGCCGGTCGCCATCGCGCGCAGTTGCTGCTGCAAGCCGCGACGCACACGCCGCTGCAGCGCTTGATGAGCGGCTGGATTCCGGCGCTGGAAGCCATGTCCGAAGCGCGGCAGGTGCGCTGGTCCATCGATGTCGACGCGGCGGAGCTGTTCTAGTCTTCCGCCTGCTAGACTTCGCGCGTCACCTGAACCTCGCACCGAACCTTGAAATACCAGATCGAACAGCTCGTGCAGGCCGCGCTCGCGGCCCTGCCCGCGGATATCCTGCCCGCCGACATCGTGCGTCCCGACGTCAACGTCGAGCGCACGCGCGATGCCGCGCACGGCGATTTCGCTACCAACATCGCGATGCAGCTCGCCAAGCCGGCGCGGCGCAATCCACGCCAGCTCGCGCAGGCCATCGTCGATGCCGTGCCCAGCAGCGAGCTGATCAGCAAGATCGAGATCGCCGGTCCGGGCTTCATCAATTTTCATCTGTCGTCGGCGGCGTACCAGCGCGAGCTGGCGTGCATTTTCGATCTCGGCGCCGCATACGGATTCAGCAAGCGCGGCGCCGGCGTGCGCACCGTCGTCGAGTTCGTGTCTGCGAATCCGACTGGCCCGCTGCACGTCGGTCACGGCCGGCAGGCGGCACTGGGCGATGCGCTGGCATCGTTGCTGCATTCGCAGGGGCATGAAGTCAGCCGCGAGTTCTACTACAACGACGCCGGCGTGCAGATTCAGAATCTCGCGCGCTCGGTGCAGGCGCGCGCCCGCGGCCTGAAGCCCGACCAAGCAGGCTGGCCGGATGCCGCTTACAACGGCGAGTACATTCTGGAAATCGCCAACGACTTTCTCGCCGGCCAGACGGTGCATGCGGCCGACGGTGAACCGGTCAAGGCCAACGGCAACGTGGAGGATCTCGATGCGATCCGCCGCTTCGCCGTCGCGTCGCTGCGCAAGGAGCAGGACATCGACCTGCAGAAGTTCGGCGTGCGCTTCGACGTGTACTTCCTGGAATCCAGCCTGTACACCGACCGCAAGGTGGACGAAACCGTCGGCGCACTGATTGCCAGCGGCAAGACCTACGAAAGCGAAGGCGCGCTGTGGCTGCGCACCACGGAGTATGGCGACGACAAGGATCGCGTCATGCGCAAATCCGACGGCACGTTCACGTACTTCGTCCCCGACGTCGCGTATCACGTGACGAAGTGGCAGCGCGGCTTTCGCAAGGCCATCAACGTGCAGGGCACCGACCACCACGGCACGATCGCACGCGTGCGCGCCGGCCTGCAGGCGCTGAACGTGGGCATCCCGCAAGGCTATCCCGATTACATCCTGCACAAGATGGTCCGCGTCATGCGCGGCGGCGAAGAGGTGAAAATCTCCAAGCGCGCCGGCTCCTACGTGACGCTGCGCGACCTGATCGAATGGGTGGGCCGCGACGCCGTGCGCTTCTTCCTCGCATCACGCAAGGCCGATACGGAGTTCGTCTTCGACGTGGACCTGGCGCTCGCGCAGAGCGAAGAGAATCCCGTCTATTACGTGCAGTATGCGCACGCCCGCGTCTGCGCTGTATTCCGCCAACTCGAAGAGAAAGGCTTCGCGCACGACATCGAAATCGGCGCACGCAACGTCGCCCTATTGATGGAGACGCATGAGAAGGATCTGATCCGACGCTTGACGTTCTTCCCGGAACTGCTGGAAACCGCCGCGCTGGCGCTCGAACCGCATCAACTCGCGCACTACCTGCGCGACCTGGCCGCCGACTTCCACACGTATTACAACGCGCAGAAATTCATCGTCGACGACGTGGCGCTGCGCAACGCGCGGTTGAATCTGGTCGCTGCGACTCGCCAGGTCATCAGCAACGGTCTCGCGCTGCTTGGCGTGACGGCGCCGGAACGGATGTAACGATGCCCCGCGACTATAAGCACGCCAAGCGAACCGCCGGCGGCTCGGGCTTCTCGGGCCTGGCCGGCTTCGTGCTCGGCCTCGGCTTCGGCTTGGCGGTAGCAGTGGGTGTGTACTTGTACGACCGCCGCCCGAGTGCACGCATGGCCCACCAGGCCCCGCCGCTGGTCTCCGACGATCAGCCCGCCGCGAACAAACCCGCGCCGGCTTCGCAGGACGCGGAAACGCAGTTCGATTTTTACGAGATGCTGCCGAAATTCGAAGTGGTCGTGCCCGAGAAGGACGGCAGCGCGCCGCCGAGCACGGGCGCGAACGGCGCGGTGCAAAAGCCCGGCGCGTATGTGCTGCAAGCCGGCTCGTTCCGCAACATGGCGGATGCAGAACGCGTGCGCGCGTTGATCGCGCTGCAAGGAGTGGAGTCGAAGATTCAGAAAGTAACGGTCGACACGGATACGTGGCATCGCGTGCGCATCGGACCGATCACGAATCTGCAAAAGCTCGACGACACACGCAGCAAGCTAAGACAGGCGCAGATCGAAGCGCTGGTGATACGCGTCGGGGAGTGAGGTTGCCTCAGCCGCGCCCCCTCCCTGCCCTCTCCTACGGAGCGGGGGAGGGTGAGAACGAAAAGCGCCACCCGCATCGCGGCTAGTCTTCCGCGAGCTGCCTGAAATCCACACCCAGCGAGCGCAGCTTGCGATAGAGATGCGTGCGCTCCATGCCGACGCGCTTCGCAAGCTGTCCGACCTTGCCGTTGCAGAGAATGAGCTGCTGCTGCAAATAAGCACGCTCGAAATGCTCACGCGCCTCCCGCAGCGGCAGCGCGAGTAGATCCTGCTTCACCAACGGCTCCGTGGTAGGCGCACGCGAAGCCAGTTCGCGTTCGATTTCTTCCAGCCTGATTTCCTCTTCGCCGCCCAGGATCAGCAGCCGCTGCACCAGGTTCTTCAGCTCGCGGATGTTGCCCGGCCACGGATAGTTGCGCAGGCGGTTCTGCGCCGCCACGCCGAAGCGGCGGAACGGCAGGCGCTCCTCGTCGACCAGTCTGTCGACGTAGTAGCGCAGCAGGTCGGGCACGTCCTGCGAGTACTCGCGCAGCGGCGGCACGTTGAGCGTGATCACGTTCAGGCGCGACAACAGTTCGAGCCGCACGACCGAGCCGCTGTCCGGAATCAGCAGGCGCGGCGTCGCCGAACCGACGATGCGCACATTGAGCTTGACCGGCGTGGCGCCGCCGATGCGCGTGATCGTCATGGTTTCCAGCGCGGCGACCAGCATGCCTTGAGCTTTCGGCGGCAGGTCTTCGAGGCCGTTGACGAACAGCACGCCGCCGGTCGCCTGCTCCAGCAGGCCCGCATGCACGCCGCCCGCATCTTCGGTGCCGTGAATAGCCGCGGCCGCGCCGTCATCAGAGAGTCCGGTGGCGACGAGTTGCACGAACGGTCCCGCGGCGCGCGCGCTGATCGAATGAATGTAACGTGCAAACGCTTCGCGGCCCGTGCCTGTCTCGCCGATGATCAATACAGGCGTGTCGTGCGGCGCGACCTGCTGCACCTGTTCGCGCAGCGCGTGCATCAGCCGGCTCTTGCCGACCGGCGCGATCAGCGCGGGAGTCAGCGTGCGGTTGGCTTGTTTCTTGTTGCGGCCGGAATCCAGCGCGCGCTCGACGGTGCGCAGCAGCTTGGCCAGCGACAACGGCTTCTCGACGAAATCGAACGCGCCGAGCCGGGTCGCCTCGACGGCGGTTTCCACCGTGCCGTGACCCGACATCATCACGACGGGACACGCCGGCCCGTTGGGCTGCACCCATTCACGCAGCAGCGTGATGCCGTCGGTATCGGGCATCCAGATGTCGAGCAGGATCAAGTCCGGGTCATGCTGCGCGCGCCGCGCGCGCGCCTCGGCGGCGTCCGCCGCGACGTCGACTTCATAGCCTTCGTCGGCGAGGATTTCCTTCAGCAATCCCCGGATCTCCGACTCGTCGTCAACCACCAGTATGCGTGCGGCGCTCATGCCCGTTCCCTCCTGAGTCCGGAACGCCGTTCGCGCGCCAGACCCGGGGTCCGTGACGTCGCGGCCAGCGGCAATTCGATTCGAATCCGGGCACCGCCGGTTCGGCCATTCTCAGCCTCGATCTTACCGCCATGTTCTTCGACGATTTTCTTCACGATTGCAAGCCCCAGGCCGGTGCCTTTGGATTTTGTGGTGACATAAGGGTCGAATACCTGGCCGATCACGTCGGTGCGGAAGCCCGGTCCATTGTCCTCGACGTCGATCTGCGCAATCTGCACCCCGCCGCGCTCTACTTTGCTGGTAGTGACTGAAACCTCGGGGTGGTCCACGCCTTCGAGGGCCTCGATGGCGTTGGCCAGCAGATTGTGAACTATCTGGCGCAGCCGGCCACGGTCCGCTTCGATCTCCGGCAGGGTCGGGTCCAGCTTCAGCCGCGGCCGGCGTTCCAGCCCCTGCGCACGGTACAACTCGGCAACCTCGGCGATGAGCTGATTCAGGTCGAAGCGCGACAGATCCATTTCCGGCGCGCGCGCGTACTCGCTGAACGCGTTCACCATCTCCTTCATGGCCTCGACCTGCTGCACGATGGTGTGCGTGGCCCGGTCCAGGATCTGCGCCTGCTCCGCGTTCATCGAGCCCAGCAGTTTGCGGCGGATGCGCTCGGCGGAGAGTTGAATGGGTGTGAGCGGGTTCTTGATCTCGTGGGCAAGACGGCGCGCCACTTCGCCCCAGGCGGCATCGCGCTGCGCTTGCAGCAAAGCGGTGATGTCGTCGAACACGATGACGTAGCCGCCGGGGCTCTGGTCTTCGCCGGACAGCGTCGTGCAGGCACACATCAGCACGCGGCGGGTGGACTCGCCCTGTAACACCACCTGTTCGCGCCATTCCGTTTCGCCGGCATCCAGGCGGGCCATGCAGCCGCCCGCGAACTGCTCGAACAGCGTGCTGCCGGTGCCCGCATTGGACAGCGGCTTGCCGACGCAGCCGTCGACGTCGGCGCCGAGAATCATCGCGGCGGCTTCGTTCACCGTGCGAATCGTGCGATCCGGTTCCACCGAAATCACGCCCGTCGACAGGCGCGCCAGGATGACCGCGAGATTAGTGCGCTCGGCTTCGACGGCCTGCTGGCTGCGGCGCGCCTCTTCGCGCGTGCGCGCCAGGCGCTTGGTCATGTCGTTGAAGGAGTGCACGAGAATGCCTATCTCGTCATGCGAGGTGAGCGGCAGGCGCATGTCGAAGTCGCCCTTCGCGACGGCGCGCGTGCCGGCGACGAGATCCTGAATCGGCCGCACCAGACGACGCGCGGCCCAGAATGCGCCGTACAGCGCGGCGAACAACGACAGCAGCAACACCAGCGTGAGCGTGAGCGTGAAGCTGTCTTTGAGCGGTTCGCGCAGGCGCGCCTTCTCGTTGTAACGCTGATAGGCGGACTCGACGGTGTCGGCCAATTCGCCGAGCCGGCGTTCGATCGCATATGTCGCGATAACCATGCGTACTTCTTCGCCGGGCCGGATGCGCGGCACTTGCACGGCGGTGCGCACCAGATAGCCGCCGCCGGCGAGCGGATCGAGCGTCACGTACTTGCGTCCCTGGCGTACCTGCATCGTCATCTCATCGCTCGGTGCGGCGGGCACGATGGCGCCGACGCGCTCGGAACTCGCGGCGACGATGCGGCTGTTCGCACCGAGCAGCGTGACTTCAGCGGCTTCCTTGGTCTGGCGCAGCTCGTCGAGCACGCGGATGGGATCGTCCTCGTGACGCGACAGCTCTTCGGCGATGGTCTGCGTGCGTTCCAGATACTCGCGCATGCGCATGTCGAGCGCGGCGCGCGACAGCGTCAGCGCATCTTCGAGGCCGGCGCGGATTTCGACGTGGAACCAGCTGTCGATGCCGCGATTCAGGAACACGACGGAGAAATAGAACACCAGCAGCAGCGGTGCCATCACCAGCGTCGCCGACATCCACACCATGCGCGCTTCCAGCCGCGAGCCGACCACGCGCTTGCGCCAGTCGCGTATCAACTGCGTTAGCCGGCCGCCGATCAGGATCAGCAGAACCAGCAGGCCGGCGACGTTGACGCCGACGATGATGGGATGCAGGTCGCTGAAATTCGCCGACTGCTGCACCGTCTGCGCCATCATCAACAAGGCTGCGACCCACAGCCCCGAGCCGATCATCACCAGCAGCGAAACGGCGGTGCGTTTCAGAGTTGCGGGGACCATGTGTACCACTCGGTATCCTGGCGCCAGTTCTCGGACCAGAACACGATGAACCGCAGTGCGTCGGGCATGGTGTGCAGATCGAGGTGCGCGCGCAGACTGACTTCGTGACGCGCCTCGGGAATGACCAGCGCCTGGTCGAGGATGGGCAGGTTGCCGACGACGCGCAGCGAATCCAGCGCGGCATCGAGCGTGGCGAACGAGGATTGCTGGCCGCTGTTGACGTTACGCACCAGGTAGCGTTCGCTCAAGGCGTGATAGGCGAGTTCGTAGCGCTGTTCGAGCGCGGCGACGGTTTCATCGAGCCAGAAGCGCCGCGAACGATGCATCACGATTTCCAGGTCCAGCGTCAGCGGCACACCTTCGCGCAGCACGCGGCGAGCGCCGTCGGGCAGGTCGAACACCAATGTCGCGCTCAGCTGGTAGACGCCGTCCGCGGGTTCGACAAAGGCGGAGCGGATCTCAAAGCGCTGCGGCGCCGGAGTCGACTCCTGGGCCCACGCGCGGCCCCACGCCACGACGCACAGCATTCCCAGCAGCACCGCGCAGGCCCGCATGAGAAGGTCGATGCGGCGCAGCCCGCTGGCCCGCCCCGTTGAACACATCGCTCGCAAGTGAGCTCTACCCTTTCATTCTCTCAAGTGACTCGTCGGGCCTTTTTCTATGGCGTTTTTTCCAGGCAAGCATAGTAGAAGCCATCCATTCCGCCGCTCCCCGGCCGGGTAGTTACCCCATTCGACAGCCCGGTCCCAGGCGCAATGGCGTGCCCCGGCCCTTCGTTAGACGGGGCCACCGCCTCGATACCCAACGCCGCAAGCACGTGCTGCGTTATATCCCGGGCCTGGCCGGTCCCCTGCCGGGCGTTTTCTGGCACGCCATGCTCTTGCAAAAATTGCCCGACGACGACGGCATTCTCCGCACGCAGCACGGAACAGCTTGCATAAACCAGCCTGCCGCCGGGCGCCAGCATCGACCACGCCCGGGCCAGTATTCGTTGCTGTCGGCCGGTCAGAGCCGCTATATCCTCGGGTCGGCGCAATAATTTGATATCCGGATGTCGCCGGATGACACCCGTGGCCGAGCACGGCACGTCGAGCAGGATGCGCTCGAACGCACGCCCATCCCACCACCGCTCGGGCTCGGCAGCGTCGCCGGCCAGCACCTGGACACCGCCGGCTGCATGCAGGGCAAGGCGCTGTATGTTGTCATGGACCCGCGCAAGCCGATCTTTGGACATATCGACCGCCACGAGTTCCCGCAAATCCGGCTGCAGCTCCAGCAGATGACAGGTCTTACCCCCAGGGGCAGCGCAGGCATCGAGCACCCGGTCGCCGGGGCGCGGTGCGAGCAGATGCGACGCAAGCTGGGCGGCGGCATCCTGAACTGAGACCTCACCCGCGGCGAAACCCGGCAACTCCTCCACGTCGACGGCGCGCTCCAGCATCAGCGCGTGATCGTCGAACATGGACGCCGCGACCCGATGGCCGGCCGCTTCGAGCCGCCGGCGATAATCGGCGCCGCTGCCCCGCAGCCGGTTCACCCGCAGCCAGAACGGCGGATGCTCGTTGTTGGCGCACAGTATCGACTCGGTCGTATCCCGCCAATCCGTGTCCAGCATCTGCACCAGCCAGCCAGGATGTGCTGTGCGAATTGCGAGATCCCGATCCAGCGACGCCAGCAATTGCGCGCCTTCACGCTGGCAGCGCCGCAGCACCGCATTCAGCAAAGGCGCGGCGCGCGGCTGCTTCAGCACTCGCGCCGCATTCACCGTTTCATCCACCGCGGCATGCGCGGGAATCGTCGTGTACAGCAACTGGCATAGTCCGACGATGGCGAGCGCGTGCAGCTCAGGCGTCAACGGCTGCTTCGGGCGGCTCAGCAAGCGGCCGAGCAGCGCATCGAGGCGCAGATACCAGCGCACGCTGTCGTAACACAGCGCGCGCAACAGGCCGCGCTCCTGCGGCGTACCGCGGGTTTCCTGCGCCAGCAGCGTGTCGAGCGAATGGCCGTGAGTCGCAACTTGCGCCACGATCTGTGCGGCGCGGGCGCGCACGGTAGCGGAAGGGCTCATGGAAGGTGCCGAAGTGATTCGTTGACTTAAAGGGTGCCGAGCACGGCGCCGTCGATGCGCTGGGCGTTGATGAACTCCGCCGCGGTCATTGCCTTGCGCCCGGCGAGCTGCACGCGAGTGACGTTCAGAATACCCGCTCCGGTCGCCACCTTGATTCCAGAAGTGTCAGCGGCGATCACTGTGCCTGGAGCAGCCGCGCTCGCAACCGGCTCGGGATGTGCTTCCCAGCAGCGCAATTGCTGCGTTTTCCAGCGCGTTTCAGCAATGGGCCAGGGATTGAACGCCCGCACCTGGCGATCGATGTCGACGGCGCTGCGCGTCCAGTCGATCAGCGCCTCCTGCTTGCTGATCTTGGCGGCGTAGGTCACGCCGTCGGCGGGCTGCGCGCGCGGCGTGATCGAACCATCGGCAACGCCCTCCAATGCCTGCAGCAGTGCGGCCGCGCCGTCGCCGGCAAGCCGGTCGTGCAGCGACCCGCCCGTCTCGCGATCGGCAAGCGGCGTGCGTGTTTCGAGCAGAATCGGGCCGGTGTCGAGGCCCGCATCCATGCGCATGATGGTGACGCCGCTGTATGTGTCGCCGGCGAGAATAGCGCGTTGAATCGGCGCCGCACCGCGCCAGCGCGGCAGCAGCGAAGCGTGAATGTTGATGCAGCCGAGTCGCGGCGCCGCGAGCACTGCCGCCGGCAGGATCAATCCATATGCCACGACGACCATCACGTCGGCTCGCCACTGCGCAAGTCGCGCCGCCGCCGTCGCATCGCGCAGCGTTGCAGGCTGTTCGACGGGAATGCCATGTTGCAGGGCGCGTTGCTTCACGGCGCTCATCGCCACCTGCTGGCCGCGACCTGCCGGCCGATCCGGCTGCGTGTAAACGGCGCACACGCGATGGCGCGAGCCGAGCAGCGCAGCGAGCGCGGGCACGGAAAACTCCGGCGTGCCGGCGAAAAGGACGGATAAAGATGAAGGCACGGGAAGGTCGGTCCGAGGCCGCACGCAGCCCCGTGAGCGTCAGATGGCGGGAGCCTTGGAACGAGGGGCGCCTGCAGCGGCGGAATCCTTGTCACGCGCACTGCCCTTGCGTTCGCGCTCCTTCTCCAGCTTCTTGCGGATGCGGGTGCGCTTCAGCTCGGACAGGTAGTCGACGAACAGCTTGCCGTCCAGGTGATCCATCTCGTGCTGGATGCACACGGCCAGCATGCCGTCGGCGTCGAATTCGATCTGCTTGCCCTGCTGGTCCAGCGCGCGCACGCGGATTTTGTCGGCGCGCTTCACCACTTCATAGATGCCGGGCACGGACAAGCAGCCTTCCTCGGATTCCTCCACGCCGTCGCGCGCAATGATCTGCGGATTCACCAGCGCCAGCGGCGCCTTGCGCACCTCGCTGATGTCGATCACCAGCACGCGCTGATGGATGTTGACCTGCGTTGCCGCCAGTCCGATGCCGGGCGCGGCGTACATGGTTTCGAACATGTCGTCGATCAGCTTGCGCACCGTGGCATCGACGGCGGGCACGGGCTGGGCGCGCGTGCGCAATCGCGGGTCGGGAAACTCAAGAATGGGAAGTAGCGCCATACATCACCTTACAAAACTTGCCACGCTCGCCATGTTTTTGGCCATGTTGCTTGCCGGACAGCCCCGGCGCCACCCCCTGAAGCACGCCCCGGAGCGGCCTGAATGGGTCTGGTCGGGGCCGGAATCAAGCGTAATGAGAACCACGTCTCGGGCTGGAACCCGATTCGTGCAATCGCTGCAATGATGCTGCTAAAGTTCAGTCAACGTTGAACTTAATGTCCGCCCGACGGTGCCCCGCGGTGTCCACTGACGCGCCGCAACAGCCCCCGAAGGACTTGCCGCCGAACCGTGCCGCACCCGCGGAATTATACGGTGCGAGCTGCAGGCCCGGCACGGGATATCGATAGTCCTGAATGGAGCTTGTTCGGCGCATGAAGACTGCGACTCTGCCAATTCGTCCCGCCCTGGTGCTCAGCCTGATTGCCGGTTTGACCGTCACGGCCGGCATCGTTCCCATCACCTCGTCCGCCCAGGACACCCAGCGCACCATCGCGACCGGGAGCAACATCCCGCTGACCGCGAATGCACCCGACGAATATGTCGTGAAGCGCGGCGACACGCTGTGGGACATCTCCAAGGTGTTCCTGCGCGAACCCTGGTACTGGCCGGAAATCTGGTACGTGAACCCGCAGATCCAGAACCCGCACCTTATCTATCCCGGCGACGTGCTCAAGCTCGTCTACATCGAAGGCCAGCCGCGCCTGACGATCGCCGAACGTGGCGCCGAAGCGCGCGGCGGCGAAGGCACCAAGCGCCTGTCGCCCGGCGTGCATCGCGAACCGCTCAGCCAGGCCATCACTGCGATTCCTTACGAGGTCGTCGCCGGCTTCGCCCAGCGTCCGCTGCTGCTCACCAAGGAACAGGTCGAGAAGGCTCCCTACATCGTCGCGATGCGCGATGAACACATGGTCGGCGGCCTGGGCGCCGACTTCTACGCGCAGCGCCTGGAAGGCGCGGCGATCGAGAGCCGCTACAGCATCATTCACGTCGAAGGCAAGGTGAAGGATCCGGAAACCAACGATGTGCTGGGCTACACCGGTACGTACGTGGGCACGGGCGCCGTGACCGCCAACACCGATCCGACCAAGCTGACCATGGTGGAGAACACCCGCGAAGCGCTGCAAGGCGACAAGCTGTTCCCGCAGAGCGTCGACGTCGTGACGGATTTCGTGCCGCGCTCGCCGAGCACCGACATCGATGCCACCGTCATCTCCGTGCGCGCCATAACGACGGCCGGTCAGTACCACATCGTGGCACTGAACCGCGGCACCGAGAGCGGCCTCGAACCCGGCCATGTGCTGGCGGTCGAGCACAAAGGCGGCGTCGTGATCGATAAGTATTCGAAAGGTGGCCTGTCGACCGGCACCGGCGCCAAGCTGGCGCCTGGCGGGACGAAAGTGCAGCTGCCGTCAGAACGCGTCGGCATCATCATGGTTTTCAAGGCCTACGACCGCATCAGCTACGGGCTGATCATGGAGACGACGCACGAGGTTCGCGAAGGCGATCACGCGAAGAATCCCTAGCGCTTATTGATCGCTTGGGCTGAGCCGGCGAATGAACTGGCGCAGCCCGACTTTCCCACAGCCGGCAGGATGCCGGGCTGCGGGGGCCGAACTCCGGTTTTTTTCATAGTCACTGCCAAAGGAATTTGCTCATGGATGAGCTGTCCGCATGGCTCACGCTCGCGCGTGCGCCCGGCCTGCATGCAGGCACCCTCGCCTCTCTGCTCAAGCATTTTCCCGACGCGGCAAGCATCGTCGCCGCCTCGCATGCGGCGCTGCGCGCGGCGGGGCTCGATGCAAGCTCAACGCAATGGTTGGGCGCACCGCCGCACGACGCCATTGCACGCGACCTGCGCTGGCTGGAGCGCGACTCGCAGCATTTCATCCCATGGGGTTCAGCACTCTATCCACGACTGCTGAGTGAGCTCAGCGACGCTCCGGTGGGACTGTACGTGCGCGGGAACCCTGCGTTGCTCACGCTGCCGCAGCTCGCAATGGTGGGCTCGCGCAATCCCACGCCAGCGGGACGCGAGACCGCACATCGCTTCGCGGCGCAGTTGGCGCGTGCCGGACTGGTGATCACCAGCGGCCTGGCGATCGGCATCGATGCCGCTTGCCATCGCGGCGCGCTCGACGCCGCGGGATTCACGATTGCGGTGTGCGGCACCGGTCTCGACATTGCCTATCCACGCGCGAACGCGGAGCTTGCCGAAGCGGTTGCGGCGCACGGCGCGCTCGTCAGCGAATTCGCCCTCGGCACACCGGCGTTGAAAAGTAATTTCCCGCGTCGCAACCGCGTGATCAGCGGGCTCGCGCTCGGCACGTTGGTCGTCGAGGCAGCGCTGCGCAGCGGCTCGCTGATCACGGCGCGGCTTGCGGCCGAACAGGGCCGCGACGTGTTCGCGATCCCCGGCTCCATCAACAACGAACTGGCCCAAGGCTGCCACCAGCTCATTCAAAGCGGCGCCAAGCTGGTGGCGACCGCGGACGACATCTTCGTCGAACTTCGTGGTGCGCTTGACGACAATCCTGGCACGCTCGCGCCCGTCGTGGCCGCGTCCGCACTTGCCACCCAGCCCACTGATGCGACAGGGAATATGTCCTCGCCATTGGACAAAGAGTACGAAATCCTGTTAGATGCGCTCGGCTTCGAGCCGGCCGGTGTCGATCTTCTGGTCGAACGTACCGGGCTCAGGGCCGACGAGGTGGCCTCGATGCTGTTGATGCTGGAACTGGCCGATCGCATCGAATCCTACCCTGGCGGGCTCTACGTCCGGGCACGTCCCAAGGCAGTGAAATGAAGGAAAGCGTTCTCGATATTCTCATTTACCTCTTCGAGAACTATTTCGACGCCGATATCGAGTCCGCCCCCGAGCCCGACCGCGACACCCTCAAGGACGAACTGGAACGAGCCGGATTTTCGGAGCGCGAAGTCGAGAGGGCGCTGGAATGGCTGGAGCAGTTGTCAGCCGATCCGAGCCGCGCTGGCGCCGCACCGACCTCGCGCGCCATTCGCATCTTCGATCCGCGCGAACAGGCGCGACTGGATACCGACTGCCGCGGGTACATCCTGTATCTGGAGAACATCGGAATTTTGAACGGCTCGCAGCGCGAACTGGTGATCGACCGCCTGCTAGCGCTGGACACGCGGCACATCGACATCGAGCAGGTGAAATGGGTGGTGCTCATGGTGCTTTTCAGTCAGCCGGGCCAGGAAAGCGCGTACCTTCGGATGGAGGATCTGGTGTTCGATAACCGCCTGGACGCGGTGCATTGACGCATAGGAAACAACTGGATAGATGATCACCGCGGCAGTTCCGCGGTTTCTTTTTTTATGGACCCCAAGAATCTCGTCATCGTCGAATCACCTGGCAAGGTGAAAAGCATCAAGAAGTACCTCGGTAAAGACTTCGAGGTGCTGGCGTCGTACGGTCATGTTCGCGATCTGGTGCCCAAGGAAGGCGCGGTCGATCCGAAGCAGCAATTCGCGATGCGCTACCAGATCCTGGAGAAGAACGAAAAGCACGTGCAGGCCATCGCGCGCGCGCTGAAAAAATCCGATGCGCTCTACCTGGCGACCGACCCTGACCGCGAGGGCGAAGCGATTTCCTGGCATCTCACCGAGCTGCTCAAGGATCTCAAGGCGCTGGACGGCAAACAGGTGCATCGCGTCGTGTTCTACGAGATCACACGCAACGCGGTGCGCGAAGCCATCGAGCATCCGCGCCAGATTTCCCAGGATCTGGTGAACGCACAGCAGGCGCGCCGCGCGCTCGACTATCTGGTGGGCTTCAACCTCTCGCCGCTGTTGTGGAAGAAAGCCGGCTTGCCTGGCGCCTCCGCGGGACGGGTGCAGAGCCCGGCGCTGCGGATGATCTGCGAGCGCGAAGACGAGATCGCAAAGTTCATCGCACGCGAGTACTGGACGATCGATGCCGACGCGGACAAGGCGGCGACGACCGTGCCGGCGCGCTTGATCGAATATCGCGGCGACAAGGTCGAACAATTCACCGTCACCAATGAAGCGCAGGCCACCGCAGTGCGCAGTGCGATCGAGCAGGCCGCGGGCGGCTCGCTCACCGTGACCGGCATCGACCGCAAGCAGCGCAAGCGCAATCCTGCACCGCCGTTCACGACTTCGACGCTGCAGCAGGAAGCGGCGCGCAAGCTCGGGTTCGGCGCGCAGCGCACGATGCGCACCGCGCAGCAGCTATATGAAGGTGTGGATTTCGGCGACGGCGCAGTCGGCCTGATCACCTATATGCGCACCGACTCGGTGAATCTCGCGGCCGATGCCGTCACGGAAATCCGCCAGGTCATCCAGAACATGTACGGCGCGGAATCACTGCCCGAGACGCCGCGCGTCTACAAGACCAAATCGAAGAACGCACAGGAAGCGCACGAAGCGGTGCGCCCGACTTCGGCCGCCGTCACGCCCGAACAGCTCGAAGGCAAGATCGACGCGGAGCAGCTCAAGCTCTACACGCTGATCTGGAAGCGCGCGGTCGCTTCCCAGATGGAGCCGGCCGTGTACGACACCGTCGCTGTCGATCTCGTGCCAGGCACGCAAGCGCAGCGCGATGGTTCCGTCGCGGTGTTGCGCGCGAACGGCTCGACGCTGGTGAAGCCGGGCTACATCGCCGTATATAAGGAAGGGCTCGATGACGCGAGCGACGACGACAACGATCGCATCCTCCCCGCCATGGAAGTGGGCGACAACTTAAAGCTGCTCGCCGTGCGCACCGATCAGCACTTCACCGAACCGCCGCCTCGCTATTTGGAAGCGAGCCTGGTGAAAGCGTTGGAAGAGCACGGCATCGGCCGGCCTTCGACCTATGCCAGCATCATTCAGACGCTGACCGGCAAGAAGTACTGCGAGCTGGTGACTCGGCGCTTCTTCCCCACCGACCTGGGCAAGATCGTCAACCGGTTCCTGACGCGCAACTTCGAGCACTACGTCGACTATGGCTTCACCGCCAAGATGGAAGACGACCTCGACGAGATCGCCGAAGGCACCGAACAGTGGGTGCCGGTGCTGGACCGCTTCTGGAAGGACTTCAAGCACCAGGTCGATTTCGTCGAGAAGTCGGTGACGCGCGACGACGTATCCGAAGCGCGCGAACTCGGCATCGACCCGGTCACCAACAAACCGATTTCGGTGCGCTACGGCAAGTACGGTCCGTTCGTGCAGATGGGCACGAAGAATGACGTCGAGAAACCCAAGTTCGCCAGCCTGCGACCGCACCAGCGTATGGATTCGCTCACGCTGGACGAAGCGTTCGAGCTGTTCAAGCTGCCGCGCACCGTCGGCACCATGCCCACCGGCGAGCCGGTCAAAGTGGCCATCGGCCGCTTCGGCCCGTACGTGCAGTACGGCGACAAGAAATACGTTTCCATCAAGGACGACGATCCGTACACGGTTGAACTGCCGCGCGCGCTGGAGCTGATCAAGGCGAAGGAAGAGCTCGACGCCAACCGCATCATCATCGACTTCGCCGACGCCGGCATCCAGGTGCTCAACGGCCGCTACGGCCCTTACATCACCGATCGCGCCAAGAATGCGAAGATCCCCAAGGACCGCGATCCGAAGTCGTTGACGCTGGACGAATGCAAGGAGCTGATCGCCGCCGCACCGGTGCGCCGCGGTCCGTTCGGGAAGAAGTTCGGCCAGAAGTCTGGCAAGGCGGCGCCGGCCAAGAAGGAAGCGCCGGCCAAGAAAACCAAAGATGCGAACGACGCCGCGGCGCTACCGATCGCGGCGAAGCAAGCGGCGAAGAAGACCGCAGTGAAGGCGGACGCCACACCTGCCAAGAAGGCTGCAAAGAAAGCGCCGGCGAAAGCCGCGGCCGCGGCGAAACCCGCCAAGAGCGCGAAAAAGTCTGCGACGTAGCGGCCCTCGCGGTTCAGCACGCCCCCTCCCTAACCCTCCCCCGCGGAGCGGGGGAGGGAACAGGACCGAGACGCTTCTCCGGTCGCTTCTCCGGTCGCTCCTTCGTTCGTCCGATCCCCTCCCCCGCTCCGCGGGGGAGGGTTAGGGAGGGGGCGCGCCCGACAGCAGCACTATCTCGCCGCCGTTCCACCTCGCCACGACCTCCTTCCGGCTAGAATCGCGCCGTCATGACTGCGACACCTCCCGACACCGACGCCGTTCTCGCCTATCTGAAAGACCTTCAGAACCGCCTCTGCGCGGCGCTCGAAAGCGCCGACGGCGGCGCGAAGTTCAGACACGATCGCTGGGAGCGCGCCGAAGGCGGCGGCGGCGACAGCCGCGTCTTGCGCAACGGCACTGTCTTCGAACAAGCGGGCGTGAATTTCTCGCACGTGCTCGGCTCCAAGCTGCCGCCCACAGCGAGCGCACAGCGACCTGAACTGGCCGGCGCGAGTTGGGTCGCGATGGGAGTGTCGCTGGTCATTCATCCGCTCAATCCATATGTGCCCACGACGCACGCCAACGTGCGTTTTTTCGCCGCGCAGAAACCCGGCGCGTCGGCGTGGTGGTTCGGCGGCGGCTTCGATCTCACGCCTTACTATCCGTTCGCGGAAGACGTACTGCATTGGCATCGCGTTGCGCAGCTCGCCTGCGCGCCATTCGGCGCCGACGTCTACGCTAAGAACAAGGCGTGGTGCGACGAATACTTCTTCCTCAAGCATCGCAATGAAACCCGCGGTGTCGGCGGACTGTTCTTCGACGATTTGAGCGCTGAAAATTTCGGCGGCGGGTTCGAGCGCTGCTTCGCGTATCAGCGCAGCGTCGGCGATCATTTCCTGCAGGCATACCTGCCCATCGTCGCGCGTCGGCAGGGCCAGATGTATGCAGAGCGCGAGCGCGAATTCCAGCTTTATCGCCGCGGACGTTATGTCGAATTCAATCTGGTATACGACCGCGGCACTTCATTCGGCCTGCAATCCGGCGGCCGCACCGAATCCATCCTCATGTCGCTGCCGCCGCTGGTGCGCTGGGAATACGACTGGCACCCCACGCCAGGTTCGCCCGAAGCGCTGCTTTACACGGATTTTCTGCGGCCGCGCGACTGGCTTAAAGAATTCGCGTAAGCCCGCGCCGGTCACGCGCACCGACTTTTTCGCCGTAACGAACTTCTGCCTGCCGCGTCGCTCGCGTGCCGGCGCGATCGGCCTCGTGCCGCCGAGGTATACAACACACTCATCGCCCGCACTGCTGTGCGCAACGGGCAACCATGCAAATTTGCTCAATTGAATTCAACAGAAGGCAGGAGTAGGTTCAATGGCGACGATTGCGCGGGCCGCGCAATCGGGCTTACTCGCGGTTTTCGAATATGCACGAAAGTTTCAAGCCTTTCGCTGCAGTCCTTTGTCGTAAGCCGCAGAACGGCTCGTGCTGAGCGCTCAGGCAAAGTCGTCTGCAGCGCAGGGAGGTGCGCGGGTTCTGAATTGGGATTTTCCGGCGCGCCGGCGCGCCGGCGTGTTCCGTTAAAAATCCGCGCATCAGGCGCAACAACTCTTCGGGGAATTCCAATGGACCAAGCTGTTTTCAAGTCGCGCTGGCGAATCGCGGCCTTTCTCACTGCTGCCCTGATCGTGCCTCTGGCCGCGACGTCACCGCCGACGCAAGCCGCGGGAAAGGCGCGCCTGCGCAGCGCCGATGTCAGCAAGACGCTGGCGCTGCACGGCAGACACATCTCCGACAACCGCGGCCGCGTCGAAGTGTTCGTGCGCCTCGACGAACCTGCCGTCGCCGAACTCAACGCGAAGAGCATCGAGACCACGGGCAGCTTCGCTTCACCTGCTGCGCAGCGCGCACAGGCGGCGCGCGTGTCGGAGCAACACGCGCGCATGCGCTCATTGATCAACGGCAGCGGCGCGGAAATTCTTTCGGCGCAGCGCGTCGGCGCGAACGGCTTCCGCGTCATGGCGCAGCCCGGCCAGATCGCCGCGCTGCGTTCGCTGCAAGGCGTACGCTCGGTGGCGCGCGTCGAACGCCACACCATCGACAACATCGACAGCGTTCCATGGATCGGCGCCCCCGCCGTGTGGGCCTCGGTGGGACGCGGCGAACGCATCAAGATCGGCGTCATCGACACCGGCATCGACTACACGCACGCCGACTTCGGCGGCAGCGGCAACGTCAGCGACTATGACGGCAACAATCCCGCAGTGATCGAACCCGGCACCTTCCCCACCGCCAAGGTGAAAGGCGGCTACGATTTCGCCGGCCCGACCTACGACGCGAACGACCCCGCTTCCGTCCCGGAGCCGGACGGCGATCCGCTCGATTACGTCGGCCACGGCTCGCATGTCGCTGGCACCGCGGCAGGCGTCGGTGTTCCCGGCAGCGTCGGTCCGGGCGTGGCGCCCGGCGCGCAGCTCTACGCGCTGAAAGTGTTCAGTGACGCAGGCGGCAGCACCGACCTGACTTCGCTCGCGATCGAATGGGCGATGGACCCCAACGGCGACGGCGACATGAGCGATCACCTCGACGTTATCAACATGAGCCTGGGCTCGCCCTTCGGCGAGCCGGACGATCCGTCGGCCATCTCATCGAACAACGCAGCCGCGGTCGGCATCATCGTGGTCGCGTCGGCAGGTAATGAAGGCGTGTATCCCTACATCACCGGCGCTCCCGCCATTGCCAGCTCCGCCGTGTCGGTAGCCGCAAATTCACCGGGCGGTCGCCTGACCTCGCGCCTGCGCGTGACTTCTCCTGCCGCAGTGGCGGGCACCTATTCTTCGCTCGAAGGCGCCGGGCCGGTGTCGATCGCGGAGTCCGGGCCGATCAGTGGTCCGCTGGTGGTCGGTGCGCCGCTGAATGGCTGCGCACCGCTGACCAACGCGGCGGCGGTGAGCGGCAATATCGCCTTCATCATTCGCGGTACCTGCGGCTTCATCGACAAATACCTGAATGCACAGAACGCCGGCGCGCGCGCCATCGTCGTCTATAACGACGGCGCGGACCCGACCCGTATTGCACCGTTGGTCATGGGCGGACTGGACGATCGCGTCACCATTCCTGGCCTGATGATTTCGTCCACCGACGGCAACAAGATCAAGGCGGCGAGCAACGTCAACGTCACGATCGATCTCGCCATCGATCCGTCGCAGGCCGACAAGATCGCCGAATTCTCCTCGCGCGGTCCCGGCCAGGGCGGCTCGGTGTTCAAGCCCGATCTGGCGGCGCCCGGCCTGGCGATCGTCTCGGCGGGCGTGGGCACGGGCACGGGCGCGGAAACGCTGCAAGGCACATCGATGGCAGCTCCGCACGTGGCCGGCGCGGCCGCATTGCTGCGTCAGGCGCATCCGAAGTTGAATCAGGCCGCGATCAAAGCGCTGCTGCAAAACTCCACCGAGGATGCGAACGTGTCGGGCGATACCGACTTGGTGCGCCAGGGTGTCGGCGCGCTGCGCGTCGACCGCGCGGTGAAGCTCACCAGCTACGCCTCCCCCGCCGGCATTTCGTTCGGCCGCCTGAATCCGCTGTCGACAGTTGCGCGTACACAGCTCGTGACGCTGAAGGACATCAGCGGCAGCCGCCGCATCTTCAACGGCAAGCATGTGGCACACAAATCGTATCCTGGCGTGCAGGTGAACTGCCCCACGCAGTTGCGTCTCGTCGGCAACGGCTCCGCAACCTTCCAAGTCAACTTGACGTTCGATCCGAGCAAGGCTTGGGCGCAGGGCGTCTACGACGATGCCTTCATCAGCCAATCGGAAGTCGACGGCTGGTGCATTCTCAGCGATGGCAAGGACACGCTGCGAGTCGGTTACGTCGCTGTGGTCGATCCGGCATCGAATGTCCGAGTGCAGTCGACCGGCGCCGGCACGAGGGTGGCCAACAACGGCCCGACCGTGGGCTGGGCTGAAGTGTTCACGTTGGCCAAGCTCGGCGGCGAAGCACAGAACGGCACTTTTGGCTCGATCGCCGCCACCGGCTTCCGCCGCGCACCGAATCCGGCGCGCTACGCACCGTTCAAGGTGCTGGAGCTGGGCTTCGCGATGGAGAAGCCGTTCGAAGCTGTGTCGAACCTGACCTTCGAACTGGACATCGATACCGACAACGACGGCGTCGAGGATCTGTTCCTGATCGGCACGGACATCTCCAATCTCCCCCCTATCCTCACCGGGGGTGCGGATCCGGGCCAGTTCGTCACGGCGCAATTCGGCGCAGACGGCGCGTTCGTCGATTGGAACGCGAACGATTGGGACTTCAACGATCGCACGCTGTTCCTGCCCTTCACGCTGGCTTCGGGCGGTGGATTGGTGCCGGACAAGTTCAGCTACACGCTGTTCGTCAGCCACGGTGACGACGACGACATCCAGCACGGTGTGGTCGACCTGTCGAAGGAAATCGTTCCCGACATGAACAGCTTCGGCGTGGATCCGGGCACGGTGGTCAACGTGAATCTCACCGGTCCGACCGGCACGGCATTGTGGCTGCTGCAGAACAATGTCCCGCTGAATCAGACCGCGCTGTCGATGCACGTCGCCGCGAAGAAGTAAGCGCCGCAAGCGCTCGTTTCGCGAGGGCCGCCGCGAGGCGGCCCTTTTCTAAGTGGGCCCCCATCCCTTACCTTCCCCCGTCGAACGGGGGAAGGGGAGTTGGCTGAAGCCTTTTTTATCGAGGCATCATCTGGATTCGATCGCGGGGCATGGTCGCACCTGGCTCAGGTCCGTGTGATACATGTACGTGCGCGCCGCGTGTTGCAACGTCATGCGAAAGCCCGGCACCGGGCCGGCCAGAACGGTTTCGTCCTGGCGCGGACAGCCCAGGCCGCTATCCGCAAATTCCTTCGGCTGAGTGCGCACGACGCGCACCTCTGAAGCCGCCACTCCCAGGCGGCGCGCCAGATCTTCGCGCGCCAGTGCAGTGATCGCTTCCAGGCCGCGAGCATTGACCGGCCGGTGCAATTCCTTGCGCATGAACTTTGGGTTTTCGCAGATCACCGCGTTCGTGTTCGATACATGCACGCGATATGGCTTGCCTCGCGCGGTGAGTGTCACCGCATAACCGTCGGTCATCACCGTCAACGACGCGGTGCCCGGCTTGCTGCAGCCCAGGCCCGAATCCGTCCAGGTGTGCGGCTCCGTGTTCGTCACCACGACATCCGCCTCGGGAACTTTCAATTCGGCCGCGAGCTTGCGCACCGCACGCTGTGCAGCTTGTTGCGAAGCGTCGGATTTCACCGCCACAGATCCGTCAGCGGCGGCAAGGGCATCGTCCACGCCGGCCTGGGCGCCGACGACCAGCAATGCCATGGCAACTGTCTTGAACATGATCCATCATCTCCTGCAGATGCTCCGGCCTGGTTCCGATTACACCGGAGCTGATTACGCCTGATCGATTACGTTTGAGACTTGCCTTCTTCAGACTCGTACAAGGTCCGCAACGTTCCGTGAATTATCGCCATGCCTTCCACGCCGGCAACTTCGCCGACGTCCATAAACACGTCACGCTGCTGGCGCTCATCGAGCGGCTCAAGCGCAAGCCCACGCCGCTGTTCTTTCTGGATACGCATGCCGGCCGTGGCCGGTACGACCTGCAATCGAGCGATTCGACGCGCGGCAACGAAGCACGCGACGGCATTGCGCGCCTGCAAGGCGTCAACGCGGTCGCCGCTGACATTCGCAACTATATGCTTGCCGTCGGCCTATCCACAGAAAAGACCGACACACCGGTGCGGCACTACCCAGGCTCGCCGGTGCTGGCACTGGATGCGCTGCGGGATGGCGACCGCGCCGTCTTCGTCGAGCAGCAACCCGCCGAAGCACGGGTACTGGAAGAGTCGCTGGCGCGGCGTCGCGGCACCACGGTCGTGTGCGGCGACGGTTATGCGTCGCTGAAAACCTATCTGCCGCCGCGCGAGAATCGCGGCCTGGTGCTGATCGATCCGCCGTACGAATCCGATCGCGAGTTCGCCGAGGTGGAGCGCGCCATGACACTCGGCCTGCAGCGCTGGCCGAACGGCGTATTCGCGGCGTGGTACCCGCTGAAGGTCGGGCGCGACGCACAGCGCTTGCAGGCGGCGCTGCAGAAATCCGGATTTCGCAAGCTGCTGCTGCTCGAACTGAGCGTGCGGCCCGCGGACTCGCCGATCGCGCTGAACGGCTCGGGCCTCGTCATCGCGAATCCGCCGTGGCAGTTCGACGCAGAGATGCGCATCGTGACGGCGGAGCTGCATCGGCTGCTGTCGCCGCAAGGCACGGGCGCAGCCACCGTGGAGTGGCTGGTTGGTGAGTGATTGTGGATGGCGGATGACGGATTGTAGGTTGGGCTGAGTCTTCGAAGCCCAACAATCTTGCCGGCACGGATCGTTGGGCTTCGAAGACTCAGCCCAACCTACGCTTCCTCAGCCCAACCTACGCCTGCTACGACTGCGACGCCAACGCCTTGCATTCCTTGTGTCGGAAGCAAGTCGTCAGGTGATCGTTCACCATGCCGGTGGCCTGCATGTGCGCGTAGAGAATGGTGCTGCCGACGAAGCGGAAGCCGCGCTTCTTCAGATCCTTGCTCATCGCATCGGATTCGGCGCTGGTCGCGGGCACCTGCGCGTGCAGGCGGATGTTGTTCTGTAGCGGCTTGCCGCCGACGAAGCTCCACAGGTGACGCGCGAAATCGCCGCGCTTGCCGGCGAACTCGAGGAACGCGCGCGCATTGCTGATCGTCGACTCGATCTTCAGCCGGTTGCGCACGATGCCGGCGTTTTTCATCAGACGCTCCACGTCGCGCTTGCCGAAGCGCGCGATGCGCTCGGGGTCGAAGCCGGCGAAAGCTTCGCGATAGGCCGCGCGCTTGTTCAGGATCGTCGACCACGACAGGCCGGCCTGCGCGCCTTCCAGGATCAGGAACTCGAACTGCGTGCGGTCGTCCCACGCCGGCACACCCCATTCAGTGTCGTGATACTTGATGTAAGCATCGTTGCCGTTGATCGACCAGGTGCAGCGCACCGCAGGCTTGCTTGCCGTCATGATTTTTCAGTTGATCCATTCCACCGAGGCTGCGACTTGCGCGGCCGCTTCATCGAGCGCGGTCCGGGTGTTCGCGATGATGGCGATGGCGCCGCGGCCCGAAGGCAGGATCGTGCCCGCGTAGCCTTGCTCGTCGAACGATCGCGCCGACTTCACCGGCTCGTTGGCCAGCACCAGCACGGTAATCGGACCTTCACGCGTCTGCACGACCAGATGCGGAATCGTCGTATTGCGGAACTCGCAAGTGCGCGCGATGGAAACCGTCTGCGTGCCCGACTTCAACCTCACGCCGGCGCGCCGCAGTACGTCATCGAGTTCGGCCGGCGTCACGCGGTTGTCGGTCGCCACCATCGCGTCCGGCTCTTCCTGCACGTGCACGATAACGTCCGCCGCCAGAGTATCGCGCGACGATGCGATCCATATGCCCGCGCCGAGCAGTACGGCAAGCAGCATGCTCGCCGCCAACGCGAACACGCGCGCCGGCGCCCGATCCTTCAGGACGACCGTGCGAATCGGCGTCACGTTGCCGCTGACCGGCGCCGGCACTTCCATCGCGCGCTTCATCAAACCGTCGAGCTGGCGCATCTGGCTGAGATACCCGGCGCATTCGGCGCACTGCCCGGCATGCTCCTGAGCTGCCGCGGCGAGATGCTCCGGATCGGCGCCCGCGAGCTGGCGGAATTCACTGTGCTGCATAGCCTTACTCATTGACACGGCTCATTGCGATTCACCGCCGCTTCATCCGTGCCCAGACCGAGCCGTGCCCGCAATTGATTGCGCGCCCTGAACAGTCGCGTCAGCACGGCACCCTGCTGCAGGCTCATGTGCTCGGCGATTTCCTCGGTCGTGTAGCCCATCAGCACCTGCAGAACCAGCGGTTCGCGGTACTCCTCGTCCAATTCGAACAGGGCGCGGCGCATGTCGCTGAGCCGGTCCGCATCGACATCGTTGTCGGGGCGGGCCGCCAGCGCGATCGCCTCGGAGCTGACCAGTTCGTCGATGTTCACGGTTTCATGTCGCTTGCGTTCGTACAGCCGGGCATGCTCGCGGCGCGCGATGGTGAGCAGCCAATGCCGGGCCGCGCCGGCGTCCTGCAGGGCGTCGAAGGAACGCCAGGCGCGCAGCAAGGTTTCCTGCACCACGTCCTCGGCCACGCTGCGGCTGCGGCTCAGCCATAAAGCGAAGCGGAACAGGTCGGTGCGCAGCGGTTCACAGATCGCGCTGAAGCGCTGCGCCCGGTCGTTTCCGCGTATCCCTTGATTCATGTATAAGGACCGGCCAATGGACGGAAGAATTACGCGCTGCTGTGCCATCGCGAGCGCTCGTTTCGTCGCCAACGGGTGGAAAGTGAAATGATGCCTCAATTGCAAGCCAAAGTGATGAAACTCCGGGTGCCCGGCCGTGGCTGACCGCGAGACCGGCGAGTTCCCCCGCACCCGCCTGCGGCGCATGCGCGCCGACGCGTTCTCACGCCGCCTGATGCGCGAAACGTCGTTGCGCGCCGACAACCTGATCTATCCCATGTTCGTGGTCGAGGGCCGCGGTCAGCGCGAACCCATCGCCAGCATGCCGGGCGTCGAACGCGTCAGCATCGACGAGCTGGTGCGCGAAGCGGAAGAACTGCTGCGACTGGGTATACCGGCGCTCGCCTTGTTCCCGGTGACGCCACCCGCTGCGAAAAGCCTGGATGGACAGGAGGCGTGGAATCCCGAAGGCTTGGCGCAGCGCGCGGTGCGCGCGGTCAAGCAGGCGTGCCCCGAACTCGGCGTCATCACCGACGTCGCGCTCGATCCCTTCACCACGCACGGTCAGGACGGCATCATCGATGACAGCGGCTATGTGCTCAACGACATCACCGTCGAGGCGCTCGTGAAGCAGGCACTATCGCACGCAGCCGCTGGCGCGGACATCGTCGCGCCGAGCGACATGATGGACGGACGCATCGGCGCGATCCGCGAGGCGCTGGAACTCGAAGGCCACATCAACACGCGCATCCTCGCCTACTCGGCGAAGTACGCATCGAGCTTCTACGGCCCGTTCCGCGACGCCGTCGGCTCGGCCGGCAATCTCGGCAAGAGCAACAAGCACAGCTACCAGATGGACCCGGCCAACTCGGACGAGGCGCTGCGCGAAGTCGCGCTGGACCTGCAGGAAGGCGCGGACATGATCATGGTCAAGCCGGGCCTGCCGTACCTCGACATCGTGCGACGCGTGAAGGACACGTTCGGCGCGCCCACCTTCGTCTACCAGGTGAGCGGCGAGTACGCGATGCTGACGGCCGCGATCAACAACGGCTGGCTCGACGAACGCGGTGTCGTGCTGGAATCGCTGTTGTCGATACGCCGCGCCGGCGCCGATGGCATTCTCACCTACTTCGCCAAGCGCGCCGCGCGCTGGATCAAAGACGCGCAATGAACGCGCCCGACCGCTACGCCGTCGTCGGCTTTCCGGTGGGCCATAGCTGGTCGCCGTTCATCCACGGCATGTTCGCGAAACAGACGGCGCAGAACATGACGTACGCGCGCCTGGAAGTGGCGCCGGAAAAACTCGGCAGCGCGCTGGAGGAATTTTTCGACGCCGGCGGCAAGGGCATGAACGTCACCGTTCCGCATAAGCAAGCCGCCTGCCTGCTCACGCGCTTTCGCACGCCGCGCGCCGAGATCGCCGGGGCAGTGAACACGATCGCCAAACGCGACGACGGACTGCTCGGCGACAACACCGACGGCGCCGGGCTCATCATCGATCTCACGTACAACCTGTCGCTGCCGCTGGAAGGCATGCGCGTCCTTGTGCTCGGTGCAGGTGGCGCGGCGCGTGGCGTGCTGGGGCCGTTGCTGGGCACATCGCCGGATTACCTGGAAATCGCGAATCGCAACGCGGCGCGCGCGACCGAACTGGCGCGAGAGTTTTCGACGCTGGGAGAAATTCGCGGCTGCGGCTTCGATGCGATCGCCACCGACAAGGCGTTCGACCTGATCCTGAACGCGACCTCGGCAAGTTTGCAGGACACCGTCCCGCCCATTCCGCCGTCCGCGCTCGGACCGACGACACTGTGCTACGACATGGCGTATGGCAAAGGCGACACGGCATTCACACGCTGGGCGAAAAGCGCCGGCGCGGGTCGCGCCGAAACAGGCTGGGGCATGCTCGTCGAACAGGCCGCGGAATCGTTCCAGCTATGGCGTGGAGTGAAACCTCAGACCGCGCCCGTGCTCGAAGCGGTCAGGTCGCAGCGCCCGCCCGCAAATAGTCATCCTTGACCTTGACGTAGTGCGCGGCTGAATACGTCAGGAATTCGATTTCGCCCGCCGTGAGATCACGCACGCGCCGCGCCGGACTGCCGACGTACAGGCCGCGCGACGTCAACCGCTTGCCCGGCGTGACGATCGCGCCCGCGCCGATCATCACCAGGTCTTCGGTGACGACATCATCGAGAATCAACGACCCCATGCCGACCAGGCACGCATTGCCGATGGTGCAGGCGTGCAGCACCGCACGATGCCCCACAGTCACATCCGAGCCAATAACCAAAGCCCGACCGCCGGGCGCGTACGGGCCATCATGAGTTACATGCAGCACGCTGCCGTCCTGGATGCTGGTGCGCGCGCCAATAGTGATTTCATTTACATCGCCGCGCGCAACTGCCGTCGGCCAGATCGACGCGTCGTCGCCGAGCGTCACCTTGCCGATCACGACGGCGGACGGGTCAATATAAACACGGGCGCCGAGCGTCGGCATGACGCCGCGATAGGAACGTAGATTCATGGTACGGGACCGCAGGGAAATGGTGCCAAGCAATGACAGTAGTCTGCGGCATTTTTCCACATCGTCAACCACCCTTGATGTAGCTAATATCCGCCAACAATAACGACTAATCGCCGCCAGGATTGCGCCATGATCAACCCCTTGCTCGAAAGCCACGAACTGCCGCCGTTCAGCGCGATCCGTCCCGAACACATTGAACCGGCGTTGCGCCAGGTGCTCGATGACAACCGCGCGCGGCTGGCACAGTTGCTCGACTCGAACGCCAGCACCTGGGACACGCTGGTCGTGCCGCTGGAGGAAATGCAGCACCGACTGTCACGTACCTGGTCGCCCATCGGCCACATGAACGGCGTCGTCAACAGCGACGAGTTGCGCGCCGCGTACAACGCCTGCCTGCCGCTGTTGACCGCATGGAACACGGACCTCGCACAGAACGAGCGCCTGTATCGTGCCTACGAAGCCATTCTTGCGAAGCAGGGCGCGCAGCTCTCCGCGGGCCAGCGCAAGCTGCTGGAAAACGCACTGCGCGATTTCCGACTCGCCGGCGTCGCGCTGTCCGAGGAAAAGAAGCAGCGCTTCAAGGCACTGATGGAGCAGCTCGCGACGCTGCAATCGAAATTCGACGAGAACGTGCTCGACGCAACCAACGCATGGACGCGCCACGTCACCGACGCGGCGGAAATGACTGGCCTGCCGCCGCCCATCATCGAACGCGCGCGCGCCGCCGCGCAGTCCCGCGAAACCGACGGTTGGCTGTTCACGCTCGACGCGCCGAACTATCAATCCGTCATGATGTACGCGGACCATGAAGCATTGCGCCGCGATTTCTACGAAGCCTGGGTGACGCGCGCCTCGGATCAAGGCTCGCTCGCCGGCCGCTGGGACAACACCGCGCTGATGGCACAGATCCTTGCGACACGCCACGAAGTCGCGCAGCTCGTCGGCTTCCCGAACTATGGCGAGTATTCGCTCGCAACGAAGATGGCTGCGTCGGTGCACGAGGTCCGCCAGTTCCTCGAACAGCTCGCCGCGAAAAGCCAGCCCGTGGCGCGCCGCGAGTACGCCGAAATCGAGCGCTTCGCCGGCCGCGCGCTCAACGCCTGGGACGTCGGCTTCTACAGCGAAAAACTCAAGCGGGAACGCTTCTCGCTGTCCGAAGAAGCGCTGCGACCGTACTTTCCGCTGCCGCGCGTCCTGGCCGGCATGTTCGGCGTCGCCGAACGGCTTTACGGCGTGAAGATCGTCGAGCGCGCGGGCGTGGATCTCTATCACCCCGACCCGCGCTTCTACGACATCCTCAACGCCGACGGCTCGCGCCGCGGCAGCTTCTTCGTCGATCTCTACACGCGCGCGAAGAAGCGTGGCGGTGCATGGATGGACGAATGCGTCGGGCGCAAGCACCTCGACGTCGCGAGCACCACGTTGCCCGTCGCATACCTGGTGTGCAATTTCATGCCGCCGGCGGGCACGCAGCCTTCGCTGCTGACACATTCCGAAGTGGTGACGATGTTCCACGAATTCGGCCACGGGCTGCACCACATGCTGACGCGTGTGGACTATCCGAGCATCGCCGGCATCAATGGCGTCGCGTGGGATGCAGTCGAACTGCCCAGCCAGTTCATGGAAAACTTCGCGTGGCGCCCCGAAGTGCTGCCGCTGATTTCGGCGCACGTGGATACCGGCGCGCCGCTGCCGCAGCAGGAACTGCAGCGCTTGCTAGGATCGCGCACGTTCCAGGCGGGCATGCAGACCGTGCGGCAACTGGAGTTCGCATTGTTCGACCTGCGCATCCACAGCGAGTATTCACCCGATGCCGGCGCTCGCGTCATGCAGATACTGGATGAAGTGCGCGCCCAGGTGGCGGTGATCCAGCCGCCTGCATTCAACCGCTTCGCGCACGGCTTCCAGCATATTTTCTCGGGCGGCTATGCAGCGGGCTACTACAGCTACAAATGGGCTGAAGTGCTGGCCGCCGACGCATTCAGCGCATTCGACGAAGCCGGCATTTTCAACGCCACGGTCGCGCGCAGATTCCTGTCCTCGATTCTCGAACAAGGCGGCAGCCGCGACGCCATGGATGCCTTCGTCGCTTTCCGCGGCCGCAAACCGCAGATCGAGCCGCTGCTGAAGCAGCTCGGCCTGGCGGCCTGAATCCTCCTGCTCTCCTCCCCCCTCTCAACTCCGGTCCCATCCCCCGGTCGCCGGAGGAGGGTTAGGGAGGGGGCACGGCTTGATGCGCAACGAACATGAGCGCAAAACCCGTCTCACCCCAAATCAAACACCAATACCTCCCCACCCGGCGCCGCCGCGATATCAACCGCCTCGCCACTGACGGCAGCCGCATCGCCCGCCCGCAACACTTTCCCATTGACACTCACCGCGCCACGCGCGACCTGCACCCACGCATGACGCCCTGACGCGACTTCGTGCCGCACGCTCTGCGATCCTTCCAGCACCGACACGTACAACTTCGCGTCCTGGTGAATGCGAATCAGATCCTCCCGATCCTCATTTGCCGCGACGAGCAGCAACTTGCCGAGCTTCGCCTCGCGCGAAAAATTCAGCTGCTGATACGCCGGCGCAATCCCGGCGCGTTCCGGAACGATCCAGATCTGCAGCAAATGCACGGGTGCACTGTTCGAGTGATTGAACTCGCTGTGCCGGATGCCCGTGCCCGCACTCATCTTCTGCACATCACCCGGCCGGATGATGGAGCCGGTGCCGAGACTGTCCTTGTGCTCCAGCTCACCCTCGAGCACGTAAGTGATGATCTCCATGTCGCGATGCGGATGAGTGCCGAAACCGCCACCCGCGGCGACGATGTCATCGTTGATGACGCGCAGCGAACGGAACCCCATGTGCGCGGGGTCGTAATAGTCGGAGAAGCTGAAAGAGTGATAGCTCTCCAGCCATTCGAGCCGGCTTGCGCCGCGATCTTCAGCTTTGCGAACAGTCAGCATGGAACCTCCCAAACATTCAGATGTTGGGGGGATGCTACGCGTTCAATGCTGTTTGATCTGCGGGGTTGGGAGCATGAGATTCATGCTGCGGACCCCAGAATCGGATCGGAATAAGACGGGTGTGCCAAGATTCCGCGTCACCCTGCCCGGACGGAGCTTTCCGGAGTCGCCGTGAATACGTCCATGTAGTTCGTAGGTTGGGCTGAGTCTGCGAAGCCCAACAATCTTGGTGCGAAGGATTGTTGGGCTTCGCAGACTCAGCCCAACCTACGCGGACTACTGCTCTCGTTCCCGCCCGGATTCCCTTCCGCTGCGCCTTGATCCGGAGATTCCCCGTCTCCGAAGCAGCACCAGCGGCAAACGTTATCTAGTAACAAGCACCTTCTTCACCCAACCCGACCCGTTGCCGGATTCGACCTTGAGGTAGCCGTTCTTTTCCTCGCCCATGAATATCATCTCTTCGCCCTTGCTCAGCGTCGCAACCGCCTTGGACGATTCAGAGGCGGATGAGTACAGCTTCAGGTTGCCGATCTTCGGCACGATGGTGTCACCTTCGTTGAACACGGCGCCGCCTTTCGTCTTGCGGCCTGCTTCGTCGGCGAGCGAACCCACGTCGCGCTGCAGGCTCGGCTGGCTGCGCACCGATTTCACGATGTTGTTGTAGTTGTCCAAGAGGCTGGCGGCGAGCATCTTGCCTTCGTTGGTATTGGAGTAGCCGCCGAGGGCACCCCCGCCGCTGCTGCCGAACAACGCGGCACCGAGTCGCAAGTCGGCTTTCTTCGCGCTGCCTTCCGCCGCCGCCACCTGCACGCCTGAGCGCGCGTCGGCCACGAGCATGCTCGTCTGCGCTTCCTTGAATTTCACGCCGCCGGCCACCGCGCCGAGCAAGCGGCCCTTGTTGCCGCCGATCAGGCCGCCCAGTGCGCCGCCCATGCCACCCGAATCATTTTCGGAGAAGACCACCGCGGGCGTCAGCACGAAGTCCGCACTCACCATCTGGCCGCCGCCCATGTTCGAGTTCTGGCGCAGTTCGCCGGATTCGTTCAGCGCGCGCTCCTGCATCATGTTCTGCATGCCGATGCCGCGCTCCACGACAATGAAGCAGTTGGACTGCTGGATCATCATGCGGATCAGGCCGGTGGGCGACTGCAGCCCGTAGCGCGACAACGACTGTGAAACGTAGTCCTGCGGTTCGACGACGGCCATCGCGCCCATCGGCTTGTCGCAATGTTCCTGTCCGGCATCGCCTTGCGAGCCGGAAGGTCCGGCCGAGCCTTGCACTTCGGTGCCGCCCGAACCCTTCTTCATCGACAAGGGGTTGTCGGCTTGCGCGACCGATAGAGACAGCAGCGCAGCGACGGTCGCGCCTGCATGCAGTGCGATGGACTTCATGAACTTGGACTCCCCATAACGAAAATTGCAACCAGGCCTGCGCCCGCGATCCGCGCGCGCATCGCAAAAGAGCTAATAATTAAGCGAAATGGCCGTGCCCCGCCGGCGCGGAATCTGAGCATGCCCCCCGGAAGCGGTCAAGGACATTGGCCAATGGTTCCAGAATCATTCAAGAATCAGGATCTTATGCACAAATGTCGCCGCCTGAGCCCGTCTACAGCGCTGACCCTGTTGGCAAGTTGCAGTTCGCCCGATTCCCCGAAGCGCAGATCCACAAGATCATCGACCGGATGGAGGCGGACGGCGCTGCGCAGCGAAGATGGCACCTGGAAAGTGACCTGTGCCGCGCCTTTTGCACCGCATTGACGCGATACCTTGCCTCTGTAATATGGGAATCAATCCATCGGGTTGTATTTAATGGGATTGCCGCGCCGCGCCCCAAGTCGCGCCTGCGTTCACCGGCTGCCTGCGCAAAACAATCCAGCTGAATCAATGGCTTAGTAACGGCGTGCGCGCCGGGCACAAGCCCTCGCCCAGACCCTGCACGCAGGAACCAAGCGACGATCCGGCCCGCCTCGTGCATCCGGATGCGGGTGAACTTTGCGCGCATGGCGCGCAGGGTGTGAGGATGCGCAGCGATTTTGGCGCGGATCGGATTTTGCCGAGCGAATTTTGCCGATGAATTTTGCCGATGAATTTTGAAGAGTAACGATGCAACGCGGTATTTCCCCCCTATGAGCACCAACGACAACGAAGCCCCCGGCCAATCCGCCCGGCCCAGCGCGGGTCGCTACCGCACGACCCGGCCGCTCAAGCAAGGCCTGTATGACCCGGCATTCGAGCATGATGCCTGCGGCGTCGGCTTCGTCGTGGATATCAAAGGCCGCAAATCGCACCAGATCCTGCAGCAAGGCCTGCAGATTCTGACCAACCTGGATCATCGCGGCGCGTGCGGCGCCGAGACCAACACCGGCGACGGCGCCGGCGTGCTGCTGCAGATGCCGCACAGATTCCTGTTCGAAGCGGCCAAGAAGGCGCGCATCACGCTGCCTGAAGTGGGCGAGTACGGCTGCGGCATCGTGTTCCTGCCGCGCAATGCGACGCTGCGTCGGCGCATCGAAGAGCGCTTCGAACAGATCGTGCAGTCCGAAGGCCAGACCGTGCTCGGCTGGCGCACGATGCCGACCAACAACACCATGCTCGGGGAGACGGCGAAGTCGTGCGAACCGTTCATGCGCCAGGTGTTCATCGGCCGCGCCGCCGAACTCGACGATGCGCTTAGATTCGAGCGCAAGCTGTACGTCATCCGCAAGCGCGCCTACAGCGAGATCCGCACTTCCACGCTGGAAGGCGCGGCCTCGTGGTACATGCCCAGCCTCTCGTACAAGACCATCGTCTACAAAGGCATGCTGCTGACCGAACAGCTCGGCCAGTATTTCGCGGCCGACCTCACCGATCCGCTGATGGAAACGGCGCTGGCGCTGGTGCACTCGCGCTTCAGCACCAACACGTTCCCGAGCTGGGACCGCGCGCATCCGTATCGTTACATCGCCCACAACGGCGAGATCAACACCGTGCGCGGCAACGCGAACTGGATGCGCGCGCGCGAAGCGCTGTTCCAGGCCGAAGCGTTCGGCGAGGACATGGAAAAGATTCTGCCCATCATCAACCCGAACGGCAGCGACTCGGCGATGTTCGACAACACGCTTGAGCTGCTCGTGCTGGCGGGACGCTCGCTGCCGCACGCGATGATGATGATGATTCCCGAACCGTGGTCGAACCATCAATCGATGGACGATGCGAAGCGCGCGTTCTATCAGTACCACTCCAGCTTGATGGAGCCCTGGGACGGCCCGGCCGCGATCGCCTTCACCGACGGCACGCAGATCGGCGCGGTGCTCGATCGCAACGGCCTGCGTCCGTCGCGTTACTACGTAACGAAAGACGACCTGGTAATCATGGCATCCGAAGCCGGCGTGCTCGACATTCCGCCTGCGGACATAGTGATGAAAGGCCGCCTGCAGCCGGGACGCATGTTCCTGGTCGACACCGCGCAAGGCCGCATCATCGAAGACGAAGAGATCAAGCGCGCCATCACCAGCGAGCGTCCGTACCGGCAGTGGATCGACGAGTACCAGGTGCACTTGAACGATCTGCCGGCCGCGCCGGAAGTGCCCGCGCCCGATCACGACACGCTGCTGCAGCGGCAGATTGCGTTCGGCTACACCTTCGAAGACGAGCGTCTGATCCTGGCGCCGATGGCGACCAGCGGCGTCGAGGCCGTCGGCTCGATGGGCAACGACACGCCGCTGGCCGTGCTGTCGAACAAGCCGCGCCTGCTGTACGACTACTTCAAGCAGCTGTTCGCGCAGGTGACGAATCCGCCCATCGATTGCATTCGCGAGGAGATCATCACCTCCGCGGAAACGCGCCTGGGTTCGGAAGGCAACCTGCTGAACCCGCAGCCCGCCGACTGCCGCCGGCTGGAAGTGAAATGGCCCATTCTCACCAACGAGGAATTCGCCAAGGTGCGGCGCATGGAGCTGCCCGGCCTGAAGGTCGGCGTGCTGCCCAGCCTGTTCCGCGTCACGCGCGGCGAGAAGGGGCTGGTCAAGTCGTTGGAGGAAGTGCGGCTGATGGCGCGGCGCCTGATCGAGGAAGAGGAAGTGAACGTGCTGATCCTGAGCGATCGCGGCGTCAATCGCGAATTCGCGCCGATCCCGGCGCTGCTCGCGGTCGCCGGCCTGCACCACTACCTGATCCGCGAAGGCCTGCGCACTCGCGTCAGCCTGGTGATCGAAACCGGCGAGGCACGCGAGGTGCACCACTTCGCGCTGCTGATCGGCTTCGGCGCGAGCGCGATCAACCCGTATGTCGCGTTCGAGACCGTCGACGGCATGATCCGCGACGACCGCCTGCTGAACATCGACCACAAGACAGCCTGCAAGAACATGGTCAAGGCCGGCACCAAGGGCGTGATCAAAGTGATGGCGAAGATGGGCATCTCGGCCATCCAGAGCTATCGCGGCGCACAAGTGTTCGAAGCCGTGGGCCTGCGCCAGGACGTGATCGACGAGTACTTCACCTGGACGTCGTCGCGCATCGGCGGCATCGGCATGGACGTGATCGCGCAGGAAGTGCTGGTGCGCCATCGCGCCGCGTTTCCGGAACGCCGCCTCGAGAACCACACGCTGCCCGTGGGCGGCCTGTATCAGTGGCGTGCGGACGGCGAGTTTCACCTGTTCAACCCGGAGTCGATCCACCGCTTGCAGAAGTCGGTGCGCACCAGCAATTTCGCGACGTTCCAGGAGTACTCGAAGCTGGTCAACGACCAGGCGACGAACATCTGCACGCTGCGCGGGCTGCTCGACTTCAAGCTGGGCGAATCGATTCCGATCGAGGAAGTGGATTCCATCGAAACCATCATGAAGCGCTTCAAGACCGGCGCCATGTCGTACGGCTCCATCAGCAAGGAAGCGCACGAGACGCTGGCCATTGCGATGAACCGCATCGGCGGCAAGAGCAACACCGGCGAAGGCGGCGAAGATCCCGAACGCATCGCGCCCATGCCGAACGGCGACTCGAAGAACTCGGCGATCAAGCAGGTGGCGTCGGGGCGCTTCGGCGTCACCAGCCAGTACCTGGTCAGCGCGCGCGAGATCCAGATCAAGATGGCGCAGGGCGCGAAGCCCGGCGAAGGCGGCCAGTTGCCCGGCGGCAAGGTGTATCCGCCGATCGCCAAGACGCGGCACACGACGGCGGGCGTGGGTTTGATCTCGCCGCCGCCGCATCACGACATCTATTCCATCGAGGATCTGGCTGAGCTGATCCACGACTTGAAGAATGCGAATCGGCACGCGCGTATCAGCGTGAAGCTGGTCGCGGAAGTCGGTGTCGGCACGGTTGCCGCGGGCGTCGCGAAGGCGCACGCCGACGTCGTGCTGGTGAGCGGCTATGACGGCGGCACCGGCGCTTCGCCGCAGACGTCGATCACACATGCCGGCTTGCCGTGGGAACTCGGTCTCGCCGAAACGCACCAGACGCTGGTGATGAACAACCTGCGCAGCCGCATTGCCGTGGAGACCGACGGCCAGCTCAAGACGGGTCGCGACGTCATCGTCGCCGCTCTGCTGGGCGCGGAAGAGTTCGGCTTTGCGACCGCGCCGCTGGTGGCGACAGGCTGCATCATGATGCGCGTGTGCCACTTGAACACGTGCCCGGTCGGCGTCGCGACGCAGGATCCGCGCCTGCGCGAGAAATTCGCCGGCAAGCCGGAGCACGTCGTGAACTTCATGCGCTTCATCGCGATGGAAATGCGCGAACTGATGGCGCAGCTCGGCTTCCGCACCGTCGAAGAGATGGTGGGCCGCGTCGACCGCCTCGAAGCGCACAAGGCCGTCTCGCATTGGAAGGCGAAAGGCCTGGATTTCAGCAACCTGCTGTATCAGCCCGACGCGGGCGCCGAAGTCGGCCGCTTCTGCCAGATCCCGCAGGATCACGGCCTGGAGAAATCGCTCGACGTCACCAGGCTGCTGGACATCTGCAAACCCGCCATCGAACGCGGCGCAGCGGTGAAGGCGGATCTCACCATCCGCAACATCAACCGCGTCGTCGGCACGATCACCGGCAGCGAGATCACGCGCAAGTACGGCGCGGCCGGATTGCCTGAAGACACCATCCAGATCGGCTTCAAGGGCTCGGCCGGCCAGAGCTTCGGCGCATTCATGCCGCGCGGCATGACGTTCCGTCTCGAAGGCGACGCCAACGACTACGTCGGCAAAGGCCTGTCGGGCGCCAAGCTGATCCTGTATCCGCCGGCTGCCTCGACGTTCGCCTCCGCCGACAACATCATCGTCGGCAACGTCGCGCTATACGGCGCGACCAGCGGCGAGGCTTACATCAGCGGCATGGCCGGCGAACGCTTCTGCGTGCGCAACAGCGGCGTGCATGCTGTCGTCGAGGCCGTCGGCGATCACGGTTGCGAATACATGACGGGCGGACGCGTGATCGTGCTCGGCGCCGTCGGCCGCAACTTCGGCGCCGGCATGTCAGGTGGCATCGCCTACGTGCTCGACGAACGCGGGGAGTGCAAGGAAAATTTCAACCTGGACATGGTCGACATCGGCTCGCTCACCGAACCCGAAGAGATTGCGGCCGTGCGTGCGATGATCGAAAAACACCTTGCGTATACGAACAGCGTGCGCGCGCGGCAAGTGCTCGATAACTGGGAGCAGATGGTGCCGAAGTTCGTGCGCGTGATGCCGCGCGATTACAACCGCATGCTGGCCTGTATTGCCCGCGCTCACGAGCAGGGCCTCACCGGCGAAGACGCGATCATGGAAGCGTTCGAAGAGAACGCCCGTGACCTGTCGCGCGTCGGTGGCAACTGATGGCGGCGTCCGCCTCACAACGATAAAGAACAAATCATGGGAAAGCCGACCGGATTCATCGAATACCTGCGCGAACTGCCCGTCGACCGCACGCCGCAGGAGCGCACGCGCGACTGGAACGAATTCCATCACCACATGGAAGAGAAGCGCCTGCGCCACCAGGCCGCGCGCTGCATGGACTGCGGCGTGCCGTTCTGCCACACCGGTAAACTCATCAGCGGCATGGCCTCCGGCTGCCCGGTGAACAACCTGATTCCCGAGTGGAACGATCTCGTCTACCGCGGCCTGTGGCGCGAAGCGCTGGAACGCCTGCATCGCACCAACAATTTTCCGGAGTTCACCGGCCGCGTGTGCCCGGCGCCTTGCGAAGGCTCGTGCGTGCTCGGCATTTCCAGTCCGCCAGTGACCATCAAGTCGATCGAGAACGCCATCATCGACCGCGGCTTCGAGGAAGGCTGGGTGCTGCCCGAAGCGCCGCAAACCCGCACGGGCAAGAAAGTCGCCGTGATCGGCTCGGGCCCCGCGGGCCTCGCTGCCGCCGCGCAATTGAATCGCGCCGGGCATGCGGTGACGGTGCTGGAGCGCGCGGACCGTCCCGGCGGCCTGCTTATGTACGGCATCCCGAACATGAAGCTCGACAAGCGCGAAGTCGTCGAACGCCGCCTGAAGCTGCTGGAACAGGAAGGCATCAAGTTCATCTGCAACGCCAACGTCGGCGAGAACGTCGAACCGCAGTTGCTGCGCAAGGACTTCGACGCCATCGTGATCTGCGCGGGCGCCACGCTTCCCCGCGATCTGCCAGTCGACGGACGCACGCTGAAGGGCGTGCACTTCGCGATGGATTTCCTGACGGCCAGCACCAAAGCGCTGCTCGACGGCGGTCCGGACTCGACGCCGATTCACGCGAAGGATAAGGATGTCATCGTGATCGGCGGCGGCGACACCGGCACCGACTGCGTCGGCACGTCGATGCGCCAAGGCTGCAAGAGCCTCGTCCAACTCGAAATCATGGGCAAGCCGCCGCTGGACCGAACGGCCGACAACCCCTGGCCGGAGTGGCCGAAGGTCTACAAGATGGATTACGGCCAGGAAGAAGCCGCCGCCAAATTCGGCGCCGACCCGCGCGCGTACCAGACCACTGTGAAGCGCTTCAACGGCGACGCCGACGGCGCGGTGAAAGAACTGGTGACGGTGCAGGTCGACTGGCAGAAGAACGACAAGGGCCAGTTCATCCCAGTCGAAGTTCCAGGCACAGAAAAGACTCATCCCGCACAACTCGTGCTGCTCGCGATGGGCTTCCTTGGACCTGAGCAGATGCTGGTGAAAGACCTCGCAATGGAAACGGACCCGCGCAGCAACATCAAGGCGGATCACGGCAAATTCACCACGAGCGTGAAAGGCGTATTCGCGGCAGGCGATTGCCGCAGAGGTCAGAGCCTGATCGTGTGGGCAATCAATGAAGGCCGCGGCGCGGCACGCGAGTGCGATCGGTATTTGATGGGGACGACAGAGCTGCCGTAAGGGGCGAGGAGGAGGAGGCCCGCATCGAGTGCAGTGGAGTCTCTGAGCGCGCCCCCTCCCTGCCCTCCCCCGGCGACCGGGGGAGGGTGAGATGAAGACCAACTGCGTTATGGCGATTCCATATGCTTCCGGCCCCTCCCCCGGCGACCGGGGGAGGGTGAGATGAAGACCAGCTGCGTTATGGCGATTCCGTGTGCTTCCGGCCCCCTCCCCCGGTCGCCGGGGGAGGGCTGGGGAGGGGGCACGGATGGCCGCTAGCACAGGAGCGCAAGGATGCGCGAACGACTCACTCAATCCAGGGCGATAAAGCTCCGCCGCTCACTCACGGACTCCGAGCAACGCCTCTGGAAATATCTGCGCCGCCGCTACCTCCGCGGCTGCCGCTTCCGGCGACAAGTCCCGATCGGGCCTTACATCGCGGACTTCGCCTGCCTCTATCCAGCGATAGTCGTCGAAATCGACGGCGGTCAGCATGCTGAACAAACTGCTTACGACTCCGCGCGCGACGATTTTCTGAATCAGCGGGGATTCAAAGTGCTGCGATTCTGGAGCAACGAAGTGCTGACTCAGACGGATGCGGTGCTTGCAGTGATCTGGAGAGCACTGGAAGAACTGAAGACGCCCCCATCCTAACCTTCCCCCGCGAAGGCGGGGGAAGGGACCGGAGCGCGGGCGCAGAAACGAGTGGTTGCACTTCCTTCCGGCGCGTGGCGCCGCCGGTGGTTCCTACTCCCGGATCCCCACACCCTTGTGCAGCAGCCACACGCAGCTTCCATACAGTACGACCGTGGCGCCGATCATGATGGTGTAGGCAAGCCACACTTTCACGTCCGACACGCCGAGGAAGCCGAAGCGAAACGCGTTCACCATGTACAGGATCGGGTTCGCGTGCGAGACGCCCTGCGCCCATTCCGGCAGCAGCTTGATCGTGTAGAACACGCCTGCCAGATACGTCAGCGGCGTCAGCACGAACGTCGGGATGAACGAGATCTGGTCGAAGTTCTTCGCGAAAATCGCGTTGATCATGCCGGCCAGGGCGAACACGGTGGAGCTGAGCACGACCGCCGACAGCACCACCCACACGTTGTGGATCGGCAGGTGCGTGAAGAGCAGCGTGACGATGGTGACGACCGTGCCCACCACGAGGCCGCGCATCATTCCTCCCGCCAGGTAGCCGGCCACGATCAACCAGTGCGGCAGAGGCGCTACCAGCAGTTCTTCGATGTGCTTGCCGAACTTCGCGCCGAAGAACGATGAGACCACGTTGGCATACGAATTGGTGATCACCGACATCATGATCAAGCCGGGTGCGATGTACTGAATGTACGAATAGCCGCCCATGTCGCCGATGCGCTGGCCGATCAGCCTGCCGAAGATGATGAAGTACAGGCCCACCGTGATCGCGGGCGGCACGATGGTCTGCCCCCAGATGCGCACGATGCGGCCGAATTCGCGGATGATCATGGTGTTGAAGCCCACCACGTTGATGCGGGCCATGTTGGGCTCACGGGCCGGCTCGACTGCTGCGTTCATGAATTCTCTTGATTGATTTCTTGGCGCGATTTCTGGGCGCGATGTATGTCGTGAGGTCAGACGGCGGCGGCGGGCTTCTGCTCGACCAGCCGCATGAACAGTTCTTCGAGGCGGTTGGACTTGGTCCGCATGGACAGCACCTCGATACCCACGGCGGTCAGGCGCGCGAAGATTTCGTTGAGGTTCTGTTCCTTGGAGACTTCCACTTCGAGCGTATGGTCGTCCGGCATCTGCACCGGGTAACCGGGCAGCGCGGGCGCCGCGACGATCGGATTGCGCAGGTTGAACACGAACACTTCGGTCTGCAGCTTGCGCAGCACGCGACTCATGCGGTCGTTCTCGATGATGCGGCCCTTGTCGATGATGGCCACGTTGCGGCACAGGTTCTCGGCTTCTTCGAGGTAGTGCGTCGTCAGGATGATGGTCGTGCCGGCGAGGTTGATGTCGCGCATGAACGCCCACATGGAGCGACGTACTTCGATGTCGACGCCGGCGGTGGGCTCATCGAGAATCAACAGGCGCGGCTCGTGCATCAGCGCGCGCGCAATCATCAGCCGGCGCTTCATGCCGCCCGACAGCGAGCGCGCCACCGCATTGCGCTTTTCCCACAACTGCAGTTCGTTCAGGTATTTCTCCAGCCGCGTGTGCGCAACCTGGCGCGGGATGCCGTAGAAACCGGCCTGGTTCACCAGGATGGTCGTCACCGCCTCGAACTGGTTGAAGTTCATTTCCTGCGGCACGAGGCCAATGCAGGACTTGGCGATGGCGAGCTGCGTGTCGATGTCGTGGCCGAACACACTCACCTTGCCGCTGCTCTTGTTCACCAGTGAGGTGACGATGCCGATGGCCGTAGTCTTGCCGGCGCCGTTGGGGCCGAGCAGAGCGAAGAAATCCCCTTCCTCCACGTCCAGGTCGATGCCTTTCAGGGCCTGGACCCCGTTCTTGTAGGTCTTGGTGAGCTGGGAGAGGGAAAGTGCCTTCATGCGGATGTAACAACCTGCTTGCCGGGGCGACGTTTACTGAAGCGCTGCGCAGCCTATCGGGCCGCCCCCAGCCCGGCAAGCCGCCGGCAGTCACGAGTGAAGTGAATCGCCCGGCGCCGCAATGGCCCCCGTAATGGGCGTGTGATGGTCGTGGAGGCCTTGTCCGGAACTAACCTCAGTTCGGGCCGCTCAGAGTCTCCCTGCAGCGAAACTTCCCGGCCACCGCCCCTCGGTGGCATTATGCGCTCCCAGCTCGGCGGCCTTCGGTCATGTCTAAGTCGATATGTACACGAGCTTTTTCGGCCTAAGCGAAAAACCTTTCGCAATCACCCCCGACCCGCGTTACCTCTTCATGAGCGAGCGGCATGCGGAGGCGCTCGCGCACCTGCTGTACGGCATCACCGAATCGGGCGGCTTCATCCAGCTCACCGGCGAGGTGGGCACGGGCAAAACCACGGTGGTGCGCTCGCTGCTGGAACGCATGCCGGGCCATGCCGACGTCGCCGTCATCCTCAATCCGCAGCAGACGCCGCTGCAGTTCGTGCTGACGATCTGCGAGGAACTGGGCATCTTCGTGCGCGACGAGGACGCGGCCAGCCTCAAGGATCTCATCGACATCCTCAACAAGCGGCTGCTGGAAACGCATGCCAAGGGCCGCCGCGTCGTGGTCATCGTGGACGAGGCGCAGAACCTGAGCCCAGAGACGCTCGAACAGGTGCGGCTGCTGACCAACCTGGAAACGCCGTCGCAGAAGCTGCTGCAGATCATTCTCATCGGCCAGCCCGAACTGCGCGAAGTGCTGTCGCGCGTCGAACTGCGCCAGCTCGCGCAGCGCATCACCGGCCGCTATCACCTCGATCCGCTGTCGAAGACGGAGACGGCGGCCTATGTGCGCCACCGCCTCAAAGTCGCGGGCGTGACGGGCGAAGTCTTCAACGCCGCCGCGCTGCGCGAGATGCATCGCTTGAGCGGCGGCGTTCCGCGCATCATCAACGTGATCAGCGACCGTGCGCTGCTCGGCGCGTTCACGCAGGACTCACATCGCGTCGGTACGGCCATGGTGCGCGGCGCGGCGAGCGAAGTGTACGGACGCTCATTCAGTCCGCCGTGGATCAAGGCTGCGGTCGGCGCCGCGGCGGCGGCCGCCATTGCGGTACTCGCGCTGGGTATCTGGTTGCTGGTGAGCCGAACGCCCGCGCCTGCCGTCGAAGAAGAAATCGCGGCGGCCGAGCCGATGCCGCCGGTAGCGAACAACGTTCCTGCGCCTGTGGCGCTGGTTCCGCCACTGCCGCCGCCGGCCAACGACATTGCCGATCTGCTCAAGGCGCACGCCGCCGAAACCAACACCGAAAGCGCCTTCGCACAGTTGTTCGCGCTGTGGGGCGGAAAATTCGATCCGGCGCGCGGGCGTCCTTGTGACCAGGCGCTGCAGCAAGGCTTGGAATGCGTGTACCAGCAAGGTTCATGGGGCCAGCTGCGCACGCTGAATCGCCCCGCCATTCTCACGCTCATCGACGACGCCGGCAGCGCGCACCAGGTCGTCGTCGCCGGACTCAACGAAGGCGCAGCCAATATCCGGCTGACGGACGAACAGCCCGCCGTGTCGATCGCGTCGATCTCCCGCTTCTGGTACGGCGATTACCTCGTGCTGTGGCGCCCGCAGGTCGCCTCGCCGAAGGCGTTGTCCGCCGGCATGCAGGGCGAAGGCGTGCGCTGGCTGCGCAAGAGCCTGAACATTGCCCAGGGACGTAAGGCGGACGGCCAGGTCAACGACGTCTACGACGAAGAGCTCGTGCACATGGTGGAGGACTTCCAGCGGCGGCATCGCCTGAACGTCGACGGCATCGCCGGCGTGCAGACGCAGATACTGCTCGACACCGTGAACAATTCCGACGGCGCGCCGCTGCTGCTCGCGCAAGCTTCGGGTGGCTGAGCGATGAGCTTCATCCTCGACGCACTGAAAAAATCTGAGAACGAGCGCAAGCGCACCATCGGCCCGTCGCTCGCGGATGCCCCTGTGCACCGCGCTCACGGCGAGCGTCCGTGGTGGGCATTCGCGGTCGCGGCGTTGCTGGTCGTCAACCTTGGTGTGCTGGTTGTCGTGCTCACACGCAAAGACAACACCGCAACTGCAACGCCTGCAGCCACCGCGCCTGCGTCCGTCGTTGCTGCGCCCGCTCCAACGCTGCCGCACCGGCTTGCACCGCCGCCGCAGAATCCGAACGCAGGTACTGTCAACAGCCCCGCAGTTCGTTCGCTCGCGGACGAAGCCGCGGGCTTCGACGACAGCTATGACGAGCCCGGCGCCGAGTACGAAGCGCCGAGCAACCCGGCGCTCGCCGCGGCGGGCGCAGTGCCCGACGGCCCGCCGATCGTGCGGCCTATCGACGCGCCGGCGGTTGCGCCCTACTACGGTCGCGGTGATGCGCAAGGGCGCGCGGCCGCGGCCGATACCGAAACGCTGCCTTCGTTGAGTTCGCTCACCGCCAGCGGCATGAATCTCCCCGACCTGAAGCTGGACATTCACGTCTACTCCAACAAGCCGGCCGAGCGTTTCGTGTTCGTGAACATGCGCAAGTACCTCGAAGGACAGACGCTGGGCGAAGGACCGACCGTGGAGCGCATCACGCCCGAGGGCGTCGTGCTGAATGCCCAGGGCACGCGGTTTCTGCTGCCTCATCAATAACAACAATCAGGGCCGCTCATGAGTGAGACGCCTGAGGTGCTGCCGGCGCCCATCCTGAACCTCGATGGCGCGCGCCTCAGCCGCCTGCTGCGCGCCGGGATTCGGCGGCTGCTTGCCGATCAGGAGCATCTCAACAAGATCAACGTGTTTCCGGTTGCGGATGGCGACACCGGCACGAACATGGCGGCGACGATGAGCGCTGTGCTCGCCGCCTTGCGCAAACGCGTCGATCCGCACGCCGGCAATACGCTCACTCGCGTCGCCGATGCCGCGCTCGACGGCGCGCGCGGCAATTCAGGGGCCATCCTCGCGCAGTTCCTGCTCGGCGTCGGCGACAGCACGGCCGCATTGCCTGCATTGTCGGCGGCGCAGTTCGCCACCGCGATGACCACGGGCGCGAGCTACGCGCGCGACAGTCTCTCCGAGCCGCGCGAAGGCACCGTGCTGACCGTCATCACCGAATTCGCAACTGAGACGGCGAAGCTCGTCCGTAGCCAGGGCGTCAAGGACTTCTTCGCACTGTTCACGCAAGCGCTGGTCGCAACGCGGCGGTCCTTGCGCGGCACCTCGGATCAGCTCGAAGAGCTGCGCCGGGCGGGTGTCGTCGATGCGGGCGCGCAAGGCTTCGTCGACCTGCTCGAAGGGATGACGGAACATCTGCAGCAAGGTATCGACGTCGAACCGGCGGACATCGCGCATGCGGCGGTCATCGAAACACATGCAGCCGCGGCAGGCGAAGAGAAAGATCTGCTGCATCGCTACTGCACCGAATGCACGATCACCGGCGCGGACATCGATCGACGCAAGCTGCGCGAGGAGTTGTCCGCGCTGGGCTCGTCTCTCGTGCTCGCGGGTACGACGCGCAAAGCCAAAGTGCACATTCACGTCAACGAACCGCCCGCGGTCTTTCGCATCGCCGAACAGTATGGCGTCTTGTCGGGCCAGAAAGCCGACGACATGCAGCGGCAGCAACAGGCTGCGCATGCGATCGGACGCCGCACCGTCGTCGTCACGGATTCGGTCGCCGATATTCCCGACGACGCGCTTGAACAGCTCGACATACACGTCGTGCCACTGCGAGTGCACTTCGGCGAACACAGTTATCTCGACAAAGTCGCGCTCTCGCCGCAGGCCTTCGTCGAAGAGCTGGTGCGCAATCCGTTGCACCCTACGACTTCACAGCCGCCCGCCGGCGATTTCCGGCGACAGTTCGAATTCCTCAGTTCGCACTTCGACGGCGTCGTGTCCATCAACGTCACCTCGAAAGCGAGCGGCACTTACAACGCGGCGCTCACTGCCGCGGATCGTCTCGCCGCGGGCGACCGACGCGTCCAGGTCATCGACTCGTTGAATGCTTCTATCGGCCAGGGCTTGATCGTCATGTATGCGGCGGAATGCGCCGCGCGCGGTCTCGACGCGGCGACCGTGGTCGCCATGACCAAGGCAGTTATTCCCCGCACTCGCACCTTCGCGTTGATCGGCTCGCTCGCTTACGGAGTGCGCGGCGGCCGCATCAAACCCATGGTGAAATCACTGGCCGATTCGTTGCGGCTCACGCCTGTGTTGAGCACTCATGCCGACGGACATGTCGGGCCGGGCGGCGTTCTGTTCGGACGCAGCGACCTGCAAGCCAAGTTCGTTCGCTTCGTTGCCAGGCGCATGAAGGCAGGCCAGTCGTATCGCGTCGGGATCGGCCATGCGAATGCGGAGGCTGCGGGCCGCGAACTGCAGGAACGCTTCGAACTCGCGCATCCCGGCATCGAATCCTCGTTCCTGATGCCCGTCGGCAGCGCGCTCAGCGTCCATGGTGGACCCGGCACGCTGGTGGTCGGCATCCAAGCCATTCCTGAACCGTGAACTGGACAAGCACTTAGTTATTGACATCGTGTCAATGCCGCTCTAGTCTGCGCCCATGTCGTACATCGCCGAACGCCGCCAGGAAGAAAAGGATCGCCGCCGCGGTGAAATCATCGATGCGGCCGAAGAGCTGTATCGCGAAATGGGTTGGGATGCCGTGACCATGGACGGCGTCGCCAAGCGCGCGCGCCTGAGCCGCGCCCTGGTCTATGTGTATTTCAAGGACAAGAACGACCTGCATTTCGCCATTGCGATGCGCGCCATGGAGGCACTGCATGAGCGCTTCGTCGACGCCATCGCGCGCACCCGCCTGGGACTGGAGAAGGTCGAAGCGATGGGCCGCGCCTACATGGCGTTCAGCCACGAATTTCCCCATTATTTCGACGCTTGCGCGCGCCTTGAAGCGCACACCGCCGACCGCGACACACTGAGCCCGGAAGAAGCGAGCTGCCTCGCCGCCGGTGAAAACGTGCACGACGCCGTCGTCGAGGCGCTTAAAGCCGGTCAAGCCGACGGCACGATCCGCGCCGACGTCGGCGACCTCACGGTTACTTCGCGCGTGCTGTGGGGTTTCACTCACGGCCTGATCCAGATCGCGATGACCAAGGATCTGGCGCTGGCGCAGCACGGCATCAGCGTGCCGCAATTGACGCAGCAGGCCATCAGTTTGATCAGATACATGCTGGCCGGGCCGAAGGCGCCGAAAGAAGGCAGCTAGCCTTTTATTTCAGCAATTTTTGACACTTGTCTAACCGATAAACAAATGACAGTCTCCGCCCGAACAAGTGTAAGGACGCGCATGACGCAGCGGACGCTGATCGCGGCACTACTGCTGGCATGGCTCGGCATCCACACGAGCCGGGCGAGCGCGCAGTCGGAAGCGAATTTCGACGTCGTCGTCGAGCAGTACGTCGCCGAAGGATTACGCAGCAACCTCGCGCTGCAAAGCGAAAACCTCGAAGTGGACAAGGCAGTGCAGGCGCTCGCCGCCGCACGCGCGCAATTCCTGCCGCAGGTTTCGCTGCAGGCTCGCTACACGCGCACCGAGGGCGGCCGCGAAGAGACGTTGCCCATCGGCGCCGCGCTCAATCCCGTCTACTCGACGCTGAATCAATTGCTGGCAGCGCAGGGACAGCCGGCGCAGTTCCCGCAGATCACCGATCAGACGATCAACTTCCAGCGCGAAAAGGAACAGGACACGCGGCTGGTGCTGCGCCAACCGATCTACGCGCCGACGATAGCCGCGGCCGTGCGTGCGCAGCGCGCGCTGCTCGACGCGAGCAGTTATCGGCGCATGGCGATCGCGCGAACGCTGCGGCGCGACATCATCCTCGCCTACCTGGATTGCCTGAAAGCGCGCAGCGCGGTGGACATAGTCGCCTCCAGCGAGACGCTGCTGCGCGAGAACCTGCGCGTCAACCAATCCCTGTTCGACAACGGCAAGATTACCGAGGATCAAGTGCTGCGCGCCAAGGCCGAGATGCTGGACGTCGAACAGCAGAAGCGCGAAGCCGCGAACCAGGCCACGCAGGCACAGAGCTACCTGAACTTCCTGTTGAATCGCAATCTGCTCAGCCCAGTGGAATCCAGTGCGATTCCCAACTTGTCGGCACAGCGGGAAAACGCCTTGGAGCTGCTGTGGTCCGAGGCGCTGCAGCGGCGTCCTGAAATCGCGCAGGTGGAACAACTCAAGCGCGCCAGCACCGAACAACTCGAAATCGCGCGCAAGACACGCTGGCCGGTTCTGTCGCTCGGACTGGATGCCGGCATTCAAGGCGAAGAGTACCGCTCGGGCGACGGCTACGACATCGCCACCGCCTCGCTCATCTTCACCTGGAAGATCTTCGACGGCGGTGGCGACCGCGCGCGCGTGCGCCAAGCGCGTGCCAGCGAGCGGCAACTCGTGCTGCAACAGGACGAGGTCGCGCAGCAGATTCGCCTGGAAGTGCAAACGACGTTCAACCGGCTGCAGACGGCGCGCGATTCGCTAGCAACCGCCGGCGCGCGCGCCGACGCGGCAGCGGCGGCATTCCGCATCGCCAGCCGCAAGCGCGACGAAGGCGTCATCAATCAAGTCGAGTTCATCGATGCGCGCAGCACGCTGACGGGCGCGGAACTCAATCACACTCTCACCCGCTTCAACGTGCTGGCGCGCCGCGCCGAGCTGGAGTACGCGACTTCGTCGGGTGAACTGCCACTGGAACCCGGCGTATAGCTGGAGAAATAGGGACCATGCGTATCACTCATCTGATCCTGGCGCTGAGCGGCGCGCTCGCAGTCGCCGGCTGCAACAGCACCGCAAAAGAAGCGCCGCCCGGGCCAACGCCGGTGCGCGCCGTTGCGGCGATCGACGGTCCGGCCGCGCCGGCGATCCGCACCAATGGCCTGCTCGTCAACAAGGACGAGATTCGCCTGTCGTTCAAGGTCGGCGGCGTGCTCAAGCACCTGAACGTCGTCGAAGGCGAGCACGTGCGCAAAGGTCAGAAGCTGGCCGAAATCGAACAGGCAGAGATCAACGCGCAGGTGGAACAGGCGCGGCAGGCGCACGACAAATCGCAGCGCGACCTCGAACGCGGCGAACGTCTGTACGCCGACAAGGTCATCAGCCTCGAACAACTGCAGGATTTGCGAACGCAGACCGCCGTCACCCAGGCGGCCCGCAACTCAGCCGAGTTCAACTGGAACTACGCGGCGATTGTCGCGCCACGCGACGGCACGGTGCTGCGGCGGCTCGCGGAAGAGCGCGAGCTGGTGTCGGCCGGCACACCGGTGCTCGTGCTGGGCGCACAGGACAAAGGTTTCGTGATTCGCACCGGCCTTGCCGATCGCGAGATAGTGCAGGTCAAGCTTGGCGACAAGGCGCAGCTCACGCTGGATGCGCTGCCCGGCGTGACGCTGACCGGCAAGGTGACGGAGATCGCGAGCGCCGCAGACTCGTCCAATGGCATGTTCAATGTCGAAGTGATGCTGGATCGCACCGACCTGCCGCTCAAGAGCGGGCTGGTGGCAAAGCTCATCCTCGATCCCGCCACCGCCAGCGCAAGCCGGCGGGTGCACATTCCGATCAGTGCCATCGTCGAAGGCAGCGGCCGCACCGCCAGTGTCTTCGTGCTCGACAAGGACCGCGTGCGCCGCCGCGAAGTGGAAGTCGCGTTCATCGATAATGAAACAGTCGCACTGGCCAGTGGCGTTGCTCGCGGCGAACTGGTGGTCACGGACGGCGCGCTGTATGTCGACGACGGCGAACAGGTCGCGGTGCTGGCCGCGCTGCAGGACGCCCGCTGAGATTGCGGAGAACGCGATGAAGTTTCTGGAATTCCCGATCCGCCGCTACCAGTTCACGCTGGTCGCCTTCGCGCTGCTGGTGGCGCTGGGCGTGAATTCGTTCATGAACATTCCGCGCCAGGAAGACCCCTACTTCCCCATCTCCATTTTCACCATCACCGGCGTGTATCCCGGCGCCGAGCCGAAAGACGTGGAACGGCTGCTCGTCAAACCCATCGAAGACCGCCTGAGCGAATTGGACGACATCAAGAAGATCGAATCCAACAGCCTGGACGGCGTCGCGACCATCATCGCCGAGTTCAAGTCCTCGAATGATCCGGACAAGAAATACGACGAAGTGGTGCGCGAACTCAATGCGCTGCGCCCGTCGCTGCCCGGCGAACTGCAGCGGCTGGACATTCGCAAGATCAATCCCGGCCTGGTCAACATCATCCAGTTCGCGCTGGTGTCGGAAGATGCGCCCTACGCCGAACTGGAAGATGCGGCGCGGCGGCTGAAAGACACGCTCAAGTCGGTCGACGGCATCCGCACATCCGAGAGCTGGGCGCTGCCGCCGCGTGAATTGCGTGTCGAACTGGACCTGCCGCGCATGGCGCAGCTCGGCCTTTCACCGGCCCGAGTGACGCAGGCATTGCAGAGCGAAAACGCCAGCCTGCCCGGCGGCACCATCGACGTCGGCGGCCGCAGCTTCAGCGTGCAGACCTCCGGCAGCTACGAATCGCTCGATGAAGTGCGCGACACGGTCGTCACCGCCGTCGCCGGCCGGACAGTGCGCATCCGCGACATCGCACAGGTTCGCTGGGACACGCAGCAACACGACTATGTGGGGCGCTACAACGGCAAACGCGCCGTGTTCGTCACCGCGAATCAGAAGGACGGCTACAACATCTTCGACGTGCGCGAACGCATCATGGCGGCGGCCGACCGCTTCGAGACCACGCTGCCCAATCGCGTTGCATTGGAACGCGGCTTCGATCAGTCCGAGAATGTCGCGGCGCGGCTCGACCGCCTCACCAAGGATTTTGCCATCGCCATCCTGCTGGTGATGCTCACGCTGTTGCCGCTCGGCATACGCGCGGCCGCGGTCGTGATGATCTCCATCCCGCTGTCGCTCGCCATCGGACTATCGGTCTTGCACATGTTCGGCTTCTCGCTGAACCAGATCTCCATCGCGGGCTTCGTCGTGGCACTGGGCCTGCTGGTCGACGACTCCATCGTCGTGGTGGAAAACATTGCGCGCTTCCTGCGCGAAGGCCACACCCGCATCCAGGCGGCAGTGCTGGCGACGCGACAGATTTTCTACGCAATTCTCGGCTGCACTGCGACACTCGCGCTGGCGTTCCTGCCGCTGATGATGCTGGCGGGCGATTCGGGGAAATTCATTCGAGTGTTGCCGACTGCGGTGCTCGCGACCATCGGCGCATCGCTGCTGGTCGCACTGACCATCATTCCGTTCCTGGCGAGCCGCATGCTGCAAGAGCACGAGGCGCCGGGCGGCAATCGTCTGCTGCAATGGGTGACGCGCGGCATCCACCGCTTCTATCAGCCGCTACTGCATCGCGCGCTCGCGAAACCGAAGCTCACCGTGTACGGCTCGCTTGCCGCATGCATCGCCATCATGCTGCTGCTCGGCGCCGTGATCGGCTTCAGCCTGTTTCCGAAGGCGGACACGCCGAACTTCCTGGTGACGGTGCACGGGCCGAACGGCAGCAGCATGGCGGAGACCGACAAGGCGCTGCGCTACGTAGAAGAGAAACTCCGCGCCATGCCTGAAGTCGCGACTTACTTCACCAACGTCGGCCACGGCAATCCGAAGATCTATTACAACCTCTTCCCGCCGGAGAGCGAAGCCAACTACGGCGATATCTTCGTGAAGCTCAAGGAGTACGACACCAGCAAGACGCCGAAGCTGCTCGACAAGCTGCGCGCACAATTGATCGACTATCCGAACGCGCGCATCTCGGTCAAAGAATTCCAGAACGGCCCGCCGGTGACGGCGCCTGTCGCGATTCGCGTCATCGGGCCGGACTTGCAGAAACTGCAGGAATTCGCCGCGCGGGTCGAGAAGGTCGTAAAGGAAACGCCGGGCACACGCGAGGTCGTCAATCCGGTGCGCATCAGCCGCACCAACCTGCGCTTGCAGATCGACTCGCAAAAGGCTGCGTTGCTGGGCGTGCCCGCCGTCGAGTTCGATCGCGCCGTGCGCCTTGCCGTTTCCGGCCTGCCCGCCGGGCGCTTCAAGGCCAACGACGGCGAGCAGTACGACATCGTGGTGCGTACTCCGATGAGCGAGCGCCCCGACCTGCATTCGCTGGACAACGTACGCATCTCGACATCGAACGGCGGCACGCTGCCGCTGAGCCAATTGGCGCGCGTGGAGTTCTCTTCCGCACCCCCGATGATCAATCGCTTCAACCGCGAGCGCGCGGTGATCATCAACGCCGAAGTGCAGAGCGGCATGAACATCGACCGCGTCACCAAGCAGGTGCTGAAGAATCTCGATCAGATGGACTGGCCGCGCGGCTACTCGTATGTGCCCGGCGGCGAACTGGAGAGCCGCGCCGAAAGCTTTGGCGGCCTGGAAACCGCGATCATCGTCGCGCTGCTCGGCATCATCGCCGTGCTGGTGCTGGAATTCGGCAGCTTCAAGAGTACATTGATCGTGTTGACCGTGGTCCCCTTCGGCATTGCTGGCGGCATCATCGCCCTGGCACTCACCGGCAATACGATTTCATTCACGGCAACCATCGGCTTCATCGCACTGATCGGCATCGAAACCAAGAACTCCATCCTGCTGGTGGATTTCACCAACCGCCTGCGCGCCGAAGGCGTATCACTGGACGAAGCCATCGAACGCGCCGGCGAAATCCGCTTCCTGCCCATCCTGCTGACCAGCGCAACCGCCATCGGCGGACTGCTGCCGCTGGCATTGCAAAACGCAGGCATGTACTCGCCGATGGCATGGGTCATCATCGGCGGATTGGTCTCCTCGACGCTGGTCGCACGCGTCGTCACGCCAGTGATGTACAAGCTGTTGCCGCCGACGATCGAGAAGGATGAAGCCGGAGCTGCAGCGAGTGCGGCTCCAATTATCGTCGAGCCACGGCAAACTGATGTAGCCGTGTAGGTTGGGCTGAGTCTTCGAAGCCCAACTACTACTCGCACTGGCTGCGAGTGCACAGCAACGCTGGGCTGCTCATACACACGTCCGTGTTACACCTGATCGTATATGCGGTATCGAGCCGGTATTGCGTTATGCAAGAGTAGCTTGCGGTTGCAACGCTTCCGATGTTATCTAGCAGCAACCATGTTATTCGTCAGCAGTGGATTAGCGAAAACAAGTTCGGCTTGATATGAAGCAGGTTGTGTACATGGGAATTCTCTCTGGGCTTCTCGGTCTTTTCGGTGGCAAGAGCAACGCTGCTCCTTACGAACTCGCCGAGACTTATTCCGGACTTCGCAAGATGGTGTTTGAGGCAACTCCATCGCAAGTGGGACTGAAGGCCGGACCATCGGAGGTATGGGCGGTTCTGATGGAAACTGGCTACCCGGATGCAGTGGTCACCTTGCTCGCGATTTCGGATGGCACCGTCAGCATTTATTTCAGCAATGGCGGCGGAATCATCGGGTTGGGCCAACACCCCGGACCAGAGCGTGCTGCCAAGTCATTCTTGGCGTTGGCTGGGCAGTTCGTATCCAAGTCCCAATCTGCTAAGGAGCATCCGCTCCCCGTTCCTTCCATGACACGCTTTTACCTGCTTACTGGTAGCGGCACATACTTCGCGGAAGCTAAGGAGCAGGATCTTGGGGAGGGCCGGCATCAGTTTGCTCCGCTCTTTCACAAAGGACATGAACTCATTACTGAGATTCGGCTTGTCGAAGAGCAGCGCAGAGCCGAACAAAGCGTTCCAGCGGATCGCCGCGAAAACGCGGCTCCCGCTGAACGCTAGCGTTATGTTTCCTGAATGAAACTGCCGTATCACGTGTCGTGCCTGGAATCACATCCGCTGTTGTATCGGCTCGCGGATGGTCGGTTTCAGATCATGGGGGACGGTAACCTCGCGCCGCTGATGATTGGCCACGAATACGTTCTGGTCGAAGCCGAGCTTGCCGAGTATCTTTCGATACTTGATTTGCCATGCGTGGAGATCATCGACGCAGTCATCTTCGACCCTCGGCGGAAGCGAGAGATACGGCCGCATAAGCAACTGCAAATCGGTCAGCGATTTTCTTCGGACATGATTCGGGACATCAATCTAGACGGAGAGAGGTTGCTGATTATGGATGACGCCTGCTTGTTCGCCAGTCCACTTTTGAAGCAGAGGCTGGAAGTGTCAGCTTTCCAGTATCTTCGGTTTTCGGAGGCCCTCAATGAGTTCGCCGGCACGGAAACATAACAAGCCCATGCGCGCGACGCGAAAACGCACGCGCGTGATTAATGTCGTTAGCCGCTACGAAGTACTCGTCGACAAGTGACAGTCCATCGGTCCCCTCAACTCGGAGTAGACGTGCCGCCATGGGAATATTGACCTTCAGCATCAACGTCACCCTCGACGGTTGCGTCGACCACCGGGAGGGTATCGCCGACGACGAGACGCACGCTTTCTTCACCCGCCTCATGGACGAGGGCGGGGCGATGCTGTGGGGCCGCGTCACCTACGAGATGATGGAGAGCTACTGGCCAGCGGTCGTCCGCGGCGACGAAGAGGCGCAGCCAGCGATGCGCGAGTGGGCGGTCAAACTGGAGGCAAAGCCGAAGTACGTCGTGTCGTCGACGCGAAAGAACTTCCCGTGGACCAACAGCCACCACATCGCCGGCGACCTGCGCACGGGCGTGCAGAAGCTGAAGGACGCGACCCCGGCCGGCGTGCTCCTCGGTAGCGGCAAGCTCGCGACCGAGCTGGACCGGCTGGATCTGATCGACGAGTACAAGTTCCTCGTCCACCCTAGGATCGCCGGCCACGGCCCAACTCTGTACCAGAGCGGGCTTCCCAGCACGCGACGGCTCGAACTTGTTTCGGCGAAGCCGCTCCGCAGCGGCGCCGTCGCCATGCACTACCGGCGCGCGCGCGGCTAACCACCGGTTGCAGCGGACGGACAGCGTGGGCGTTGAGGCTGTAGAAAAACCCCGAGGTTCGTCGAAAAATGGGCATGCTTTTCGGAAACGCGACCAAAATCGAAAAGTAGCGAGTTCTCCGTGCTCGAAATCGAGAGCTGTTTCGATGGGAAAATGTGATGGTGGGCTTTTTCTACAGTCTCGTGAGGCGACACAAAACTCTATGCCAGCTACCAAGGGAATCAACCACCTCGGCCTCGCAGTTCTGGACTTGGAGCAAACAGCAAAATTCTTCGTCGATGGTTTGGGGTGGCAGGAATCCGGTCGGGATCCAACTTACCCGCGCACTGCCGTTTCCGATGGTCGCGTACGCATAACACTCTGGCAGGTGGATCGCTCCAGACCGGTAGTTGGCTTTGATCGTCGGAGCAACGTTGGCTTGCACCATCTCGCGCTGGAAGTCAGCACCGAGGCAGACCTGACTTCCGTTATGAAGCGTCTGTCTTCTTACCCTGGCGTTACCATTGAGTTTCCGCCAGAGCTCGTTGGCAATGGTCCCCGCAAACATATGATGTGCTACGAACCTGGCGGGCTTCGCATTGAGTTGATTTGGCCAGGCGTTTGATGAGGTCGATTCGCACTGGCAAGCCAAACCATCACTTGATTTGCGTTCGAAGATCAATCACAGGTTGGGCTCGGAGCGACGGGGGAAGTACGATTGTGCCAGTCGCCCAACACCTATGAGGCCCCTGACGTCAAGTAGTGCGACACTTCCTACGGTATCGTCGATGGTGATGCCGCATGAAAGGAGCATCGCGATCAAATGCAGCGGTTCACTGGCTTCATTTTGGGAGTTGGATTTACAGAAAAACGAGTTGCCGCACCCAACACCCATCGAGGCTCAGCGATCAGATTCGATCGTGCCAGCAGCGAGATTTTGGTGCCGGGCAGCAGCGGCTCGTTACGGCGTCATGGTCGATCCCTATGCTTTCGACGAACACTGGCGTCCCAAGGGCTGAAGAAGGCAGCGAAACGATGGCAATCCGGGATTCTCACGTAACGATCCACATGGCGGCGAGCCTCGACGGCTTCATCGCTCGAAAGGATGGACGCGTCGACTGGCTCGAGACCTCAGACGAATTCGCTGGCGGGGACACCCTGGACCCAGGATTCGTCGAGGCCTTCCTCAAGTCGATCGACTGCTACGTCATGGGGTCGAGAACCTATGAGACCGCGTTTAATTTTGAAGCCATAGGATTGGGGTGGGCTTATGGCGACAAACCCACCTTCGTCCTCACGAGTCGCCAGCTGCCGCGGACCCGGGACACCGTCGAGTTCTACTCAGGCGATCTCGCGCAGTTCGTGAATGGGCGCCTGCGGCCCGCGTTCCGCAACATTTGGTTTGTTGGGGGCGGTATGGCTTGCGGCGAATGCCTTTGTCTCGGGTTAGCCGACGAAGTTTGCTACTCCATCCTGCCGATCTTGATTGGTGATGGGATCCCATTCTTCGAGAAGCTCGACACAGACATCGCCTTGCATCTGGCGGAGGTCAAAGCCTACAAGAGCGGCATGGTGGAGCTTCGGTACGAAGTGCGGAAAAAGGAGTCATGAGCCAATGACACTGAATTCTGTTACGGCAAGCAGCATCTGAGCCTACGGCCAGCTGATGCGCAGACATAAACCTCTTCGCATCCAGCCGGCAACTCCGCAAGGCAGGATGCGCAATATTCGCGCTCGCGCGCAGCGTTGAGGTAGGTATGCTCAAGAAAGTATCACGTCTGTTTGCGGCACGGGATTCGGCGCGCTTTCCCGATGACGAGAACGGGGACATCCTCTATGGCATCTGGAAAGATGGCGGAGATCTCGATACGCCCCGACAAGTCGACTTCTCGTTGGTCTTTCCGACGAGAGAGCAAGCGAATACATTTGCTCAGCAACTTTCCGGGCGCAAGGGTGAAGTCGAAGTGAGCTACTTCGAAGCAAAATCATGCTGGGATCTGCGCTTCAGTCCCACGCTCATTCCCTCTTGGCAAAAAATTTCCGAGATGGAGGCATGGCTCGGAGAAACGGCGGAGAAGCTCGAAGGAAGAAACGATGGTTGGGGATTCTTCGCCTCATAGTTCTGCCATGGACATCAAGTCGGTGTGAAGGGTTAAGTCACCTATGTCAATTCCGGCACCGCGTATTGCAATCATCGCTGTCTTTGCTCTGCTGTGCGTCCGCGCGCAGGCGGCCGTGGGTTTGGCTGAAATCGAGAGCGGCACTGGCCAAGGCCCTGTGACCGTCTTTTATCCGTCCAGCAGCGATGCCACGCGAGTCGAGCGCGGACAGTTCCTGCTCGATGCGTTCTTCCTGAATCATCTGATCCGTACGGTTCCGCTGCAATCGACATCGGGTAGATTACAAGTCGTCGCGGCGCGTGCAGGCTCACTTGCCTGAACATCATCAAAGGGGGTTCCAGTGAAATTTGCCTACACGATCGTTTACGTACCTGACGTTGCCGCATCGCTGGAGTTTTTCACTCGCGCATTCGGCATCGAGCGTCGCTTCCTGCACGAGTCCGGAACCTACGGTGAACTCGAGACGGGTGCGACCACGCTCTCGTTCGCCGCCCACGAACTTGGCGAGATGAATTTCCCGGGCGGCCATGTCGAGGCGCATAGCTCCGCCAAGGCGCTGGGCATGGAGATCGCTCTCACAACGTCCGACGTCCCTGCGGCACATCAGCGTGCCATTGCCGCCGGTGCGACTGAGCTGGCGCCGCCAAAAGAAAAGCCCTGGGGCCAGGTCGTATCCTATGTCCGCTGTCCCGATGGCACGTTAGTGGAGTTGTGTACACCCATCGGTTGATGCAGGAACTGCATTCATCTTCGGCAGCCCCCGCGCCCGCGCTACACTCCCGCCCTTGCATTTACGCACCGGGGAAAAGCATTGAGACTCGAAACCGCTTCCATTCACGCGGGCCGTAAAGTCGAGCCCGGCGCGGGCGACGTGTCGCCTGCCATTCACCTGAGCACGACTTTCGAGCGCGACGTCGACGGCGAATTCTCGCGCGGCTATTCCTACACGCGGGCCGACAATCCTACCCGCCGCTCGCTGGAACAGTGCATCGCGTCGATCGAAGGCGGCGAAGCGGCTGTGGCATATGCATCGGGTTCGGCCGCATCGCTGGCTGTATTCGGCCTGTTGCGACCGGGCGAGCATGTCATCGCGCCGATCGAGTCGTATCACGGCACCGCAAAGCAATTGCGCGACATCATCGGTCCGATGGGCGTGCGCGTCAGCTTCGTCGACATGACCAAGGTCGATGCAGTGCGTGCTGCGCTCACCGACGACACGCGGCTGGTATGGATCGAGACGCCGTCGAATCCCATGCTCAATCTCAGCGACATCGAGACGATCGCCGAACTGGCGCATGGTCGCGGCGCAATTGCCTGCTGCGACAACACGTTTGCCACGCCGGTCTGGCAGCGCCCCTTGGAGCTGGGTGCGGATCTGGTCATGCATTCCAGCACCAAGTATTTCGGCGGACACAGCGACGTGATGGGCGGAGTGGTCGTGATACGCGATCACGGCGGCCTCAGCGACAAGCTGCGCGACTACCAAGGAACCGCGGGCGGCGTGCCCTCGCCGTTCGATTGCTGGCTGATCCGACGCAGCCTCGCCACGTTGTCCTGCCGCGTGCGTGCGCAGACGGAGAACGCCGCGCAGATCGCAAAATTCCTGAGCCGTCATCGGGCGGTCGAACGAGTGTTCTATCCCGGACTCGAATCGCATCCGGGGCACGAACTCGCGCGCAAGCAGATGAGCGGGGGTTTCGGCGCCATGTTGTCTTTCTGCATTCGCGGTGGCCGCGATGAAGCATTTGCCGTCGCTGGCAGGCTGCGCCTGTTCGCGCGCGCCACCAGCTTGGGCGGCGTCGAATCGCTGGTCGAGCATCGCGCGTCGATCGAAGGCCCGCATAGCGTGACGCCGGAAAGCTTGCTGCGCCTGTCAGTGGGCCTGGAACATGTCGATGACCTGATCGCGGATCTCGATCAGGCACTTTCAGGATAGTGCTGCGATGACCCAGACAGTAGATGTCGACAGCTATTTCAAGCGCATCGGCTACGACGGCAGCCGCGCCGCCACGCTGGAGGTTTTGCTGGATATCGTTCGCCTGCACACGCAGACGATCCCCTTCGAGAACCTGAATCCGCTCGGCCGCCTGCCGGTGAACCTCACAGCGGACGCGCTGCAGCGCAAGCTGATCGAGCAGCGCCGCGGCGGCTATTGCTTCGAGCAGAACTCGCTGTTGAGCATCGTGCTGCGGCAACTCGGTTACTCAGTCGCCGGCCTCGCGGCGCGCGTCGTTTGGAACAAGCCGCCCGATGCACCCACCCCGCCCCGGACTCACATGCTGCTGCGCGTGGAGCTGGAAGGCGAGTCGCACATCGTCGACGTGGGTTTCGGCGGCATGACGCTGACTGGCGTGCTGCGGTTCGTACCGGACATTGAGCAGTCGACCCCGCACGATCCGTTTCGATTCATTCGCGATGGCGACACGTACACGATGCAAGCCTCAGTACGCTCGGAATGGCGCTCGATGTATCGATTCGATGTGCAGGAGCAGGCGGCCGCCGACTACGAACTGATGAGCTGGTACACGTCGACGCATCCGACCTCGCTGTTCCTGCAGAATCTAATTGTGGCCCGGACCGCGCCCGGCCACCGCTACGCCCTGCTCAACGACGAATTCACGACTCATCACCTGCGAGGCGCTTCGGAACGGCGCAAAGTCACGAGCGCTCGCGAGTTGCGCGAATTGATGGAGGAAGTATTCCTCATTCAGGTACCGCAGGAAGCTGCGATTGCCGCAGCACTGCAGCGCGTGTTGCAGAACACCTGAAGACACGCGCCGCATCGGGCAAGGGCAGATTCGGAGGACGCGTTGAACGTTCAAACACCGCGGGGAACGAGCAAGGTTCCGGAAGTTGGCCTGGCGTTCTGGCTCATGAAGATCGTAGCCACGACACTGGGGGAGACCGGCGGCGATGCGCTGTCGATGTCGATGGATCTTGGCTACCTGGTCAGCACGGCCATCTTCGCGGCGATATTCGCCGGCGCGGTCGCTTGCCAGATTTGCGCCGGCCGTTTTCGCCCGGCGCTGTACTGGACGACCATAGTCGCCACGACGACGCTGGGCACGACGTTGGCCGACTTCACCGATCGTTCGCTGGGCATCGGCTACGCCGGCGGCACCACGCTTCTCGCCCTGCTTTTGTTGGCGTCGCTGTTCATCTGGAATCGCTCGCTCGGCTCGGTTTCGATCCAGAGCATCGATTCTGCCGCGGCCGAGACGTTCTACTGGACGACGATCATGTTCTCCCAAACGCTGGGCACGGCGCTGGGCGATTGGACAGCGGATACGGCAGGGCTCGGCTACGTTGGCGCAGCGATCATATTCGGCGCTGCGCTGGCCGTCGTCGTCGCTGGATACTATTGGACGAACATATCGAGAACGGCGTTGTTCTGGTCGGCGTTCATACTGACTCGTCCTCTTGGCGCCGTGGTCGGGGATTTTCTCGACAAGCCACTGAGCGCCGGCGGGCTCGCATTGAGCCGGTATTCGGCCTCCGCGGTACTCACACTGCTCATCGTCGCCGGCATTTTACTGGTGCCGCAAAAGGCGGCGAGCAAAGGCCACTGATCCGACTCAGCGAGCGCGATCCAGAAAATGCAGGCTGACACCCGGGTAGCACTCGGCGATGTATCTGAGCAGCGCGTGGATGAAGACGATCACGCCCGCCATTTCCATGGTTTCCTCCACCGTGGACATCAGCATGTACGTCGGATTGTCTTCGCCGTGCAGCTCGGCATACGCGCCGCCGACCAGTTCCATCCCGATCGAGCCGCCCACGAAGAGCGCGCCCGCCAGCACGAAGAACACAGCGGTTCTTCGCGGCAGGGACAAGACGAACTTCAGGAAGTACGCCGCGAGCACCAGCACAAGCAAGCCAAAAGGAATGACCCACGCGAAATTGAAAATCCCCGTCGCGTTATCACCCAGCAGCTGCCGCATGGGCTCCCTGAACACTTCATGGACCTGCCCGCCTTCATCGAAGGCCATGAACAGAAATCCGCCGGCAAGCAGCATCCATCTCGCTGTGTAGGGACTTTGTTCGCGAGCCTTCAGCCGCGCCACGAGCGCAAGAAGCAACGCCGCGAACGATAGCAGCAGCACCGAGAAAACCGTCGGCACATTGCGTTCAGCGCCGACGTAGAACATCGGCACCAGCCCGTAAATAAAAGGTCGACCACCCCAATACTTGGCGAGTTGCCCGGCGAGGCTTGCTGCAACGAGCAGCGCACATGCCACTGCCAACGCACGGACGATGGCCGCCGCATTGATGGTCATTTGGTTGTTGTTCATTGAAGTTCTTAGCCGCCCCGTGACCTTGGCCACCCATGCGGCAATACTAGCGCGCTGGACCGACGCCTTGCATCGTTAACTGATTCCATATACTTTCCACGCCACAGGTATCCCTTGGCGCTTCCTTATCAAGATATCTTGAACCATGACTGAGTCCACGAAGCTGCCTCTCAATGCGCTGCGCGCTTTTGAAGCCGTGGCGGCTCATCTCAGTTTTACCGCTGCTGCGCGTTCGCTCGACGTCACCACCGCAGCGGTGAGTTCGCACATCAAGTCGCTGGAAGAGTTTCTCGAAACGCCGCTCTTCGTGCGTCACAGCCGTTCCGTCCGCCTGACTCCGCAAGGCGCCCGCCTGCTCCCCGGTGTGCAGCGAGGCATGGGCGAACTGACGCGCGCGGTGGACCAGTTGCGCCAGGATCGCACCAGCGGCCTGCTGAATATCAGCCTGCTCGGCTCGTTCCTGCAGAAGTGGCTGTTGCCGCGCTTGAGCGCTTTCCATCAGAAGCATCCCGAAATTGACCTGCGCTTCAGCGCCAGCAACGAGCTGGTGGATTTCATGCAGACGGATTTCCATGCGGCCGTGCGCTACGGCGGCGGGCAATGGCCGTTGTTGCGCGCCGAGAAGATGCTCGACGATTGGGTTTTCCCGGTCACCAGCCCTGCCCTGCTCGCCAGGCTCGGGCCCATCAATACGATGGGCGATCTCAACAAGTATCCGCTGCTGCACAGTGCGAGCGAGCCCTGGAAGGACTGGCTGCGGCGAGTCGGCGGCGACACGACGCGCGCCGAACGCGGGCCGGTGCTGGACGATTCGGTGGCGGCGCTGAATGCAGCGGAGCAAGGCCAAGGGTTGGCGCTTGCCCGCTGGTCGTTGGTGGCCGGCGACCTGGCATCGGGTCGACTGGTGCGCCCGTCGGCGCAGAGTGTTCGGCAACATCACTCTTATTACTTCGTCGCGCCGGCTCATCACTTCGACCTGCCCAAAGTGATTCGCTTCCGCGACTGGCTGCATGCAGTCTGCAGCCAGTTTCCGCCGCCGGAAGGCGAACGCCTGGAGCCCGCCGAAGAATGACGCGGCGTGCTCTTAGTCTTTCGTGACCGGCAAACCGTTCTTTTCCCAGGCTTCGAAGCCGCCTTCCATCTCGACGACGGAAATGCCGGCCGACGCGAATTCGACTGCGGCCGCAGCGGCGAGCTTGCACGTCTGGCTGTAGCAATAAATCACCGCGGGCCGCTCCTTGCTCAAGCCCGCGAGCGTGTGCCATTTGCCTTGCGGCAGGTTGATGGCGCCGGGAATATGGCCGGCGCGGAAGTCGCTCGGCAGGCGCACGTCGACGATGGTGACTGCCTCCTTGCGTTTGATCTGGCCGTCCAACTCGAACGGGCCGGTGACGAAGGCCAGTTTCTGCGCGAAGTATTCGCGCGCCTGGCGCGGGTTCTGGGTCTGCATGATGTGCGTGCTCCGAATAGAATTGAGAATGGGTTCGTCGCGGCGTGTGTCGGCGGCCTGTCCGCCCCTGCGGGAAGGCCCTTGTGACGCCGCGCCTGCGGGGAGTTAAGTTAGTGCTCCGGCCGGCAATGATCATGGGGGTCGACGGCATGGGACTTATTCTCTAAAGAAGGCGTCATGCAGCACCTGACCGATATCGCCGTGTTCGTGAAAGTGGTCGAGCTGTCGAGCTTCACCGCGGCAGCCGAGGCGCTGGAAATGTCGCAGCCGGTGGTAAGCAAGGCGGTGACGCGGCTGGAAGAAAAGCTCGGCGCACGGCTGCTCAATCGCACGACCCGGCGCCTGAGCCTGACGGAAGCGGGGTCAGAGCTGTTTCGCCGCAGCGTGCGAGCGCTCGAAGAGATTGAGAATGCCGAACTGGAAGTCGCGCGCTTTCAAACCGAACCGCGCGGCACGCTGCGCGTCTCCGCGCCCATGTCGTTCAGCATCCTGCACCTGGGCGCGGCGATTCAGCCGTTCCTGGAGCGCAATCCCGGCGTCACTGTCGAACTCAACCTGGACGATCGCCACGTCGACCTGGTCGAGGAAGGTCTCGATGTCGCGGTGCGCATCGGCCGGCTCGAAGATTCCAACCTGGTCGCACGCAAGATCGCCCCTTGCAAACAAGTGCTGTGCGCAGCGCCCGCGTACCTGGCGAAGCATGGCGAGCCGGAGCGGCCCGAAGATCTGCTTGAACATAACTGCATCGTCTATTCGTTCCTGAGCAACGCGCGCGAGTGGCGCTTGACCGGCCCCGAAGGCGAACCGCACGTCGTACCGATCAAGGGCACGCTGCACTCCAACAACGGCTTGGTGAATCGTGCCGCGGCGCTGTCGGGTGTCGGCATCGTGCTGCTGCCGACTTTCTATATAGGTGAGCAGCTGCGGGCGGGTGAGCTCAAGCCGATCTTATACAAGTTCGCGCCGCCTGCGCTGGCGGTGTATGCGGTCTATCCCGAGCGCCGCAATCTCACGCCGAAGGTGCGCGCGTTCGTGGATTTCCTCGCGACGACGTTCGGGCCGGAGCCGCCGTGGGAGAAGGGCTGGACGTTGGAGTAGAGGCTCTGGCCCCTTCCCCCGTTTCACGGGGGAAGGCGGGGATGGGGGCGCGCTTGAATCAGCGACATTGCCGGCACTTGCCGCGCCCCCTCCCTAACCCTCCCCCGTGAAACGGGGGAGGGAATCAGACACCTGCACCGAGATGGCGTCCAGTTTGAGGGCAAGCGCACCACCGCCGCGCATTCGGCCGGCTGAACCGCCGTAATCGATTGATTCTGCGGCTGGCATCGACCTTGCAATGCTCCAGGCATCTTTGTGGAGCGCGCAATGGACGGTCGGTCGACACACCTGAAGCTGCTGAGTTTTTCTTCGATTCCGATGCGGGTCTTCCACCTGACGTGGATGGCGTTCTTCGTGTGCTTTTTCGCGTGGTTCGCCGTCGCGCCGCTGATGCCGGTGATTCGCGACGAGCTGGGCCTGACGCGCGACCAGATCGCGAACATCAACATCGCCGCGGTGTGCGTCACGATCTTCGTGCGCCTGCTGATCGGCCCTCTGTGCGATCGCTACGGCGCACGCCTCACTTATACATGGCTGCTTGCGCTCGGGGCGATTCCGGTCATCGCGATCACCTTTACGCACAGCTACGAAGCATTCCTGTTCTGGCGCCTGTGCATCGGTGCAATCGGTGCGTCGTTCGTCATCACCCAATTCCATACGTCCATCATGTTCGCGCCCAACGTCGTCGGCACGGCGAATGCGACGGCGGCTGGCTGGGGCAACGCCGGTGGCGGCGCGACTCAGGCCCTGATGCCATTGCTGCTCGCGGCCCTGCTGTCGTTCGGCATCGAGCGCTCGATGGGATGGCGCGTGGCGTTGTTCGTGCCCGGCGTGCTCATGCTGATCATGGCGGTGATTTACTACCGCTTCGCCAAGGACACGCCGCAGGGCAACCTCTCTGACGCCGGTGTGCGGCTTGCTTCCGGGAACGCGCAGCGCAAGAAGGGCATGGAGACTTTTCTGGCAGCAGCGCGCGATTACCGCGTGTGGATGCTGTTCATCACCTACGGCGCGTGCTTCGGCGTCGAGCTGACCATTCACAATCTCGCGGCAACTTACTATGTCGACCGCTTCGGTTTGAGCGTCACGACAGCAGGCATGTATGTCGGCAGCTTCGGCCTGCTCGCTCTCTTCGCACGCGCACTCGGCGGTGTCGCGTCCGACCGGATCGCTCATAAGCGCGGGCTTGACGGCCGCGTCACGCTGCTGTTCGTGCTGATTCTCGCCGAAGGACTGGGGCTGCTCGCCTTCACGCAGATGACCACCGCAGTGCACGCGTTGACGGCGATGCTGGTGTTCGGTGTGTTCACTCACATGGCATGCGGCTCAACGTACAGCCTCGTGCCATTCGTGAATCGCAAGGCGCTGGGCGGCGTCGCCGGCATCGTTGGCGCAGGCGGCAACGTCGGCGCGGTCGCGGCGGGCTTCCTGGTGAAAGGGTCGAACACGACTCAGCAGGCGTTGTTCCTGATGGGCATCGCCGTGACGTTGAGCGCCGTGTGCGCGTTGGCCGTGCGCTTCAGCCGCGAGCACAAAGATGAAGAGCGGCGGTTGTACGAGGATGCCCTCGCAGCGCGCGCCGCGGAGAGCGACACAGCAAGCGACGCCGCACCCGCGACGACTTAAGTCGCGCACTTTTGACCGCTGCTCCAACGCCGGGTGCAGCAACAACCTTCGAGCGCATTCAATGCGCCGTCCCTGCCGCAACGAAGCGCCAGGCAACACGGGTTGTCCCCATAGTTCCGGTAACTCTACCCAACCCTCTCAAGCGAGGAGCGGGGCCGAGTTAGATGCGCGAACCCTCACGCGAGGCGCGCAGTTTATTCAGTGTTCGAGGTACAAGTCATGTCGCGACAGAAACTGGTGATCATCGGCAACGGCATGGTGGGGCAGCGGCTGCTCGACCGCATCGTCGCCGAGAATTCGGACTTCGACATCACCGTACTGTGCGAGGAGCCGCGGGCTGCTTATGACCGCGTACAGCTCACCGGATTCTTCTCGGGCAAGTCGGCGCAAGACCTGTCGCTCGTGGCGCCGGAGTTCTTCGACCGCAATGCGATCGACATTCACTTCTCCGACAAGGCCGTCGCCATCGATCGCGCCGCGAAGTCGGTGACGAGTTCGCAAGGCCGCACCATAGAGTACGACAAGCTCGTGCTGGCGACGGGCTCCTACCCTTTCGTGCCGCCGTTGCCGGGACGCGAGCGGCCCAACTGCTTCGTCTATCGCACCATCGAAGACCTCGAAGCCATTCGGGCGGCTGCTGCGAGCGCTAAAATCGGCGTGGTGATCGGCGGCGGCCTGCTTGGACTCGAAGCGGCGAAGGCGCTGAAGGATCTCGGGCTGATGACGCACGTCGTGGAATTCGCGCCGCGGCTCATGGCCGTGCAGATCGACGACGGCGGCGGCCGCGTACTGCGGCAGAAGATCGCCGAACTGGGCGTCGGCATTCACACGGGCAAGAACACGACCGAGATCGTCGACGGCGCGACGTCGCGCCACCAGATGAAGTTCGCGGACGGCAGCTCGCTGGAAACCGACATTGTCGTTTTCTCCGCGGGCATCCGGCCCCGCGACGAGTTGGCGCGCAGCGCCGGGCTCAAGCTCGGCGAGCGCGGCGGCATCGTCATCGACGACAATTGCCAGACCTCGGATGAAAACATTTTCGCCATCGGCGAATGCGCGCTGTGGGACGGCAAGTTGTTCGGGCTGGTGGCGCCCGGCTACCAGATGGCGCAGGTCTGCATGGCCCGCCTGCTCGGCAACGCCGAGCCGTCGTTCACGGGCGCCGACATGAGCACGAAACTGAAATTGATGGGCGTCGATGTCGCGTCGCTCGGCGACGCTCACTGCACTTACAGCAATTCGCGCGCCTACACGTTCGTCGATGAGCGCAAGCAGATCTACAAGAAGCTGGTCGTGGACGAGGAAGGATCGCGCTTGCTGGGCGGCATCCTGGTCGGCGATGCGGACGACTACGGCATCTGGCTGCAGATGATGCTGGACGGAACGAAACTGCCGGCGAATCCGGAATCGATGGTCGTGCCCGCGTTCGAAGGCGCGAAACCTGCCGGCACCGGCGTCGCCGCACTATCCGCCACCGCGCAGATCTGTTCCTGCAACAACGTGACCAAGGGCGCGATCTGCTCCGCCATCGCCGCGGGCTGCACGACCATCGGTGCGCTGAAGTCGACGACCAAGGCTGCCAGCTCTTGCGGCGGTTGCGCGGCACTGGTCACCCAGGTGTTGAAAGCCGAACTCGCAAGCCTCGGCTTCGCCGTCAGTAATCACCTGTGCGAACATTTTCCCTATTCGCGCCAGCAATTGTTTCACCTCGTGCGCGTCGGCCAGCTCAAGAGTTTCGGCGACGTGATTGCCAAGCACGGGCGCGGCCTTGGATGCGACATCTGCAAACCCACCGTCGCTTCCATCCTCGCGTCGTGCTGGAACGAATTCGTGCTGAAGCGCGACAAGGCAGTGCTGCAGGACACGAACGATTACTTTCTCGCGAACATGCAGAAGGACGGCACGTATTCGGTGGTGCCGCGCGTGCCGGGTGGCGAGATCACGCCCGACAAGCTCATCACCATCGGCGCGGTGGCCAAGAAATTCGGCCTGTACACCAAGATCACCGGCGGCCAGCGCATCGACTTGTTCGGTGCTCAGGTGCACGAGTTGCCGCTGATCTGGAAGGAACTGATCGATGCCGGCTTCGAGTCGGGTCACGCGTATGGCAAGGCCGTACGCACTGTGAAATCATGCGTGGGATCGACCTGGTGCCGCTACGGCGTGCAGGACAGCGTCGGCTTCTCCATCGACATCGAGAATCGCTACAAAGGCTTGCGCGCGCCGCACAAACTCAAGTTCGCAGTGTCCGGCTGCACGCGCGAATGTGCCGAGGCGCAGAGCAAGGACATCGGCATCATCGCGACCGAAAAGGGTTGGAACCTGTATGTCTGCGGCAATGGCGGCATGAAACCAAGGCATGCCGACCTGTTCGCCGCGGATTTGGATCGCGACACGCTGGTGCGCTACATCGATCGCGTGCTGATGTTCTACATCCGCACCGCCGACCGCCTGCAGCGCACTTCCGTGTGGCTCGACAACCTCGAAGGCGGGTTGGACTATCTCAAGCAGGTCGTGATCGAAGACAAGCTCGGCATCGCCGCCGAATTGGAAGCCGACATGGCAAACGTGGTCGCCACCTATGAATGCGAATGGAAGAAGGCGATCAACGATCCGGCCACGCTCAAGCGCTTCCGGCATTTCGTGAACAGCGAACGCAGCGACGAGAACGTGGTGTTCATCGAGGAGCGCGGCCAGATCCGGCCCGCGACTCGCGCGGAACGCGACCAGCGCCAGCAGGAGGTCGTATGAAAGCGGCCACTCCCTGGCGTTTCGTTTGCGAGGTGAGCGAGACGCTGCCCGATTCGGGCATCGCGGCGCTCGTCGACGGCAAGCAGCTCGCGCTGTTCCACGTCAACAACGAAGTGTTCGCGCTCGACAACTACGATCCGAACAGCGAAGCCAACGTGCTGGCGCGCGGGCTGGTCGGCGACGTGCAGGGCGAGCCGGTCGTCGCCTCGCCCGTTTACAAACATCACTTCAGCCTGATCACCGGCCGCTGCATCGAGGATCCCGATCAGTCGGTGCGTGTCTATCCGGCGCGCATTGCCGATGACCGCATCTGGGTGAAGACGGAACCGAAGCGCGCCGTGGCAAGGACTCGCCGCCTGGTCGTCGTCGGCAACGGCATGGCTGGCATGAAGGTCGTGGAGGACTTGCTGGAGATCGCGCCGAAGGGTTACGAGGTCACCGTGTTCGGCGGCGAACCACATCCCAACTACAACCGCATCCTGCTGTCGCCCGTGCTCGCGGGCGAAAAGCGCATCGAAGACATCATCCTGAATCCGTTGGAGTGGTACCGCAGCAAGGGCGTGAAGCTGCACATGAACGATCCGATCGAATACATCGATCGCGTGCGCCGGACGGTGCGGTCGCGCAGCGGCGTTGAAGTTTCGTACGACCGCCTGTTGCTGGCGACGGGATCGACGCCGATCATCCTGCCCGTGCCGGGCAAGGATCTCCCGGGTGTGGTGACGTTCCGCGATGTGCAGGACGTCGACTCAATGCTGCAAGCGGCGCGCGAACACAAGAAGGCAGTGGTGATCGGCGGCGGCCTGCTCGGCCTCGAAGCGGCGAATGGATTGAAGAAGCAAGGCATGGACGTCACCGTCGTGCACATCTTCGACAACCTGATGGAGCGGCAGCTGGACCGTGTCGCCGCGACGTTGTTGAAGGAGTCGCTGGAGAAGCGCGGGCTGAAGTTCAAGATGGCGGCGAAGACCACGGCGATTCTGGGTACGCACCAGGTGCAAGCGCGCCCCCTCCCTAACCCTCCCCCGCACGATGCGGGGGAGGGAACCGGATCGGACGCTCCTATCACCCTCTCTCGCACCGCACCTCCGGCCACCTTCCCTCATTCCGCACCTCCGGCCACCCTCCCTCATTCCGCACCTCCGGCCACCCTCCCTCATTCCGCACCTCCGGCCACCCTCCCCCGCTCCGCGGGGGAGGGCCGGGGAGGGGGCGCGCCCAACGACACCCCCTCGGCCGAGGAACGCGTCGCCGCCGTCGAGTTCGAAGACGGCACGCACCTCGAAGCCGACCTCGTCGTGATGGCCGCGGGCATCCGCCCCAATACCGAATTGGCGCGCGCCGCCGGCTTGCGCTGCGATCGCGGCGTGCTCGTGAACGACACGCTGCAGACGTTCGATCCGAGCATCTATGCCGTCGGCGAATGCGTCCAGCATCGCAACAACACCTACGGGCTGGTCGCGCCGCTGTTCGATCAGGCGAATGTGTGTGCGACGCACCTTGCCGAATTCGGCATCGGCCGCTATACCGGCTCGCTGGTTTCAACGCAGCTCAAGGTCACCGGCATCGACCTGTTTTCCGCTGGTGATTTCGTCGGCGGGCCACGCAGCGAAGCGCTCATCATGAAGGACGTGCGGCGCGGCATCTACAAGCGCGTCGTGATCGAGAACAACCGGGTGATGGGCGCCGTGCTGTACGGCGACGTGAAGGATGGGCCGTGGTATTTCGAGCTGATGACGGAGGGCCGTGACGTCGGCGCGCTGCGCGACAAATTGCTTTTCGGTTCGGCGTACGTGAGTAAACAGTGACGGCGATCAAGACCACTTGTCCGTACTGCGGAGTCGGCTGCGGAGTGCTGGCGAAGCGAACGGCGCCGGGCCAGGAGATCGAGGTCAAGGGTGACGACCAGCATCCCGCCAACTTTGGACGCCTGTGTTCCAAGGGTGCGGCGCTCGGCCAGACGCTGGGACTCGACGGCCGAGTCCTGCATCCGCAGATCGGCGGCGCGCGCGCATCGTGGGATCAGGCGCTGGATCACGTTGCCCAAGGGTTCCGCCGCATCATCGACACGCACGGTCCACAGGCCGTTGCACTGTACGTCTCGGGACAGCTGCTCACCGAGGATTACTACGTCGCCAACAAGTTGATGAAGGGCTTCGTCGGCACCGCAAACATCGACACGAACTCGCGGCTGTGCATGTCGTCTGCCGTCGCGGGCCACAAGCGCGCATTCGGCGAAGACCTAGTGCCCATCTGCTACGACGACCTGGAACTCGCGGACTTGATTGTGCTGGTGGGATCGAACACCGCCTGGTGCCATCCCATCATTTTCCAGCGCATCACCGAAGCCAAGCGCCAGCGCCCCGAATTGAAAGTCGTCGTCATCGATCCGCGCCGCACCGCGACGTGCGAGTTTGCGGACCTGCACTTGCCGATTCGCGCCGGCACGGATGTGTGGCTGTTCAACGGGCTGCTGTCGTTCCTGCATCAGCATGGCGCGGTCGACACCGGGTTCGTCGAGCAGCACACCACCGGTTCGTCGCGCTCGCTGCTCGTTGCCGACAACACGGCCGGCGACCTGCGCTCGGTCGCCAAGGAATGCCGCATCGACGAGCATCTGCTCGCCGAGTTTTACAGCCTGTTCGCGCGCACCGAAAAGGTCATCACCGCATTCTCGCAAGGCGTCAACCAGTCATCGGCGGGCGCGGACAAGGTCAACAGCATCATCAACTGCCACCTGCTCACCGGCCGCATCGGCCGCCCGGGCATGGGGCCGTTCTCGGTCACCGGCCAACCCAACGCGATGGGCGGGCGCGAAGTCGGCGGCATGGCGAACATGCTGGCGGCCCACATGGAGCTGGCCGATGCACGGCATCGCGAAATCGTGCAGCAGTTCTGGGGCAGCCCGCGCATTGCCGACGCGCCGGGCTTGAAGGCCGTGGAATTATTCGATGCCATCAACGACGGCAAAGTGAAAGCGGTGTGGATCATGGCCACCAATCCGGTCGTCAGCCTGCCGGATGCCGACAAGGTGAAGCAGGCATTGCAGCGCTGCGAACTCGTCGTCGTCTCCGACTGTGTCGAACGCACCGACACCAACGCCTTCGCGCACGTGCTGCTGCCCGCGGCGGCATGGGGCGAGAAGGACGGCACGGTGACCAATTCCGAGCGTTGCATCTCGCGCCAGCGTGCCTTCACCGATATGCCTGATGAGGTGCGCCCCGATTGGTGGATCATCAGCCAGGTTGCCGCACGCATGGGGTACGCCGAACACTTCGCATACCAGTCGCAGCACGACATCTTCATCGAGCATGCCAAGCTCTCCGGCGCGCGCAACGACGGCTCACGCGCCTTCGACATCAGCGGCCTGGCTGGACTGAGTCGCGAGGAATTCGACGCGCTCGCGCCGATTCAATGGCCGGTGCCGGCGCGCGGCCATGCCGGCACGCCGCGCCTGCTGACGGACCAGCGCTTCTTCCACGCCGACGGCAAAGCGCACTTCATCGCAACGCCGCCGCGCGCGCCGGTGAATCGCACCGACCAGGAATTTCCGCTGGTGCTGAACACCGGCCGCATCCGCGATCAATGGCACACCATGACGCGCTCCGGCAAGGCCGCGCGCCTGTCGAGCCACATCCCCGAACCCTATGTCGACATGCACGCGCAGGACGCATTGCTCGCCAGCGTGCGTGAAGGCGAACTCGTGCGCGTCGCGACGAAATGGGGCTCGCTCATCGTGCGCCTGCGCATGAGCGGCGAAATGCCGCGCGGCATGATTTTCGTCCCCATTCACTGGAGCGGTGAATTCTCTTCGGACGCGCGCGTCGGCGCGCTCGTGAATCCGGTCGTCGACCCGGTGTCCGGCGAACCGGAGTTCAAGCACACGCCCGCGCGCGTCATGCCCTTCGTGGTGAGCTGGAATGGATTCGTGTTGAGCCGCGCACCGATCGCACCACCCGACGTGACTTGGTGGACGCAGGCGCGGGGCGAGCATTTCATGCGCTACGAGATCGCCGGCCGCCGTGTTTATGGCAACTGGTCCGGCTGGGCGCGGCGGTTGTTCGATGCTCGGGACGAAAAAGTCGACTGGCTGGAGTATTCCGATCCCAACGCGGGGGTCTACCGCGGCGCATTGCTGATCGACAATCGCCTGGCCGCGTGCGTGTTCATCTCGCCGCGCCAGGATTTGCCGTCGCGCACCTGGCTGGCCGGACTGTTCGCGAAGACCCGCATCAGCGACCGGGACCGGGCCGGGCTGCTGGTGGGGCATGCAGCGGATGGCAGCGGCGACGCAGGTCCGGTGGTGTGTTCGTGCTTCGGCGTGGGGCGCAAAACGATTTGCGATGCGATTTCGCGCCAGAAACTGGCAACGGTGCAGGAAATCGGCCAGCAATTACGTGCCGGCACCAACTGCGGGTCATGCGTGCCGGAGCTGAAGGTGCTGCTGGCGGACCGGCGCTGGGAAGCGGGCGCGGCCTGATGCAGTAAGCGCCCCGTTGCAGCAAAAGAAAGGGGGCGGCAAACGCCGCCCCCCAATCGAACAATCCCCCTGACTTTGCTCTTTGCGTCAAAACTGTTTTTGCGCGCTGGCCTCGAAGGTACGGCCTAACGGATCGCCCGTCAATGCATCGTGGTCGATCTCGATGTTCAGAACTTGATTCTCGCGGTGACGCCGTATGTGCGCGGCGAACCCAGGTACGAATCAAACGATCCCGTTTGCAGCACGCTGTCGAACATAACCTGTGCGTACTCTTCATCCGTCACGTTCTGCGACCACAACTCCACCGCCCAATGATCGTCGGCCGAGCCGATGCCCGCGCGCGCATTCAGCACTGTGTAGGCATCTTGTACTTTTTGCGGCGCAAGGTTCGAGCCGGTGTTGTAGGAAGATGAATACTTGCCGCCCAGGTTGCTGCGCAGCTTGAGATTGCCGCCGATCGCAAGCTCGTACGTCGCCGACAGACTGCCCGACCACAACGGCGCAAACGACACGCGATCGTTGAGCCGGGCTGCACTGAGCACACCCGCCGTGAGCGGTGGCTTGGTGTATTCCGTCTCGGCGTACGTCACGCCGCCCTGGAAGCTCAGACCCGCGGCCGGCGTGCGCCAGATGAAATCCATGTCCACGCCCTGCGACGTCACTTCCTTGACCGACTCGACGATGAAGTTGATGCCGGTAAAGGTGTTCAACTGGAAATTCTCGAAGACCTGGTAGAACACGGCGCCGTTGACGAGCAGGCTGCCGCCGAACCAGTTGGTCTTTGCGCCCAACTCAAACGAGTCGGCAATTTCCGCGGGGAACGAAGTGTTGCGATTCGGATTGCCGATACCCAGGACGGACAAGCTGGCCAACGGACCCGTCGCAGGAAATCCCGGCGCGCGGCGCGCACGATCCAAGTTGTACCCGCCCGCCTTGTAACCGCGCGCGTACGAAAGATAAGACATCACATCGTCGTTGAAGCGGTAGGCGATCTTGGATGTTCCGGTCCACTCGCTCTCATCGATCGAGTCCTGGTAGTTGGTCAGATTGTTGTAGACAGGGTCCGCTCCCGCGGCGCACACCGTGCCGAGGAACGTGCCGATGTTCGCAGCACCGACACCCGCAAAGATCGGGCCGAGGAACTGCTGCGCGGCGGCGCACGCCGCGCCGTTGTTCGCATTCGAGTAGTGCGTGCTCAGCTTCTTTTGCTCTTGCGTATAACGCAATCCCAGCGTCACCTCGAGTTGATCGGTAAAGGCGATGCTGTTGTTGGTGAACAATGCATAGCTGTCCGATTCCTGCTGGTGACGGTCGGTCTGATACGCCTGGTTCGGAGCATAGATGTTGACGCCGCCGGTCACGCTCGCTAACCACGTCGCAGGATTCGGCGCACTGGCGGGCGCGAAGCGGCGGCTGATGAATTCCTGCATGTCCACGCCCTGCACGAGCTGCTGCCGGAAATCCAGATCCTCATTGGCGTAGAAGGCGCCGACCAGCCAGTTGACCCTGCCTGCTTCACCCGCCAGGCGCAGCTCCTGGCTAAGTTGATCGAACTCCGTGCCCGTCGTGCCATCGGCACGGCGATATAAAATGTCGGCACTCGTGAAGTCCACGTCCTGCGCCGACACTATGTTCCAATTGCGCACTGCGCTGACAGACGTAAGGGTGGCTCCGCCCATGGCTTCGAGATCCCAGTTGAGCTCCAACGACACGCCCTTGTCCTCGATCTCCTGCGTCGTGTCGCGATTCAGGTTCGCGCGGCGGCTGAATGGATCGGCCGGGTTGCTGAGACCATTGTCGGTCGCGAGCAGATCGACGATGGCCGCCGTCGGCCCATTGATCTTTTTCACGGCAGCGCAGCAGTTCTCGTCGCGCTCCGAGTAGTCGGCGATCAGGCGCGCATCAAGAGAGTCGCCTAGCTTGAACAGCAATTGCCCGCGAATGGTCGAAACATTGCGGTCGTAATCGTCGTCGCTGGCGCGCGGCCCTTCGCCCCTGCTGACGTCGTAGAAGCCGTCGCGCTCGCGGACAGCGACGTACAGCCGGCCAGCCACGCTTTCGCCGGCGATGGGACCGGTGATCGATGCCTCTCCTTCCAACGCTCCGTAGTTGCCGGCGGTGAGGGCAACGTCGCTGCCGAACTCGAATGCCGGCGCCTTGGAAATGACGTTGATGACGCCGGCGGAAGTATTCTTGCCATACAGCGTGCCCTGCGGACCTTTCAGCACTTCGATGCGCTGCAGTTCACCCAAGTCGCCGAAGCTCACGCCGTTGCGCGGCCGGTATACGCCGTCGATGACGACGCCGACGGAAGACTCCAGTCCTGGATTGTCGCCCACAGTGCCGACGCCGCGGATGCGGGCTGCCGTGATGGACTCGTTCGATGAGGACGTGACGGTGAGGCCGGGCGTGAGGATGGTGAGATCCTTGATGTCCTTGATACCGGTGTCCCTGATGAGCTGCGCGGATACCGCGGTCACCACGATCGGCACGTCCTGCAGGTTCTGCTCGCGCTTCTGCGCCGTGACGATAATGTTTTCGATGACTCGATCGCCGCCCGGCGCAGTCGATTCGGCTGCACGCAGCGATGCCGCATGTACGGCGCTCAATGCCAGGATCGCCGCAATCGTTCCCTTCAGTACCCTGTTAGTTCCGTTCATGGATTCCCCTTGTAGTCGCATCACGACGCGAGAGCGCGGACTTGTACTGGAAATACTGGAAGGCGGTCAAGCGTTTCGCATTGCTTGTTGCGTTAACAATGGTGACGCCGCAGAAGCCTGCGTGAATACTTGTTCTGGATCGTGGAATGATGTCTTCGCCGTGCATGGCTGGAAATGGAATTCAAAAAAAAAAGGGCGCCACAGGCGCCCTCTAAATCGCTGCACAAAGGTACTGTTACAACATCACGCTCGCGATCGGTACCAGGAAATACGCTGTAAAAAACGAGCAATCATCAGGTGCCGGAGCCTGGCACCCACGACGTGCCGGCCAGCGGAACCCGCGCCATCGCGGCCGCTTCCACTGTGAGAGCGACGAGATCTTCGCGCTCCAGATGATGCACATCCTGTTTTCCGCAAGCGCGTGCAATCGTAGTGAGCTCCATGTTGAGTGTCTTGAGGTAGTTCTTGACGCGCTTCGCGCCGGCCTCCGGTTTCAGGCGCTGTTCGAGAATCGCATCCTGCGTGGTGACGCCGACCGGACACTTGCCGGTGTGGCAGTGATGACAGAAGCCTGGCGCAGTGCCAAGCGCGTGATAGTCGGCGACGGCAGAAAGGTGCTTGCCGTTCTGCACGTAGGTGTCGCTGTTGCAGCCCAGCGCCAGCAGCACGCCCTGGCCGATCGAAACGGCGTCCGCTCCCATGGCGATGGCTTTCGCCACGTCCGCGCCGGTGCGAATGCCGCCGGAGATGATGAGCTGCACCTTGCCGCGCATGTTCAGGTCTTCGAGCGCATCGACCGCTTGGCGCAGCGCGGCCAGCGTGGGAATGCCGACGTGCTCGATGAACACGGTCTGCGTCGCCGCGGTGCCGCCTTGCATGCCGTCGACCACGATCACATCCGCCCCGGAATGCACCGCGAGCTTCACGTCGTTGAACACGCGCGTCGCGCCGACCTTCACGTAGATGGGCTTTTCCCAATCGGTGATCTCGCGCAGCTCGCGAATCTTGATCGCGAGATCGTCCGGCCCGGTCCAGTCGGGATGGCGTGACGCGGAACGCTGATCGACGCCTTCCGGCAACGTGCGCATCTGCGCGACGCGCGGATTCACTTTCTGGCCGAGCAGCATGCCGCCACCGCCCGGCTTCGCACCCTGGCCGATCACGATCTCGATCGCATCGGCACGGCGCACGTCGTCCGGATCGAAACCATAGCGCGACGGCAGGCATTGATAGACCAGCGTCTTCGACGAATCGCGTTCTTCGGACGTCATGCCGCCGTCGCCGGTGGTCGTCGACGTGCCTACTTCGGTCGCGGCACGGCCGAGCGCTTCCTTCACGTTCGCCGAGAGCGCACCGAAGCTCATGCCGGCGATGGTGATGGGAATGTCCAGTTCGACTGGCTTCGAGGCAAAGCGCGCGCCGAGCACCGTGCGCGTATTGCACTTCTCGCGATAGCCCTCCAGCGGATAGCGCGACAACGACGCGCCGAGGAACACCAGGTCATCGAAGTGCGGCAGATGCCGCTTCGCACCCAGCCCGCGAATTTCGTACAGGCCGGTGGCGGCCGCACGCTGCACATAGTCGATGATGCGCCGGTCGAAGCCGGAGGACTCTTCGCGCGACAGTCGTGGCGATGCGTCGCCTGCGGCGGAAAACTTAGGATCGGACATGGCAGGCTCCTGCGAAAAAGGGCGACGGCACGCTCAGTACTCCTGATTCGCGTCCGCATTCCAGTGATACAGCTTGCGGGCCGAGGCGATGCGGCGGAATTCTGCCGGGTCGTGCTTAAAACCCGCTGTCGCCAACAAGGCCGTGATCGCGTCGCGATCCGCCTGCGTGGACGCTTCGAACTGCGCGTCCGCACCAAGCGATTTCACTGCACCGCGCACGTAGATCACCGCTTCGTACAACGAGTCGCCGAGCGCGTCGCCGGCGTCGCCGCAGATCACCATGCGGCCGGCTTGCGCCATGAACGCGGAGAAACTGCCGACGCTGCCGCCGACCACGATGTCAGCGCCCTTGAGCGAGATGCCGCAACGCAGGGCGGCATCGCCTTCGATGATCAGGCAGCCGCCGCGCGCCGACGCACCGGCGCTGGTGGATGCGAAGCCGCGCACGCGCACCACTCCCGACATCATGTTTTCCGCCGCGCCCGGTCCCGCGTTGCCGTGAACAGTCACGCGCGCGTGCTTGTTCATGCCCGCGACGTAGTAGCCGACATGGCCGTCGATTTCCACGTCCAGTTCGGTATTGAGCCCGCACGCGATCGAATGTGCGCCGTCGGGATTCGTGATCCGGACCCGCCGCACGCCGTCGGCGGAAACATTGCGATGCAAGTATTGGTTGACGTCTCGCAGCGACGTTGCCGCAAGATCGAACTCGCGCGCCTTCACACCTTCCATGAGTACACCTCCTGCGGCTGCGGTTCGAACAGCTTGGCTTTGTGCACGCCCGGCAGGTGCGCGAGCGAACGGAATTCGGAAGCGATTGCCACGTAGTCATCCGTCTCGGCGACGATGGCTGGCTTGCACGCGAAGGCGTCGCGCACGATAGCAAGCTCTTCGTCGGTGCCCATGAGGAACGTGTAGAAACCATCGAGCTCTTCGAAACCGCGCTGCACCGCCGTTTTCAGGTCGTCGCCTTCGCGCATGCGCCACTCGAAATAGCGGCAGGCAGCTTCGGTGTCGTTGTCGGTCTCGAACTCGATGCCGAACGGTTCGAGCTTGCGCCGCACCAGGTGCGGATTCGACAGCGAACCGTTGTGGACCAGGCAGAAGTCGTGGCCCGCGGTAAAAGGATGCGCATGCGCGGGCGTCACGGCCGACTCGGTCGCCATGCGCGTATGCCCGACCAGATGCGTGCCGCACAGCTTGGCGAAATCGTAGCGCTTCGCAATGTCCGCCGGTGCGCCGACCTCCTTGTAGAGATCGATCGTACGGCCCACCGACAGCACGGTGAGTTCCGGCGCGTTCGCCTCGATCCATTGCTCTGCTAGCGCAGGCGGAGCGCCGGTCGTCAGCACAGCGTGATTCGTCACGACACGCAGCTCATGCTCGCCCGGCAGCGCGGCACGCACCGATGAGAGGAATGCATCCCAGTTCACCGCATGACTGCCGGCGTACAAGCTCAATTTATACATGGAATCCGCGGCGGGATCGGTGAACACCGCCAGCCCCGCCGAATCGGGACCACGCTCGGTCATGCCCACGAGCATGGGCACCATCAATTCGCCGAGGCGCGGCCGCAGCGCCGGATTCTTCAGCAGCAAACCCACTATTCCGCACATGATTCAAATCCTCGATGCATTCCGGTCAAACGTTCCTGCCGCCAGTCCCGCGCGCCGCACTCAAAAGAACTCCAGGTAGCGCTGCGTTTCCCAGTCCGACACATGCCGCGCGTACTCGATCCATTCCATGCGCTTCAGCGCGATGAACTCTTTCGACAGTTGCGCGCCGAGCGCAGCGCAGATCACCTCGTCGCGCTCCAGTTCGCCGATGGCTTCAAGCAGGTTCTGCGGCAGCAAGTCGATGCCTTCGGCCGTCAACTGGGCCGCGGAGTACTCATACAGGTTCGTGTTGTTCGGCTTGCCGGGATCGAGCTTGCGCTCGACGCCATCCATGCCCGCAGCCAGCATCGCCGCCGTGACGAGATAGGGGTTGCAGCCGGCGTCGGGCAGGCGAAACTCGATTCGCCCGCCGGGAATGCGCACGCACGCCGTGCGGTTGTTGTCGCCGTACGCGATGTAAGCCGGCGCCCAGGTGGCGCCCGAAAGCGCACGGCCGACGACGAGTCGTTTGTACGAGTTCACCGTCGGCGCGCAAATCGCGGTGAGCGCACGCGCGTGCTTCAGGAGGCCGCCAACGAAATGATAGGCCAGCTGCGACAGCTTCAGGCCGTTCTTGTCGCTGTCGTCGTGGAACAGGTTTTTGGTCTTCGCATCACCGATGGAAACGTGGAAGTGCGCGCCGCTGCCGGTGCGGTTCGAGAACGGCTTAGGCATGAAGCTGGCGATCATGCCGTGCTGGCGCGCGATTTCGCTGGCCGCCATTTTCACGAACGTGAAGTTGTCGGCGCTCTTCAGCGCGTCGGCATAGGTGAAGTTCACTTCGAACTGGCCGTTCGCGTCCTCGTGATCGATCTGGTAGACGTCGATGCCGACGGCACGCAACGACGTGACCATCTTGTCGAGCACGCCACTCGCGCGCGACAACCCTTTGTAGTCGTAGCAGGGCTTCTCGAGGTTGTCGGTGGGATCGCAAGGTCCGAGCTTGCCGTCCGGTCCGCGCGTCAGCAGCATGAACTCCGGTTCGATGCCGGTGTACAGCGTCATGCCCCGGGCGGCGAGTTTGTCGAGCTGCGTCTTGAGCGCGACGCGTGAACAGTATGGATACGGCTGGCCGCGCACCACGCCGTTGCACACGATGCGCGCGTAGCCCGGCATCCACGGAATCAGGCTGAGCGTGTCGAGGTCGCCGACGGCCATGTAGTCCGGACCTTGCGGTCCCATGCCGAAGCCCCACAGCGCAAACCCGGCGAAACCCGCGCCGTCGCCGAGCACCATATCGAGGTGCTCCACCGGCACGGCCTTCGCTTTCGCCGCACCGTGTATGTCAACGAATTGCGCCAGCACGAACTTGACATCGTGCTTCTTGAGAAATTCTTTCGCCGCCGCCGTCTTCATCTTGGGCTCCGTATCACTCATGGGTGGACGCCACGTCCTGCAACGACGACCAGAAATAGCCGCCGTAACTCGGATCGCACCAGATTCGATATCGACGCCGGGCGGCACTGCCCTGCGATACCACGATGACCGCAACGCCGATCATCATCGTCATCACCGCCTCGCCCGCGGGCAAAGCGGCGAAATTCACATTGCACATCTCGGCGAGCACCGCGTCGGCGGATTCGCCGGCGAGAACGAACGCGCGGTCTTCACGCAATACCGGATAGACGCCGGGAAGCGGTGCAGCCAGTTCGCTCGCAAGCGCTTGCATGCGCGGGCTCGGCGAGTGTTCGAGAAAGAATTCGGTCGCGCCGAGGCGCACGACGATGTCTCGCTCATCGGCGCTGGTGGCGATCCAGGAGTTCGGGTGCTCAGGAATTTCGATGCCGCGTTGCTGCAGCCGCGCTGCTGCGTTCGGGCCTTTCAGGCCGAGGCGTGCCAGGGCGAGTTCTTGTGTAGTTTGAACGCGCGCCCCCTCCCTGCCCTCCCCCGTTGGAAACGGGGGAGGGTGAGAAGGCTTGGGCCCCTCCCCTTTTTCCAACGAGAGAGGATGAGAAGGTTCGGCCCCCTCCCCCGGTCGCCGGGGGAGGGTTGGGGAGGGGGCGCGGCCGGAGTCGGAATGCTCCGTCACGTCGCGCCCTCCAGCTTCTGCCTCTTATTCTCTCGATCGTAAAACGGCGTCGGACACACGACGCCCTGAACCATCGCTCCATCGGTCAAACGAATCTCCAACTTCGTACCGATCACCGCCAGCGGCGGCTTCACCATTGCCAGCCCGATCGTCTTGCCCAACGTGACCGAGTACGCGACGCTGGTGACGCGGCCACCGATGTCATCGCCTTCGATGATGAGATGACACTCCCTCAGCGCCGGCATGCGCTCGGCGATTTCGAAGCCCACCAGCAACTGCCGCGGGCCGCGCTTCGCCAATATGCGCAGGCTGCGCTGGCCTATGAAGAAGGGCTTCTGCATCTTCACCGCCCAGCCTGCTTGCGCTTCCAGCGGATTCGTCAGCCCGTCGGTGTCCTGGCCGATGATGAAGTGGCCCTTCTCCAGCCGCAGCAGCCGCTGCGCTTCCACGCCGAACAGTCGTAGCCCGACGTTCGCACCGGCCCGCACCAGCGCATCCCAAACGGACACGGCCGCGGAGTAAGGCACGTGAATTTCGTAGCCGAGTTCCCCGACGAAACCTACGCGCAGCAAACGCACTTCCACTCCAGCCACCGTCGCCGCGCGCGCGCCCAGATACGGAAAACCGCCGTCCGAGAGATCGGCCGACGTGAGCCGCGACAGCACGTCGCGGCTGCGTGGACCGGCAAGATTGAATGCCGCGCGGTGGCCCGTCACGTTGACGAGCGAACAGTTCAGGCCCCACAGCGCGTTCAGGCGCAGCAGTTCGCGATACACCGTCGCCGATCCACCGGTGGTCGTCGTGAAATAAAAGCAGTTGACGTCCAGCCGCGAGACCACGCCGTCATCGACGATGGTGCCCGACTCATCGAGCATCAATGCGTACCGCGTCATGCCTGTCGGCAGGTCGGAGTAACGGCCGCAGTACGCTCGATCCAGAAACTCACCCGCGTCGGGTCCGTGAATCTCGATTTTGCCGAGCGTGCCGACGTCGATGAGCCCGGCGGCCTGGCGCACCGCCGCGACTTCACCAGCGATGTGGTGCTCGCGCGGATTGTTGTTGAGTGAATAGTATTCGGGACGGCGCCAGTTGCCCGCCAGCATCCACACCGCGTTGGCGGCGCGATGCCGTGCTTCGATGGGCGTCGCGCGTTCCGGCGCAAAGCCGCGTCCGGCGAGATGCTTCATCGGCACCGGGTGATACATCGGGCGCGCCGTCGTCAGCCCGACCGCGTTGACCGGCAATCCGCGCACGCGCGCGAGCACCCGAGCCGCGTTGACGTTCGAATGCTTGCCCTGCGACGGACCCATGCCCACGGTGGTGTAGCGCTTCAGCAGCTCGATGCTGTCGAAGCCTTCCTGCACGGCGTGCTCGAGATCCTTGACCTGCAAGTCTTCGTCGAAATCGATGAAGTCCTTGCCGCGCGGATCGGCGGCGAAGGCGAACGGCGCCCCCATCCTGTCCTTCCGCCGCTGCGCGAGGGAAGGGACGCTCGCCCCAGCCTCGTGCACGAGCGTTCCGGCCCCCTCCCCCGTCTTGACGGGGGAGGCTTGGGGAGGGGGCGCGGCCGACGCAAATTCCCCCTTCGCCCGGCCCACTATCTGCATGCCTGCGGGCAATATCGACGGCACATGCATCTGCACCGCCGGATCGAATTCAACTTTACCGCCTGCCTGTAACAGCAGCTGCGTCGCGGGTGCCCAGCCGCCATTCATCAGCAGCGCGTCGCACTCGATCCGCAGCTCGCTTGCCGCGGCAGTGCGCACGGTGATGCTTTGCAGGCAACCTGCAGAATCTGCCTGCGCATCGTGGACGCCGTGCTGCGCGAGGACGATGACGCCACGCGCCTTGAGGATCTCCGCGAGATTGCCGTCGGCATCGACTCTCGGATCGATGACGTGTGTCACCGTCACTTTTTGGTCGAGCAACTCCAGCGCGGCTTCGTAACCGCTGCGAGTCAGCGCGAGAACCGCGACACTTTTGCCGGCAGCAATCGCATGTCGCTTCAGCAGGCGCTGCGCGGCCGACACCAACAGCACGCCCGGCAGATCGTTGTTGCGAAACACCGCGGGCTGTTCGATCGCACCCGTCGCGAGCACGATTCTTCCCGCGCGTACTTTCGTCATTCGCTGCAGTTCGATCAGCGCGACCCAGTTGTCGGCGTAAATGCCGGCGGCGTACGATCCGCAGAGAACTTCGATGTTGGGATGGGCGTGCGCGCGCGCGTTCAGATCGGCCGCGGCGACGAGATACGGACTCTCTTCAACCAGCAGCACCTTCGAACCTTGGTCCGCGGCATGAAGCGCCGCAGTCACGCCGCTCGTTCCGCCGCCTATCACGAGCACGTCGCAGAACGCGTAGCGTTTCGGCGTGCGCACGCGCGGCGCGTCCAGCGGCAACCTGCCGAGGCCGCTCATGCGGCGGATCATTCTTTCCCAGCGCGGAAAGAGGCGCTTCGAATGGAACGCCTTGTAATAGAAGCCCACCGGCAGGAAGCGGCTGATGCTGTCCATCCAGCGCGCGCGATCGTGTTGCAGGCCGCCGAACGTATTGACGGCTGCGACATCCATCCCGGCTTCGAGTGCAACCACGTCGCCACGCACGTTGGGCAGGGCGCCGACCTGGAACAGCGCATTCACGTCATGATTCGCGAACGACAAGATGCCGCGCGGCCGGTGATACTTGAAACTGCGGCCCAGGATCATCTCGCCGCCGGCTGCAAGCGCCGAACTGATCGTGTCGCCCGCATAGCCGGCACAGCGCCGGCCTTCGAAAGTGAAGTCGAGCCTGCGAGTGCGATCGATCCACTCACCGGGCACGGGGGGCAGGCGATACATCATGGGCGGACGTCCGGCCGCAGCTTGTCGACGCTGTATGTATCGATCACGATGTCGCGCGCCGTGTCGCGCTCGGCGATGAACCAGTATCCCGACGCGATGTGACACCACCACTCGCGCTTGACCGCGGCAATGCCGCTGCGATTGAACACGTAGCCGGTCCAGTCGGCATCCGAGCAATGGTCCGGATCGGGCATGTCACGCACTTCGCCGCCGTAAGCGAACTCGCTCACCGGACGCACTCCATTCAACGGACAGCGCAATTGCTTCATCGCACTAGTGCCCCACCGAGGCCGCGCCCTTCTCGCCGGTAAGCGTGAAGTTGGCAAAGCGGTCGAAGCCGAAGCCTTCGATGAGCGGATGATTGCGACCCGTCGCAACGGTGTGGCTCATTGTCTTGCCGCACACCGGCGTCGCCTTGAATCCCCACGTGCCCCAGCCCGCGTCAAGGAAAAATCCTTCGATGGGCGTCGTGCCCATGATGGGCGCGAAATCCGGCGTCATGTCCGCCAGGCCGGCCCATTGCCGCACCACTTTCACTTCCGACAAGAACGGAAACATGTCGAGCAAGTGCGTCGACAGGCCTTCAGCGAAATCCAGCGTGGAGCGCGGCTGGTGCAGTTCGTACGGATCGAGCGTGGAGCCCATCACGAGCTCGCCGCGCGCCGTCTGCGACACGTACACATGCAGCGAGCCCGACACGACGATGGGATCGAGCCAAGGTTTGACGGGCTCGGACACCATCGCCTGCAGCGGATGAATGTAGATCGACGTCTGCAGCCCGATCATCTTGAGCAGGCCCGGTGTGTGGCCGGCAACCGCGCACAGCACGCGCGGCGTGCTGATGCGACCGCGCGTCGTCTGTACGCCCGTCACCCGTCCGCCCTGCACGTCGATGCCGGTGACTTCCGTCTGCTGATGAATCTCGACGCCGCGCTTGTCGGCGCCCCGGCCGTAGCCCCAGGCGACCGCGTCATGGCGCGCGATCGCGCCGGGCTCGTGATACAGCGCGCCGAGCACGGGCGCGTGTCCGCCGCATTGAATGTCCATCATCGGCAGCGCTTGCTGCACGAACGCAGCGTCAACGACTTCGGATCGCACGCCGAAGTGCTTGTTCACTTCCGCCCGCCAGCGCATGGTCCGCATGGATGCGTCGGTGTGCGCCAGGGTGAAGTGGCCGCGCGTCGAATAAAACAGGTTGAGGTCGAAGTCGCTCGACAGGTCTTGCCACAGGCGCACGCTCTCGTCATAGAACTTCACGCCTTCGGGCGTGAGGTAATTGGAGCGGATGATGGTGGTGTTGCGGCCGGTGTTGCCGCCGCCGAGGTAGCCCTTCTCCAGCACGGCGACGTTGCGGATGCCATGATCGCGCGCCAGGTAGTAGGCCGCGGCCAGGCCGTGGCCGCCGCCGCCGATGATCACCACGTCATAGGAATCGCGCAGCTGTTCGTGCCGCGTGAACATCCGCGGCTCGTCGTAGCGGCGTACGAGACCAAGTTTTAGCAGTTTGAACAAGGCTGTGGTGAGCACTGGAAAACAACGCGACAGAGCATGCCGGCTGTTTTACTATTGGTCAAATATTTTGCGTATAGGTTAAGTAATGAAACAACCGAAAGCCGCGCAAGCTGCCGTGCCGGTCGAGCCCGCGGGCCTGGCAGCGAGCGTCGGCGCCGCAATCCGGCGGCTGCGCTCCGCGCAAGGCTTGACGCTGGCGGATGTCGCCGATCGCGCGCAGATCAGCCAGGGCATGCTGAGTCGGTTGGAAACCGGCGCGGTGAGTCCGAGCCTGGAAACTGTCGCGGCCGTCGCGGCCGCGTTGGGCGCGGACCTGCCGACGCTGTTTCGCGGCCTGGGCGCGCAGCAAAGCGACGCGCAGTTCGTGCCGAAAGGCGAAGGGCTGGAGGTGGTGCGGCGGGGCACGAAACGCGGCCACACTTATCATCTGCTCGCCGCAGATCGCGGCCCGAACAAGGCGTTCGAGCCCTTCCTGGTTACGCTCAGCGACAAGAGCGAAATTTTCCCGGACTTCGAACATCCGGGCACCGAGATGATCTACATGCTGGAAGGGTCGCTGCGCTATCGCCACGGCAGCGAGAGCTACCTGCTCAAGCCCGGCGACACGCTCACGTTCAGCGGCGAGGTGCCGCATGGACCGCAGACGCTGATCAAGCTGCCGATCCGCTTCCTGTCGATCATTGTTTATGCGCCGAAGGCGTAGCCGGCCCGATGGCGTCTTCCATCGCGCTGGTCAGCGGCTTCATGAAGAAGGATTCCTGCGGCATCAGCCGCACCTTGACATCATGCTTGTCGAGCGCGCCGGCGACGACGGGGCCGATCGCGGCAACTTCAGTGCGCTCCAGCGCCGCCTTCACCAGGTCGGGCGGTCCGACGGTGAACAGGCGCTCCACCTGCGGCGTGCTGGTGAAAGCGATGATGTCGACTTCTCCCGCCGCCATTTTCGTGAGCAGCGCTCGCACCGCGTCGTCATCCGCTTTGTCCGCATACACATAAGGAGCGACGCTCGCGACGCTCGCGCCGGCGCCGTCGAGAAAATCGATCAGCGGACGATTGGGCTCGGTGCCATAAAGCTGTATGGCAACCTTGCGGCCCGCGAGATCCCCCGCTTGCTGCAATGAAGCGATTACGCCCGCCGTCGTGGGTATTTCCGCAGCGATCTGCGGCTTCAATCCCAACTCGCGCAACGCCCGAGCCGGCTTGGGACCGCGAGTGATCTTGCGAACGCGCGCCAGCTGCGCGAGAAAGTCCGCCTTGAGCTGCGGTGAATTGCGCTCGATACAGGCCACGATGCGCCGCAGTCCTTCACCCGTCAGCAGCACGAGGTCATCGAACTCCCCGCTATTGAAGCGCTGCACCCACGCAAGCACGGGCCTGGGGTCGGGCGCATCGAGAATCGCGACCAGCGGACAGCGCAGCACGCTCGCGCCGCGCCGTTCCAGCATCGAGGCGAAAACATCCAGTTCGCGGGTTTCCGGCACCGCGATGACGCGGCCAGCCAAGCTAAGTTCTGACATGCGAGGCAAAGTACGATGCCCTCGGCACGGCCGCAAGCGCAGTGCCCGCGGACACCCGGACAAAAGCGGTTGGACGCGCGCCGCGCCGCGCGGCTATCATCGCGCCCTCCCGAATCCGCGCCCGTAGCTCAGCTGGATAGAGTGTCGGCCTCCGAAGCCGAAGGTCGCCAGTTCGAATCTGGCCGGGCGCACCAACTCTCCGCGCGCATCCAGACGTCGTGGCAAGCTGTTGGCCTTCGCGTACTTTGTCGACGATGGACAGACACACCCGCAAGTGACCTCACTGCTGGTCGCACGCCGCAAAGTGCCGGCGCACCCAGCCGGGCTGGTGTGTAGACATCTGATTACTATAGATTTTCGATTTCCTCTGCTCTTGTTTGCCGGTTGCGCAGTGCACCCGCCCACGCTGCGCAGACCGACCACCACAAGCGCGCCACCTCGATTCCGTGCGCAATCATTTGACGCAATCATATGGTCGATTCATTTGAGGCTGGCCCTGCGGCCGCTATACTTGCGCGCTTCGTTTTTGAGCCAGTCCTTGGAGCCGCCGGTGAGCGCAGCGCACGATAAGAAATTTTTCGATACCTTCATGCTTGTCCTGGGCATCCTGTTTGCCATTACCGCGGCGTTGTATGTGCTGTCGCGCGTCGTTGCCGCCAACACGCAGGAAAAGCACGTACTGGGCGATCCGGTCATGCGTTCGGCCGTGGCGGAGCGGATTCAGCCGGTCGCCAAGCTGGCCATTGCCGGCAAGGACAATTCCGCGTTGGCGCCGCCCAAGCAGGAAGCTGCTGCGCCGCTGGCGGATATGACGGGTGAGGCGGTTTACAACATGGCTTGCATCGCTTGTCACGGCGCGGGTGTTGCCGGCGCACCGAAGTTCAGCGACGCGGTTGCGTGGGGACCGCGCATCGCCAAGGGCGAGGCCATGCTGCACGAACATGCATTGAAGGGATTCCAAGGTCAGGCGGGCTTCATGCCGCCGAAGGGCGGGCGCATCGACCTGTCGGACAAGTCCATCATGAATGCGGTCGATTTCATGATGGCGGCGGCGAAGTAAGAAATTTCCAGGCTGGGGCGACGCTGCCCCAGCCTGTTTAGTCGATCGTGCTCTCAGTGCCCCGATTGCGGCACCAACAGCTCCGCCAGTACACGGCGCAGCTCCGTCAACTTCGGCGGCTTGTTCAATACCCGGTCCACGTCCTGCGGCACTTCGTTGTCATCCAGCAAGCGCTGGCCCCAGCCCGTCAGCATGATGACGGGAGTGGCCGGCGACGACGCCTTGATGGCCGCGGCGACGCGGCGACCATCCACGTACGGCATGCCCAGGTCGGTGATTACCGCGGCGAACGGTTCGTTACGCGCTAACGACGCGACGAACGTGTCGATGCCGGCCTGGCCGCCGTCGGCGGCGACGATGGTGTGGCCGTCGGCTTCCAGCGTGTTGCACAACGACTCGATGAGCAGCGGATCGTCGTCCACCAGCAGCAACCGCAGCGGCTGCGCCGGCAGCTGCAACGCTGCTACACGCACCGTCGGACTTTTCGGCACGGCAGGAATGGGGAAATCCAGGCGGATGGTCGTGCCGCGTCCCGGTTCGCTCTCGATCGTCATCTCGGCATCGTGCCGCTGCGCCATGCCGTAGATCATCGCCAGCCCCAATCCCGTGCCGCGTTCCCCCTTGGTCGTGAAGAACGGCTCCAGGCAGCGGCGCTTGGTGTCGGCATCCATGCCGATGCCGGTGTCACTGACCTCCAGCCGCGCGACGCCGATAGAGTCTTCGCTGTCGTCGTTGCGATCATTCTGATCGCGCAATACCACCAGCGTGCGCAGCGTCAGCGTACCGCCCGCAGGCATCGCGTCGACGGCGTTGAACACCAGGTTGGTCAGCGCATCGCGAATCTCATTGTCCGCGCCCTTGATGCTTGGCAAGTCGAGCGACAGGTCGGTCTGCACGCTGATCACGAAGCCATGCTGCTGCGGCTCGTCGCGCCAGCGTACGCGGGTGAGATCCAGCACCTGCTGCACCAGTTGATTCAGCTGAATGTGCGAGAGCACCAGCTGCGGCTCGTGCGGACGGTGGAACTCACGCATGCGCAACACCGTCTGCGCCACGTCTTCGATGGCACGTTGGATGGTGATCAGATATTTGCGCCCGCGCTCGGAAATGTTCTGTTCCTGCTCCAGCAGCGACTCCGTGTACAGGGCGATGGGCGAAATCGCGTTGTTGATGTCGTGAGCGACGCCGCTGGCCATCTGCCCCAGCGCGCGCAGACGTTCCTGCTGCATGACCGTGTGCTGGCTTTGCCGCAGGTCGTCGTACGCCTGTTTCAGGTTGCCGTGCAGTTGCGCCTGATGCGCAGCCAGCGCGACGTGTTCGCTCAACTGGCGCAGGAATTCGCAATCCGCGCTGGAGAATCCGTCGGGCCGCTCGCGCGCCGCGATGAGCACGCCGAACACCGTGCTCTCGGCAAGCAGCGGCGCGATCACGAGCGAACGCAGTCCGCCGCGCGCCATTCGCTGCGCAAACGGAAACCGGACCTGCGCCGCATCAGGCTCGTACACCAGCTCACCGCCGACGCAGCGCGCCAAACCGTTGTTCTCGATGGGAATGCCGGCTTCGCGCGTCAGCACGAGTTCGTTGCCCACCGCGCGGTTCTTCACGCCGATGGACATGACGGCAAGCGTGTTCGTCGTCGGTTGGTAAAGGCAGACGCAGCCGAAGTCGATCGGCAGGTCCGCTTCGAGCCGGCGGATGACGACCTGAAAAATGCTCTGCAAATCCTGCCGCTCGCCGATGGCGCGCGTGATGCGATAGAGCAGGTCGAGCCGCGCCAGTTGCGATTGCAGCTTGCTTTGTGCCTGCTTGCGTTCCACTACTTCCGATTCCAGCGCAATCGTGCGTTCGCGGATGCGGCTTTCCAGGTGATCGTTCAAGTTGCGCAAATCGTCCTGCGCGACAGTGAGCTCCTGGTTCTTGTGCACCGCCGCTTCGTACGTGGACAGCAGCAGGTTGAGAATCTGCAGCCGGTCGGACGTGATGAAGAACTTGCGGCCGGCGAACATCACTTCCACACCCATCTGCGCGGTTTCGTTCTCGCGCAGGTGGCGGTTGGCGAGCGTGTATGAAATGCGCGTGAGCAGGTATTGCTCGTCGTACGGCTTGAAGATGAAGCTGTCGGCGCCGGACTCCAGCCCCTTCACCACATCGGCGGGATCGCTGAGCGAGGTCAGTAGGATGACCGGTAAGTTGCGCAGCGTGGCGTCGCGCTTGATGCGGCTGCACAGCTCGTAGCCATCCATCTGCGGCATGATGACATCGCTGATCACGAGCGTCGGCGGGCGCTGGGCGATCGCCGCAAGTGCCTCGCGGCCATTGCGCACGACGGTCAGCTTGTAGCCGTGCTGCGCCAGGATGTACAGCAGTTGCTCGGCCTGCGTCGGGCTGTCCTCGGCGATGAGGATTTCGACAGTGCTTTCGCTGGGTTTGATCATGACGGCAGCGCGCTGAAAGGCGATTTGGGCGCCGTTGCCGGCAGCATGGCCGCCAGCGTCCTGGCAATGGCTTGCGGCGACAGCACGTGCTGTGCGGCGCCGATCTGGATGGCCTCGCCGGGCATGCCATGCACGACTGAGCTGTTCTCGTCCTGTGCGACTGTGATGGCGCCCACTTCCTTCAGGCGTTTGAGTGCATCGACACCGTCGCGACCCATGCCGGTGAGCAGGATGCCCACGACATTCGATCCGAACACCTGCATGACCGAACCGAACAGGTACGACACCGACGGCCGCAGCGCATTCTCCTTGCTATCGCGCGTCAACAGGATGCGGTTGCCGCGCCGCACGCCCATGTGGAATTCGTCAGGCGCGACGTATGCGTGTCCCGGCAGCATAGGTTCGCCATCGCTGGCGACGCGCACCGGGAAGCCCGAGGCGTTGCCCAGCCATTCGACGAAGCCGTGCACGAAACCGGGCGTCATGTGCTGGACGATGAGCACGGGATAGGGAAAATCTTTCGGCAGGCCGGCGAGGATGGTTTGCAGCGCCGCCGGTCCACCCGTCGACGCGCCGATCGCGACGGCCTGGATCGGACCCGCGGGCTTGCACAGCTCCGCGGCGGCGGCCATTGGCGACATCGATCTGCTGCGCGGCCAGCGTCGCACTACTTTCACCTCGGACATCAGCTTGACCGTGTCCACCAGCGCCTTGGTCGCGGCATCGTGCGGCGCGTCGGAACTCAGGCTGGGCCGGGCGATCACCGCGAGCGCGCCGGCTTCGATGGCGTGAAAATTGATCGCCACTTCGTCGGTGCTCAGGCCGCCGCAGACAATCACGATGGGCACGGGGCGGATTTCCATGATGCGGCGGGTGGCTTCGAAGCCATCCATCGTCGGCATGTTGATGTCCATCGTGATGACGTCCGGGTTGAGGCGCTGCGCCGCCTCGATCGCCGCTTCACCGTCGACGGCTACGCCGACCACTTCGATGCGCGGATCGGCGCGCAGCACGTGCGCGAGAAACTCCGCGATCACACCGGTGTCCTCGACGATGAGCACCCGGATCTGGCGTTTTTCCGCGCCGTTCGTCGTATGCGGCATCATATGAGTCGCCGCACCACTTCGAGCAGGCTGCTCTGGTCGAAGGTGCTCTTGACGATGTAGGCGTTCGCACCGGCGTCGACGCCGCGTTCGCGATCCTCGCGCGAATCCAGCGCCGTCACCAGGATTACCGGCACCCGGTTCAACTTCTTGTCGGCGCGCACTTGCGCCGTCAGGCCGAAGCCGTCCATGCGCGGCATCTCCACGTCGGAGACCAGCAGGTCGAATTCACCGCTGCGCAATTTGGTGAGTCCATCGATGCCGTCCACGGCGGTCTCCACGCGGTAACCCGCCGTCTCGAGAATGTTCTTGATCAGGATGCGCGAAGTGATCGAGTCCTCCGCGACGAGCACCGACTGCTTCTTCCGCTCGCCGGCCGGCACCGCGATCGCCGGCCGCGCCGCCGTACCGCTGCCGGCCACGGCAGACTCGATCAGGTCCGGCACATTCAATATGGGTACTACCTGGCCGGTGCCGAGCACGGTGGCGCCCGCGACGTTGCGCACCCGCGCAAGCTGCTTGCCCAGGCGCTTCACCAGCACTTCCTGCTCGTTGATCACTTCGTCGAGCAGGAACGCGATGCGCTGCTGAGCATGCACCAATACGATGATGGGGCAATGCGTGAGTTCCCCTGCCTCATCCGGGGCGCGCGGCAGCTCGAGTATGTCGACGAGCCTGGCCAAGGCGGTGACCTGGCCGTTCAGCACGATGGTTGCCCGGTTCTCGACAGTCTTGATGTCGGCCCTGCGCACCCGCAACACCCGCTCCACGTTGCTGGTCGGCAGCACGAATAGATTGCGCGCGACGCGTACCAGCACTCCCCGGAAACGCGCGAGAGTCAGCGGCAGAATGATGCTGAACTTCGTGCCCCGCCCTACTTCGGTCGCGACGGATAGCGAGCCGCGAAGCTTCTCCACCTTTTCCTTTGCGATGGCCAGTCCCAGACCGCGGCCGGACAGGTCCGTGATGATCGGGCTCGTGGATACGCCGGACTGGAAGATGAGCGACAAGGCATCCTGATCGTTCAGCGCCGCGGCCTGCTCGCCGGAAATAAATTCGTGCTTGAGCGCGGCGGCTTTCACGGCAGCCGCGGCGATGCCCGCACCGTCGTCGCTCACCAGCAGTTCGACGTTGCTGCCGTCGCGCGCCGCGATCGCGATCGTCAAGGTTCCCTGGCGCGATTTGCCGGCCTTGCCGCGCGCTTCCGGCGACTCGATGCCGTGATCGATGCAGTTGCGCATCAGGTGGATCAGCGGATCCTTCATCTCTTCGAGAATCCGCCGGTCGATTTCGATGTCGTCGCCGACGATCACCAGCTCGATGACCTTGCCCTGCTCGCGCGACAGCTCGCGGACCATGCTCGGCAAGACGTCGAGCAGCGTCGAGAACGGCTGCATCACCACCTTCTTCATTTCATCGAGCAGGTTGTCGACCATTGCGCCTACCGAGCGCTGATCGTGATCTGCGGCCTTCACCACTTCGACGAGTCCGGCATCGAGCGACTCGATGCAGCCCTGGCTCCAGTCGAGAAATTCCATCACGCGCTGCAACTGCGGATTCGCGGGAGCGCTCTCGCGCACGGCACTGCGCTCCAGTGACTGGCGCAGGGATCGCACGTCCGGGCGCAGCTTCATCCAGCGCTTCTTCCATTCGACCGGCTCGGCGCGGAACCGCCGCAGCCGCGTCGCCTGCTGGGTCGCTGCGAGCTTGGCCCCCAGCAGTTCCTCGGCTTGCAGCAACACGGCATCGAGCTTCGCGGTGGCGACTCGCACCGTATCGCTCGCGTGCCGCTTCGTCGGTCCGATGCTGCCTGCGGCGGCTGCGAGATCTGCGGCCGGCACGCCAGGCGGCGACCCAGGTTGGTAATTCTTCGTCGCCGCGGACTGCAACGCACGCATCAGCTCGACGATGCTCGGACGCGCGGCGGCGGCGGGGCCGACGTCGGTGGATTGCAGCAACGTGCCGAGCATCGCAACCACTCGATGCAACAGATCGAACAATTCCGGGGACAGCGCGATATCCATGCGCCGCAACGCCGCGAAGACGTTTTCGAGCGACTGGCACAGCGCTTCCATATCCCTGACGTTGACGGTGCGCGCGGCGCCTTTGAGACTGTGGGCCGCGCGGAACGTGATATCGAGCACTGCTGATTGCGCCGTTGCGTCGGTCGCGCGCTCCAGCTCCAGCAAGCCGGCCGCAATGGCGTCGATGTGCTCGCGCGCCTCGGGCTTGAACGTCGCCAGCAGGCGGCGCAGCAGATTGTCGTCTTGCGGCGGCACTGCGCGCCTTACATCTTGTATTGCAGCGTGAGCTGCTTGAGTTTCTGTCCCAGCTCGTGCAGGTTGCGCGCGGCAGTTTCCGTCTGCCTGGTGCCGGCCACGTTCTGCGCGCTGGCCTGCTTGATGTTCTCCATCGCCAGCGCGACCTGGTCGGTGCCCACGAGCTGCTGCTGGCTCGATGCGGAAATCTGCGTCGCCGCCTGCGCAGCTTCGGTCACGCTGTCCGCGAGCAGGCGGATGGCCTCGCCCGCCTCCGCCGTCTGCGTGACGCCGGCTTCGACTGCCTTGCTGCCTTGCTCCGTCGCCATGACCGCCGCCGTCGTCGCCTTCTGGATGTCGCTCAGTATCGTGCGCACTTGCGCGGTCGCCTGCTTCGATTGTTCCGCGAGGCTCTTCACTTCCTGTGCGACGACCGCGAAGCCCTTGCCCTGCTCGCCGGCCTTCGCCGCCTCGATGGCTGCATTCACCGCCAGCAGGTTGGATTGTTCGGCGAGGTCGTTGACCGTCGCGATGATCTCGCCGATGGCTTGCCCCTGCTCGCTCAACCGCACGACGCTTTCGGCGATCGATTCCACCTGCGTCTGGATGCGCTGCATGCCCGCGACCGACGCCTCCACCGCACGGCGGCCGGTCTGGCCGATCTGCGTCGCCTTCTGCGCGCTGTCGGCAACGTATTTCGCCTTCTGGCTCGACACCAGCGCGGTCTGCTTGACTTCCTCCACCGTCGTCGTCGTCTGCGCAATCGCAGTTCCGGTTTCAGCCGCGCCCGCCGCGACTTGCGTCGTCGACGCGAGAATCTCGCTGGCAGATACGGCCAGCACACTGACAGCCTCCAACAATTCGCTCATGGTGCGCCGCAGGTTGTCCACCATGGTCGCGAACGCGTTGCCCAGCACGTCACGTTCGGATTGCGGCGCGACCTTGGCGCGCAGATCGCCCGCGGCAATCGATTGCGCAGCGGCGGCCGTGTCGCGCAGCGTGCGGATCATGCGTGCGAATGCGCGCGACAAACTGCCTACTTCGTCGCTGCGATCTTCCTCCGGGATTTTCACGTCCAGATCGCCGGTGGAAAGGGTCTGCGCGATGCTGCAAATGTCATTGAGCGGCCGCGCAATGTTGCGCGTGATCGCGAATCCGAAGATGGACAGCACCACGATGGCGGCGGCGGTGCCGCCGACGATGGTGCTTTTGCTCGTTGCGGCCGTGGCACTTGCCTCCTCCGAGCGTTTCGCCAACAGCGCGTCTTCCTCGGCGTCAATCTCGGCAATCATCCTGCGCAGCTCGTCCATCAGCGCCTTGCCCTTGTCCGAGAGAATGCCTTGCCGCGCGCCTTCGAATCCCTGGGGACTGCGGCGCACATCAATGTTCTGCTGGAGTGTCCGCATGCGGGCGCGCATCGTCACGGCCAGCGCTTCGAGCCGGCGCTGCTGCAGCGGATTGTCCTCGGTCAGCTCCTTGAGCAAGGCGAAAGTTTTGTCGAGCTGGATCACCGCCGATGTGTGCGGCTCCAGGTACCGCTCTTCGCCGGTGATGATGAAACCGCGCTGGCCGGTTTCCGCGTCCTTCAGCGTGGACAACAGTTCTTCGACTTTCTGCAGCACCAGATGGCTGTGCGCCACCCACCTTGCGGTGTCGACGAGACGGGTCGTCGATGTGTACGACGCGGTGCCGATGATCAGCAGAATGATCAATGCCAGCGCGAAACCGCTGCCGATCTTTGCGCCAATAGTCCACTTCATGTCGCTTACCGCCGTTGGGCTTGCTGTCATTGGTTGTGGAGGATCGCGGGATCCGCCAGGAGTTTCGCCGCGTTCAGGATCACCATGCACTGCGCCGTCACGCCCTGCAGGTATGCGGCGCGCACGCCCGTGAGCGTCGGCGGGCCGGGCTGGATAGCGCTCAACGCGAGCCGGTGCACCGCGACCACCGCGTCCACCAGCAGCCCGAACTCCATCTGTCCGTCGTCGAGAATGATCACCTTGTTCAAATCGGTGAGCCCCTTCGCGGGCAGATCGAAGAAGCGCTTCAGGTCGACCACCGAGACGATGCGGCCCCGCACGTTGACGATGCCGGCGACGAAGGTCGGCGTGCCGGGCAGCGCGGTGATGTCCTTCAGCGGATGCACTTCGCGCACGAACGAAACGTCGAGCGCGTAGCGTTCGTATGCCAGCACGAACTCGACGACTTCGAGGCTGAGTTCGGCGCGCGCGGCGCGATCGGGTTCGCGCGCCAGAGCCTTGGCGCGGGCTTTCAGGATGCGGGCTTTCTCGGACGCCGCCGGTGCGACGGCCCGCTCGAAAGCGGCGTTCGCGTTCTCGATGCGGCGCCGGATCTGCGCCCAATCGAACTTCCCGGCGGCCTGCGCCGGCCGCTGCGTTGCGCCGATGTCGGTCACGCGACACCCTCCACTGGAGAGATCGATTGGATCATCTGCTTCAACCGGCCGGCCGCCATGCCGTCCGAATGCGGCAGCACGTCGTTGTCGTCAAAACGCCGCAGCAGCGCGAGTGCATTCGCAAAATGGCGCGCGGCCGCGGCGGGCCGGCCCTGCTGCTGCACGAGATTGGCAAGCGCGAAATGAGCCAGTACGAACGTGGGCTCCAGGTACAACGCCTTTTGCAAAGCTTCCGACGCTGCATCGACGCGGCTTTGCTCCTGCAGAATGACCGCGCGCAGATAGTGCGACACGGCATTGGTGCGATCGGCGGCGATGGCGCGCTCCGCCCATTCGCGTGCCTCGGCGAGTTCGCCCAGGTTTGCATAAATGCGCGCAAGCAACGTCGCACTCTGAACGGCGGGCGCGGCTGCAACTGCATCCGCCTTGAGCAGTTCGGCGGCTGCGGCATAGTTGCCGCGCTCGAATAACTGCAGCGCCGTTGCGTAGTTGTCGATTGCGACGGCGTCGGCCTGCGGTGCTTGCATCGGCGTCGCATCGGATTCGAGTGCACGCAACGGCGCGCGGGTGTTTTCCTCTTCTGTATCGTGCGTGATGTCCGGCGCAAAGAATGCTGCGCCGCAAGCGAGCGGCTCGACCGGTTGCAGGTCGAATTCGTTGCGCTTGCGATAAAGCGTCGCGCCCTCGAACCGCGCCGGCACGAAGTGCGAATTGAATTGCGGCGACGTTTCCACCGCGCTCACCAGGAACCACCCGGTCGACACCAATGAGCGGTGAAAATTGCGCACTACGCGCGCCGCGCGCTCGGCGGAGAAATACATGAGCACATTGCGGCACAGGATCAGGTCCATCGCATTCGTATTGTTGGCGAGCGACGGATAGACATCCTCGCCGAGATTCAGGTACGCGAACGTGACCATCGACTTGATGCGCTGGGTGAGCGCAAAACGGCGTCCCGGCAGCGGCTGGAAGTAGTCCTCCTTCAACCACGCCGGCGTGCCGCGAAACGACCATTCGCTGAATACACCCTCGGCGGCTTTGCGCAGGAAGCGGCTGTTGAGATCGGTGGCGAGCAGCGTGATCTGCCAGTTGCTCAAGTCCGGCAGCAGGCGGTCCAGCATGACGGCGATGGAGTACGCCTCTTCGCCGGTGCAACAGCCGGCGCTCCAGATGCGCAGGCGCCGCTCGCCGCCGCGGCGCGCGCGAATCAATTCGGGGAACACATGCTCGGACAGGATCTCGAAGCTGCGCGGATCGCGCAGAAAATACGTCTCGCCGATGGTGAGCGCACCCGCCAGCACTTCGATCTGCTGCTGGCTGAGCTTGTCGGCGAGCAGGTCGCGGCCGTACGCCGCGGCATCGGGCAAGCCGAGTTCCCGCGCCGCCGCTCCAATGCCCGACTCCAGGTCGCGCCAGCGATCCTGCGGGAAGTACAACCCCATCTGCTCGGCGACGTGCTCGCTCAACTTCGACAGCAGTGGATCGGGAAGCGGCATGGCAGTGCGGCCTACACGCAGGCCAGTGCCTGCGCCAGCTTCCGATCCTCCATGGGCGACAGAAATGTATCCAAGTCGTGAATCAGCACCAACCCGTCTTCGAGCTTGAGCACGCCCTCGACATACTGCGTATCCGGCAGGCTGTCGCCACCCGGCGCGAGTTGCGACGGCAAACAGTCGATAACACCTTTCACGGCGGCGACCAGCAACGCCACCGGCCGGCGCAACGTGCGCGCGACGATCAGGTGATCCGACAACTCGATGTCGCGCGCCGGCAGTCCGAAACGCTTGCACAGGTCGACGACGGGTACGACGCGCCCTTGAATATTGACGACACCCAGCACGATGGCCGGCGCACTGGGCAGCGACGTGATCTGCGCCACCCGCACGATGCGCTCCACCGCGCCGAGCCGCAGCGCAAACGACTGCCCGTGCAGTGTGAAAACCACTAGTTCGACCATCGCTGTTTGAACCATCCAGGCAACCGCGGATTGGGGGAAGGCATCCACGAATTTTTCTTTGTTGGTCGGTGTGCTGGTAGTGAGTAGGGTCACCACAGCGCAGGGATTGCGCGCGGCATCGTGCACCGGGCAGGTGCGATTCGGTAGTTGTGGAAAGCCGAACGCGGCGGGAGCGCTAAAAAAGTCGGTAAAGACGCGGCCTCGTGAGGGTCTGCGACTACATCCGCCAAGCACTCCTCCGCTTCGCCCACCGTTCGGCAGCCTCTGCGCGACGCACGCAATGCAAGTCGCAGCCTATTCGCCGCGTGCGCTAATCTGCCGCACGCCGCCGGTCCAATTGCCGCAGCGTCATGGCCTCGCTCACATGATTGACGCACACCGTGCTTGCTGCGCCGAGATCCGCGATCGTGCGCGCCACTTTCAGAATGCGGTGATACGCCCGCGCCGAAAGCCCGAATCGCTGCATGGCCCGCTCGAGTAACACAAGACCTTGCTTATCGGGCCGGTCCAGCAGCGGACCGGAAATGCGCGAGCGATAGCGTTGCACTTGTTCGGCCGTGCAGCGGCACTTGCCTGTGTGATCGCCGAGGTGGCCGCTCGCGCATAGTCGCGTTGCCTTTTTGCCGGGCATCCGCGTCACGCTCAAAGCCGCGAAACCACAGCCTTTTCAGAAACCGCCCGAGACCATCGGCGAGCACATCAAGGCGCGTCGCCTTTTGTTAGGCCGATACCAGAAGGACGTCGCGCCCGAGCTTGTGGTGGACGAGATGACGTTCGGAAATTGGGAGCGGGGGAAGACCATCCTCTTTCGCCGGCACCGGCAAATGATCGCCCAGCTGCTCAAGATCGGGGAGCACGATGTCTCTGTGCTTATGCGGACCCAGTGGGTCGCATCGCATAACGCCATGAGGTCAAAGGCTCCCACCCCATGAGAGGCCTCCCTCCTGCCTCTGCACGCGACTGCACAAACTGATGGCGTTGTCCGTGGAACCGCCGCGGTGAGACCTGGGGGCCGCATACCGTCCTGGCCGGTAGGGACTTCCACCGATGTGCGGGTCGAGCTTTCTGTTGCTAATCAAAAGAAACGGCGCAATCACATACACAACTGGCGAGCTTGTATGTGCCACGACCTTCACTGGGGTGGGTTTTGCCGTTCTTTCATTTTGAGCGCGTCATCCTCGCTTTGGCAGGACGTGCTCGGTGGCAATCATTGTCCACATGATAGAGCACGTTTCATGCCCGCTCCCTCGGAAATCGCACTCCCACCCGTAGCGGCAATCGATGGAACCATGGAGATAGAGCCCCAAGCGGAGACGGCGCTGACCGCCGGCCTGAAGTGGTCGCGTTGTATCACGGGGCCGATGGTCATTTTCGGACTGGTGGGCGGAGTCCTGCTCGCAACGGGACGCCGCGATTATCCCGATCTGCATACAATTTTGGACACCAGCATTTTCTTGTTGTCTGGCGTCTTGGCGTTGCTGCTGTGGGACATGGGCACGCGCATCAGCAGCCCTCTTCTGAAAGGGATGGCGATCAGCTTCGCGGTCACGTCGTTGCTGGAGTGCATGCATGCCGTCGTTACCGTGGAGTGGTCGGGGTTCTTAGCACCCATTGGCTCCGCACAGGACGTGTTACGACCGGCCAGTTGGCCGCCCACGGTCTACGTACTCCCCATCGGTATCGGCTATGCACTGTGGCTGATGCGCCGTGGCGAGCGGCGTGTGCTTGGACTTGCAGCGACGCTCCTCCTGCTCAGTGCTGTGCTCTTCCCCCTGTTTTATTGGCTCCCTCGCTATACCGTGCCGACATGGCTGGGTGTCACTCGTCCCAGCTTGAGCTTGGTGCCAGCCCTATGGGCGTTCGTCGGCTGGGCCTGCTGGCGACAGCGCGCGGCAGATCGCATCCTGCCGACACTCGTGCTCGTGATAGCGGTGTTCTTCATTGCGAACGTGTCCATGCTCTATTCGCGCGCGCCGCACGATACAGAGGCAATGGTGGCGCACTTGGGCAAGGTAGTTGGTAGCATGATGTTCCTGCTGTCGCTGATGCAGATGGCCTCGATGGACATGCTGGAGCGTATGCGGGCGGAGCGCGCACTCGCGCAGTTGAATCGGGAGTTGGAAGAGCGCGTGTTGGATCGGACGATGCAGTTGCAGCTGACCAACCACTCACTGCAAGCCGAAATGGCAGTGCGCCAACAGGCGGAACAGAAAGTCCGGATGCAATTGATGCGGCTGAACTTGTTGCAGCAGATCACCCATGCCATTGGCGAGCGTCAGGATTTGCACAGCATCTTCCAGGTGGTGATTCGCAGCTTGGAAGATAACTTGCCCGTTGATTTTGGCTGCGTCTGTCTGTACGAACCCGTTGAAAAGACATTGACCGTTACCAGCGTCGGCGTGCGCAGCGGTGCGCTGGCGATGGATCTTGCGATGATCGAGCGCTCGCGCATCCCGATTGACCAGAACGGCCTGTCCCGCTGCGTGCAGGGCCAACTCGTATACGAACCGGATATTGCTGAGATGCCGTTTCCATTTCCGCGCCGCCTCGCTGGCGGCGGGCTCCGCTCGCTGGTGGCAACGCCCTTGCTGGCCGAGAAAAAGGTATTCGGAATATTGATCACCGCACGCCATCAGCCGGAGAGTTTCAGCAGCACTGACTGCGAATTCCTGCAGCAATTGAGCGAGCACGTCGGCTTGGCAGCACACCAGGCGCAGCTCTATGGCAGTCTGCAACAGGCGTATGACGACCTGCGCCAGAGTCAGCACACCGTCATGCAGCAGGAACGCTTGCGCGTCTTAGGACAGCTGGCCGGTGGCGTGGCGCACGACATCAACAACACTATTTCGCCGATCGCGCTATACACCGAATCTTTGCTGGAGCAAGAGCCGGGTTTGAGCCAGCGGGCGCGCAAGTATCTCACCACCATTCAACGCGCGATCCACGATGTGGCGCAAACGATCAGTCGCATGCGCGAGTTCTATCGCCAGCGCGAGCCAGAACTCACGCTGGAGCGTGTGGACTTCAATCGCAGTATTGAACAAGTTATCGAGCTGACGCGGGCACGGTGGAACGATCTTCCACAGGAAAGAGGCATCGTCGTCACCGTCAACACGCAGCTGGCGGACGCATTGCCGCTGGTCATGGGCGCTGAAAGCGAAATCCGCGATGCCCTGACCAATCTGATCTTCAATGGCGTGGATGCAATGCCGGAGGGCGGTACGCTCACCCTCCGTACGCGTGTCTCCGCGAGGCAGCGGGCAGGCGAGCTTGATGCAACTACCGTGGTGTATCTGGAAGTGTGTGACACCGGCGCGGGAATGGACGAAGAAACCCGACAACGGTGCTTGGAGCCTTTTTTCACGACTAAGGGTGAACGTGGGACCGGGCTGGGGCTGGCGATGGTGTATGGCATGGTAGAGCGGCACAGCGCAGAGATGGAAATCGACAGTGTGCCGAGCAAGGGTACGACGATGCGGCTCATCTTCCCGGTTGCCACCGCAGTGCCCGACTCCACAACTGCGGTTCGGCTGACGCAGCCGCTGCGGCCGCTCCATATGCTTGTCGTTGACGATGACCCGATCATGATCGAATCACTCCGCGATATTCTGCAGCGTGACGGCCACCACGTAGTCACTGCCGATGGCGGGCAGGCTGGGATTGACGCATTTAGGGCTGCACAGAATCATCATGCAAAGTTTGATGCAGTGATTACCGATTTGGGCATGCCTTACGTTGATGGCCGTCGCGTCGCGTTGGCTATCAAAGCCGCATCGCCGGTCACCCCTGTCATTTTGCTCACTGGCTGGGGACAGCGCTTGCAGGCCGATCATGAAATTCCTCTCCATGTCGACCGAGTACTCAACAAGCCTCCCAAGCTACACGATTTGCGTTCCGTGCTTGCTGAACTGACAGTGCCTCCTTGACCGAGTGTATGGGCGTGTATCCGCCACAACACGAGTTTCATTCGTGCGATGCGCAGGGCGCGGGGATGGACGATCAAGGAGGGGGCGGCGACGCTTGGTGTAGACGAGTCGACACTCGGCAATTGGGAGCGGGGGAAGACGATCCTGTATCGAGCACACCCCGCTCCCGTCGTCCAGATTCCGCTCGATGAACTTCCCGAGCGCGGATACCTGCTTCGCCGTGCGGCCGATAAGCAGGATGTGCCGATAGCCCGCCGCGATGCACTTCTCCACGTTCCCCAGTTCGTGATCCCGGCTCGTCGTCACGTTCGTTTTCGCATCGATATCGGGCGAGCTATCGTTTTTTTCTGCGCTCTTAGCGATATTCTTACCGCCGTTCGCGGCGACCAATCATCCGCGAGCAAAGAAACGATACCCGGTCATGTGCCACTATCCTAGGTATAGAGCTTTCGAAGCGTGCATCCATTGTTATAAGGATGTGTTCGACATTCATGAGTCTCGCCGACGGTCCAGCTGCCGCAGCGTCATCGCTTCGCCCATGTGATCTGCGGATATCGCCGTCTGTCCCACCAGATCGGCAATGGTGCGAGCCACTTTCAGAATTCGGTGATACGCGCGTGCGGAAAGACCGAAATGCCGCATGGCCTGCTCCAGCAGGGCCAGCCCTTTTTTATCCGGCTTGCAGTAACGCTCGATGCTGGCATTGTCGAGGCGGGAATTACACGTTCCCTGTCGTTGCAGCTGCAGCTCGCGCGCACGCACCACCCGTGCCGCTACTTCTGCACTGCTCTCGCTTGATGAGCACGGGTCACGCAAACTTTCTGCGTATACGCGCGGCACTTCGACATGCATGTCGAGCCGGTCCAGCAGCGGACCGGAAATGCGCGAGCGATAGCGTTGCACTTGTTCGGCGGTGCAGCGGCATTTGCCTGTGTGATCGCCGAGGTGGCCGCACGCGCAGGGATTCATCGCGGCGATGAGTTGGAAGTTCGCAGGAAACTCCGCCTGCCGCGCTGCGCGCGAAATGGTGATGACGCCGCTCTCCAGCGGTTCGCGCAGCACTTCCAGCACCCTGCGATCGAACTCCGGCAATTCGTCCATGAACAGTACGCCGTTGTGAGCGAGCGAGATCTCGCCCGGCCGCGGCTGCGTGCCGCCACCTACCAGCGCCACTGCAGACGCAGTGTGATGCGGGCTGCGAAACGGGCGCACGCGCCATTCGTTCAGTTTGATCTGTGCACTCGCAAGACTGCGAATGGCCGCAGTCTGCAGCGCTTCTTCCTCGTCCATCGGCGGCAGCAGCCCGCGCAATCGCTGCGCGAGCATGCTCTTGCCTGTGCCTGGTGGACCAATCAGCAGTAGGCTGTGCTGGCCGGCCGCCGCGATTTCCAGCGCGCGTTTCGCGTGCGCCTGCCCTCGCACATCGGACAGATCTACGGCATCGCCCGGCTGCGCATCAGCGGTGATGCCGCCAATTTCAAACGTCAGCGGCCGTATGCCGCTCGCGTGAGCGGTGACGTCGAGCAAGTGCTGCGCGACAGCGACGGGCGTCTGCGTCACGAGCCGCGCTTCGTTCGCGTTTTCCGGCGGCACGACAAGCATGTGCTGCACGCGCGACGCGGCGAGCGCAGCAAGCAGCGCACCCTTCACCGGCCGCAGTTCGCCGCTGAGCGACAGTTCGCCGTAGAGCTCACAGCGTTGCAGATGCGTGTCGGGAAGCTGGCCGGAGGCGAGCAGAATTCCCATCGCGATCGGCAGGTCGAAGCGGCCGCCTTCCTTGGGCAAGTCAGCGGGCGACAGATTGACGATGACGCGGCCGGGCGGCCATTCGAAGTTGCTGTTGACGATCGCGGCGCGGACGCGATCCTTGCTTTCCTTCACGACGGCTTCGGGCAGGCCGACGATGGCGAAAGCCGGCAGGCCGCTGCCGACGTCCGCTTCCACCCGCACCAGCGGTGCATCCATGCCGTGCTGCGCGCGGCTCCAGACTTTTGCCATTGCCATCCTTGGCCTCCATCGATTGTCGAACCGCTCATTCCTTGAGCGCACGAATGTGCCAGCCCAGGCGGGCTGTCTTTGAATTACTGCGCCGAGTTATCCGGCCGCGCTCGCTGCGCATCCGCCGAGGGCAGCATCGTCTGTCCTTCGAATGCGGCAAGCCGCGCTTCCAGCGCTTCGAGCTTCTCGCGCGTCCTGCGTAGAACTCCGGCTTGCACGTCGAATTCCTGCCGCGTAACCAGATCGAGCTTCGCAAGGCCGCTTTGCAACACTGCCTTGAAGTTGCTTTCCAGGTCGCGCCGCACCGCGCTCAGGCTGTCGGGCATGGCTGCCGAGAGGCGGCGCGCGAGGTCGTCGATGAATCTGGGGTCCATGGGGATTCCGGTCTGGGCGGCGCTGCGGCGCGGGCGGGAACAGGGTGATCGACCGGAACTCTAGCGGATTTGCACCCTTTTCGCAGTGCCGGGGTCGGCCGGCGCGGGTCCGGCGAGGGCTGGCGCACCGAAAATGCCCCGCGGTGAAGCAAGCCGCAAAAAATACCGCACCACCGCGGTGCGCGGATTGGGGAGCGCCGCCGGCACGCCAGGGTTTCACGTCGCCGAATCCGTGGCACAGAAAGTGCATTTCTGATGCGGCGCGAAACTTCAGTACCGACATGAATACGAATGAGTGCCCGCGCGCCTTTGAATTTCGCAGGAGCCGTAATGCGATGAAGTTGATTACCGCGATCATCAAGCCGTTCAAGCTGGATGACGTCCGTCAGGCCGTCGCGGATATCGGCGTTCAAGGCATCACGGTCACTGAAGTCCAAGGCTTCGGGCGCCAGCGCGGGCATACCGAGCTGTACAGAGGCGCTGAGTATCGCGTCGATTTCCTGCCCAAGACCAAGATCGAACTGGCGGTCGATGACTCCATCGCCGAGCAAGTCGTCGAGGCGATCACCAATGTTGCCCGCACGGGCAAGATCGGCGACGGCAAGATTTTCGTGATCAACCTCGAGCAGGCGGTGCGCATCCGCACCGGCGAGACGGGTATCGAAGCGGTTTAGTTGGCAATTCAAATTAGCGGATTCGAGTTTGCGATTCAGATTTCGGCAGCACCTTCTGGCAACCATAAATATCTATCTCTTCCGTAGGAGAACGACAGTGAAAAGACCTTTGGCAATGAGCCGCGTGCTCACCACCCTGTGGAGTGCAGCGCTCTGCGCGCTGGCGCTCATCGGGCCAGATATGGCGCTGGCTCAGGAGACTGCTGCGCCCACCGCAGCCGCGACCGAGGCGGCGCCAGCTCCAGCAGCCGAAGCCGCAACTGCGGCGCCTGCTGAAGCCGCCCCCGCCGAAGCGGCAGCGGCTCCCGCCCCCCCGAGCTTCGACAAGGGCGACATCGCCTGGATGCTCGTCAGCACGCTTCTGGTGCTCATGATGGCGGTGCCGGCACTGGCGCTGTTCTACGGCGGCATGGTGCGGGCGAAGAACATCCTGTCGATCTCGATGCAGATCCTGGTGACCTTCAGCCTGCTCTCGGTGCTGTGGGCCATCTACGGTTACAGCGTCGCTTTCACCGGCGGCAACGCCTTCTTCGGCGGCTTCGACAAGATGTTCCTGAAAGGACTGATCGACGCGGCGGGCAACCTCACGCCGGCGGCGACCTTCAGCAAGGGCGTATACATCCCCGAGTACTTGTATGCGGCCTTCCAGATGACCTTCGCGGCCATCACGCCCTGCCTCATCGTCGGCGCATTCGCCGAACGCATGAAGTTCTCGGCGGTGCTGCTGTTCATGGTGTTGTGGTTCACGTTCTCCTACCTGCCGATCGCGCACATGGTCTGGTACTGGGACGGTCCGGATGCGTACTCGACTGCCGAAGCGGCAGTGACGGCCGGCTCGCACGGCGGTTTCCTCTTCCAGAAAGGCGCGCTGGACTTCGCCGGCGGCACGGTCGTGCATATCAACGCGGGTATCGCCGGCCTGGTCGGCTGTCTGTTGCTGGGCAAGCGCAAGGGTTACGGCACACAAGCCATGACGCCGCATAACGTGCCGTTCATCATGGTCGGCGCCGCACTGCTGTGGGTGGGCTGGTTCGGTTTCAACGTCGGCTCGAATCTCGAAGCCAACGCGTTCGCCGCCCAGGTGTTCATCAACACGTTCCTCGCCACGGCCGCCGCGGTCTGCGCCTGGACGTTCGGTGAGTGGATCTTCCGCGGCACGCCGACCATGCTCGGTGGCGCCTCGGGTGCGATCGCCGGCCTCGTCGCCATCACGCCGGCCTGCGGCTGGGTGGGTCCGATGGGCAGCATCGTGATCGGCTTGCTGGCCGGCCTGGTGTGCCTGTTCTCGGTGACCAAGCTGAAAAGCGCGCTGGGTTACGACGACTCCCTCGACGTGTTCGGCGTGCACTGCGTCGGCGGTATCCTGGGCGCCATCCTCACGGGTGTGTTCAACGACCCCGCCCTGGGCGGCACCGGCATTTACGACTACGTCGCCGGCACGTGGGGCTTCGCGGGCATGGGCACGCAAGTCATCTCCCAGCTCTGGGGTGTTGGTGTCACGCTGGTGTGGTCCGGCGTGGTGGCCTTCATCGCCTACAAGATCGTCGACCTGGTCATCGGCCTGCGCGTCACGGAAGAAGCGGAAACCGAAGGCCTCGACACGGTCGAGCACGGCGAACGCGGCTACAGCCTTTAGACCTTGCAGGGGGCCGGCTTCCGGCTGGCCCCCTTCCTCTCTACGAACTACGGGCGCTGCGGCGCCCGTTTTCTTGTCCGCGTTCCGCGGGGCGCATTTTTCCGGCCGGGTTGCACGAGCGAGCGTGACGCACTGCTCAATACGCAGTCATTGCAGGATCTGTCTTAATCCCGCTTCAGAGCCTTCCTGCTACACTCGCCCCGACTTCGTGGACTGCAACGCGCGCAGCACGCAAGTCCTGGGAGTCCTTGATGAAACTGGTCGCCGCAATCGTCAAGCCGTTCAAAGTGGACGAGGTCCGCGAGGCATTGGCCGAAGCGGGCGTGGCAGGCATGACGGTGACCGAAGTGAAAGGCTTCGGCCGGCAGCGCGGCCACACCGAGCTATACCGCGGCGCCGAGTATGCGGTGGATTTCCTGCCCAAGTGCAAGATCGAAGTTGCGGTCGATGACGAGCGTGTGGAAAGCGTGATGGAAGCGATCGCGCAAGCCGCCAACACCGGCCGCATCGGTGACGGCAAGATTTTCGTAACCTCGCTGGGACGCGCGTTGCGTATCCGCACGGGTGAAACGGATTCGCATGCCATCTGAAGTACCGGAGACTCTCATGTCGAGAAGTTCAGTGTTGCAACCTTCCCTGGCGCTGGCGCTGCCGGCACTTACGCTGGCCGCATCGCTGTGGACCATCGGCGTGCATGCCGACGTCTATCGCTACACTGACGAGAAAGGCAACGTGCAGTACACGGACAAGCCGCGCGTGCTGCCCGCCGAACTCATGCGCCTGCAGTCGAAGCCGACCGATGACGCCGCCGCGCAGGCGCGCGCAGCAGCCGAATTGAAGCGTTCGCAGGAACTCATCGCCGGCGGACAGAAGAACAACAACGCCGCTGCCGACACGGACAAGAAGGCGGCGAGCGAACTGAGCGAGAAAGACAAGGCCGAACGCTGCGTGAAGGCGCGCGAACGGTACGACACGTACATGAATTCGCAGCGCCTGTACAAGACGAGCGCAACCGGCGAACGCGAGTATCTCGACGATGCCGCGCTGACGGAATCGCGCAATAACGCGCGCCTCGCCATGGATGAGCTCTGTAAATAAATGCCCGCGTATCGAGTCGGCCTGATCGGCCTGGGCGCCATGGGCGCCGGCATGGCGCGCAATCTGCACAAACACAAGCTGCTCGCTGCGGTCTGGAACCGCACTGCCGCGAAGGCCGCCGCCCTCGCCAGCGAAACTCACTGCACCCTTGCCGCCTCGCCGGCCGAACTCGCAGCCGCGTGCGATGCCATCGTCATCTGCGTCTCGGCAGATGACGACGTGCTCGGTGTGGTCGACGCGTTGCTGCCGACCGTCAAGCCGGACACCATCGTCATCGATTGTTCCACCGTCAGCGCCGACACGGCGCGCTCGGCGGCGCATCGGCTGCGCCTGCACAACGCGCATTTCCTCGATGCGCCCGTGAGCGGCGGCGTCGAAGGCGCCCGCGATGGCACGCTGGCCATCATGGTCGGCGGCAACGAAGACGCCTTTGCGCGCGCCCGTCCTGTACTGGAAGCGATCGGACGCACCATCACTCACTTCGGTGCGAGCGGCGCGGGACAGGCAGCGAAGGCCACCAACCAGATCATGTGCGCCGGCGTCATCCAGGCCGTTGCCGAAGCGATGGCATTCGCGAAGTCCGAAGAACTGCCGCTCGATAAACTGATCGAAACGCTCGGCAAGGGCGCGGGGTCGAGCTGGTACTTCGTGAATCGTGCGCCGAACATCGTCAAGGACAGCTATCCGGCCGGCTTCCGCGTGCGGCTGCACGAGAAAGATTTGAAGATCTGCCGCGCCATGGCCGCGCGGCATGGCGTGCAACTGCCGCTGATCGAAATGACGCTGGTGCACTATCGCCGCTTGATCGAGCAGGGCCACGGCGACGAGGACATCTCGACGCTGTTCCATTTGAAGGACGCACTGTTCGCCGCCGCGGCGCGCGAATCCAAACGCCTGCCCGACGATACCTAGACCGACGCCGCCGAAGTGTCCGACAACGACCTGCCGCTTGGCTCACGCTTGCTGGTGTCGCTGCAATCAACCGGCGGCAGCGATCCGGCAGGTAACCGGCGCGGCAAGCGCGTCATGGCCGATCCGGCCGCAAAATTTTTCGTACCCGATTTCTGCGCCGCGCGCTCGGTACTCGCCGTCGTGCTGATCACCGAGATCGTCGCCGTCATGTTCGCCATCGCACGGCAGGCCATCCGCCAGAATTTCTGGCTCGACCTGGCAAGCTGTTCGCTGTTCCTGTTGTGGGTGGGACTGGGCTGCGCCGCGGTGATGTGCCGCTCGCGGCCGTGGCTGCAGCGCATGGGGCCGGCGCGCGCGGCGCTCATTGCGATCGCCTTGCTGGTCGCCACCGTCGGCGTCGTGTCGGAACTCACGTTCCAGGCGGGACGCGTCTGGGAAAACGGCCTTGCCGGCGAACTTACATTGTTCCCGACCGATCACCTCGGCTTCCTGCTGCGCAATCTCGCCGTCGGTTTCATCGTCAGCGCGCTCGCGCTGCGCTACTTCTACGTGAGCGCCGAGTGGAAGCGCAGCATCGAGATGGAAGCACTCGCGCGCATCCGCGCCCTGCAGGCACGCATCCGTCCGCACTTCCTCTTCAACAGCATGAACACCATCGCGGCGCTGACGCGCTCGAATCCGCAGCGCGCCGAGGAAGCGGTCGAGGATCTCGCCGACCTGTTCCGCGCCAGCCTCAACGAAGCGCACACGATGATCTCGCTGCGCGAGGAGCTGGACATCGCGCGCACGCATCAGCGCATCGAACAGCTGCGCCTGGGAAATCGGCTCAACGTCGTGTGGAACGTGGACGAACTGCCGATGCGCGCCAGCGTGCCTGGCCTGATCGTGCAGCCGCTGCTGGAGAACGCAGTCTTTCACGGCATCGAGATGCTCCCCGCGGGCGGCACGATTACCATCGACGGGCGGCTCATCGACGATCGCATCGAGATCGAAGTGCGCAATCCCATTCCAGGGCCCGTCCCCGCACAAGCGGGCTACGGCGAGCGCGAAGGCAACCGCATGGCCCTGGAGAACATTCGCCAGCGCCTGGAGCTGGCCTGGCCGCGCCGTGCCCACGTCGAAACGCGCCAGGAAAACGGCGAATTTTGTGCGCGCCTCGTCTTCCCGTATGCTGAGTCCGCGGCGGACGCCAACGACGCCTGACGGACCCCTCGATGAAACTGCCCCGATGAAACTGCTGATCGTTGATGACGAGGCACCGGCCCGCGATCGCCTGCGCCGGCTGCTGGGCGAGATCGGCGACTGCGAGGTCGTCGCCGAAGCCGGCACCGGTCAGGAAGCGCTGTCGTATTGCAGCGAATTGCAGCCCGACGTGGTGCTGCTCGACGTGCGCATGCCCGGCATTTCCGGCATCGAAGTGGCGCGGCACATCGACTCGCTGGAAGACCCGCCCGCGGTGATCTTCACCACGGCCTACGATCAATACGCCGTGGAAGCTTTCGAGACCGAAGCGGTGGGCTACCTGCTCAAGCCGGTGCGCAAGGAAAAGCTCGCGCATGCGCTGCGGCATGCGGCGCGCGTCTCCCCTTCGCGCCTGGTGAAAGTGGCGCAAACCGCGCGGCTCGAACATCGGCGCGAACAGATCTGCGCGCGGCTGGGCGAACAGCTGCGCCTGATTCCGCTGAACGAAATCTACTATTTCCTGGCCGACCAGAAGTACGTCACCGTGCGCCACAAGGGCGGCGAGAATCTGATCGACGATTCTCTCAAGGCGCTGGCCGATGAATTCGAAACGGATTTCGTGCGCATCCATCGCAACGCGCTGGTGGCGGAGAAGCAGATCTCGGCCGTCGAGCGAACGGAAGACGGCAAGTACGCGGTGCGCGTGCGCGAATGCGGCACGGTGCTGGAAGTGAGCCGCAGGCATGCAGCGGAGCTGCTGCGGAGAATTCGCGGCAGCTGATCGACAGGTGGGCAGTTGGTAGGTTGGGCTGAGTCTTCGCAGCCCAACAATCTTGGTGGCGTCAAAGATGTTGGGCTGCGAAGACTCAGCCCAACCTACGAAATTCAGCGACGGACCAGACTCAGCAACTTCCGTCCCGTCGCGAACACGAACGCGCTGCGGCTCCCCCAGCGCATCAGGCGGCCGGGTCCGATCAGCGCGAGCAGTCCGACTCCGCCGATGACCAGCGCCGGCCGATGCGCAAAGCGCTGCACCGTTGCAATGATGCGATCGACACCGGCAAGCCGCGCTTCGATTTCCTTTGCCGTCGCCGCCAGGTGGCTGCGCTGCACTTCGCAGTGCGCTCGCAGCGCGGCGCGGCGCGCGGCGAGGTCGAGGGCGCGATTGCTGATGGCGTAGTCTTTCACGGCTTGGCCCTGAGCATGTCGCGGTCTTTCGCCAGCTCCGCCAGCGTGGCGTCGAGCATCGGCGGTTTCTCTTTGAGGTTCTGGCGCAGGATCAGCGCGGCCACCAGCGCGATCACGAAGAACGATCCCGTCATCAACAGCGCCGCCAGGATGCGGTGCGTGTCCCAGAAGACGAAGATCACTGCCAGCGCGCCCAGGAACAGTCCCATCATCGCAGCGAACAGCGCGACGAATGTCCACACCAGCAGCCGGCCGACCTGCCGCACTTCTTCCTGCAGCTCGGTGGTAAGCAGTTGCAGGCGCGTGTGCGCCAGAGCGATGAACGTGCCGATGAAATTGTTCAGCGACTGAAACAGGCCGGTCACCTGTTTCGGGTCGTCGTGGGGGAGCGCTGCCATGGCGGCGATATTAGCGGCGGCTGATCAGAATACCCAGCACCAAACCGACGCCGGCCGCGATGCCCAGCGACTGCCAGGGATTTTCGCGCACGTATTCTTCGGTGGCCTCGGCCACTTCGCGGGCACGCTTCAGTGCCTCCGCCTCGATCAGCGACAGTCGTTCGCGCGCTTGCCGCAGCGATTCTTCGGCGCGGGCGCGCACTTCTTGGATCTTCTCGCCGGTCTGGGCGGACGTGGCCTTGATCAGCGCCTCGGCGTCGCGCATGACGGTCTTCAGATCCTCGACGAGCGTGTCGGTGGTGATGTCCTGGGTGGCTTCTGCATTCATGGCTGGTTCCTCAGTTTCCCGTAAATTAGCATTGCCGGTGGTAGCATTGTGGACCAATCACGCGGCGTTCCCCATGCAAAAAGCCCCACCCCAACCTGCGCCCCGCGCCGTCCAGCCGCGCGATCGTTTCTACGCGCGGACTTTCACGTTGGTCACGGCACTGGTGCTGGGGATAGCGCTGTTCAAGATCCTCGAGCCATTCGTCGGCCCACTGCTGTGGGCGATATTCCTGGCGTTTCTGCTGTACCCGCTGCATGTCCGCCTGACCCGCCGCCTGCGCAACCGCGCCCACTGGTCGGCTTTCGCATTGACGCTGCTGACGCTGGTCGTGTTCGTCGGCCCGCTCACGGCGCTCAGCGCCGCGTTCGTCTCGCAAGCCGGCGAACTGATTCAATACGTACGCAATCTGGTGGCGGGACAGACGACATCCAACGTGCTGGATCTTACCAATGTTCCGTGGATACATCGCTCGCTGGACTGGCTCGAAAGCATGTTCGGCGTCAACACGGAACAGGTGAGCGGCTGGGCGACGCGCGGCGCCAGCGAGGTGCTGCAATGGCTCACAGCCGTCGGTGGCAAGGTGTTCCTGGGCGCGCTCGGCACCGTCGCCGGGTTCGTGCTGATGATGTTCATGCTGTTCTTCTTCATTCGTGACGGCGCGGAGATGTTCGCGACGGCACGCGAACTCATCCCGATGGCCGAAGCCTACAAGGCGCGGCTGTTCGATCACCTCGCCGCGGTGACCCGCGCCATGGTGGTCGGCACCGTGCTCACCGCGCTGATCCAGGGCGCGCTGGTCGGCATTGCATTCCTGTTCGTCGGACTGCCGTCGCCGCTGGTGTTCGGCGTCATTGCCGCGCTTGCGTCATTGCTGCCCTTCGGCGGCACCGCGCTCATCTGGATACCGGCGGCGCTCGTGCTGGCTTTCCAGGGCCGCTGGGGCGCAACCATATTCATGGTGATCTGGGGCGCGCTGCTGGTCTCGCTGGTCGACAACATCGTGCGGCCGATGCTGGTCTCGGGCCGTGCGCACGTCGGCACGCTCACGGTGTTCATCGGCGTGATCGGCGGGCTCGCCGCGTTCGGCGCGATCGGCCTGTTCCTCGGCCCCGTCGTGCTCGCGCTCATCATCGCGCTGATCCGCTTCATGCTGGAGATCCGCCGCGCGGAGCACGCTGCTCGCGTGGCAGAGCAGCAAGCCGCCGCGGCTCCCGCGTTGGCCACTTCCGATCAGAAATAATTCCGTTTCGACCTGCGCCCATCCCCTCATGTCCGACTCAAACGCGCCACTGCGAATCGCCACCCGTCAAAGCCGCCTTGCGCTGTGGCAGGCGGAGTTCGTCGCCGCGCAGTTGCGCGCGCGGCACCCCGGCCTCGAAGTCACGCTGGTGCCGATGACGACGCAGGGCGATCGCGTGCTCGATCGTTCACTTGCCGAGATCGGCGGCAAGGGCCTATTCATCAAGGAATTGGAAGTCGCTCTGGAAGAACATCGCGCCGACATCGCGGTGCACTCGATGAAAGACGTGCCGGCCGTGATGCCGCCGAACATGACCATCGCCGCCATGCTGCCGCGCGCCGATGCGCACGATGCGTTCGTCTCACCGAAGCACGCGTCGTTCGAATCGTTGCCGCAGGGCGCACGCGTAGGTACGTCGAGTCTGCGCCGCCAATGCCAGCTCAAAGCCGCCCGCCCGGATTTGCAGATCATTCCCTTGCGCGGCAACGTCGATACGCGGCTGCGCAAACTCGATGAAGGCCAGTACGACGCCATCATTCTCGCGGCGGCCGGGCTCATCCGTCTCGGCTTGCAACAACGCATCACGCGCTCCATCGACTTCGATCATTCGCTGCCTGCCGTCGGCCAAGGCGTCGTCGGCGTCGAATGCCGCTCCGACGATGCACGCAGCCAGGAGCTGGTGCGCGCGCTGGACGACTCTTCGGCACGATTCTGTTGCGAAGCCGAACGCGCGTTCGCAGTGCGCTTGCAAGGCAGCTGCACGTCACCGATCGCCGGCTACGCGGAATTGCAGGGCAGCGAGCTGTTCCTGCGCGGGGTCGTCGGCTCGGAAGACGGCGCAACGCTGTTTCGCGACGCGGCGCGCGGACCCGCATCCGGCGCGCACGCCCTCGGCATCGAACTCGCCGATCGTCTGCTTGCGGCGGGAGCGGACAAATTACTGGCCGCGCAGCGCGGCGAGTCGTTGTGATTCCCTTAGTCGTACCGCCGCTGACCGGGCTGTCGGTGTTGAACACGCGCCCGTTGCCGCAAGCCGCCGCGCTTGCCGCCTCGATCGAACGCTTGGGGGGTACGACGGTGTCGTTGCCCGCGATCGATATCGTTCCCATCCCGACAGCACCCGTCGCGGGCCATGACCTGGTGATCTTCGTCAGCGTGAATGCGGTGGCGCACGGGGCGCATTGCATCACCAGGGCGGCGGCGATGCGTATCGCCGCCATCGGCAACACGACCGCCGCGGCTTTGGCCGCCGCCGGCCTTGCTGTCGATCTGGTGCCGGAAACCGGCTTCAACAGCGAAGGCTTGCTGGCACATCCCGATCTCGGCACGAGCGCGCGCGTGTTGATCGTGCGCGGCGCGGGTGGCCGAGAGCTGCTGCAGGAAACGTTCGCCACACGCGGCTGCGTCGTCGAGACGCTCGACGTCTATCGACGCGTTCTGCCCGTCGTGGATGCGGCGCGGCGCGATGCCATCGAAACACTGTGGTCTGAAGGTGGCATCGACGTTGTGACGGCAACCAGCGTCGCAACGTTGCACAACCTGCATTCGCTGCTGAGCGAGCGCGGCCGCGAACTGCTGCGCGTCACGCCGTTGCTCGTCGCGAGCAAGCGCATCATGGCGGCGGCCGCGGACATGGGCCTTGAAGGCGAATGCCTGCTGGCCTCGGGCGCGGACGACCCGGCGCTGATCGGCACGCTTTCGTTCTGGCAGGCACGCGCGCGCAGCGGTTGACCGCCCCTGACTATGGACGGGCGCGTGTTACCATAGCGGCCGCGATCGCCGTACCTCTACGCTCTCATGGCAGACAGCGCTCCAGACATCATCGACGCCACTTCGCTTGCCGCCGGACCGGCGCCCAGGCGCGTGCATTCCTATAGTCGCCTGACGACCGCGATTGCAGTTCTCGCACTGGCAACGGCTGTGTATGCCTTGCTGCGGCTGGACTCGACGCGCGACCGGCTGGACAGCGCCAACGAAGTCATCGCGCGCCTGCAGACCTCGCAGGCAACCATGCTCGCCGAAGCGAAGAGCCAGGCAAATCGCGAACGCACCGCGCGGCGCGAGCTGAACCGCCGCCTCGACGTGCTCAACGACGCGCCGAAACAGTTGCAGGAATTCGGCGCGTTGCTCGAAGAATTGCGCGGCCGCGCCGAAGGGCCGGAACGCGCCTGGTCGCGCGCGGAAGCGTATTTCCTGATGGAGCTTGCGCAACGCCGTCTCACGCTGGACCGGGACGTGGAGACCGCGACGGTCGCACTGGAATCCGCGGACTCGCGACTCGCGGCGTTGCGCGATCCCGGCGTGACGGCGGTACGCGCGCAGCTCGCCAAGGAAATACAGGCGCTGCGTGCGGTGCGCCGCCCCGATACGACCGGCATCCTCACGCGGCTTACCAATGCCGAAGAGCAGGCGGCGCTGGCGCCGGTGCGCGGCATCGTCGCAGTCGAAAGAGCGACGCCGGTGAGCAAATTGCCCGAAGGCGTGTTCGCTCGCGCCTGGACCGTCGCTAGCAACGCCGTCACGGGACTCATCAGCTTCCGCAAGATCGACGAGCGCGGCGGCAGCGTCGTGACGCTCGAAGAACAAGCACTGCGCCGGCAGCACCTGCAGTTGCTGATGTTTTCGGCGCGCACCGCCGTTGTCCGGCATGACATCGCCAGTTATCGCAGCGCCCTCGCCGGCGCCCGCCAGTGGCTCGGCGAGTTCTTCGATCTCACCGACGCCACCTGCATCGCGCTGCTGAATGAAGTGCAGGCGCTGGAACCCATCGACATCGATCCGCCGCTGCCGGACGTGTCAGGCTCGGCGCGCGCGCTGCAACGCATGCTGCCGGCCCGGCGGACGGCACAGTGAAGCGCGGCCTTTACATCGCGGTCGCGCTGATCCTCGGCGCGCTGCTCGCGCACTTCCTGCTCAAGGATGCAGGTTACGTCGCGCTGCGCTTCGCCGGGTATCTCATCGAGATGTCGGCGATCACGTTCGCGCTGTTGCTGCTCGCGGTCTATTTCCTGATCCGAGTGCTGCTGAAAGCGATCAACGCGCGGCATCTGTGGCGCGAATCGCAGCTGCAGCGCCGCCATGAACGCGCGCGCCGCAGCCTGGCGCGCGGCTTGCTGGAAATGTCGGAAGGCGAATGGCAGGCGTCGGAAGAAACGCTGGTGCGCGCAGCGCACGACGCGGAAGTGCCTGCCGCGCACTACCTGGTTGCGGCGCGCGCCGCCGACTTGCAAGGCGCAACGCAGCGGCGCGACGAATGGCTGGCGAAGGCGGTCGAAACGTCCATCGACAAGCGCGCGCCGGCATTGATCATGCAGGCCGAGATGCATCTCAAGCACAAGCAGTTCGACGCGGCGCTGACGACACTGAACCAGCTCGAAGCGCGCGGCGAACAGAATGCCCGCGGCCTGCTGCTGCTGGCGCGCGTGTTTCGCCAGACCGGCGATTGGGAACAACTCCAGGCCATCGAGCCACGCCTGCGCAGCACGCGCGGCATCAGCAAGTCGGTGGCGGACGAAGCCATGTCGCAGATTCATCTGGACCGGCTCAAGGCCGTGGCGGGCGCGCCGAATTCCAAGAACCTGGCAACCGCCTGGAAGGAATTGCCGAAATCGCTGGCCCAACGCCCCGAGATGGTCGTCGCCTTCGCCCGCGCCGCGATGGTCTGCGAAGAATACGAAATGGCCGAGCTGGAGCTGCGCCGCATCCTCGACAAGCAATGGGATGAGGCCGCCGTGCTCGCCTACGGCGAACTGGACGCAGAAGATCCGCTGGTGATTCTCGAACGCGCCGAGCAATGGCTGCCGAATCGTCCCGAAGACGCCGCTCTGCTGCTGACCTGCGCGCGGCTGTGCCTGCGCTCCGAACTCTATGGCAAGGCACGCTCATATCTGGAAACCAGCCTCGCGATCCGCCCGCGACTGGAAACCTATTATCTGCTCGCCAACCTGATGGAACAGCTCGGCGACCGCGACCGCGCCGTGCGCGTGTTGAGCGACGCGCTGGTCCATGTCCTGGGCCGCCAGCCCATGCTGCCGAAGATCCGCGCCCGCCGCTGGCTCGATCGCAGGCAAGGCGACAGAAGGAAGTAATGCCCGCACGCCTGACCCTGCTGCCGGCGCAACAAGTACTGACCGTCGAAGATGGCGAGACGATCCTGGATGCGGGCCTGCGGGCAGGACTGAACCTGCCGCATAGCTGCAAAGGCGGCCACTGTTCTTCGTGTCGCGCGCGCGTGCTGCAAGGCCAGGTCGTTTATCCCGCGGGCCGGCCGCTTGGTCTGATGGCCGAAGAAGAAAGCGCTGGTTACGCTCTGCTATGCCAAGCACGCGCGGCCAGCGCCGAGCTGACGGTCGAGGTTCGCCAGATCCGGCCACCCTCCGCCGACGTCCAGATCAAGAGCCTGCCCTGCCGCATCGAACGCATGCAGCCGCTGGCGCCCGACGTGATGGCGGTGTTCCTGCGCCTGCCATCGAACGACGAGTTCACCTTCCTGGCCGGCCAGTACGTCGACATCATGCTGGCGGGTAATCGGCGCCGGAGTTTCTCCATCGCCAATCCGCCGCACGCGGCGCAGCTGCTCGAACTGCACGTGCGGCGTGTCGCGGGCGGCGAATTCACCGAGCAACTGTTCGCCGGGATGAAGGAAAAATCCCTGCTGCGTATCGAAGGCCCGCTCGGGCAATTCTGGTTCCGCGAGGCTTCGCCTCGGCCGGCGCTCCTCGTCGGCGGCGGCACCGGCTATGCGCCGTTGCGGGCGATGCTCAACCACCTGATCGAGCGCGGCGATACCCGGCCATTGCATCTTTACTGGGGCGCGCAAGCTAAAGTAGATCTATACGAAGATGACGTTATTAGAGATCTGTCGACCAATTTTATCAATATTTCCTATACACCAGTATTGTCGCAGCCTAAGCCGCAGGATGCTTGGATTGGCCGCACTGGCTGGGTTCACGCGGCCGTACTCGAAGACCATCCGGACCTGTCGGGATTCGACGTTTATGCCAGCGGCCCCCCGGCGATGATCGAAGCGGCGCGGGCCGAATTCGCCGCGCGCGGCCTGCCCGCCGAGCAATTCTTCTTCGACTCCTTCGACTATGCGCCGCGCTGACCGCGCACTGTCACATCGCGCCCCAACGGCGGCGCGGCCCTGTATCTTTGCGGCCGGTTCAAGAACTAGAACGGCGCACGCATGACTGTTGCCCTGGATCCCATCCTTATCGTCGGTTGCGGCTATGTCGGCCGCCGGCTCGCGCAACGGCTCGCCGGTACGCATGACGTTACCGGCATGGTGCGTACGGCCGAAAGCGCAGCCGCGCTGAACCAGGCCGGCATTCGCGCCATCGCCCTCGATATGGATAGGGTGCGGCTGGGCTCGCAGATCCCCGAGAAGCTCAACCAGGCCGCCATCTTCTATCTCGCACCGCCGCCGCCGGCCGGCGAAAGCGACTTGCGGCTGGATCGCTTCCTGCAACTCGCAAGCGTGCCGCCGCGCGTGTTCGTCTACATGAGCACGACGGGCGTGTACGGCCATGCCGACGGCGCAATGGTGGACGAGAGCCGGCAGGTGCAGCCGCTTACGGACCGTGCGCGGCGCCGCGTCAGCGCGGAAGAAATGACGCGGGTGTGGTGCACCGAGCGCCGCGTTCGCCGCGTCGTGCTGCGCGTACCGGGCATCTACGGCCCGGGCCGGCTGCCCCTGGAGCGCCTGCGCAGACGCGAACCGACGCTGCATGTCGAGGATGCGGGCATCAGCAATCGCATCCATATCTTCGATCTGGTGGAAGCCTGCGCCGCAGCCGCGCTGAACCCCGAGGCACGCGGCGTCTACAACATCACTGACGGCAATGCGTGCAGTTCGACAGAGTTTCTGGACCGGGTCGCGGCCCTGGCCGGCTTGCCGCCCGCGCCGCGCGTCTCGATGGATGAGGCGCAGCTTACGTTCACGCCGGAACGGCTGTCGTTTCTGAATGAATCACGCCGCGTGAGCAACGAGCGGATGGTGAAGCATCTGGGCGTGCGGCCCAGGTACACGGATATGGATGAGGGGATTCGAGCGAGCCTGAGTTGATTGATCCCCTCCCCCGGTCGCCGGGGGAGGGTTAGGGAGGGGG
>Ga0307509_10000043_pt1 | contig 176841 bp, 142 predicted proteins | sample 10_EM_MG_FD_202245 | JGI IMG/M metagenome (GOLD analysis project Ga0307509, IMG submission 202245) | Populus trichocarpa ectomycorrhiza microbial communities from riparian zone in the Pacific Northwest, United States - 10_EM | ecosystem: Host-associated > Plants > Roots > Unclassified... | reverse complement strand
TAGGTGACGCAAAGTCAGGACGCGACGTCGATCCGACGTTACATCCTGATTCGCGATTAGCATTCCGACGTCCCGGGCGTCAGACGCACGGGGCGCACAGGACGCAAGGTATTATTTTTGCTGATGCCGGAGGTCAAAGTATGCCCGTAGGTGGTTCCCAGGTGTTATCCAGGTGGCGCCCCAGAAGGCGGTCATTTTTCTTTTTTTCTTTTCTTTTGTAATCATGCCTTATTTGTTTCTAAGTACAAAAAGCCTTATGCAGCGCGAGCTATGAAGAGAAAAAAACCTATAAATGCAAACCACCGCCCGCTTTACCTCTTCATGGGAAAGATCAAACACCCCGAGTCCATAGGAAAAGTCTCTTCCCCGCTTAGCACCTAAGATAATATACCCCAGACACGTAAGGAAACAATACATAGAAACGCACAGGTAGAAAGACCCAAACCCTTCCGCAGGCTCCTCATAACAAAAGAAACCGCCTGTTCGAAGACCCGAAACGCGGGCCTGGGTGGGTGGATGGATAATCGTCGACAGGAGAAAACACGGAAACCGTGGGCCCACTGTAACCACTCGCGCGGTCTCGCAGGTCATTACATCGATCCAAGGCGTTGGACAGTAGCCACGGAGGCAGTGCTATACCACGACTAGGCATAACCGAGGAAAGGTCAAACGATCAGTGGAGGAGCAGTAGGGTGCCAGCCGGTGAGTAGCAGTAGGGTGCCAGCTGGTGAGCAGTAGTAGGGTGCCAGCCAGAGGGGGGGGAGCAGTAGGGCGCTAGCCGGGGAGGAGGTTAGCAGTAAGGTGTCAGCTAAAGGGGCAGTACGGTGCCAGCGGACTGAACCGGGAGGGGCGTAGAAGAAGGATCGCGAGCGGGGTAGCCACCACCGACTAACGGGCCATAGCAAGGGCTTTTGGGACGACAGCTAAACCGAGTGGGACCGCGATGTTACTAACCGAAGCTTTCCCCATCAGAGGTACAAGCCCAGCAGAACCGAAGCCTACTTCGACCAAGAGTCCGGACGCCCTATCGCCGACCGTGAACGAAACGAGAAGCTTTCCCAGCGTGCAAAATGCTAAGCGAGGTGCAAAGCAAGTGTGGGGTAAAGGGGAGAACCGAACTTCATGAGCGGGTGTCAACAATGAACAGGAACAAGAACCCCAAGGAGGGGAGGCAGGCGTGCCCCAGGAGAGGGGGGAAGATGGTTTAACGTCAACCCCTAGGGAGTAGCCATGATGGGGGAAGAGAGGTAGATGGGGGAAAGTGACGATGATTTCCCGTGGTGTTGAGATTTCAATCGCCGGAGGTGGAGGAGAGATGGTTCGTGCCCCCAGGAGGCGGTCACCCTCACACCCCTTATATATCCTGCGAACAGCTTCTGGTCGGTTGGACGGCCACAACTCATACAGTGTTGTGGGAGCGTTCCTATGGATCTCACTTTACTAGGAAGCACACAACTACACAGCCGTACCGTGCTGTCGCGCAGTACCAACGCTGGGGCTGCAGGGGGTGTTAGGAATATCCCCTGAAAGTTACAGGAGGTTCGGACCACTCCTGCTCCGTCAGTAGTCTGTTTCGTGCCATACGAAGCGGCCTTATGAACATCTAAGAGCCCCACTATAGTTCGATAACTTTCCCCTAAGTCCGCAGATGACTTTGTCGGTAAAGGTAGGGTAACTGGGGTACCTTGGTAGCGTAACTGGGGTCCCAAGGTAGGGTAATCATGTTTCTAAGGTAGGGTAACTTCACCCTGCCATGCCTTTATTTCCTTCGGGAGTCCGCGCGACCACATATAATGTTGCTCCGGAGACCCGTGCAACGTTTACTATCGGTTCTTAGCTTTATGCGAACATACTCTCCGAAGGTTACCCTGCCTAGTAGGGTAACTCTGGCCTACCTAGGTTACCCTGTCTAACCCTATGTCACCAAGTCACTTTGTAGACACTTATACCAACTCATGTCTACCTAGTATACTAAGTATACTGGCCTATCCTCAATATGGTTACCACTTGGTATACCATACGGGCTTGAGTCTAGTCCACTGTAGCTACCTATCTGTAGGGTCGTTACAGCCCCCACTCATCTAACCTTTCACACCATTGCACGCCAGATTTTTCTTCATACTCTGTCAAGACCCCCAGCTTGCGATGGCCTACCTCACGGGATACCCTGCCTTGCAGCCTTCCTGTAAGGTTGAGTAGGCAACCCCATGCTTGTCAGCTGAGGCACGGATAGAGGGTGCATCACTATGCCAGTAGTGATCTATCGCCTTCTGGAGGGTCGCTTCGGCTTTGCTCTTCTTCCTTCCCTTAATAACTGGCATTGCTGAAAATTTAAAGTCTTTTTGTTGCGATTAGCTATCGCCAGACCCCTCCCTTGGGTGAGCGGGGTAGGGTTCAACAGCAGGCTTGGCGCCGAGCCGGATTCCTGTGAAGAGCCGCATCGCAGGGAAAGACGTTAGAGGGGGACCTAGTGGGACCGAGCGGCTGGTGATAAGCGGGCTATACACCCACAGAACTGATGAGAGGGGAAAACACAGGGCTATGAATATCATGATTGGCGCAGGGTAAGCGCGCAAAAGCAATATGTTACTGGCATATGGGGTGCATGCGAGAGAACATGCACGCAGAAAGCCGATGTCAAACTCTACCGCCGAGAGCGATAATCATAGAAGACTAGTATAATACTAAGCTGTGCGGGGTCATGGTGGTGAAAATATTCTCGAGCTCACCTGGTAACACCAGTACAATGTGCCGGCGGATTATAATGGCCCAGGAGGGAGATATGAATCCTGTAAATGCTGGCCTTGACCCGGCATCACACACTCTCAACTCTCTAGACCTTCTTCCCCAAAGCCCGTGTCAATATTCTACAAAAAATATTAAATTCCTTTTAAGCAACTAAACCTACCCCAATTGGGACTTCAAAATGGCTACAAGTGTTATCATAATATTATCAACACTAGATCGTCTCCCATTCACGGGCACCAGCTACTTGCCCCAATTACGAAACGAGTACTATACGGTAACTCGTACCTCGCAAAACGTAGATGTCAGTTTTCCCTTGGAGACATCTCCTGACCACCTAGCACTAACACTGTCTCCGAGAATACCGCTCAGCCTAATTCTGCAAATACCGATGAAGAAAACTCTACCTCCAGACACTACCACAAACAACAACCCCCAACCCCTCACCCCGACTCGGGCCATACTAATAGCAGAGCCAGCGGGGCCTGTCCTCAATGCCTCCGTGTCAAATAGTGTAGTTTGCAAAAACTCTCCCCGAACCAAGCCATTTTTACCAGTTGTAGTCAACAATCCTGCCAGCTGTCCAACAATCTCCCAGCCCCAGAATCTGCGGCTGAGGGCTTAGGCACATTAGAAGACCCTCCAAACTATTCTATTGAACTATTGCCGAAGAGAGTCAAGATAGCAGTCTTTTAATCAGAGTCGAGAGTTCCAAATTGATTTAACACAAAAACCGCCACCCTACTATTTGAAACTTTCTAGATCAAATGAAGAAATATTGGTTGGTATTAATTATTGGGATCGTCTCCAGCTCAGGGAGCGGTTAAGATGTATAGGGTTGATTTTACCTTCTATTTCCTTTGTCACTTATGTTGAATCTGTTAATTTTATTTGCTCATTTTATTCCTGAGTTTCTATCAGCGAGTCTCTTCTTGGATCTCTAGGGGTTTAGGTCTGTGTGGGGAGCTGGAGTGGGTATGGTTTTGAGGCTTTCTAGTCATGTCCCTACTCTGAGGGTGAGAAACCGAGAAAGAAAGATGGTACTTGCTATGATGGAACTGATTCCAGAAAGCTCATCGGGCAGCAGCCGCTGGCCAACACCCACCTCATTCATGTGACTACATATAACGCCGCGAAATCTTACTAGTACTTAGTCAAATATGATTCCTAAGTAACACTCCTGCATTTAGGCTAAGCAAAACATCTTGCTAAGATATCAGCGGAATATATCACACTACCGTCTCGCTCAAAGGCTACTAGCCATGTTCTACAGGATAGAAAGTGTGAGACTAATGCCCAATAGTACCTTAGTTTAAAGATGAAAATTCAATTAATTCTCTTGTTTTTTTCTGCCTTTATTTTTCTACCTTTTCTTCTCTTATAATTGGTAAGTGCAGTAAGGCTCCGCAGTGAACTAGTGAGGTAGGCTATGGATTGCGAAGAAAGTTAAAGAAAACTGGGCTTTGGCAGTACTTATCTGCTCCCAAAGATCCCTCTTCTACAGACTTCGAGCAAAAAAATCTCATCATGGTATCCGATCCTATCCCCTACCATATATACTATGTACTTGCTTGCTCGATGACTCTCCACTACGGGGATTCCTCTCTATTTCGTTCTACACAGGAGAGTGCTCAGTACCTACTAGCACAAGTTAAATTTAGACGATGTGCATGTTTGCCAGCGGGATGAGAGGTGGTCACCCTTAATTAATTGAAGGCCCGGAAAAGAATCGCCTTTGCTTTTTGAACTGTGGATGTCAGATTTAATAAGCATCCCCCCTTCCATACTCATGCATAGGCGTCGCCAATCCTTCTATTGAGAAATATCTGACATAAACTATGTGAAATATGCCTTGACATGTGCGCCTCTTGCCTGTGGTACGATACCGGAATCAATCGAGTGGAGATGAATATTGATAAGGTGCCCCCAATCTTGGGTGCACTCAGGCATATGATTAAGTCAGGTGCACTACTACTGCCAGCCTTGGTAACCTTGGAGCCTATCCTTTGGTCCGGGTAACCATGCTCCCGTGTTTATCGCGAGATTTCCACTGACTCCTAATTCGCCTCAGTCTTCTCTCCTTGCCCCCCTTAAGGGCGTACTAACAAGATATCATTCAGTAAGTCGGGTAGGTACTGAATTACGAGTATGGGCAGTGGTGAAGGCTAAGTGGTGATACTGTGAATCCCTAGGCCTGCTTGTAGGAGGGAAACGCCATCAACGGGAAGAATTTGCCCAGTGGGTCCCACTTCAGTCCTCCGCTCGCGGCGATCATGAGGGATCACACAAGCTCTCTAATTTGTACTAGTCTCCACACAGATACCCCACTGTTCCGGAAGTCCGCCCGAACCTTGTTTACCTCCTATCATAGTATAGTTGATATACGGAAACCTAGAGAACAAGGGCGAACACCTTCCCAAGAATATCTTAATGCTTGTCTTACAAATCATCTCGGAGAGAATTCAGATTTTGGCTAGAGTGACAAAAGAGCCTATACATTTGCAGAGCCCCCTGATGATCCGCAAGGGGAAGGAGGAGAAGATAGAAGCAAACCAGCCCCCGGGCTCAAAGCTCAATGTTGCAATTTCTTGAGGTGTTTTGCTGAGATCATGGATTATCACCCGGTGGCCAAAGGGTCTGCAGAGAACTATCACTAGGTGTTCTGGGGTCCTGAAGAGAGGGTCCTGAAGTTGAGTGGATGTGAGTGTAAAGGGGGATCGTGTTCTTACTCCTAAGACTTCTCTTTTACTCCCTCTCCGATCCCCATACCTTAAGAACTCGAATAATTGGACCCGAGGCAAAGAAGTCCGAAATTCCCTCTCCTGGATAGGGGGGCGAGCGCACAGCGAAAACTGACCCCCTCAGCCCCTGCTTGAGACAAAATAAAAATAATAAAAAGCCAGACCTTACCAGCAAAGGCAACTCCAACGTCCTAGCTTCGGGTCCAATTATTCGAGTTCTTACGGTATAGAACCCAGACACCCAACCAGGCAGAACTACGCTAATACCACACACCCATCGCTGACTCGAATATGCGCTCTTGTGTACGCCCCGGGAAGATATTTACCCATTGAGAACATAATAGAAACGGAAAGGACCACTTCTGGGAAGACTTCAGAGATTCCACGAAGATCAAGTTGTGCCAGAAGGCCCGTTACGATGGGCCAAATTCTACTCTAAGAGACTGACAGGTAGCAGATCCGTAGTTCAAATCTAGAGTTTTGCAATTCCCAATATTAGGGATTGGTGTGGCACCTGTTTTGGGCTGGCAAACCACAGCTTTGAAGCAAACACCTACCATAGTGTCACCGCCACCGAACAGCACTGTTTCACGCCATAGGGCCCGCCATTGGGTCAAAGACGGTCCATGAAGCTGTCAGGAATTGAACATTTTGTCTTGCAGTGGAGGATTGTTGATTAAGTTCCCCAGCTAACTATGGGAAACATGACGGTACATATATACCCTATCTTGGTGACGCAAGCTATTGTGTGGAACCCTAACCTTAGCATCCTCCCAGATATCCGCAATAGTGAGTAAGAAGCTCATACTGTCCCTTCGTTCCTCAACCCGGAGTACCGTTTCCCAACCAAACTTATCATACTGTTCGAGCTGCATTATAATGAGTGACAAGATGTGAGGCTGACTAGCTTGTGGATGGTCAAGAGTATTGAAGAAGCAGAGGTTCGGAAAGTGAAAATAATTGTAGAAGTCAAAATTGCTTTGTATTGCCGTAGTCACCCAGTTGAAGAAAAGAGTACACTGAAGTAAACTTGAAGAAGAAAGAAAAGGAAATCAAAGTAACGAAGAAAGGTATGATAAGTAGTTATGGATGTGGGTGTGGCGATGTTGGGAGGGATATATAGTGGATATTGACACTGTGGTGGCAGTGGGTCAAGGCTACTATTTTGTATAACGGATGATGAGCGATGGACGAGGAAGACCGGAGGTGAAGAGGGGAGGAAAGAGTCGTAATAGAAATATCGGCTGGGTAATGGGCTCATCACCACTTGTTGAACAGCAAGAACCAGAAGATAAGATCCCAACTCTAAGAACAACATGATTCCCAGTTAGCAAGAGCGAAAGGAGGAAGAGGGGTGTCCATCAAACAAGAAACCCTGGAAGTCAAGGTTTAAAAATAAAAGAGCAAAAGAGTGAGGATTTGTACAAAGTTTACATACAAACCCAATTCACTTGTGCATCTGATTCACTTCCCGGTCCAGTTGGTTAGACAAATTTCTTTTAAAGAACTTAATTTATTTATTTTTACTCCCAGGAAGAGGAGGCTAAGAGGAAAGAAATAAAAAAAGGGTATCCATTTTTAGTTTTTTAACCCCCAGAAAGAGGGCTAAGAACAAAAGAAAAGAAGAAAGTTTCCCCCCGATCAGGCCGGCTTAATCCCAATGAAATCGCGGAGTATTTGCTTTTTGTATTCCAAATCACCAACAACCGGGTTCATCCCAAACCCTTGGAACAAATTCTCAACAGCGCTATCTAGTACTCATTTGTTAGTTTTTATTCTTATATTGTATTGAGGAAGCTTGACTGACCATCGAGTGCATCTAGGTGTGCCGCGGTTGGTGGAAAGCCTTCCACATGCTCATCATTGAGACCAACTAGGGGCTTGAGGGGGAAATGGGGATCGGAGGAGCGAGAGTTAATCAGGCGGAGAATGTTGTTGACCTCTCTGTTCCGTCCGGGCACATGTCAGTCTCAACTTGCAACGGGTTAGGGGGTCTACATACATGCGTTTTGCGAAGACCTTCAAGCTAAGAACACTTTCCCTGATCTGATCAAGCTGCTGTTGAACGCTTCCTTGAACATTGTTTTGAATGTTGTTCATCTCTGCGGCAACTGTCTGCATCCCGATTGCTGCATATTGCATCGCGTCTAGGGTGGTTCTGAGACCTTCGAGTGCATTAGTGCAATGATGCATCAAATCACCAAGGTTTTGGTCAGCCATGTTGCTCTGTGGTGGGAACTCGGAGGGCTGATGGTGTTGTGATGGTCAGGGGGGTGGAGGGCAGTAGAAGGGTGGAGGGCAGTAGAAGGGTGGAGGGCAGTAGAAGGGCGGAGGGGTGAAGGGAGGAGGGGTGAAGGGAGGAGGGGGAGAGAGAGGAAGGAGCAAGGGAGAGAGAAGGAGTAGAACAGTCAAGGGAGGATCAAAGTATTGGAAACCGCGATTGCGTGTTGCCAACTTGTTTGCTCCTAGCCACGTCATGCCATTTTCCTGGTATACCGTATACCCACTCCCCCACTGAATAGCCCTTGTCAAGCTGGGCACCCAAAACAATCTCCACCCCCACTCCCATAAACTGCTCCCGATTGAAACGACTATTGTTGATTGAGAGAGAAACAAAGGGGGGGCATCCCCGGCCATCTATACAGGAAAGCGCCGGCCACAATTTCCCAGGTTCACGCGGCCTCACTCGCCGCCTCACCCGCCACTTTACCGGCTGACGTACTCCCTCATCGCCGACCGTGCTATGTGGGAGGGCGCTCCAACACAGGACCTGGAATCAGAAGTCAACCTTAAATAGAATCGTATCCGCTAATCATTCTAACGGACCACTACAATATATATACAAACTTCCAACTCCAGTGCAGCCATCAGGATTTCGCCCTCTCTCATGCAAGCCCCCATATCTCCGCCGCTCATAGCCACACCTTGCCCAGCCATACAATCCACAATACTAACCACAATTTCTGCAATACCAATCATTTCTGCAATTCCAGCACAACACATTCCGGAGAACAGAGCCTAATATGATTTATCATACGTACCCGAGGGATAGCCTCGAACATTACACTTTGACTGACAGATAGCGCATACACCTCTATGTCCCGGAAACCAACCTAGCCCCTCCCCCTCATTTTCTCCACATATCCCTTCCGCCCCAACCTATCGCCCACATTGCCTATACAGTGAAACAGAATTAATACGGGTCATCAGGATGAAAAGACCAACCAGAACAAACAGCCAACAAAAGAAAGAAGAAAACTCCAAAGCAAAGATATAAATTATTAACATACACATCAGTGCATATATACACCGAAACCCCCTCCCATATCTCCAAAAATCAACAATAAGCGAAGCTCCCCAACTAAACCCTCTCCTCAAACTGGACTTGCACCTCCGTCTTGACTTTCACACCCTCTTTCATCCCTCCATGCCCACCACTACTCTCAGTTTCATTCAAGCACTCCTCACTCCCGGCAATGCTCCGGTTACCCGTCTGTCCCTCAATCTTGGTAGAAGGTCCGAGGCCGAGCTCCTCGGTCGAGGAACTTGCCCCAAGGTGCGTTAGAGGGTTGAGAGAGCTGAGGGCGTAGGAGATGGAAGACTTGGGCTTGGTGCGTTTTGACTTGCCGCCGCTGCCGAAAGTTTCATTTGTGGGGTGGGCGGAAGATTTGGAGCTGGTGCCGAGGACGCCGGGGAGGAATTTGCTGAAGAAGGGCTTTATTGCGGGGGCGGAACCGCAGATTATACTTATAGATGCTTCAACGCTTGGGGGCTGTTAGTCATGCTTGCTATGATCAAGGGAAGGGGGGAGCTACATTGACCACATGGATAGATCCAGGGCTCTCCCTAATTTGGCTCGTTAGTTCCTAAAGTTGGAATGCGAAATATTGAGTGAGCATACATGAAGTGTCTTTATTATTCACCAATCCCTGGATGGCAAATAATCTCAAGATCCCAGCAAGTACGCCCCTATTGTTCCCCCTGTTAGCTCGACCTTACCCCCTGCCCCCTAGAACGGAATACTCACAACCCTCCCAAGGCAAAAATCGCGATCAAACTCGCCTTCTGCCTCCGCGGCAACTGTATACCCCAAATCATCTTCAATTGCAGCAACCAGATGACAATGTCCGTGAGTATATTGATTGCTGGTAAAGTATACTGCGTAACACGCTGATCCAAACACCTCCCCGGAATGTTCGCCCCCCCTGGCGCGAGCCTCCTCCATTGAATCCCTACCGGTATGCATGGGAAGATGGAGATCATGAGCGCGGCTATGCTGTAGCCCGAGACGCTTATCAGAAGACCCCAGGATATCCAAAGAGTGGTCCTTGAGGAGGTTACTCTGATCACAAAGAGAAGCAGAGAGGCTTTGCAGAAGCCTAGGGATGTGAAGTAGAATATTTGGGCTACATAGCCTACCTAAATGGGAGGTATTATTAGTACATAGAATAAGAATGGGGAGGGAGGGAGAAAGTAGTTACCTTTCGAGCGGGGGAAGCCCACGTTTTCGGTAGAGTCCAAACATGTCTCCCTGCTCCGAAATGTGTGCACGCTAACATCACCATTAATACCACGAGCAAATGTAACCAAATATCACAACCAAACAAGAAAGCCCAAAAAATGTAAGTGCCACAAACCTATGAAGTTCGGTATCACAAGCCCCAATAGAGTTAACTACAACCCACCAAATCCCCAATTATTAAATCAGCCAACTCTCTCTCTCTCCCCCACAATTTCCTTCTCCTCCGAAGAATTTCCCCAGAACACCAACTCAACCCAGACATACTCACCGCAGCAGCAATCATAGTCCAATCATCAGCCCCCATATTCCTGAGCAGATAAGCCCTACAATAGACCCTCATGCTAACCACCAAAAACACAAACGTAAGCAGCGTGATAGCGCTCCCCATCAGCTGACTTGAATTGTCATCGTCATCGTGGGCAGTCGCGTGGCTGAATAAAGTCCTCTCTAGCAATTTCATATACATCTTTCCGCGAGCGAACGATAAAGTGATAAACGGCGGAAGAAAAGTTAGAAGACGTGTGGGAAAATATAGACAGAAAACGGAGACAATTATGAGTGTGCGGGGGGGATGGGGGGTTTATTATGTATCATGTTCGAAAGGCACTTGCGGTAGTCTACTGCACAGAGCACACCGTGAGGAGAAGAAGCAGAAGGGAGTGGGAGAGAGAGGAAGAGAGGAAGAAGCATACCGTCAAAAATTAGACATCTAACCCACCAGGTCTCATCGACGACCGTGCTAGTACCATGTGAAGTGGCTGATCTTAGCCTAGCCGGCAGTTTCCACCTACAGTACAACTCCTTCCTTCCCCATATACTGGAGATCACGCCATCCCACAGACACTCCTCTTCTACCAGTAGAATTAAGCTTTCCCAGCAGTTCTAGAAAGCTATACTATAACCTACTTAGTCTTCAAAGTACTAGTCTGGTTTTCCTTTTGCGCATGAGAGACATAAGAATACAAAAAAAAAACACCAGACCATACAGAGAGGAGGCAACCCCGGCGACATAGCGTAGGCTCCATCGTTTGAGTTTTTACGGTAGTTGAATTTGAAGCTCATCCTGGAATGCACACACGCTCGTGGAGCAAGTGCAGTAATCAACCGAGGTGTGATAGATCGAGGCATCACTCTCTTGGACATTTTGGGACTTTGGGGTTTCTATCCGGAGCAAAATCCAAGCAATCTAGTTGGTCCAGAACCACACCCACACCCAAACCACACCCACACCTAAAGTCTTTCTCCAAGGCATCTTTTAAGTCTCAGCTCTCCTCACAGGGGTGTTCGGGGATTGGACAAGCCCGGCACGCAACCTCTCGCGGCACCGTAACCTTCAGGCGGGGGGAGGGGGTGGGATTCGGGGAGCCGTGAGGGATAGTTTTCCAGCACCCCCCTTCCTGAACCGAGACAGTGACATCCTTGCTGAAAGGGAAGGAGGTGAACGAAAACGAACGCGACCCATCCCGGTGATTTATTGCTTTTATTCTTCTCCCCTCCTTATACTAGGCGAAACTGCGCGAGCTCGGGTGAATACAAGTACGTTTCCACAGTGGAGACTTTCCCGGAGGCCAACCCGAATACGGCACCCACCTGACATGCCCGAAGGCGCCAATCCCTTTCCCCATTTGTTAGATGCCAGTGAGGCTTGCCTAGCAGTGGCGTCCTCTTTTCAGATCTGACATCGTTCTCTCAGTACAGAGTCCGGCAAGAAGTTATTGAACAGTTATTTCAGGTTAACGAGCCAAACCCATCCCCGCCCACCCAGGTTAATTGTTCTCTACCCTTGTAAAAGGTCAATAGTGCCCACAGGGTGCACTTCACTAGAGCTTCGAGCAAACCACACACCAAGCAAAAGGGGAGTACCGAAATACCAAGGGAAAATATTGGGGCTCCGCGACGCCCTCTGTCCGAACTATCTAACTTTGGGCTTTGGTTGATGAATTGCGAAGCCTTTTGGTAGAGGGCCTGTAGGGGGGTTATTGAACGGTTATTTAAGGCTAACCCGCCAAATATATCCCTGTTCGTTTGTGTCAATTGTTCCCTACCCCCGCAGCTGTAACGTCTACTACCCGCATAACCTCAAGTCACCTTGGTGAACTTAGATACATGACTACTGTAGAAACATAGAGATATCACTGGTTATCACGACGATGTAAACTAATGCAAGTTCCCGGATTTATCCGTTATTCGAGCACTGAAAAGCGCTGAAAAATCATCTAGCGTCGTGTCATACGGCACTGTACGAGCACTGTCAAGTATGGTGCAAGCATAGCGATCGCACACACCACTTCGAGGTCTCAAGATTTTGGCTGGTAAGCCACTTTGGTGAACGCGAAGACTTTATGCGGGGCCCTTGGACTGCACGCACTATAATCCGAGCGCAAGTGCCACGAGAGATGTTTTGGCGCAACAGGACAAGAATTATTTCTCAAATTGACATATTATGATAACTATTGACGAACTTAAGGTTGTGCTGTACTTGCCGAATTCAGGAGTATTGTGGAATGAGCTGGCTGGCCTTGGCCAAGCACCCAGGGGAAGTATGCTTTCCGATTTATCAGCTCGTCTCCATGTTCACTTGTCTCAGCTACCCCTAGGTATTTTAGTCCTGCTACGAGTAATCTTGTTTAACTTTTCTTCATGTTTGCACCTGTCATTCGGCCATTTCCTTTCCAACCGGGCCGGAGATCTTGATGCCAAGCGCCTAGGCCATCTCCGAATGTCCCTGGATCCGGCAAGTATCGAGAGTAATACGGTGCTCTCTCCGCGAAAAAACAAGACGGCCAACCAAGCAAACAAGCAAATATCGGCATAATCAAGGACATGACCACCCCTATCACCGGCAAACCGAGTCAACTCCGGTGCCCGAAGCAATAGGGGGGGGTAAGTGTGTAACCCCCCCCTGGCCACAGACTGGCTTGCGTGCAAATATTCAGTCCGTCATGCATGTTCTAAACTTTAAAATAGTCGAGTCGTCTCCCTCCTGCCAATAGAAGAGATGAAGTGGGGGGGTTACACACTCCCCCCTCCACGGCCTCTGGCACCATACCCCACCAAATTTAACTGTCGGCACAAGCCACTTCTAAGAGTTTTCCGGCAATCTTGCAGCCAAGATATCCTGATTTTAGGACATGACAATTTTTGGGCCACTAGCTTAATCCAACGACCACCCCCCCTTCAAAATCCACCTCCCCACCAAACCGAAATGAACTCACTGCTAGAAGCTCTGTGCATCAGTATCTACCATACCGTAAAAACTCTTTCGATTCGCTATCTCCGTGGACCTAGGATAGGTTTAGTTTGACAAGTCAATAGGAGTACCGGTATGCTGGTTAACGAGATCCAACACGTCCTGGGACTGATCTTATCCACCCCAGGAAAACTGACCCTTTTTAAGACCTTTGTCTCTGATTCCGGAGATACAGTCTCTTGCAGAGATAGCGAACGACAAAAGCTTTTACGGTAGGTGATCACAGCGAGGTTCTGCTCTGTAATGCATAATATTGCCAGAGAAACGGCCGAAATGAAAGATCCTGTGGGCGTATGCTCCTCCTGGTAGCCAGATCCGGCCCCACCCCGCACGTTACGCCTGGAGATCCATGCCAAGGGGGAAATCGGCGAACCGGCGTACCGGTAAGCCGGTACTCCCTCGAAGGTTCCACCAAAGCATCTTATCACACAATGACCTCTCACAAGTATTGTCCCACTTTCTAAAATCCCACCAAAAAGTGCCTGAACACAGGTAATTAGCTAGCCCATTTCTATATATCATAATAAAATATATTAAAGTGATACAGAAAATTTACATAAATTCCTGCTTACAAGAATTACTTTCACATATAATAAAAATCATAAACACTCCACATTTGCATGAGTTGCACCAGGATTTACCTATGGTAGGCAAAGTGTGATGAAAGGTGAATCCTCACCAAAGTTAGTGCCAAGCCCCCAAATTTGTATGTGGGCTTGGCATTCTATTTTAACAATTGTATCATACTTGTATAGAAATGGATACAAAACCTTGTGAAATGAATATACAAAACAAATAAAAATCAGAAACAGATTCTCCTTATAAATATCTGTATAGAATAATCTTGTATAAATTTTCATGACTTTATTTTATTATTATTTTCAGTTGATGAATATACCCACTTTGGCTGTAAAACGGGGTTTGGGACAGTACTTTTGACAGGGGAGTTTACATAGGTAGAAAACCAGCAGAGTGAGTACCGGTATAGGAAATGTAGCCTAAACCCATGCAAGGAAGGTTCGGACGATAACAATGAAAACTGTGGCAACCCAGGAAGGTTTCTGAGATCTGCTCGTGCCTGGGTGGGACCAACCGTTCTTGTCCGCTTTTACTTGTCCCAGGCCATAGGTACGAGTACCCGAAAACAGGGATTAAAGAAATAATTATACTTGTATGGCAATACATCCGTGCGCGTCTGTGCGCCCATACAAATGATTCCCCCTTCATTTTCGGGTACTTATGACCTGGGACAAGTAATGCTGCATAACCTCCGCGTGGAGTTGACTGAGCTTTCCAGCTCGCACCATAAAGCTATTTTTTCTTCTTCTTCTTCTTCTCCAATCACTCCCTATCCTAGTCAAATCCCTGATGTATCATGCCTTCTTGCAGCATGATGTGCACGTTTGGTGCAGGGAGGAATCGGGCTTGCCGGATAAAAACCCGGTCATAGGAGGACAAAAGCAACCAAAATGGCGAATTTTGACTGCGAAAATCCATCACTTCTCATAAAAGTTTGGGAAATTCGAGAAACAAGTGCTCGGGTGATCAGTGCACCGCGGACTAATCCGTGGCCTCAGATTTTTGACTTGTATCTTGCTCCGTTGATATCTCAGACATATTGGCGTTTTTTTTTGGGGGGGGGGGAGGGTATCCAGGTTATTACAGTACGGTACTTTGGCCAAGGGTATATTGGAAATCTTTTCCTCGCGCAACCAAGGCCCTAGTTAGCCTCACGCAGAGATGGTGTAGCATTACTATCGATTTCGAAAGGATCGTCAGTGCTGGAATTTCGAGAATGTTGTCTGTGCTGAGCCTAAAGTTTTCGTTGTTTTTTTATTTTTACCACACCTCCAACGCAATTTCCCACAACCTAATTTACTTACTTCTACTAGTACTTTCGGCTACTGCACGAACTCTTACCTCTCTCCGTTAGAAAGCCAACCCAAATCCCTGCCATGGCGTCAGGAGAAAGAAGGGAGAAATCCAGAAAGTTCAAGAACTAACAATCCAGCGACCCCCTCGAAATAGGTGATAATATAGAAAAAGAGGAAAAGAAAAAAACAAAATAAGCTGGCTTCATCGAACTAATCCCCAAACCTATGATGCATTTAGTCGACAGTCTCCTGACTCCCTAATACGAGTAGTTCAGGCTACTGCTCTAGTTTCTGTCCTAACCTTGCCCCAGTTCTCTGACTGACTGTCTGTCTGTTGGGGGAGGTCCTCCAGCGGAACTAGGGAGATCTACAGACTATCATACTCCCTCTCCGGGCATGAAGAGCCAAAGGTAATTTGAACTGCGGTAAGTCAAGTTACGGAGCGGAACCCCGCGAACGTTCTCGGGGGATCTCCCTCCTTCCCTCCCCCCCTGGCGACACTTATCGATTGATTGATTGACTGGTCCGGGGAACCTCCAACCCAAACCCATGGAACCGGCCCACTAAGTTACCAAATAATGCAACGCTACAGGATAAAAGGGGGTAAATTTCAATCAATAAATAAACATCTTCCCGTAATGTAAGCCCTTAAAACAACATTTTCCAACAGACTACTGTTGACAAATTACCGCTCAAACCCACAATGGCTAGCTAAAACATCATCACACTATGCTTGCTCCATCATACATGCCGGGAATCTAAGGATGAAGAAATTTATGCTTAGCCCAAGCAAAGTCATCTTACCCCTAGAAGTGGAGCGAAAGGTTTTATCATAATACCGTGAGATCACATATAATCGATCATATATAGTCCTGCATCTCCGCCATGCCTCTAATCTCCGCACTCAGGGACAGGAGGGATTAGTATTTTCCCTGCATAGTGAAGCCTGAGCATGCTGAATGTGTTGGATCTTGTTAACTTGTATTCGCGGTTCTGGTAACCTGTCAAAACAAACCTATCACGGGTTGATGCCCCAATTCCCTCTGATGATCTGATAGCTGTTCCTCACGAGATTTTACTGTATCACTTTCTCACGGGCTGCTAGTTTGCTATTCCTTCAACCCCCTCCCAATTTTTCCCCTTCTCTCTATGCCACTGTGGGGCCTAGGTCGGCCCCACCTAACCAAGATAGGCAAGTTCATACGGCTAAACTGCCGGTAGAATAGGAATGTTACAGGTGTCACGGGAGATGTTTTCGCACGAGACAAGGGTTTGTCTTGTAGGTGAACCTAAGTTAAATGTTCATTAACCTTCTAGGGTATCATGCTTTTGCGATAAACCGCGTGTTGGAGGAGGGGGAAAAAGGGAAATAGATGGAGGAAAAAGGAAACAGATGGAGGAAAAAGAAAAAAAAGAAACCTCTCGGGGGTCAGTGATACTGTAATTGCCCCCGGGGAGAACCATGTCCGGACCCCGCTCGGTAACTCCCGTCTTACTATTCGCCCAAGTCTTCCTTGCAACTTGTCACAACCCGACCGGCACCGGGCGGGGGACTCGTAAGCTGGCATGCCGTAAGACCTCGTCAGGCTCGCCATCGGATTGCGTAAGGGAAATCGCGATGCTAAACACAATAGGCTTAACAGTGAAGCTTAACAAAATTACGAGCAAAAGCACCACTCTATGATAGAATTACATTACCTGAACATTTGTGTCTAAGTTTAGGGTGGGTGCTTGGATGTGCACGGACAACCTCCTATTCGAATGCAAGTTTTTGATCCCTATTTTCAGACACTCGAGTGCAAGAACGAATAGTACTTTTGATGGGCATTTGTGAGGGCGATCCAGTGGGGAAACCTAGATAAGCTACCCCGGAAAACACCATTCCCTCTTGGGGTGCTTTGTCTTGGATCGGGAGGAGCTAAGGCCCGAACGGCCGATAGTGGATTTAACGAGTTTTTGTGGCAGTTGGAAATAACGCCAGGACCTTGAGACTTTCCCCCTTTTGGATCAAGCTAAAGTATCTCCTTCTCTCTCAGCCCTCAGTCGGGGTAGATAAAAGAGAAATAAAAATGCGGCTTGCATAAAGTACCAAAGCTTCTTACGAGTACAAGCCAAGATCTTTGGAAACTGGTGTGAGACCCAGAAGTGGTATGCGATCGCTCCGCCTTGCCCCTTGTACGAGCAGAGCTTACTAGGAGGGGCAACTCCAACGTCCTAGCGAGTTTTTTACGTTGCACAGGTGCTGTTCTCGCACAATACCGTGACGTTCTGCAGCAGGCAGGAGATGTGGTTGGACATATGTGTAAAGTACCGTATGCAGTAAAGAAATTACTCGCAGGAGAGCTCGAGTACAGGCTTCCTTGCGGCACGACGAAACTGGGCGGATGACAGACAGGGGTAGCTGGTGGGCAAAAGTGAATCTGTTCAGGTTCAGGTACTGTGATACCCTGTAGGCGGGAAGCGCATCCGGGTTCCCAGTAACTTTAAAGGTCGGAGAGAAGGCCGGTGACGGGGAATAGGGAGCACTCATTTTTCTGTTGGTCGCTGTGTGGATTCTGCTCACTGCGCGCGGGCGAGCGAGGGATTAACAGATGCGAACGTCGCGGGATGGGAGCGGTGAGAAAAATTTTCGGGACAAGATGGATTCCCTAACTTCTACCGGAGGGAGAGGTGGGGCGGGATGATTGGATGGATACCCTAGGGGAATTCTTCAGGGGATTGTGAATTCTAGCTTATTGCTCAGGTGTGTGTCTTGATATAACGATGTTCGTTTCTTGTCTACCGCATCAATCTAATACGATGCTTCGAGATAGGATCCGCAATACAATACCGGTGCTGAACCGGGCTCGATAGCGGTATCCCGAACACACCACCTAACAGCTACCACCACCAACCCTCCCAACTTCTCTCGCAGCCCTCTCCCTCAAAACCCCTTTGAGCACCTTCCCCGTAGCATTCTTCGGGATCGCGTCCACAAAGACAACCCCCCCTTCAAGCCTCTTGTAGGTCGCGACCTGACTCTTGACAAACTCCTTGACCCCGTCCTCATCCAACGACACCGTCTTGTCTACGGTGTTCCCGGGACGTAGCACGACGTATGCCCTCGGAAGCTCGCTTCCATATTCCTCCAGGACAACCCCTATCACGGCTGCGTCTAGTATTTGCGGGTGGGCTAGAAGTAGGCCTTCGATCTCTACCGGGGCGACCTGGAAGCCCCGGACTTTGATAAGTTCCTAGATGTGTGGGAAAAAAGTAGTTTGTTAGTTTGCGCAATGAACTACCATATATTCTCGTAAAAGTCGGATCAGTCCTAAGGAGGGTCTGCCTAATTGCCTTTTGCTGCCATATTTGGTTAAAGTGTGACAATGTCTTCTTGCCCTCTAGTTGACTCGCCTGCCTTAGCTCCAACCCGACCTCTCCGAGGAGATTCGGCGACGAACTAAGGTAGCGTCATGTAGCGGACTACTGAGTAGAAGTTTTCGCTAGTGTAGCGGCTATAGCCGGCGCTTTGGGAGGGAGGGAATTGGGAAAATGGAAAACAGTGCTACTGCAGAAACCGAACCTTTTTCCTGTCTATCAAGTACCATTTCTTGGTCTCCCGGTCACAGTACCCTACATCACCAGTGTGATAGAACCCGCTCTGGTCCCAGGCTGCCTGGGTGGCATTCGGGTTTCCGAAATAGCCTTTTGTAATAGTCGGACCGCTGTGGCATCGCACGTATCGCACATACTATCAGCTAAGGGACCCCAGAGAGATGCCAGAATGGAGAGAGCGTTGCAGATGCGGCATCACATTGTGGGGCATATGGCGGCGATGGGTGGGGCGGCAGGTTGCTTGCTTACCGTAGGCATATTTCGCCAGTGACATTGTAGTCGCTAATATCTGCTCCTTCGTCGTCTACGATCCTGCCCGTTTTGAGGTGAAGGAAATAATAGTATTAGGGCTCGCTCGCTCCGTAACCGAGAATAAGAAAGGTGTAGAAATGATCTCACATACTTGGCTTCAATGCCTGGTATCAATCTACCCACGCTCCCAGTATCGTCGACTTCCGGGTGATTAAATTTAGTAACGATGCAAGTTGCCTCCGTCATTCCCCATAGTTGGGTGATCCTTGGTTCGTCTTCTTCTTTCCCCTTCACGGGTTTGATCTTCCGGATCAACATCTTCTGGATATCAGGGTTCAAAGCGAATGCAGCCGAAATCACCGTTCTCAGCGACGATATATCGTACTTATCCGTCAGCGGGGATTTCACGATTCCGACGGCGATGATGGGCGGGAGGGACGTGTGCGTTGCTCTGTACTTTCGCACAGTGGAGAGCCAGGTTTCCATCTCGAACCTCCGGAGGACGTATCCGGTCCAAGGCATTCGGAACATACTCATGAAGACCAGGGGGACGTTTGCAATGTGGAACATGGGGAGTTTTAGGGTCAAGATTGGCTATCATTCCATGTTATAGCTTAGCTCGGGAGTGCAGTAACTGAAGATGGAATAGTGAACCTACATTTTCGGGTCCCTTCTCAGTTTCATGCGCAAGTTCATGCTGCGCTACAAGACTGTAATGCGTGATCTCAACTCCCTTCGGTAATCCCGACGTTCCGCTGCTAAAGAGTCTGCAAGCAACTGTATTCTCCGCTATCTCTTTATCATCAAACCTTATCCAATCCTCCCCTTCTTCCCCAGAATCGAGTAACTCCTTCCAAGACCTCTCCCCAGCGGGAACACTTTGTCCCTTCCTAGGATTGAACACATACACCGCTTTAACACTCCCCTCCGGCAACCCCTCAATCGCCGCCCGGACATTCACCAGCATTTCCGGCTCGGAAATCACAATTCTCGATTGCGACGTCGCGATATGGTGGATTAATTCACGCGGAGTGTACGACGGGTTTGAGCCCGAGAACACCCCGCCGGCGCCTATTATGGAGAGCCCGAGGAGGGGGTAGTATATCTGCCGGGCCGACACCCCCACATTAGCTCGTTACCGGGAAGCCGATTCGGAACAGGGGGGGTTACGTCGTTGAAAGAATGTATCAGCACGCAATCCCCCTTTTCCATTCCCGCTGCCTTCAAGCCCTTGATTAATCTCCGGATTGTGTTACGGGCGCTGCCGAAGGTTACGTAGCGGGAATCATTGTTCGCGTCGATTAGGACCTAACGTATTCAACATCTTTGGCTCCTAGCTTCTATCACTATCAAAATGGAGCAGGAGAAATTACCTTCCGATCATCCTCACATCTCGGCTCATCGAACATCCATGATAAGATGTCCTTCGTAGGGATCGGTGGTGGAGCAGGTCCTTTAAAGAATGCGGGCTCCATGGTTTTGTTTCACTGTTTTTCTTCCCTTCCCTTTATAACTCGGGCTGTCAGATCCGCACCGCGCCTCAGTCGGGGCCACAGCAGTGCTTAAGTATAATAGCGTACGTTACTACCCCGCACCTATATGCCCTTGACTGCCTGCCTGCTCACCTACCCACCTCACTTCTCTCCCCGGACTACAGGCCGAAAGTGATAGGCGGATGGATAATAATAATAATAATAGGGTAGACGTCACTAGCACACAGGTACTCGAGTAGGAAGTAACTCCGAAAAAAAAAATAGCCCTTACCTCCCGCCCTGCATGTCGGGGTTCAATTGCCGTAGCGGATGTGAGGGAATACGCTTTTCACGTGGCATGAGTGCTTGTATCTCGAGCAATGCGTACCGTACCAACAGGGCCGGTATGATACATACATACCCGAGCACATACGAGATGGGAGAATGGGAGATCTGCATGGCGAGGTGCGGTACCAACAGCTAGCCTTGTTTCACGCGGTCGGGCCAGGGTTAGAACATATTAATACTTGTCCCAGGCAAGTAGTATCCGGGAACAGGGATTCACGAAATATATTGCCAAAGATCAGTGCGTACCTAAGCGCCCATGAAAATCCTCACCCGCTTTCGGACACTCCTTGCCTTGGGCAAGTAGCACGAGCCCCTCAGGAGAAAAGAAGCCTAGATATCGGCGTTCCAGAAGGCTCATGGGCGAGATGGAGGGAAAGGATTTAACTTCGCGATACTATAGCCTGTCGGTCCTTTCCCTCCTCTCCCGTAGTATTAAAACCCCTATGTATGCTCTAAAGTAGACGAGCGAATGGTGTGTGATTTCCTATTCCTCATCTTCTTGAATGTCTGCTTAGCTGAGAGTGCGCTCCCTTGACATTGTGTTAATTTACACGATAGCCTGGGATGGAGCTGGTAGGGGAGGCACTTGAACTAGATATTGAAATTCTATTGCACTTCCATAAACCCTCAGATCTATCCCCTGTACATATAAGATAAAACAGTCTTTAGCCTACCTGATAGAACATCTGCTCCCTCCAGCCCTGACCAAGCCCACCAAGGCCGGGACGGGGAATGTCAACTGTCAAAGGTCATGGCGCGTCCCGTAAAAGCACACAATTACAAGAGCAAGGCACACACATTGGCAGGTGCCGTAAGTCATTAATGGGTGGCACAGATTCACTCTTCCTCCAGGACGGGAGCTGTATGGGAGGGTGGGGTTCAGTCCCCTTGGGTCGTCGGGATGTGGGGCCGCAGTGGGGACGGGTGGTTACGAGTGAGAATGTGTGCCCCAGCCCCTTACTTGCTCCAAGGGGAAAGGATACATAAGGTTGGGGTGCGAATCACTTAAGAGCGCAGTCGAGTAGTGGTGGAGTCCACTTCTGTGGAACAAAACAACAGATCACATGTCATTGCTTGTGAGAATTTGATCTAAACCACAGCTCACCCTGCTTCTTGCCTCCGTCCATCGCAGACTACGGGCCATCAATGGGATGCATCAACTGAGTTTATAAACCCTGGCCGTATTTCCCGAAAACAGCTTCTCCATAGCATCCTTATCCTGACTTAACTTCAGCATCACCTTTGTCGCCAATCCGTGCCATGTCTCCCAGGCACTAAACTCTCCAGCTGGATAAATCTTTTCGAACCCCATCTTGCAAACGGGCCAATCGCTCCCCCAGATGACCCGGTCAGGACCGAAAATAGAAAGGACTTCCGAGATCCACGGCGTGACGTGGGCGATTACTGCATCCTCCTTTTGGGAGGCGGAGAGTTTGGAGAATGACTCGTGGTGAGGGAGCTCTGCGAATATACCAGAGACTTTCATAATGATGGAGGGGTGGGAAGTAGCGAGGGCTTTGAGGTTCGACTTCCAGGTTTGAAAGGTCGGATGGGAGGAAATTTCGGAGGGGGCGATTTGAAGGTCTGGTTTGCAGAGGTGGTCTAGTTAATCAAAAGTTAGCATCAGTACTGTTATTATCATGGGTATAAGAGTAGGTAAACTGACTAACAACAAAAGCCCCGACACCCTCAGCACCCTCAGAGCCTTTAACAACCTCTTGAATAGCCTTAACAGCTTCTTCCAGTTGCCACAATCCACCACTCCTGGTATCGACCCCAATTTCAACAACAAATCCCCTTTTCCACACCCACCCCATACTCTCCAGGAACTTGACTTCACCAATAGTCCCCGAGGGTTTATCCTGCACCAGATACCTGAACCCCTTCAACATCCTCTTCTTCTCGGTGCCCCCTTCCCCTTCAACACCCAGCAACTCATAAAACCTTTCCACGGCCGAAGCCCCAAGATTCATCGGAGCCCATGGCACAATTCCAAGGATGTACTTGCCATTAGGGTGCGTCTTTGAAAGTCCATATACAAACTCGAACTCCTCTAGCGGCCATTCCCACGCCTTCTTCAACGCGGCAGTGTCATTTCCAGAGATTGCTTCATCAGAGGGGATGGCGTAACGTCTATCCGTCTCGATGAAAACAAACCCCTTAAACTCAGCGAGCTTAGAAGGAGGGATACCAGAGAGATATTCTGGGATGGAGTTTTCCTCGTAGAGAGAGTTTTCTGGGGTTGACCAGGCGAGGTGTGGGAGGTGGTCTCTAGTGAAGAGGTGAATATGAGAGTCAATTATCGGTGGCATCTTGAACTTGATCTGGTTATCTCGTCGGGTGGTTGAATGGCGGTTTCGTTTGTTGTTTCTTGAAGAAGAGAAAGAACGGAACCTATCGTCAAATTTGTTTGCTCTAAATTTATAGGAGATGGGGGAACGCACGAAAAAAGGGTTTCCTCTCCCTCGTCACAATCAAGGTGCGGTAGGGCAGGGGGTACGTAGTGCGGTAGGAGGGAGTCGGGAATTTACCCGGAATCGTTCTGCCTGGCGGTTAAATAGGTCCTTGATTTGGTTCGATGCACAAAGGAGATGTAAATAGGTTACTTATAATATAGGGGATATTACTATTGAGGATATTGCTCTCAACCCGCGGTTGATGGCATCAGATTCATCTTAAAGCCCAACATCTTATAATAGTATTTAAGCACCCTTCTCTTCATTTCTAATTAGGATGATTAAATCAACCTTATTTTCCTTAGTCGAGGGGGAATTTTGCTATAAAAAGGAATGGTTATTTCTCGGGGCTCTTTCGGTCCCGGGCATAACATATCGGTTCATTGCCTGCATTGCCCTCAATGACCTCATGGTAGAGTAGATCTGACGGAGAGTATGCTAGCATAGATTTTAGGGCTATTATGAGAAATGAAGTTTGGTTTCGCACTGGTTTTAAATATTTCGTCGGAGCTTATATCAGTCCTATAGAAGTAGTTTCCGTACTGGCATTGGCTGTGCTGGTCATTCAACTTAACACAAATAGACATGTGATACACGTATTATAGTACCATCAGTCCGCCCATTTCCCCCACACTGTACCACTGGCTCCTTGTTAGCGTACCTTTTTTGGGGGACTAGGAGCAAATACCTTGGTTGTGTCCCCAAGCTGGTGCATGCGGTGCAGTACAGGTAGTACTCGCCCGTCCCCGCCAAGAATACCTCCGTGAGCCGAATATTTGGTGAGAACTCCAGCGAAATATGGGCTGGCGGAGGTATTCTTGGCAAAGACGAGCGAGTAGTGTTTGGGGAGAGCAGTAGTTGCAAGGAATAATGGGATTACCGGCTGACAAAGCGATTAGTAATTTTCTGGACCTGTGACTTTCTATTTCTAACACAGCACGATCTGAAAGAAACTGCAAATTATGGGTTTGGTTTTTGTTCCTTGATAGCTTCAGCCAGGGTCCCGCGTTTAGTCTTGATTTACACTTTACCTAAGAAGGCTGCTCTCCGTCGATGTTGGTGTCTCAGATATTCCAAGTATCATAATCGATCTATTACTCGATTGACCTCTAGGAACTCTAGAAGGGGGACGTGTCATCATTGGTCCCATGCCACGACCGCATATTGTCCTCTCACCAGAACATCAGACATAAACAGTCTGACCAGATCTCCTTACTGTGGACCGGTCTTAACGATCCGACCCCTGGGCACACCGGTTTTTCCGGTGGTGGGTGCCGGAGGTGAAACGGTAGGGGGAACTGGAGGAAGAAGCACTTGAGGGATTCGGGAAGAGTAGCAGCCATGACTGGTCTCACCATACCGCCGCTAAAGTGTCCGTTTACAACACACGGGTAGCATTAGCATTGTGTCTCGCGACTACGAGCTTGGCCGTAATGGCGATTGCCTGAAAGTCTAAACTACAATCATAGTTGGGGGTCGCTGCAGATGCGACTTACCGCATTCTTTTGGGATAGTAGTGCCGATGCTCGGGTGACTTTGTAATGGAAAACATATCAGCGATAGCCGAGCGCAGTAAGTTAGAGCTTATAAAGGCTAACGTCATAATGAAACCGCATTTTTCCCCAAGGGGTTCCTAGGTGCTTCCCTGAACCAGTGCGCCAATGGATTCCGACCACAATAGCGGGCTTGAGGGAACGTTGTTTGGTGCCGGGGAATTTTTTAGCCAGGGCTCACGCCCGCGGCGAAGGTTTGAAGACCACATCTAGGTGCTGGTAGAGGCGGTGCCTAACCTAGCAACCCGGGTCTGAGTGTCGGCGAGTGGGGTATGCCTGCAGAGAGGAGAGACAAGAAAAGAGAGAACGATCTAGCTAACAGTCAAGTTCTTAGTTAAGGAAATCTAGCGTGAGGCAGGAAAATCTGTTCTTTTATCCGCATCGGGAGCATTTTTGCTAATCACAATATCCAAAAGCCTTTGTGATAGGCATTTTCTATGCGAACTCCCACACCGTCCCCGGACAGGGTTAGGGATTTGGAAAAGGGAAAAGTGGATATGCCCTCTGCCGAACGCTCTTTAATTTATCCCGTTGTAGTGTATGTAGGGTAGAGTTTTCCCGCAAGTTATTGTGGTGGACCAAATCATGTAATTAGCCTATCCAGCCTACCGACCACTCCACACAATGATGGCAACAGCGAATTACAAACGAGGTGAAAGAACATAGCGGGCACCATCATCCGTGATTTTCGAGTATGGCATGGGTAAGCTCCATATTCGTTCCTAGGGTAATGAAGAAACGGGAGGAGAGAGGCTAGGAGCAGAGCACCGTTAGGACTTGAGCTCTGGTGAAAGGGTATGTCAATATGGGGAGAGATAAAACCCTAGAACTCGGAGCATCTGAGGGAATACAAATATAAGCTTAACTATGAATTTATGGAGTTCTCTGAGACACTGACTTTGGGTTTGAGCAGATACATTTCGAGGGGAATCTTGGAGCGCTTGTTGGGGAGAGATCATAATCCATCACTCGGTAGACGAGACATCCCTTCTAGGGTCATCCGCTAGAGACATCGAACCTCGGGTTGGAGCACGGCCATAATTTGAGCAGAGATGTTCGCAAACTTGACTTAAGTGTTACATGAATGCTGGTTTCCCTTTTTTGCAAACTTTCCATCACTGCTCTACTCGGAATGAGGGCATTGTGCCAACTCTACCTTAGAAACTTCACCAGGGGGGGTGTTCGTGTCGTACTCATGATCCCTGAGCGGCTGGGCGGTATTTAAGATGTTGGGATGAGAGGTAATGACGGGAGCGGGGGTTTTCCCAGAATGAAGTGAATTGGAGAGCGGGGAGTTGTTGAATGCAATAAGCATTATACACAGGGTCTAAAGGTAAACGCTATAAGAAGAGTATTGTTGCAATATGCGGTCGGGATTTGGGCGGAGAAAGGATGATAGGTAACGGCTAAGATCATTGAATACTATAAACCGCTACTACTAGAATGATAGGAAAGATATAAACCAGCTATATAGTGAAGGTGTTCAGTCCTACACCTACCACCGGGATTCCGTAACAAAGAACAAAGACATTTAAAGAAAGTGTATAGGAACAAAAGGAATAATAAAGGAAGTATGATACCGCATCTACTGGTCAAATTCGACCCGTCGCTAGTAACCACTATTCTATGTCAGGTTAGCAGCTTCAGATCCTCTTATGCTTTGTAACATTGGTTAATACGGATCGAAGTTTTGCTTGGAACGTAGAGATAATTTCAAGGTTAAAGACTGTTCACGCATCATGTATTCACTATTCTCCGTTTGCCTAGTTACTTCATATTGCTAACCTCTATAGTATTTTTTTTACACCAACCTTCATGCGAGCTAGTCAACTCTAGCGGCGGGTCGAATTTGACCAGAAAATGCGGTATAAAGATATCTGAACTCGGACCAGGCTTGAGAACAAAAATGTAAACAACTAGAGAAGCGTTTGAGAGGAGAAAGAAACCATATACTGTACCAACAAGTATGAAAGGTGATGACTAAGGCTAAGAAGTAAGGGGAAAATAGAAGGATGCACAAAGGAAAGGATTTAACGCTGGCTCACTCTGGGGTATCATAGTCTAAGTGTGTCCGGTGGGTTGATATAAACTAACCTTCGAGTGTATCGATCAAGAGGGCCCCGGATCCTCAACACCCCACATAATACCATCCTGCCAGCTGGAGGTCGACCGGCAATTGCCCCCCTAACGTCCCATTAGAGAGAATTCCAGTGCACAAGGCTCATGTTGGAGATAGTGACACAAGTACTAAGCTACTAACCTAACTCAGACAATTACTAATTATTCAATCTATACTGAAGCTCATAAACTATGCAGTCCCTACCCAAGTAGAGTTGCTCCTCATAGGCGATACCCCCCATTTGGGCCCAGCATGTGCCCAATATCAATCATACATACATAAATACTATAGCTCCCCAAATATAATCCATACATTAATCCTCGACCAGCGCGATAAGTTAGGTAACCACCAACCCAACAACACAGTGCACCATTACCCCAGACAGCCCCCATCTCACAAACCCATCACTCCCGCATCGAACCCATCATTAAAGCCCTGCAGCCTCCTTAACCTCTTCAAGACTAGTATCTGAAATCTGCACGCGGTGGACATAGCTATTAAAGATTCTATCTGTGCTATCAGGCGCAGCTTCCCCGGTATATACCCCACTAGGTGGGCAGTACTTGGTCCCATCATTGCTGCCCCCCGCAGCTTCTCCACGGTAAATACCGAACTTAGGAGAGGTATCACCGGTGAGGAGGAATACCTTCTCAAGACGGTTACCGCCTCCATGGGCAGCATTGAACTTTTGCTGCTTGCCGTCGACGTAGAACTCTAGCCATCCCTTTCCCTTGTTGTTTGTGTTGATAACGAAGCCGAGTGAGTGGCTGGCTTTCCCTGCTGAGAGCGGGCCGGTCCAGACTATTTCGCGGTTGGAACCGTCGGTGCCTGGGATGGTGTATTCAATTACGAGATCGAGCTTGGAGTTGAAGTGAACGTAGAGAGGAATGTTCTGCTTCGGGGCCGCCTCCTTGTCCCATTTCTTCCTGTGGGGAGTTAGAGTGATTCGTGGATTGGTGGGTAAGGGTGAGATAAGTGCAGTATTTACCATTGAAAGATGACGAGTCCATTATGGGCCTTTTCAAGACGGAAGTTGTACCCAATGTAGTAAGTCTTATCCTCGATAGCTTTGTTCTAAGATAGACGTCCATGTTAGCACACAATTGAACTTTTATTAGGGGAAACGTAATCGTACATCGGAACCGGCCATAGCCCTAACCTCCGCTCTTCTGAAGTGAGGGTCGCGATGGTAATGCAAAGCATCCGTTCCGGTAGCGGGATCCTTCTCAGTTCTGATAAAAGCAGCGTTTCCTGCACTGGCGAGCTTGCAGCCTAAGTTTTGGCCTTCGAGCTCGGGAATACCGAGAGCGCTCGGATGGTCGCCTCCTTTGAAGTCAATGATGAGTTTTGCTGCCGCGAGCATGAAGGGGGAGGAGGCAAGTGTCATGATAAGAGCGAGCCTCATTATGGGCTGAATGTTGATGTATGACCGGATTGGTGTGTGAGAGAATAGTAGTAAAGAGCGAATGTAGGCTGAGTCCACGATTGAAACCGAGACTAGTTGATAAAGTGAAGGGTTGATATCCAGCTCGGATGGTGAGGTACTTTGTAGAGAATATACAATGCTAGGGTCGGATGGTCTACTTAATATTGCTGGCTTACGATATTTCCCGTCCCGAGTCCTTGGGGGACTGGTAGGACAACTAATCTCAGCTCAAAAGCGATATTCCCCGTGGATCATGGTTGGCGGTTGAGGATCCGTTCAACCAAGGCTTGAAGTCTTAGTCAGCTAGTCCTTGCAATAATGACACAAGCTGCAGTAGGTGCCGGGCTAACTAATCCAGAAACAAGAGCACCCTAATGTCAAGATTCAGGAGTGCTTACTGTTCCAGTAGCAGCTGCTTCGGTACACAGATAAGCTCGTGACTAAACAAACGAACTTTAGTAATTCTATTGAAATGGGCAGGTGGGCTACTGAATCTGGTCGGGTTCGGCCCGTTGTGGGTTGTAGTGATTAGTATACAAAGGGGGGCTTTACAAATTGAGGTTTTAATGATTGTCAAGGTACTATAGGAGTATTGGAAGTATTACATACATCCGAGATTGGGCTGTCCACGAGGGGTATTCCAGCAGAACTTCCTACCAGGTTAAAATGCGCATTATCCCTAGGAATCTGGGCCCAGCCTGTTGCCCCCGATGAACTTTGGCTGAGCAAGTTGCTGCATGATAGCCACCGCTTTTTAGGGGGTGTCCATTTGTGTACTGTACCTACCTAATTAGATCTCAGGAAAGAAACAAGAGCTATCTCAGATATTCCTTCCTGACTCGGCTGACTGTATCTGGCTTCGTGGTGTACAATTTGAACCGCCACAGGTGCCGATCCGTGTGGATCTGCCATGTATTCTCTTCTCTGATCCAGCTATCAAGTAATCCTGGTTGGTATAGCATTCGAAAATCGCAGGACGCATAACCAATTCCCAACCTTTCCAATTAGACCACAGACCTTTTCATTCAGGCAAAACGACCGGAGCTTTCTTAGCCAGTTTCACACGGTAACGCAATCCTTGTGTTCAGGCTGAACAGAACTTCTGGCCCTCCCGAAACCCCCTAGCCAGATCGCAGCATGACAAGGGTAAGACCTTATGACGTTCTTGACCCCCGTTGAATTTGCACTTCCTGTGGACAACGGAAAAACCAGCATCCGCTCAAGCACCGGTAAGATACCTATATAACAAAAATGGATCTTTGCATTTTCCATGTGTTTTGGAGCTAAAACAGATCTTGCGGGTAGCTGGTGTCTGTGAATTTTTACCTGCACTAACTCAGGAGTCACCGCGAATCCAGGCATAGGGCGACCCATGCTGGTGGGGAGACCCCTGCACAGTGCTCGTACCTCAATCTTGGGCACGGACACTTGAGGCTCCAGCCTCGGTGCAATTATTAGCCTCACGAAATCGGGCCCGGAGCACGCAACCATGCGCAGTCGCGCAATTAAAGCTACAGGCTTGGATGTAGCTTATCTCGACTACATCCCTCGGATGCTGATGGGTTAGGGTCCTGCCTGCTGTCTCGTTCTTGATCATCTTGAATTTGCACAGCAAGCTAAAATGAACCACCTACATAAAAATCAAATTTCGGGCACGTTAGCCCCTACGATAGAATAACACCCCCCGAATTCATGGTTTCAAGGGCCTTGGAATAAAATGTAAACCACCGCTCTCTGTTGACTCGGAAGTGCGGGCTGGGCGATCATGCTGTGTCCTGGAGTTGAGTTGTTAGGAGGGGGGAAACTTGGTTTGTCTTAGCTAAGGAGCGAAGCCTCGCAAGGTGGGGTATATGTACGTAGAAGAATACAGTCGACCCTACCGCAGTTAACGTTCGCGCGGAAGCCTCCTTTCTTTTGAGATCAAGCCGTACGCAGTGGATTTTGTGCCGTTGTTTGGAAGCAAGCATGGTCAGAATGCGGCGGGACAAGGAAACAGACTATAAAGGACCTCCCTTCAGAATGCGGTCGCCTGAATTGAAATGTGGATTTGTCCCATTTAGATACCTACTACACCCAGAAACCTCTAAAGCCCGCCCCCCACTCCATGGAGCTCCCCCCCCCGTCAGATCGCTATTTACGCCCATCCCTCCTAACGTGCCATAGTACTCGGTGCTCCGTGATTCTCATACAGTTCTGGCGTTGAACAGGCATACCGGACATGATAAGGTGAGTTATGTCACACCATCGCTTTTGTTCGTCGGCTAAGGTGTTAACCAAGTAACCTTCTTAAATGCTAAAAAGTACTCGAGTACCGCAATAGCCGATGCACGAAGTTTCGGCCTTTAACGGCTTTCGAAAACCATGTGAAGCTGATAAAGAGCTCCTATCTTGGGAAAACTTGACTGTCCAGTCAGAGAATAGGGGGAAATGAGGTGGGGTAAAGCGTTATTCATCGGGGCCTCCGCCGCTGTGCTCGAGTACGCCTCGAGAGTGGGGGGTTTACAAAGAAACTGGCAATGGCTCCAGTCACAATACCGGTGGCTACGTTCTGAGCCTGATTAGGAAATGGGCCGGGGCGCCCCTGAGGGGGCGGGATCCTGATTCGACTCCTCTCAGGATTCTCTAGACATTTCGTTCGTAAACTATAGGAGCTATCACCAATCTCAGTATACCAGCGCCCCTAAGAGAACCCTCAGGCGAGCAATGAGAAGGTGTAAAATAAAAAGGCGCTACTGGCATTCAGGAAGGCCGCTGCTGTTTATAACCCACCCTCTTAGTCACACAGCAATACCCATCAAAAATAAAGCGAAGGAAACGCACATCACCGCTTAACATAACCCCCCAATCGCTGACGCTGTTACCGTACTCAAATTGTAACCGTCAACAGACCTCATAATAGACCGCGAACAGATAACGCGAGGAGGTCTTCCCCCATACGCGGGGGATTTGACGAGGCTCATCTGCATGTACGGTAATACCAAGGATGTCTCCACACACACAAAAAAGCTTAGTACCCCCATCATATGCCGGTAATACTTGATCCAATTGATAGGGCGGAACAGGCCCAAATCAATTGGCTCGTGTGAGAGTGCTCTGAGACCGGATAGGCAAACGCTCGCCGGTTTTTAAATCTCAAGCCACCATAAGAACCCGAATGGGAGACAAATATGCCAAGACTTTGGAATTCCTCTTCTCATCTGCACGCGGGGAAGCCAGTTGAGAGAGGGGACACTCACAGCGGCTTACTAAGCTATGCAACTGCCTCGTCCTATGATAGCAAACTTATCTTCTGTCCGGGCTCCTACGGCAGCGCTATCAATAAAGCTGCATGGAGGCTGAAACTGGTTCTTGTGACTTACTCAACGGAAAGGATTTTCTTGGACATGTGGATACATCCCATGATCCCACGATTATATCTGTGCCGGAGACGGGGGAGTGGGGGGGGGCTTGGGTTGAGTTAGGTTGTAACAGTAACGTTAAGGCATAATCCGGAGGCGGAATTCAGCCGGAGTACCGATTCCGGCTTTCGCCCATTCACCAACCACAAGCCTCCATACTGAAGACCACCAACTCCTTTGCTCTCTCTCTCTCTCCACTCTATTCCCTATCTAGCGCTCCCATCGAACCTATAATCAGCATCATGCCACCTGTCTCGAGTGACCGCTTATGATTCTACAACCCACCTTCTATCCTCGGTCCCTACATATCGTCTAAAGAGGCTTGCTCGGGCATAAATCCCCGGTTTCGCTTCATTCACCCTGATGCATGCAAAGTATGATACTCAAGCGGACGACTCGTTTCACCGCTGCTTTGCATGGGGGGGTGTGTTGGCGCGGTCCAGCGTAAGTTTAATTCCGGGAAGGGTTGGGAGCCCTTCTTTTCCTTTCCTTTCCTTTTTTTTTTTTTGAACGCGGGACTTTAGGGTGGGCGGCTTGGCCCGAATAGGTAGTGACAGCCATGACGTACTGCAGGCTGGCGATAACAGCTTCTTTTTTTCTCTTTCTTTCTCTCGTTCAGAATATTACGAATTTGCGGCTTGACCTAGGCCCAAGAGCGATTATCACGGAGAAAAAAAGAAAAGAAAAAGCAAAAACAAATAAAAATCAAGATCAGAAAGAGGTGAGCGAAACCATGGGGAGCAAAAAAAAAAAAAAAGGGAGGTGGGGCGAAGAGAAGTATTTGCTTGGGTCGGTCAGAGGTCAAGGCAAAGTGACGATGGAATGAAATGATTTTGCCTATCTGCCGATCTTCTCGTTAGCCAGGGTCACAATTGGGCTAATTCTGTGGGGGCGCCCCAGCCAAACTACTCGAGTCTCCCCCTACATGGGATTATGCATAACCATTTAAATAACTCTTCCCTCCCCCCGCCTCATCATTGACCCTTCCTTCCCCCCCCTTCTGCTCGAACCCTTCCTCCCTTCCTCTTTTTTCTTTAAAAGTTTGGTCTGATCTTATTGGTCGACTCAGAAATGGCGTCGAGGAACAATTCCGTTTCGACAACAACTAGCTATGCCACCAATGCCACTTCCTCCACCACGGCGACAAGCATCTCGGCACGGTCGTCGGAGGATAGGAATACGATTCTTTCGGACTTCAATCCTACTGTCGTCTTTTATATTCCGCCTCGCGGGAGTTTACCCTCATCCAGGAATACGATCCCTATTCATGACCTTACACCATATATAAAGGTTCTCGACCGCGAGAACCTAACGAAGAGGCAGTTGAGGACTTTACACGCTACGAAGCCTTGGGAGAAGGATGGACAAGACGGTGACCAGGGATTGGTCTCACGAAGGATGGGGCTGGGTAGCGGACGCTCGGTTTTGGGGGAGTCGACAGAGTGGAGGGTGCCTTGGGATGTGATGAAGCCCGCGAAAATTAAGGGCGGCGGGGAGGAGCTGGATGTGTGGTGCGGGAAGGAAGATAGGAGGGCACAGTTGTTCGATGTGGGCAGCGCCAGGTACGTATGATTACGTCGGGATTGTGGTGTTGGAGGTTTGCAGGGGGGAGGTGAGCAGAGGCGAGAGGAGGAGGGTTACGGGATGAGGAAGGGAGGGAAGATAATTTACGGCATGGGCTTATAATGCTGGCGGTATCAGGTATGTCTGGCGATTCAACGAAGGCTCCGATCAAGTCTTGCTTGAGAAACATATGACAGACACCAGGAGCAGACACTACATTGGGGCGTTTTATATTAAAGTGAGAATTACCTCTGAAATTTCCTTGCTCTTCCTATGCACCTGCGAGGGATACTCTCCTAATAATCACCAATCACTAACCCACTTCCAATGATCAGACCACCCCATTCCCAGCGCTGGGTCCCTTGACATCGATCGGTGGGACATTAATCCTCGACGAGAGAGGACTCGACAAACTCACCGCCGTCGCAAGCGTTCTCGTACTACTAAAACGAGAACGGCAACGAAGACGCGTTGGCGGAGGAACTGTCTAATCATTTTATATATTCATTTTTTCTTTTTCTTTTCACCCTGTTTCATTTTTCCTCCATCATCTCTTCCTCTCGTTCTTTGCAATTTTTCTTCTTTTTCTTAAATCTACTCATACCCTACTTTGCTCCTACTTCTTCCCCTTTAATTCGCCTGTCGTTCATATTGCTTGTATTAGGGTTGTGTGGGGTGTATCATATTATTTGGGTGGTCGGAGTTTGGAGTTTATGTGTGCCCAGTGTACCGGTAGTCGGCACGCACTGCACTGTACTCAGACATCGGGGTGCGGTTTGCCCGCGCATTTTGTGCGAGCGAACTTCAAAGATGCTGGACCTCAAAAAGAGATAGAAAAAATAAATAAAAAGTGGTCTCAAGGTCTGAAGATCTGACCCCGCAATGGTTAGGGGGGAACGGACGGATTTAGGCGGGATATTCTTTTCACCACGGTACTTTGATCATGCTTGCACTTCCCCCCCCTCCCCCTTCTTCCTCCCGACGATATCGTTCACTCCCGCTCCCCCGGTCTTTCGGGAAAAGAAATCCTGGCCCCTTGTCACACACACACACCCCGCCCCCACCTCCTTTATCCTTATTCTGAGCATGAACGAGAAGTAAATAGGTGTTCACTTGTTGCGTTCACGAAAAGGATGATATCATGATCAATTCATGCACTATACCGATGGTTTCCGTCTACTCGTACTTAAGGAATGAGTGAGCAAAGGGAGCACGGTAAAGAGAACGTCACGAGCCCAATTGGATGGATGTGGTTGGTTGGTAGATAGATAAACTAAACTGAGAAATCCGTGCGCCCACCCTGTACCACTACCTTATCCCCCCCTTCCTCCTCCTCCTGCTCCCCCTCCTCCTCACCGATCAAGACTATCTATTCATTTATCAGCGGATCCCTTTCCAGTAACCCCCTTGTATTGATTGCGGATGACTATTTTCACGGTAATAGAAAACATTAGCCATCTTCCTCCCCTTCGCAATAGCCATTGGGTGAGGGGGGAAACTTACAGCCAGCAATCTGCTTATCCTTAGCCTGCTCAAGCGCAGACTCATTATCCTGAGGACCTTGACCAAAGAACTTCTCCTGTACGTAATCGATCGCTATTCACCTCCCCATCCCACACCCATCTATATTAGCCCTCTCTGCCAACCCTCATCATCAAAAGGAAACAAAAGGTTTTAACAAACCCTTATCCAACCCATCCTCCTTCTTCTCCGACTCTGGTCCCCCACCGACCATTCCATGCAACCTATCCGCGAACCCACTGCCAGAGCCGGAGGAAGAACTCCCTTGCTGCTGCTGGTGGTGCTCAGTCTTTGGCTGGTTTCCGGTAGCGGAGCCCATTAGACCTTTTAACGAGTCCATTTTCGTTTATATAAAGATGGCTTTGAAGAAGGGTAGATAGAAGAGGGGAATAGGGGGGAAGTGGTAGGACTTGAATTCGTATCCGTATGTTTTTTTGGAGTGTACTGTACTGTGCTATGTTGCGAAGGGGGAGGGTGTGGCTGTCTGGGAAAGAGGATGGAGGAGCGGGGATACTTATACTCGAGCACTAGCGCTAGGCTTGGGGTGTTTGGCTTTGAGTACGGTACGGTACTGCGTGGTGGAGTACGAGTAGGATAAGTCGACCGCGGGGACGAGGATATGGCAGGGTACGATGCGGTGCGGCCCCGGGGGGGTGATAGGCGTTGACGTCAGGGTGTGTTAGTTGGTTGGTTATGGCGGTTTATCGGATTTGAGGGAGGGAACTTGGAAGGGTGGATAGGGTAGAGTTGATTGATTGGTTGAGCGAGGGCGGCCTGCGGGGTGATCTACCGTACTCGAGTGATCTTGTCTGGGCGTTTGCGAGGGAGCGTTGGATCTTGATTTGAAAAAGAGAGACGTTGAGTCTAGGCATTGGAATGACGGTTACTTTTTTCTTTTCTTTTTTTTGCAATGGTGGCAGGGGGGTGAAGTTTTGTTGCCTCAGGATTGTCTCGTAGGCTTAGCAGTCATGGTAGCAAATTGTACTGTGTCCGAGTACGAGAAGGACATGCAGCAGCCAAGTCTATTCCTCGCGGTGCTGAAGATGAGCTGGCGTAGCAACAACAGCGGGATCAAAATCAAGATCAAAATCAGAACCGCAAACCCGGCGACGGCAAAGAGCGGGGTCCCGGAGCACAGCACTCGAGCACCGTGCACGGGGGTATCATAGCTGCCGTAGGATGGTCTAACTTCCGTCAATGCAGTGCAGTGCAGCTGAGACGGGATCAACACCTACCCATCCACCAGTGGCGAAATAACATGAGTTATCACAACTGATTGCCTTATCGCTATTGGCAATCACAAGTAAGTTTGAAACATATGCATCCGGCTCGCTCGAAACCTTTCCCTCCTCCCTCCTGCAGCGCCGAACTGTGTACTCGAGTATCGTGCAGGCTTGCTAGGGTCACCTTTGCTCGGGTGTGGTAGAGGGGACATGCTCGAGCAGTGGTGCTGTAAGGTAGTATCGGGTTTTAGCTGGGGCGAGGGGGTGATTCCTGGATGCTGGGAGGAGGAGGAAGGAGGGAGCGGGGGAAGCAGGGGTCGGATTGGGATGAGGGGCCCTCACCTAGTTGCCAGGCCGGGGTTCTATCATCGGCGAGGCCACAAGCCACCCGGACGCCCCCTCACTCAGACGGCTAAACCTGAACAGCTTTCCTATGGTAAACTTGGTAGAATATTGCAAGATCAGTCGGCGATTTACTCATAGGAAATCAACGAGTCAGTATCTGTCCGAGTGAAGGGAATGTCCGAGTGGCCCGTGGTTTCGTCTACCAACACACTGCACGTACTGCATCTGTTACTTGTACTGTATGAGACCGGAGAGGGGCTGGGAAGGCCTCGAGAGGCGGGTTGATAGGAAGTTTACGTGTGATATCGTGGGTTGCAGGTGGAGCTACAGTGTTCATGTAGAGTAGGAGGATAGTGGTGAGAGTTGTTTTTTTTTGGTAAACAGGCATGAGGGGAAGGAAGCGGGAGGGTTAACTGAGCTACTCAGGGCATACAGCGGCAAGATTGTGGGACTGGGATCGGATCGAGATCTGGTAAAGTGCTTTTTGGCATTGGGCGATTAGGTTAGTGAGGTGAGTTGGCTTGGTGGATCGGGAGTGAATGATGGATTAGGGCTGGGGAGCGTACGATCCTTGACTAAGGAGCTCTTTGCTACTTAGACTATAATACCGATATAGTACCGGTAGTTCACCATCCCCCTTCTGAGGGTTGTCGTGCGAGAAGCCTCAAGGAGTTTTAGACAATTGCGGCCTCGATGCGGCGATCTTAGCATATGGAGGTTCAAGCTCTAGTGCTGTCCTCTCCGCAACACAAAAGCTTAGAGCTAAAGTTAAGTTGGGTGATTGAGCTATGATATTACTTCCTGATACTGTGGTTGTATAATCACTGCCTTTTGAAATACCACAAGATAGTTTACAGACGCCAAGTACCCCACAAAGCCAACAGGGGGGTCGTTATGATAATTCAGTGCATCCCCAGCGGGTGAATGTGGATGGAATTGCAAGTGGTCATCTAAAATTTTCACATAGCTTCAAGTGGCCTCTACTTGTACTATCTGTTGATTCCTGCATTCCCACATCCTAAGAGCATCGACAGAGCCTTCGAGTACTACCCCACCTTATAACATCATTGTCATAACATTATGTAACTATTAGAAGTGCCACCAAGCTTCCATACATGGGATTTAAGAGCACTGCAGCTGTGGGCATCTAAAGTAGAGTAGATAACAAGAGTCGGTGATTCGCGGGAAGGGCCCGCCATATGTGAAAAGAAAAAAATGCACCTGCCAAATCTGCACAACGAAAGATCTTCTCGCAGTACGGTACGCATACGGTAGTCCGCGGGGGAAAACGGTGTCCGTAAGAACGGAAAAGAAAGAAAAAAGAAAAAAAAGAAGAGAAAAGGTTGCACCGTATTTTGAATCGAAAAAAATAAATAATAATAGTATCATAATAACTTTTTTATTTATCAGATCATATAATGAATTTTATTTGGTCCATAGAGAAAGGGGGAAAAATTGAGTGACATCGAGATAATTAACCCAGGCTTAAATACAAACAAACAGAGTTTTGAAAAATTTTATTGCCTAATTTGTCGTACTCGCACTTATCATACCTCCCCCTTCTCTTCTCCCCCTCCCAGAGCCTTCGTGCTTTTGCCCAGTCCATCACCTAATCATGTGGCGCATCTGACTTCAACAGCCTCACTGTGGCTGCCCTTCCACCAAAACACCTTCTCCCCTGCGCCCACACCCTCCCCCCCCCCCCCCCTTCAAACATTCCACACCCAAACTCTTTCCGCACCCCACCCCTTCATCTCATCACCAATTCCTATTCCTCCACCAAAATGGCGGCGTCATCGAGCAGCGGTATAGTGGAGCGCCAATACAACTATGGAGGCCTGATCGTCCGAACCTTTGTTCACTCAGCCAAATCTTCTCCTCCCCCCGCTCTGGGAGCCGAAGATTCACAATCCTCCCCTTTAAACAGCTCCACTCCAAATAACCAAGTTACATCCCCAGTTAAACGCGGTCGCGGTCGCCCACGCAAAAACCCCAAACCAAGTAGTCTGGCCGACGACGACGACGCTGTTTCTGATAAATCCTCACAGCCAGCATCCTCCTCACAACAGAAACCGCCGAAGAAGAAGAGAAAGCACCTGGCTGGCGCTACGTCCGGTAACTCTAGGGTCCCTGCTTATGTTTCGCTCCTGACTGAGGAGGAGATGACTGCCGTTCGAAAGAGGAATAGACGTGGGAAACAGTGGATTCCTGGGGAAAAGACGGTTATGAATGAGCTGGCGAGGTTGGGCAGGAGCGTTCCCGATCTTACTGAAACCCAACAGTTGCGGGATGGAGAAGATGGTGTTGGGGATGATGAAGAGCCTGAGGCTGAATTTGGCCTCGCTGAGGAGATTGAGCCAGCCGATGACGACGTCATTGATTGTGATCCATTTACGGGACTAGACGACATGCGCCTCGATTCTACTGATAATGCTGGAATGACTGGAGGAGCGGGCTCGAGCTCTGCGGGCGATTGGATAAGGGCTAACAATGAACAAACCCAGTTCCAGCAGCAGACGGAAGGCAATGGTGAGAGTTCGTTCGATTACTATATGTGTCCTCCCAACGGCGCAAGTACCCTTGAACCACCATCTGCAGCTCTGGATAAAGACTCTTCGTTTGCCGAACAGTTGAATTCGGTCGTACCTGAACTTTCAGAGCCAATTCTTCGGCCATCAGACTCTGTGACTACTCTATCTCACCCTACTCCTCCTCCCTCTTCGCTATCTCCTCAGAACCCGCCTCCTAAACGTCCCTCCGCACCACCTCCACCTGCAATTCATGTAGACACCACGGCCGCTCTTGGGGCCAAACTGATTGAATTGATTGCGGCCTCGCAAACCGCGTTTATCCCCACTCTAGTCCATTCTTCCTTTACTCTACCTCTACCAGAAGGTGAATTTACCCAGAAGCAATACGCTACGGATCTCGTTTCCGCAATCTCTGATGTCGACCGCTACGTATATGTCACCAAGAACTCTACCTGGAATTCCACAAATACCGGGAGCAGAGGCGCAATATTCGTGTGTAACATGAGTTTGGAAAGTCTGAAGAAGAGAAAAAGCGGCACCGGTGAGGATCAGAAGAAAGGTGCGTTTTCCTATCCTCAATTTATTCGTTTTTCTGTTTGTAGTCGAATCAGCCGGTTAACTCGTTTCCCTATAGTCTCTATGGCCAGAACTAGATATCCCTGCGAGGGCTGCATCACTATCCGATTCCTCGCGAAAAAGAATGTCATCAGCGTCCTCTACAAGCACCACGCCATCCACCGCTCACCACATGACAAGATTGAGGATTCTGAGACCGCACCCGGGAATAATACTACTACTGACACCGCCGCTAGTACCAAAGACGCACTGTCTCCACTTGAAAAGCCTCCGGCGGAGGAAATCATTGTCCCGGCTTTAGCCCAAATCCCTAGCATTGCTGGGCCGGGATAAGTTAAAATGTACCCGACTAGCAAGTTAATTACCTCGCTTCAATCCTGAACCTTCCATGGTCCATGGCTCATCTCATTACGAAAGTAAAGCCTCTTGTCTCTTTCTTTCCCTTTTTCACATCTTCTTGATATTAACCTCTCACTCTACTCACGTTTCTCCTGTATTGTTACTGGGTGGTCTGCTTTGTTTCACTTCATTTTTCACTTCTTAGTTTTACTTTCCTCCTTCTCGAAGTCCACTCAACTAGTCAGGAATTGAATGAACGAAACCAATGAATCGTTTGCCCGGGGGTTCGGTGATTTACTTGCTTTTATTTTTGTTCCCATCTTCCCTTCCTCTCCCCCTTTCTCTTGTAATTTCGCATTCTTCTCCCGAGCTTGACACGATAATAGCTTTTTGGCACTTTATCTTCTCTTCACATTTCCTTTCTTTTCTTCCCGGTTGACTAGCCGGATGGATGGTCGGATGGATGAGGGGGATGGGAGGTCGGTGGATAGTATCGAGGAGTTTACTTTAATTTCTTGCGGATCTTACTCTACTTTTACTCTTCCTGCTGTACTGGTGCGTGGTCGGTGGTACTCTGGTTACTTTTTCCCTTGTCTCTTGTTTCTTTCCTGTTTTGTTTTTTCGTGGCTATTTGTGGTTTGTTGTCTAGATAGCATAGGTTGTATATGGACAGTAATATCATGATTCATGAGGACTATTCGGCTTGGTCTGAGCTAGCTTAATAGATTGACAGGCCGTTAGGAGATTGATTGGATCTTGTATAGTTACTTTGGCCTGGGGGCCGTTTCATAGAAATAAAACTTTACTAGGATCCACGTAAACGCATGCGAACGCTTACGCATGTGCATGAGCTGTCACTCGTCTGACCAAGCCTTAGGCTAGGACAAAATACGATATTTTTATATAGAATCGTTTAAATGCTGACGTTTGTTACAGTTGACTGCACGAGAATATTGTCTCTCCCTCCGGGCTCAAGGTCAAGCCCACTGGAATGTAGCCGGCCTCAAATCAACCCACCTTCCACCCTTCTCTGTTCTCCCGCCTCGTTCTAGTGTTGGTTGGCGGGCATAATTGGTCCGTGGGGGGACTTCATCGCCGAATGGGTATGGGTAGTAGAAAGGTAGAAGAGATCTATAAAGGGTCATATATTCCCCCCATCTAGCCAACTCAGACCCCTCATCTACAATCGGTGGGTGGCCATGTTGCAGCCCATTGTCACCTCACAGGATTATTGAAATGAACGGGGAAAGAGAAAAGAAAAAGCATCCAAAGGATAAATGCAGAGGATATTTGTCCGCTTTTTGATAACCATTAACTTAGGCTAGGCCCAAGACCTTCCCCAAAAACGTATGGATAAAAACACAAATAATCGAAATCCACGGGCGACAAAGCTCCCAAGGCTGCTAAACCCTCCTTATGGTAAATGTGAAAAGCTGGCGGTGGGAATCGGAATCGGCGAAAAGCATATCCCTAGGGTCCTTTCCCAAGCTCCTTGGCCTGGACACGAAGTCAAACTTGACCTCCCATTCTCCAGGAACCTGTTCCCACAACTGCTTAAAGCTAGCCTCGTTATGCTTGAAAGCGCTGTCCTCCTCGAGGCCGGTCCAAGGGGTGGCGAATTCACCAGAGACTCCACTGCCAACCTGGTGCCCCACGATGAGAGAGTCCTTAGCAGGGCTGAGGAACTTTGCAATGTTCTTGGAGGCACGGACCTGATCCTGCCAGTTGAAGAGGTGGAGGAAGTAGCCTAGGTGAATGATGTCCATCTTACCGTCGAGGGGGCGGACAGTTTTATCATTGGCCGCGCACCCCTCCCCGAGGAGGAGAATGTCCACGGGTGCAATGAAGTGAGCCAGAAATGTCTCTCGGTCTAGGAAGAGCTCGTATCCCAACTCGGCGAACTCGGGGCGTAAATCTATCCCGTAGAGGTTCGCTGCTGGGGCACCATCCGCAACCAGCTTGCGGAGGTCCTGGCCAAAGCAGCATCCCACATCGAGCAGACTCCCGCCCTGCTTGAGCTTGCGCAGGGCCTCTGGGTAACCGGGTTGGTTGGCGAAGGTGAATTCCACAAAGTAGAAGTTTCCAATGCAGGGGTAAGGGCAGATTTCCCAAGCCTTTGAACGCTGGGGGGGGGGGGGGCGCTCTTTAGCTATCACCCTTCCTGAAAGGCAGTGGGTGGGGTGGTTGAAAGTACTCACGATTTTCAAAATGTGTTGGGAGATTTGATCTCCTCTTAAAGTGGTATGCTTCTCGAAGAAGTTGGTGAGAGTAGAATTTGGGAGGAAATCTTCGTCTGAGATATACATCTTGGACTCGATCAGGGGTTTGAGCTTCATTGCCCTTTTGTTGAGACGATACTGATAGCAGACCAAAATGGGTTGGGCGAATTGTGAGATCGTGGGAGTGGAAGGTGAAAGTTGGCTTTTTTTTTCTCGATATAGTTAAGGGAAGAGGAAAGGTGCTGTGACTTTATATCGCTATTGAGCCACAAGGTTTCTGGAGTTAGAGGGGCATGCCCCAACTGCAAGAACAGTATGGAGATGTTGGAAGAGCGAAGAAAATAAGGACTTTTAGTGTAAAATCCCCCCTCCCGAGCTCCCAAACCCTACTGCCTGGATACTGTACCTTTAACACCTTGACACCCATAACGTTTGGAACAGGCACTAAATACTCACGGTTTTTCTAGGTAAATGTGCTTGAGACGGTCCATGCTGATGCAAAACAAAATGGGCCAAAAAAAAGTTTGATTTTTATTCAAGAAAAATCTCTCCATTTCTTGCTTTTTGCACAAACTTTAAACCTCAAAATACCTTTCTGTTTCTGCAAGCAATATTTCTGCTTTTTCAAATAATCCACATTTCCAATTTCAATCCTGTGACTTTACCGTGGTATTAGCTATATGCAATTCTTTGATCAAGGGCTGACACCTAAAAGTGACAACTTTGGTGTCTTGCACACGCTCACCCTTCTGACCCTAAGGGCTGTATACTCAAAGGCTAGATAGTATATCAATAATAATATGATAACACTCCAAATGAGCCCTAAGAGACTTGGGAGGTAAAACATCTCAGAAGGGATTGATTGAGTAGTATGGGGCTACCACTAGCTATAAGAAAGGTGCTTTTCCAAAGGTGAAAGGAAAAAGGAAAAAAGTATCAAAATGCCAAGAACTTCCCATAATGTGTAAATGCTAACAGGTCTACTCGAGTATAATCTTAGGGCAGCACATGACGATGCTATCATATCATAGCAAAATTGCTACTTTCTCGGATACAACACATGGCAGTAGCAGCTAACAATCACAGATAGTGTGTGTAGTACAGTGGATATCAGAGGGGACAGCAAAGTGCTCCAAATGGGTATTGTAGCTAGTCTGTGAATTGATATGATAAAAACTGGCAAACTTAGCTACTAGCATATTATGATCTACGAAATCAGGGTTAACAAAGGCTGCTTGACCTTAAGTCTTTAACTCACACGGGAGGAATGCGGGCGGCATAGGGGCAACCGGAGGCCCATCCAACCGGAAGTGCAAAATTGCCTTAAACTCTTCGCGGTGGTGGGGGTATCCCGGGCCGCACGATGTCCCCTCCCCCCCACCGCTACCACAACCCACCCGAATTTGAAGAATGCAGAATATATGCAATGATAGTAGGCCAGCAAGATCTCTCATAAGGTTGTTGTACAATAGCCAGAGGTGGTAGAGAAAAATGAGGCACACATTCGGCTTTTTATGTCCTAACCAGTACTAAACACCACTCGTTCTCCCAAGTAAAGCCCACTAATCTGCATCTGCTCAGATGGTCCGGAAGGTTGTCCATGGCTTTACAAGAAATAATTGGTATCACTGCCAGGCCACTTTCAAGCTCCCACCACTAGCAGGAATCCATAAATTACGAAGGTTATTCCAGGTCACCCATACTATTTCCCTAAGACCCCTATCTCAAAGCTTCAGGTAAAGAAAATTCAGAGCTACCATCGGAATTCATATAGTTCCTAGCAGGCATTGGGTGTGAGTAGATATTCAAGGGGTCTAGTCAGGAAAGGCAAGCCTTTCTTGGCTACCAAAAGTCCGAGATCTATCAAAGCCACAAGGAGAGCCAACATGTAACCTGATCGCATTCTGATTTTGTCTCTACCATTTGGGCAGCAACTCGATTAATCACTCGGATGCATTACCCCTGACCCCGGGAGTGTCTTTTCCCGGAAACGCTAATCCCGACCTGCACTCAACCCTAACCAAGTCAACTGTCAACTCCAGGAGGAGCCAATAAGTCCTCAACCCCCCAAAAACCAACTAGCGGCGGGGGGTTCCGCCCATCTCGATAATGCCTGAAAATAAAACGTCCCCAGAAGGAATTGTGTTTTCCAGTCAAAGAGTAGCTTAGATCTCATAGTACTCGTACAAGCACTCAGATTCCTACTACCCTCCGGCGCTAAGCCTATTGCGGTTTGGTACAGTGATTTACGCTGCGTTGTCCGGTGGTCGGTTTAACGAGTTCTTCCTGTCTTGCACTGTAAAATCTCCCGAAATCCATTATCAGACTATCGGCCGAAACCAGCCCGCCACCCCTGGGCGGGTTGCTTAGTTGGAGTCAACAGGATCGCGAATATCAGTAACTGGTATAATAATAAAATCCGACTCCTTTTGAGGGCAAACTTTATGCCGGCTAGGGAAACACTAACCCTTAGGAGCTTCTATCTTTAAATATGGAGCTTTTAGGGCTGGCGGAGATGGCAGATCCGATTATGATATGATATATGATATTCCACGGAATCCTTGCCCCCAGAAATCTAAGGGGATATCTGGCAAGGCAACCACAAATCATAATTTGAGGAAGCTACTTGATTTAGGGTTTGATTTTGTGTTTTAGATGGTCCATTTAGGGTCATGTGGATATTAAAGAATTAGTGATATGATATGAACGTATTTTTTGTTCCTATATATTATTATTATATTATAAATATATAACAAAACCACGACACCAAAACGAGGAGCACCGCAGAATGTCATGAATGGGGGAAGGAAATGAGTGGAAAAAACAAGATAAGATGAACTCGGATAGCTTCCAACCGAGACTAAAGAAAACTGACCTGCCTTGGAAGACGAAGGGTGTGGATATCAGAAAGTATGATACTATTTCAATAAACTGTGGTACTCGCTCGTTTTTGCCAAGAAGGGCTCCGTGAGCTGACGATTTGGTGAGGACTCCGGCAAAATATTAGCCGGCGGAGACCTTCTTGGCAAAGATGCGCGAGTAAATCCTGAGGTCATGCCAGTGATACCGGAGTTGATGGCAGAGTATTTCACTTTTCATTTTAGCCACCTTCTACAATTACAGTAACCCTAACTCACAAAGCCTGACTAGCAAAGCAGCGTCAACACGAAGGCAAACTATGATGTATGATTGGGCTTCGCTCGATAAATTGTACAAAAGTAATATGTTAAGTTGCCTAAACTGTGATCCACATCAAAGTCAAATCACAGGGTTTTGGCAAGCTGTGATTTGAAATGATAATTAAATTTTGAGGAAAACGAAACCTTAGGGTTTAAATGTGATTTCAAATTCTAATCACGTTTGGCAAACACCCCCTAAGGGTGTCTCTAGCGATTCTTTAGTAGGGCACGGACCCCTATGGTAATAACCGTATTTACCCCGCACAATGGGAAGAAGAAAAGACAAAGAAACCCGCGAAACCCGACCCTAAAAACCAATTCGAAGTGAGGCTATGATAGTAGATTACCCTACACCCAGCGCCCAGCGCCCAATTGTGGGCCAGGCCACCCAAAACTCATGCCGGCGACACCGTTTTCGTGAATAGAGGCATTCAGCTCCCAAACTAAATCCTTTTAGCTACAGAGCCTATCCCTTCGTCTGTATTTGTCGCTTTTTAGTTGCCTATCATATTCCGCGATTAGGAATAGTTCAAGTGTCGCAACGGCGGAGATGTTTTCTACTCGTCAGGTCACAGCAAGAGCTCGTTGACCATACCACCTTTGGTAAAGATCTGAGGCTAACTTATGCCATTAACCACGCTAAAAAGCTGCGAAATCTGCACACAGATTAAGGGATGAAATTCGCTGTCCTGGAGTCGGGATGTCTCGACCCCAGCCCAGTGGAGCAGCAGGATTGGACCTTAGGGAGACTTTCCCATAGCCCGCCCTATCGGAATGGGGGCCAGTAAACCACAATCCCTTGTTTTGTGTCAGAGCACGGAGAAATACCCTTCCTAACTAAACTGGAATTAACACACCCTGGCCAGATGGTAGCGGATTCCATCGCGTCCTGCGATATTGGGCAGGGTGAGGGGGCTAGAAGCGTCGCCGGGTGCGAGTACGAAAGGAACCGTGAGGAACGAGAAGTTGTATGATAGTTGATCAATATTGAGAAGAGGAGACGGAAAGTGAGGGGGAGGGTTGAATGGAACGCCTAACCGGCTGGGCGCGGAAGGGTAACTTTGATGTAAGCTTGCATGCGAGTTGCACAACAGCATTGTGCTGGACAGGCAATAACCATTTCTGGTAGGGGGCTATGCTCCGAGTGATTCATAGTGAAGCATTCATGTCTCATCCGGTGCCGGCAGTCCAGAAAGCGGGGCGGGAGAGGGTAGGCGAAAATGATCAAAGCCCGGGCTGTTCCGGGCTATAATTATTCAGCTATCCCGAGCTAAGTCTTTAATCCTCATAAGCAAAAAACGAAAAAGTCTTCTCGTACACAGGGATTGTGGAAAGATTCAGGACATTTTCTCACTTCAATCCTATGCTGTAGATAGGCATCAAGCTTTATGAATCTTGAGTTAACTACAAAGACGGCTATATTGTGCTTTATGGGGAAGGCGCATTGGAACTAGCCCCCAACCCGGGGCCATTCCAGATGGTCTATAAGGACTACGGGAAAACACATACACCCAGCGTAAAATACAGGGGAACACAGGGATCAAAAATTTGTATGGTGGATTATCTGTCACGTCTTACCTGCCTCACTCGGTATTGCCTCTCCCCCAACCTCCCCTGCTACAGCTAACAGAATATTTTGCTACCTGGATCATTTGAATTAGTATGAGCATTAGCATTACCCCCGAAAAAACTACTACCAAAGGATAGTTATTTTCCTCTGGTACCACATTAAGTATTCATACTATATCTAGGTTAATAGCCTAAGTTGAAGATCTTCGGAGAAGAGGAAAAAGCCAAGATTTTCTTTCTTTCTAGAATGCTGTGGAGGAAGTGTGGAACCTGCAGAGCGTTCCACCTTTCTACTATGGCTAACTTCTGCATGTAAAATTGCACATTTTGCGGCTGCTGTGGACACGACATACCCCTCTTTCACCCTGCAGTACCTAAGGCCCATTCACTCCCCCCAATAAACCATGATGTCGCTAGATATTCCCTAATACAGCTGATGGATGTTGCTCGTACGTGGATCACACTATCCCCAGCCCCCCCCCAATGCTATTACGAACGCCAGTACGGTAAAGCCACTTGAAAATCTCTATCAGATCACTAGAAGAAATTGGCCCGCCATCCTAAGATAGGCTTTGCTTGACAGTTAATGGAATTGGGAATGCCAGTTAATGAGATCCAACACGTCCCTTGAGTTGACCTTATCCTGGGTTAGGAAAGCGGCAATCCTGCTCAGGAACTCTTGTCTTTGAGTCCGGAAATTGCCGGGCTAGCGGAGGTGGTGGATTCAAGAGATTTTACGGTACCAGTACAAGCACAACGGGGAGTATCGGTGTATCATGTCAGCAACCTTGCTTCGCTCTCGGTTGCTCCGAGGGAGCGGAGACGATCCCGGTTGACCGGCCGACCCGCTGTCTATATGATCCTTGCCCCCCCAGCATATGACGGCCGAGTGAGATAGACCTCAAGACACATTCCCACTGGAGATCCGGCAATGTGCTACGGGCACCCCGGGGGCCCGAGCAATGGAACTGCGTGTTGTGTAGTCGGAGTTACCTTCTCTAGTCAGGTCTTGCGTTTTCTTTGTTTTTGTGCCTCTCAGGGGGCTGAGCAGCACCTTTTTGCTGTAACCCCCGCCCCTTTTCTGAGGTAGGTGGTTCTTGACTGCATAGCACACGGTTCGATTGTTTGAGTTTCTGCAGTAGTAGGCATAATGTACCAACCCCCACAGGGATTAAAATATTCCAATCAAGTCTGGCAATTATCTGTGAATTTTGACTCAAATATTTGAGTGATTCGTTCAGATGCTTGTAGATGAGAAGACCCTTCAAGTTTCACGGAGTGCTCCGGTATCTTACGTGCATGATGCGGGGTATTGCGACTTTAAATACCCCCGACAATCTGAGGAAAGTAGAAAAAAAGATTCCCCTTGCGCAGACGCACACCAGGATGTTTTAACCTGATCAAGTGAAGACCTCCGGATTGTTTGTTGGTATTCCTGATACGCCGTTGGTTCTTGGGGTCTAGCACCGTCTTTCAGGCTGGGCTTTGCCCTGGATGTTCTTTTTTCTTTTGTTTGGTTAGTCGATATAGGTTGGTTTAGGCTACCAGGGGGGCTTTTTTTTATACTTTTCCCAACAGAGTTCGGATTACTGGGACTTTTAAAGCTGCAATAGCAGGCCTTGCGCAATTGCCGGTAAAAACAATAGTCGCTCTAACGAGCTCCATAGACGAGAGTACCGTACAGTACAACCTTTAATAGGGGCACCACTAACCCAGCGGGTGATAAACGGGGATATCGGGCAGACAAACAAGTGGACAGAGTAAGAAGAGAAAACACCTGCCAGCTACTGATACCTGTTCATCACTTACCGGTTTTCGTCGTTCCCCCAGTAAAGTCAGACAGTACGGTGTCAGAAGCCGCAGAGGGGAAGTGTGTACCGTCCCCCCCCCACGCTTCGTTTTTTTTTTCATTGGTAATAGGCAGCCAACCAGACTATTTGAGGCTTAGAGATTCAACATTTGCAGGCAAGCCACTCTATGGCCAGGGGGGGGGTTACACACATCCCCCCTATGGTTTCCGGCGCTATCAGCCTAGGGAGGTACACCCACCGACACCTAAGGAATTGCGGGAATTGCCGGTTGGGTCGTGACAAAGGATTCTAGAACTCTGATCAGAGAGCTTAATGCTCGAGCCAATCTATTTCTGTGTTTCAAACCCCGGTTTTCGACTTCCTCCTTCTCAGGCCTTCAGGGAATGTTCTTCGGCCACGACGAGCTTCCTGCAGGGGTCTATTTACTATTATATAAGGAGTCTAACAGAGTAAAGAGCGAATGATTGGTCCTGCGAAGAAGCGTGTCGGTTTCGCGCTCTGAATATAATGGCGGGTGGGCGACTACCATCGAAAGAGTGAGGAGGATTAGGAATAGAGTATTTTTTATTTTTTTATTTTTAACAGCGCTTCCGGACTGGAGAGAGATCCCAGCTTCAGACCTAGAAGGCCTTTCGTAAAATTTATTCCAATCTCTCTACTCGATAGCAAATATTAACTTTTGGGCGGGCTACTGAGGTTTAAAGTTAGGTGCAGTGTGACCCAAATTCCGAGCCTGTTGTTGATTGTTGAAGTGGGCAAGAGGCAAGTTAACCGCATTAGGACACCAACATGAATGACGGACGGAGCGAATCCATGTCGTTAACTTAAGTTAGCGCCCGGTGCCAATATCCCCCACCATAGTCGCACTTCGCTGTCCCAGATGACCAAAATCCAAAGAATCCGTCTGGCGCACCGGATTATCCGAGATAGCAGGCTAGGTTTTGATGTAAAAAAAATTAGAATTGAGAGAATTTTATCCGGGATAGCGGGGAATCCAGTAGAGTGATTTCCGGGGCAATGGGGTGCGATTGTACTTGGCAATTCATAGAGTATCCGGATGCCCTGGCCCAAAGTTTGACCATTTGGGAGTAATGATGGACACCCGAGCTCCAAGGCACCCGGAGGCTTTGTGTTTCTAGTAGGAGTGCCGGCACAGTACCGGTACTCGTACTGGGACTGGACTCGAGTGGCGTTCCCGCTACTTGTTGCACCAAAGCGCCCCTTTTGATTCAGGTCGCTGGTTTGTATTTTTGTAAAATCCGCTGTTTGTTCGTATAAGTTATCAAATACAGGAAGATCCATAGCATACACCCTGAGGTACGGCCTGGACTCTGGTCGCTGAGTCCTTTAATAAATAGTGCAAGTAAATACTGAAAATCCTCCTATCCCATAACCCGTCAAGAAATTCAGGTCGGGTTTAAAAATTGGAACACTAGCCTATTTGAGTAATCGTGATAGGAAAAACCATGTTGTTAGAGAGAGGGGTAGTGCTCAGAATACCTCAAAACCCGCGCTACTTAGTAAGTTATGGCAATGGCTGAAAGTCTCGACGGGCTATGGGATACCGGCAATCTGCAATCAGATTATCAGCAGGAATTGTGGCATTGGCCAACGGTAGGTTTAGCTTGGCATGCTACCACAATTGCGAATAATGAGATCCAACACTCAACATCCTCAGGCTTTACCGTGCAAGGAAAACACGAATCCATCTGAGGGGGTTTTGTTCTTGAGTACGGGGATCAGAGGATTATACGAGATTATACAGTATCATGCAGGAATAGTTGACCAAATCATCTAATGTACGACACCCAACCTCAGGTTCCTGATAATGTAGAATATCGTACCGTAACCCAAGAAATTTCTCATCCTCTTGCCATAGAAAATACAACTTGCAAGCAACAGATAAGAAGTATCCGAACACGGCAGGTAGGGCAGGGAAAGCTTGTAAGACGAAGGGTTAATGCGCTTAAGTAGCCAGGAGAAACCAAATGGAAAAAGTATATAAAAAGCAAAAGAAGAAAAAAGAAAGTATCCGGACACCATGGATTGGGAAAATATATGGTTAATCATCTGTGCCTATCTGAGCGCCCATCCTAAACTTCTTGCCTGTTACCTTACCTATACATGATTCCCTTCACCGATGGCAGTAGACGATTGTGCGAGGCCGCCAGGGCCCGAGCCGCCCGGACGCAGTGAAGTCTTCAACCTGAAGCTGGGCGGGTGACGGACAGGGATCGGTAACAAGCAAATTCTTGCAATCCGACGACGCCAACGAACCCATATTCTGCCCGCCCCGTTTTGTCGTGCCCAGTGTACTGCAGACCGTTGGCTATGGGATAGGAAAATGTCTCAACCTCGCCCTTAGGGTGGGACAAGAAATATGGCCAGCGCCTTGCTTAGAGAAGCAACTACATCTAGCACACTTATCTTCTACCCCAGTTATCACGGCAGTTGAGCTTCCTCTCATTCTCCTGAATCGACCTTCTCGTTCTTCTTTTACTTTTTCTCCTTTGCTTTTTCTTTGCTTCCTTTTTCTTCGTTTTCGCGAACTACCGACATTGCGCCCCGCCAAATCCAGGGCATTTCCTGCAGGGCTGAAAGACAGTTGTTTCGCTGTGCTCCACCTATTGACCGAAAGGGGAAATTCTGGACGTCCTAGAGATTCCCAACAGCTCCGGTTTTTCGCGGGAGGGTAGCAGTGCGTGGTAGCAGGGGTAGGAATGAAGCCTCATAATTTGTATCTTTCTTTTACAGAAAGAAGAGTTTGTAATTGTAAATTTCCTAAAAGTTGCGCGGGGGGGGAGCCCGGATCTCCCCCCAGCCCTCTTCTTCTTTTCCAGAGCTCGACTGTGCAACAGCGCCCCCAGGGCCGTCCGAAAGCCCAGCGTCGGGGAACCAGGTACCCCGCGAACCTGGCCAATTAAACAGAGAACTCCGGAAAAAGAAAGAAAGAAAAGGTTTTACCTTTTTGCTGCGGAGCATAAACCCAAATGGGGATTTAAGCGTCTAGTGGGACCTAGTGGGGCCGAGTGGCTAGTGATAAGCGCGCTACACGCCCACAAAACTAATGAAAAGGGAAAACACAAATCCACGAATGTTATGATTGGCGCAGAGTAAGCGCGCAAAAGCAATATGCCCCGGGGGAATAGGTGCATGCAAGAGAACATGCTCGCAGAAAGCCGATGTCAAACTCTACCACTGAGAATGACAATCCTAGAAGGCTACTAAACTGAGGGGGCCATGTTAGTGAAAATCTTTCCGAGCTGACTTGATAGGATTAGTACAATATGCCCGCGGGTGCTAATGGCCCAGGAGAGACATGAATCCCATAAATACTAACCTTGACCCGGCATCACACTCTCTCAGCTCCTTGAACCTTCTTCTCCAAAGCACGTCTCGGGATTCAACGAAATTTTCCAAATTCTTTTCAAGCAACAAACCTACCCCATTTCAGACTGCTACAAAATGGCTACAGGTCATACCAACACTACATCGTCCCCCATTCGCGGGGCACCAACTATTTGCCCGAGCTGCGGAACGTAAGTCCATAGCTCGACACCTTTTTTAATAGGGAAATAACATATTCTACATGACTACTACTAACGCCCTGCTATTCTCAGATGTTTGTTTACTATGGCCCCCCTATCTCCTAACAGAGAAACAAATACAGTAACCCATGCCTCGCAAGTTGTAGATGTTAGTTTTCTCTTCGAGAACTCTCCTGACCACCCAGCACTAACACTGTCTCAAAGGATACCGCTCCGCATAATTTTACAAACACCGATCAAGGAGACTCTACTTCCAACCACTACCACAAACAACAACCCCCAAACCCTCGCCGCGACTCGAGCCACACCGATAGCGGAGCCAGCCGGACCTGTCCTCAATGTCGCCGGGTCAAACGGTGTCAGTCGCAAATACGCTCTTTTGACCAAGCCATTTCTACCAGTGGTAGTCAACAATCCCGCCAGCTGTCCAGCAACCTCCCAGCACCAGAACTCTCGGCCAAGAGCTTAGGTACATTAGAAGACACACCGAACTATCGTATTGAACGATTACTCGAAGAGAGTCTGGAGAACAATCTTTCGATCAGGGTCGAGAGTTACAAGCCGATTTAACACAAAACCCGGCCCCCACACTCCCTATTATTTGAAACTTTCTAGACCCAAGGAAACAATATTGGTTGGTATTAATTATTGGGATCGCCTCCAGATGGGGGGGCAGTTAAGATGTAAAGGGGTTATTTTACTTTCTTCTATTTCTATTGTCACTTAAGTTGAATCTATTAATTTTTCTTTCTCATTTTACATCTATGTTTCTATTTGCGAGTCTCTTCTATGGTCCCTAGGAGTTTAGGTCTACGTGGGAAGCCTGGGCGGTTATGTTTTCTAGGTTTTCTAGTCATGTCTTTACTTTGAACGTGTGAGAAATCGAGAAAGAATGATGGTACTGGCTATGATAGAACTGACTTCAGAAAGCCCATCGGGAAGCCGCCACCAACCAACACACACCTCACCCACGTAACTACAGATAACGCCGCGAAACCTTACTAGTACTTGGTCAAATATGATTCCTGAGTAACGCTCTTGCACCTAGACCAAGCAAAACACCTCCCTAAGATGTCAGCGGAATATATCGCACTACCGTCCAGCCCAAAGGCCACTAACAGTGTACCACTGGAAGAAAGTATGAGACTAATGCCCGATAGTGCCCTACTTTAAAGACGAAAATTCAATTAATTCCCTTGTTTTTTTCTGCGTTTATTTTTCCACCTTTTCTTCTCTTGTAGCTGGGAAGGACAGTAAGGCTCCCTCATGAGCTAGTGAAGTAGGCCATGGATTGCGAAGAAAGTGAAAGAAAGAAGGGGCTTTATCAGTACTGATTTGCTTCTAAATACCCCTCTTCTACGCACTTCGAGCGAAAAATGTCCCATCATCGTATCCCATCCCACAATCAACCATATATACTGCTTGCTTGCTCGTTGTTTCTCCCCCACGGGATTCCTTTCTATTTTGTTCTATGATACATAGAAGCGTGTTTTGCACCTACTCACGCAAGTTAAATTCAGGCACTGTGCCCGCTTGCCGGTGGGATTAGAGGCAGTCACCATTGATCAATTGAATGCCCTAAAAAAGCATCACCTTTGCTTTTCGAACTGCGGATGGCGAATTAATCGGCATCCTCCCTCCCATACTCGTTCATAACTGTTGCTATCCCTTCTATGGAGCAATATCTAATATAAACTATATGAAATATCCCTAGACATGTGCACTTCTTGCCCTTAGTACGATACCAGAATCAACCGTGTGGAGGTGTATACATTGATAAGGGGGTCGATCTCGGGTGTGCTCGAGCACACGATTAAGTCAGGAGCACTACTACTGCCAGCCTTGGTAGACTGTCCTTTGGTCCGGGTAACTATGCCCCCATGCTGATCGCGAGATTTCCACTAACTCCTAATTCGCCTCCGTTATCTCTCCTTACCCCCTTATGGGCGCAATAACAAGATATCATTCAGTAAATCTGGTAGGTACTGGGTTTCGAATACAGGTAGTGGTGAGAGCTAAGTGATGGCACTATGGATCCCTAGGCCTACCCGTAGGAGGGCAACACCATCAATGGGAATAATTCACCGAGCGCGCCCGACTTCTGTCCTCCGCTCACGGTGATCATGGGGGATCACTAATGTTCCCTAATTCGTACTAGTCTCCATACAAATATCCCGCCGTTCCGGAAGTCCGCCCGAACCTTGCGTACCTCCTATCATAGTATAGTTGATATACAGAAACCTAGAGAACAAGAGCTAACGCCTTGCCAAGAAGCTTTTAATGTACGAATCATGTCAGAGCGAGAATTCAGATTTTCGCTAGAGTGATACGAGAACCTATACACCTGCAGAGTCCCCTGATAGCCCACAAGGGAGAGGGGGGGGGGGTAGAAGCAGACCAACACACCAAAGCTTCAGCTCCCACAGGCACCAATTGAGCGACTTTGTAATTACACGTTGAGTTTTCCTCTCCTCTCCTTTATCGCCGCCTCATAGTCTATCTAAAAAAGCAAAACATAGCAAGACACCGTACGACAAACAGAGGGACGAAGCCAGAACAGTGCTCCACGTGCAACACCCTATCAGCAACGCTACTTCAGTGTTAGCTATTAGTGACCGGGGACGAAGTGTCTAATGTAGCCTTTAGAGGACATGCTCTATTTTCTCATGGCGCCTTGCGAACTTTTCCTTGAGCAATAATATGACTTAGAGGAATCCTGCACTCAATCACATCATAGAAGCTCACTCGGGTGTCTTTTTTAACCTGGGTTGTGACAGAATCTATGATCAGGCGAGCACTTAGTGAAAAATCAGTTAAAAAGGCACATATAGCGTGGCATGTACGGGTAGGCCAAGTGGCCCCAAGCATTAGCGGCGCCCAGGAGAGCCTCGGTGGGACAAGGCCCCCACGCTGGCAAACTGCCTGCCTGCCCGCCTTGTAGGCATTAAAACCCGGGGTACCACTTCAGGGCTCTACTCATTTCGCTAAGGAGACTGTGTGGCCCTACACCCTTAACGCACAGGTGCTAACCCAACCCCCCCCCCCGAAAATATCGGAGCTCCTCAAATACATCCATAAATCACTCACCAGGACGCTCCAGTGCCCAAATGATGTAGCTGTTATCTATAGCCTACCACGAGCTCAGATGAACTGCGTGTCGAGAGAAACCAGTATCCGTGCCTGCGACCTAAAGTGGTCCGACATTAGAGGTGTTGGGATGATAGGGATCCGGCTGGGGGGCGAAAGTCAGTCCTGCTATCAGCTCGCTTGATAAGATCTGCACCATTCCCAAAGACTGTACGCTGAGAAGGAGCGCCCATCTCAGCTTCTCTAGTCCCCTCTTCACCAATCCCTGCGCGACCTCTGGAAATATTTTTGGAACTTGGTGGCCCGTGGCAGTAAAATGACCCTTGGAGGAACTCCTCCAGATACCACCAGAAGGCTGAAATTATAGACCCAATTTTTGTACCCAGGATGCATCTCACAAACGTGAGCAAGTTTGGATCTTTTACTCGCGGATGCAACCAGCCAGGCTTCTCTCCATCACATTGCAAATGTGTCATTGGCAGTAGTTAGCCCTATTACGCCTGATCTTTAATTCATATATCCCACCGACCCTCAACAAACCCCTCTGCTCTACCGTCGTCGTCCCATCTGTTCAAAGAGGTCTCCCCGTCTGGGTGATGAGTCTAGCTAAACCTCGTCTCGAGTAAGTGGCCACGAATGATTGCAGGGGGCGAACGGGCCTGGGGGAGGAGGCGGTAAGTAACGCATACGTCTGCCTACGCCGGCCCACCAACCAATCAGCCAGCCAGAAGGGAAAAAAATTCAGCAACTACCTATCCACGAGAAGCACCACATGAGCGCACATCATCCCACAACCCCAAGGCTGCAAGGCCCCCCACAGGCCAGAATCCGCAAGGGATACCCGCATTTAGTGCACCCCCCTCGTACCTCCGAATTTTAAGTCCGAGCCAAGCACTCCTTCAACCCAAGGATACACTATCCCAAAAAGAACACATGACTTATCACACTATTATATGAGGCCGATTCAAATGGTACCGGCATTCCGAGTGTTTATTCAAATTAGGCATTGGCGAATCGGAACCGGGTGCAACTCGGCTCCGAAAAAGCAAAGACATATGACGGGTAATATTTCTGGACAAAGTGGTAACCAAGAAGGAATGGAGCCAAGAGATGCGAGCCCGCAGAGAAGGATAAAGATTATCTCAACTCGCAACCTATTAAACACTTGAAACTCGCAGTAGACATCGCGAAGACACCTCAGGGTTGAGATTTAAAGATGGCCTATCCAGAAGCACACGGTATATCGTCCCAAAAATTTTCTATTTCATCCTGGCTTCGACTAGATCAGTTCCACTATCAGCCCTAATTACCATAAGAACACACTCTTAGAAATAAAAAATCAAGATATCATAGGAAGATAAGAGAGGGTTTACATATATGCCGGCTAGACACCGTATTGTATGTCACGCTAATAAGAGTCAAAAGGAAATCATTTCCATTCTCACAACCGACATCCCCTCCGCCCACATCGATTAGGGCTTAGTCTGAGACGCAGAACCAGGGTTGAAACGTTGTTAGTATATACATAGCTCGAGCACTTGCAGAAGTACGCCCGCACTGCCTGACTGTGGTTCTGGTCTCGATAAAGCTACACACGCGGGCATTGTCCAAGCTGATTATTAAGAAACCCCTTAGAAGTTTTGCTTACTTTTTTTCTTTCAATCCCCTGGGTAATCCCGGGTTTCTTTGGGATTTCTCCACCAGAAGGAGCCCAGGGGTGGAGTGTTTGCGGTTTGCCCATTAGCAGCGTTGTTGTCACTTGGTGATGAGAGTTTGTGCGATGGCGCATGCCTCCGAATAGATGTACCCGGCACCGCACTATACAGTTCCCAGGCAACACAAGTACTATGATAGCTATAATAAAACGACTTTGTAAGAAGAAAAATAAAGGGAGAACCATCCACAAGCCCAACCCACCCCGGATATCCCCCACCTCCCACCCCTGCGAGTTCTCATTGTTAAAGGACCCTAATACCGTATTTACTTCCTCAGTATGATAAAAAAAACCAGCACACAACAATTGAATTATGCAGCTAATCTCACCACACTCTGGCGTTTCATTGTGCCGTACCGAGCACATTGGCATGGCACAAGGCACTTCAAGCGCCAACAACGCTACCCATTGGTACTTCCAGTGTTTTTTCCCTCTGTTCTCTTTTTTCTGGATTGCTTGTGTTTTTTTCCGTCGCCGGTCCCGGGTCTTTATTTTATGACGCGCGGACAGCACTCGAGTACCGGTATGATACCTTCCATGTGCGCCTGAGGTAGACGGGTCAGGTTAGCCAACCCTACTACTGTATCATGTAGTTAAGGGCGCATACCGGATCAGCGGTACATACAGTAAGCTGTAGTCAAATTGATCGAACCAGAAACCCACAAAGTCCATCTTGAATGACAGAAATGCACAACCCCTTAAAGGAAAAAATAAAGACAGCTTAGCCAAATTGGAAATAACAAGATGCATCACCCCGGAAAATGTTTGCCTTTGCTTGTCCTTACCTACATTCCACAGGCGACCACTACGAGCAGTTGAGCCTTCTATGCAAGGCCCAAACTTCGAACCCAGGGATCACGCCGGCCCACTTCGTATTTCCAGGGGCCAAATCATAGATCGATGAAGCAGCTGTCTGGCTGCATTTATGATCGCTGATGGTTGCAATCACTCAACTTGAAACCAAACGATTCCTTCCGCCAATCACAAACAAGCCCACCACTCCCACAGCACAGCAGAGCCCCCCTCATTCGGCCGAAGGCCCCTCCCACCCCTCGTCGGTCAGATAAACGGAAGAAAAAAATCAGTCAAGCACTCAACACATCTTGCCTTTTCACATACAAAGTGTGCATCTCTATACCTCGCATATTTTCTAGCCCTAACTATCTCTAAACATCGCTTCGAAGCAATTAAAGGTTCTGAAATGATAGTGGGGGTCCACAACTTAGCCTACAATACCGCCCCCGAAACTAGAAACATATCCGTATGAATATCGCGAGTCCAAGGCCAGTAGAACCAAACATAGAGACCTTGAAATACGGCAAGTTCTGTGAAACAGGGCTTCCACACACACCCACAAGTCGCACCGTTTGATCGAGGATCCAATGCATACGCTGGGAGATCACCTCACCTATCAAACAAGTCAAAACACAAAACACAAAAATCCACCGCATCAAACAGGTCATTGGCCCCAGCAGCCTCCCCAATACCCAACCCTAGCCCGAGTCTCTCCGTAATTCCCCCCAGCCCTGGGCCACACTGACCGGTACATTGAGAACCGGGGTAAACAAACATACCGGTATCATACACAGATAAACCCCTGTTACACCACGGCTATCCCCCTGAAAAAACTTGAAGCGCACTGTACCCCGCTCTGTGGGGAGCGACATGCGCAGGTAGATCGGGTGCCGCAGTCACTTTCTGTCCTGAAGCAATTTGCGCATTTCAGAACAGCAGCCAGAAATTTCTCAACACGACGCCAACGCAGATTCTCTGTCGTGTTCATGCAGAAGGACCCAGTGAATAAAACCCTTGCATAGAGCTTTTTGAAATTTTTTTCTCGCCGTAAGAAAGGGCTCTCAAAAATTTTCTCTTGATATGAAACTTTGACAGCACTAACGTCACAGGTACACAGTCATGTAGTTGCATAGATCTTGTAGCCTCTCTGTAGCTATACTAGGATAGAAGCTAGGCTGCTTCCTTCGGACGCCGCAGCATGATCCGACCGGCATTCCGCCTTCCACCACCATTTGTTTCATAACACGAGTGACATACTATGATCATAAGGACACCCTCGAGCCAAGATCAGGATAAGGGCCAACAGAAGATCAATATTCTGTGTGTACGTTTCTCACGACATCAAGGCAAACTATCTGATATTGCTGCGATGCGGACGCTACATCGAGGGAACGTCCCAAGAGCCACAGAATTCTAGCTTGAGTCTCACTCCAGGGCAACAATTCTCCCCTTGGTTTACCGTCCTCCGTCTTCCCCTAATTATTCTTGTAATCAACCCCACCAACCAGTTTTCCATTAGTACAACCGCAGAATAAGGACAAGCTCCATAGTCTACATTTGCTCAGTGTGGGTAGCCGATAATCGTCACGTACCATCACTCGGAGTGATCGGCATAGCACCGGGTTTAAACTAGCCGCCCCTTCCCACAAAACTTTCACTCGAAACTTCTCCGGTATCTCCACCCGCCAGAGATAACAACGGGTCTTTTTGCTTATTCTCACCGTTGTTGTCAGGGTAGATGACGCGAGTCAGAGAATGTGAAGTGACTTTGATTCGTCATATTGCCTCAGCCTTGTAGTTATTTTGGCCTCCTCTCGCCGGATGTCCGCCCCCGCCCCACAGCCTACTACATGCAGACCCCAATTACCGCGAGGTGTCACTCGCTGTGAGTTCCATGAGACCAAGCTCATGGTAAGAACTCTTAGCGGCACTTCTGTCATCAAAGCCAAACAGCACAGACGCATCGCCTCGCTTTGACACGTAACTCTACCTCTGCAGACTGGCCCTCACCCTAAGCAAAAAATGCTAATGGCCCGGTCAGTCGAGCTTCGGTTTCCGTCGGACCCTATGATCACGGGGATTTCTTATCCGAGAGTAGGGCCTCCCGGCCCCCGGAGTCAGCCAGCCTCTCCAGGAGATATGGGTTACATCCAGACACTCAAACATTGACTCTGTGTTGGCGTTTAGTTCACGCATGCCTCCGTGCATGTTCATACCCCACCCCCCATCCTCAACCCTCCCTAGTTCTACGAACACCCCTCCAACTCAAAAGCCCCCCCCCATTCCACACAGCGCCGAACGCGCTTATCTGCACAGCCCTACGCGTCTATGAGATCTCGCTAGCGCCCTTGAATCGCCAAGAAACTCAAATATTGGATTATGATACTCATATTAGTGCTTAATCCCCGCAATGGAGACAGAATCACCTCATATCACCCACCAGCCCCCGAACCTAACCTGAAGCCGTGAAGCCGTGGACTGATAAAAAACAAAAGCCATCGAAATTCAACATTTTTCCCCACCATTCTTTTCTACAGGTAGCCAAGACACTACTACATACTTCGACATAAATTCACAGCTGGTTTTGAGGAACCCCGTGGCCCAAGGAAGACCTGGCTTTCAGATTCGTGAGTCCCGAGCACCAGCACCCCTTGCCGAGAATCGAAATCATGCTCGCATGTAAATCGGACATCCCGACGAATGCCATAATTACGGAAAATAGAACACGCCAAAATATGGGGTCCCAAGCTAACATTACACCACAGATTCTCTCACAATGGGCTTCACAATCCAAAAAGCACCCGAGTGTCCGAAATACATAATGAGATTTTTTCCCAATTCGCATTCAATAGCCATGTTCCTGGCAAACACCCTGCACCCTAAAAAAGAGAATTTAATGCCAGTCTGTGGTGAGTGAGTAGAATGATCCGAGGAGCCCGCCTTCGGGAGCGCATAGGGAAGTATGTTTTTTTCCTCCCCATTTATAATATTTGCGCTAACATCCATCGAGTTCTGCTCGCTTAAAATTCCCAATCTTTGATGTGATTCGGCGGCTGTTCTACAACCCAGCAGGTGCACAGCACTGGCAAGGGGCTGCGAGTGAGCCTCCATGAAACCCAGGCGCTCAGATTTAAATCCAGGGCATGCAACCTAAGACATACTCTAGGTAGATTGCGGTCACCTCTAGATTTCTCATGATCCACTGTATCCCCGACAAAGGCTTCCGGCATCTCTAGCAGTGTAATATACCGCAGTTCATGATACAATGCTACTACAAATCCAAAAGGTCACACTTCTCAGAATTGATTACAGCCGATAGCGCAGCAGACTGCCAGTGGTGGGGAAATACTCGCGAGGCTAAGTTGAAGCCGAACACTTAAGATGGCAGCTCCCATACCGTAAAAACTCGAATAGAAGAAACATGTGCTAGGACGTTGGAGTTGCCTCTCCTAGTAAGACGCATCGTATATTCCTTTTATTTTGTCTCAACTGGGGGTTGAGTTTGCGGTGTTTTCCCCTCGCGTAGCCCAGAAAGGAAATTCCAACGTCCTAGCACATGTTTCCCCTATTCGAGTTCTTACGGTACACAGTGTCTGGCTTCAATTCGGCCGCGCCAGTAGACTCGGTGGGATCCAAGATTGAGAAGTAACCGTAGAAACTGCTCGACAACAGTCTAAGAGATTGAAAGTGAAAGTATACTAAGTGAATTGCTACTAACAAAATTGAAGTGACTCAATGAGATATGAAAAAAGAGTAATATTAATTCCACTTTGTTTAATATTGAGTATCATAAAAACACCCGGAGGCGGCAGAAGTCAAAAACGAAAAATATCGAGGATGTCAGGAGGGTCCAAACAATTGGCCATTCTTCGCTAAAAAATTTCCTCCTTTATTTTTGTGATTTATTGATCCTCTCATTACTAATCATTCCAGCCCTCACTCCACCAATTGGTCGAATGAGATCTTCCAGACCATAGTTGGGTTTCTTTCATTGTTCGGAATGTTCGGAACACAGCAAGGTTTAACAAACAAAAAATAATCTAGGGCGGGACGACATCTGTCTACATAGCGAGAGGGGGAACCCAGATTGCTAACCCACAGTCACACCCTGCTGCTGTCCCGATCACCCGCCATCCTGGGTTCTTTGACTTCGGCTGTTCAAAGTAGCGGGGTGCGATTGTGCGGTACCGTACTTGAACCGCTTCCAATACCGTATGGTAACAGTTCAACCAAGCCTAAGTCAGGGGAATCAAAGACAAACTCCTAGCAATGGCACTAAAAGCCAAATCTCCACAACTGCAGGCACCAGAGCGAATCGCCATCTGCTCACGAATGCTCACTCGAGTTCGGCCTGCGGCTGGGGAGAGAGTTATTTGTTTTTTTGGGGGTAAAACACCGCGCCCACGGGTCATACCGGGATTGCCGTTGAGCCGCAGTTCTGCATGGGACGGCGGCGTTTTGCTTGAGTGGTCACTTTATGCTGTAGGCTAATAGCTCACTGAGACTTTCGATGGATAGATCTGAGTTGCACAGGGTAAGTAACTCAACTTAGAGGTCGTCCGGCTACTCTAGCTATGGATATAATATGTAACCTATGAGTTACCATCATAGGGTAAGGCACTGCCTCCACAGTGCCATTACAGGACGGACGAGTACTGTTTACCCACAAGCTCCTATTTACTGCCAGAGGCGACAGTAGAAGCACAGCAGCAATGCCCGTGACACAGCACTGGTAGTGCGACGCCCTTCCAATCCAGTCAACAAATTAGCGCGGCACGGCAGACAAGCGATCCCTCCCGCTCTCGCAAGCCAAGTCCAGTTTCCATCGCAAACACCGCCCTGAATAGGAAAAAAAACCCCCCCTAATTCAACCGATCGGAAATGCGAAGGAACCTAGTCATTCCAAAAGATTCCAGTGAAAGAGAAAAGAAAGAGATATGCATAAATATATTCCCAGTTCGAGGAAAGCCCTCATCACTAAACTCATCAATTACCGTTCTGAATCAAATTTCAACATGAACCACCCACACAAAAGAAGAAAGATTAACGTGTCGGCATTTCAGCAGCGTTGATTGGCGGCGGCGGCGGTGGAACTCCAACCCCCCCTCCCGGATATCCAATACCTTGTGAATAGGGAGCTGGTGTGGCCGGAGGAGAAATCGGTTGGGTTGTCGCTGATGCATTGTAGTACACCGGTGAGGTAGTGGGCTGGTACGGCTGTGGAGTAGGTGGCTGGTACGGCTGTGGGGTAGGTGGCTGGTACGGCTGTGGAGTAGGCGGCTGCTGGTAGTATTCGTTCTTTGGGGGGTCCGAGTGGTATTGGGGCTGATTGGGGACGTTGCCCATCGCAACGGAGGCCGCACCCGCATGGTCCGGTAGAGGGTTCCCCTCCGGGTCCATGCCCGAGTTATACTTGGCCCCTCGGAGGTCTTTTCGGTTCTTGGAGAGGACCACGGCTGCGAGAACGAGAGATCCAATGAATAGGAGCCTGGAGAGGAAAGTTGTTAGTTTCAAATTTCCAGGAAACGTCACATCTCTCCACAGTGGGGAACTTACATGAGAAGGAAGGACACGGCAAAGGTGGCCTTGACAACTTGACAACCAGTACTTCTGTAGGTATAAACCGAGTACCAGCCGACGTAGGAGTATTCACAACTTGCAGCGAGGAAGCCGCTGTCCCCGATTCCAGCCATGGATATCAGCCAGAAGACTGCAAGGAAGGCATCGGTGATCGTGATGGCCAGCGGAAGCAGCAAGTTTGAGAACAGAAGGAAGAAGTTGATCCCGATGTAAATGATGGAGAAAATCGAAGAGACAAGAGCGATACACGCCCACCTAACGCGTAGACGGCCTTGTTAGTCCGGTGGTGACGCAAGGCAAGCAGACAATCATCAATCGGTTGCAAGCAGAGAAGGGGAAAGATTTACCAGACATCCGCCACCGAGACGATGTATGCAGACAATCCCAAGGCTATGATGGAGAAAAGTAACTGCACGCCCCTGAGGGCGATTAGTGGCCCCGAAGGCCAGCGAGTATCCTGGACCATGATGAAAGTTCTAATATGGTTCCTTCTGCTTTTGCCTTCACCGCAGTCTTACAAAAAGACTCCACTCCTGATCGTGGGCGAGTTTGCTGAAGACAGGCGAACAATAAGCGAACTCGCAAGGAAGGGCACAGCGCAAAGTCAATACAAAGGGGGGGAAAGAAATAAAATCCCAAGAAGACTAGGTGGCGGCCTCTTTATAAACTAGCAGAGAGCGAGAGAGAGGCGGAACCTTCTTTCGTCCATCCATCCATCGCAGAAGAAAGCCTCCACCCACCTCCCCATCTTCTACCGTACTCTCCTCCTTCCCCCTTCATGTGATAGGCAGCCAACCGCTTGTTCTCGCGAGTTAGTGTCTCACAAGGAGCGACATGATTGCTTGCGAACTCCCTCGAGTAGTTGCAATACTGCTTAGAACGGATCGAGACGGGGCTGAGCCTAGGCTTGTTTCTAATGTGTAACACACACTCTCGCAAGAGCACACACATGGCTTTTCTTTTCTTTTTCTTTTTTCTTTCCTTTTTTCTCTTCCATTGAGAATTGTTGATGGTGATCTTTGTTTTTCACATCGTAGGGCAAGGGGGGTCCGCAGCCACTTTGGTTGTCAGTCCCACCGATTTTTGGGGATTTTGGCTGGTAAGCCACTTTGGTGCATGCGGGGACCTCGTGCCGCTCATTGCTCTGTGCATACTTATACTGTACTCGTACTGTGAGAAAGTCTGAGAATCGTCAATTTAAATAAATCTGCAAAATAACCCCTGTCCTGTCCTTGGGTGAGGGGGGGAATATTGGGACAAGCAAGGGGATAGTAGAATTACTCTAATTGGTAGTTATCTTACTTTTTTTGGTTCTTTGATATTCCCTTCAAGGTATCTGCACAGGCCTCTGCTACCCCTGCTTATACCAATACTTCACCCCTACCCCTAGTACGGAAACATCCCCTGGTACTTGTGCTCTACGAGTGCTTGCACCGTACGCCACTCGGGTAGGATAGAAAAATAGACCAGCAAGACCCCATGGCCCATGGGGCAGTAAACAGACTCTCAGTACCGTACGCCAGTAAATTCTGGCAGGCAGACACAACCTGGAGTGGAAACACATTATTATACCTTACCAATAACAACAAGTCGATATTGAAAAATTAGCCCCAGCACAAATTGACCCTATAGAGATTACCTGAAACTCTCGAAGCTTTTCAGAACTTCTAAAAATTCGCGTTTTGGGGAAAGTAGGCACAAATGCAACTACTGTAGTCCGGGTTTTAATTTCCACCCAACTCGAGCACCGGTACCATACTGCACACAAGATGATTTCTCGTGAGGTAAAAATAGTACGAGGACTCTAGTACTAGTACTCGAGTATTGTACAACTTCTGCTCCCCCTTGATGTGCGCCTTATGTTGGGCTATGTTTGGAAATTACCCTTTTCACATATGCATGGTTTTTTGCTTTGCTGACCAACACTGATTCCTCTGCTTTCTCTCTCTCCTTTCCTCTGCCCTATTTATCGTAGCTACTGGTATCTAGCTCGCTTGGTTGATTTATCAATTGTCCCAGGAAGGCATGTACCGTAAGGTACCACAAGCAGCAGGAGCACAGTCAACCCTACCCGGGACAAAAGTTGGCGAATGACGAACAGGGGCACCGGTATTTGGTGGGCGGTAGAGGAAATCGTCAAGGTTAGGGTCACAAAATACTATTTGTAATTGATCCTTGTCCGTCACCAGCCCGGTTTCTTCGTGGGTGCAGTGTAGGCTGCACTAGTACCAGTATCGGCTTGCGATGCGGTACGTACCGGTATCGTACAAGTACTCGCGTATGAGCAATCGAGGTATGGTGCGAGTAACTACGAGTAGGGCGGTTCTGCTGGTACTACGGTGCCGCCACTGACCTGTCCATGACGCTTCGTCCCAGCGTCTCACAATCAGTAGCTTTGTCACTCGAAAATTCATGCTCGTGTTGAGCGGGGGAGTGTCTGGAACCAAGGGTCGTGCATTTGTATGGGGGCTTAGAACCCGCACTCTTTTTTGTGGAGTGCTTCTTGCCTGCACCGACTAGGTTCAGCTTGGATAAATATACTAAATTAACAACGGGTGCCATGACCCTTGCCCAATCACCAGTGTGGTCAAAGTTTGGCACTCCGAAGCAGCACGCTCAGCCTCCACGCCGAGTACGAATTGAGTTTCGCGAGTTGCGACAAAGAAGGTATCCAATCCCAGAGTTAGTCACTTGATCCGCACGCCGGCCCGAAGCCGATAACCAGTCAACTGAGGAGGATGCCGCGGGCCTTCAAATTAGTGGGTTTCTCCGGATAAGAAGGTGGAGACATTTGAGGCTCTGGGGAATAAAAAGTACTCGTAATTTTCTGACGTTTGTGAACACAACTGATATTGCATGCCACCGAAATCCTAAGGCTCTGGTCGATTCTTTGCCCATATATGCAATATCAGTTGTGTTCACAAACGTCAGAAAATTACGAGTACCCTCGCACAGCGCAGGCATCCAATTGCGGCACTGTACTACCGGTAGTACTGTACCACGGCGCGCAGAACTCGAGCGGCATGGCGGCCAGGAATTCCTTAAGAGCTGGGGAGTGGATTATCGTGGAGATTCTGTGGGTATCGGGAACTCTCAGCTTTCTGAAATCTGCCTTGGGGGCTTCCGTCCGAAGTGTCATGGGTATTTTTGGTCCCTGGTCCCCCGTTTGGTGCCATGGGGATTTGTAATTGGAGCCGGGTGGTGCAGTAGAAAGCTGGACAATTGAACCGTGTGTTTTATGGCCAAGGGTTTCTTTCCTTAGAGAATGGGCGAAAATGCAGCGGAGCCACAGTCCTTTTCCCCCTTCCGAGACAGACAGAAGAAACAAAGTTGCTAGACTTTAACAAAAGTGGTAAGCCTAACGACCGGTAGCAGGGCTAATTACGGCACCCAGGTCCCTGCTGTAGCTGAGGAACAGTCAGGGGTCCGGCCTACCGTACGTTCCCCTGCGTGTCCAGGCGCATCCTCATAATCCTCATACGGGTGATACCTGGCCCGGATAGAGGTTGTGTTGTGAAGTCACAGATGGAGGTGTGCGGTTCAAAAATGAAAATAGCACTGTTCTATTTCCTGCTGTCCACTCTTGGCTGGAGTACTAGCGTGGTTTGGCATACTGTCTGCAACTCTCCCGGCGCAAAAGTAGTTTTATCAATTCACGATACAATGGGTGAAGGATTAAAGGGTGTAGCCAAACCCATAAGCCACCTGGACCGATGCCGGCGGGTTGATTTCCTATGGGAAACTACTAGTTGGGCCCCTCCACTTGCAAAATTTATTGGGTTTACCACCAGAAGCTTTCCTATTTAAGTTTAGTCGTCCAAGCGGCTTGTGGTTCCCTCGATCAGGATATGTTTTCTTGAGATGCTAACAATATCGTACATTTAGAGTATGGCTAAGTTAGGCACTCGTGATTTCAAGGCTGGGGCGCTTTATGGACGTGCGGTTACCTCCCTGCAGGTACTTGTAACACTCCTGGCTTGATATCAATAACGCATTCGTGACAGGCCCTTGTTCCTAGTAGGCCGCTTAATCATCATGTGAGAATAAAAAGTGTGTAGGGATCATGTCCTATCAGTGGGAGTATTTATAAAGCATCCTGCTACGCTCTCGCACTTAGCTTGATAAATTTACCATTTAATCTTCGTCCTCATCCTCATCCTCATCCTCATCCTCATCCTCATCCTCATCCTCATCCTCGCTTAAACCATCGCTCATATCCCCAAGATCATCGTCGCCTACATAGTCCCCAATACTTACCCCGAGCTCCAATGGCTCCTCTTCTCGATCCCCTTTCACCCTCTCGTAGGGATACTTCCAAACAGACTCCTCCACCAACATTGGATGATCACGGGAATTCCTGAGTTTGTAATTGACCTTACGAACTAGAATTCCTAGAACGGTTTCCCCCAAAACCTTTCCCTCCACACATCCCTCCCCTTTGATCAAACCCGTAGCCCCAACACTGCTGTGCGCAGAGGGGACCCCCATGACCTCGAGAGGAACGTGCAGGTTGACGCCCGCTTCCCCACTCTTGTCGATCTTCTGCTTGAAGACACCATCTATGATGACCTGCAGCCCGACGACAAAGTAGACTGGTTTGCGGTATTGGGCCATGTCGTTTAGCCAAGCCTGGACCTCCGGTTCCTGCACAACCTTTCGGAACGTGGCATCAGGCTGTCTGAGCTCTAGATGGAAGGCCGTGGGAGCGTAAAGGCCGATCGTGTTGGCCGTGCGAACTCCAAAGAATGCCCCGAAAAGTTTCGTGAAGGATGCTTTGAGCTTCCCCGATTTCTCCAACGTGAGCGTGGCTGCGTACTCACTCTCTTCCAGCTTTGAGTAGTCGTCTTCCATGATTGGCCTTTTGGGTATGCACGAGTTGAATGAGGGGTTTAGCGGGTTCGGCAAGAGTTGACCAAGGTTAACTAGTGAGAGTGGGAAAACCTTTGGTAACAGAACTGATTTTGTCGGCGGGCTCATGTTCTCTGGGGTGAAATTTTGTTCGGGTTATCGTGGGTGTTGTTTTCCCTTTCTTCCGTGATGATCTGGTTGTGGGAATCCAAGGAGTATTAGTGGAAGGATTCGAATTTTTCAATTCGCCGCCTTCGTAGCATGGGGCTATGGACACGAAAACGGGGGGTCTTATAATTATAGCAATCAGGATCTCACGGTCCGATCGTATATGTATCTGACCGATCGGCTTTTGTCGCATATTCGGCCCGTCTCTCGATCGAGTAAGGTGGGGTTAGGGCTTCCTACAATTGATTGTTCTCCTCATGGTGATCGTTGATCTCTGCCTTCAGAAAACCGCTGGGCGAACTACGTCTACAAAGGTATTTCTTATTTTGCACTCCATACGTTATATCGACTGACGAGCAGTTTTCACAGATGTCCACCGAGGAAGTACGTGAAACAGACTCTAGTGCCATTGAAGAGATTATTACTGAGGAAGCACGTGAAACAGTCATTGGCGCCCTTGGAGAGATTATTGCCGACCCAGACACGGTCCTGGATGATGACTTCGAGGAAGCAGCCCTGCTTTATATTGGCGTGGGCATGAGGGCTATGGGAAGCTATGATAAAATCAAAAACATAGACGATCTAGAAACAGCAATTAGGTTGTTCGATAAAGGGATCAATCACCCTTCGGCGACGAATGACCCTTTGCTCCCAGCGTACGTCAATCAATACGCCACTGCCCTTGCAAAGAGATTCGGAGTGAACCATAACGCGGAAGATCTGCAGAAAGCTATTAAATTGGTAAAGACGGTGTTTTGTGATGTTGATAAAAATGACCAAAATTACGAGGAAGTTTTGGACCGTGCTTCGGAATGCATTTCAGCTATGTATGAGGAGGCCGATTCGGCAGATGCGCTTCACGAGATTATCGCTTATGGAAGGGAGGCTCTCCAGTCGATGCCTCCCGAACACCCCAAGCGCCCTGGTGTTTTTCATATGCTGTCTCGTTCTCTTCGCAAGCGCTTTCTACTCGCGAACGAGTTAGCGGACATTGACGACGCAGTCAGTCACGCTTGGGAGGCTGTTGAGGGGACCCCGGAGGAAGAAAACGACAAGCTAGCCTCCCATCTTTGGCTGGTTAGCAATTGCCTCCATTTTCGCGCTAGCTGTTGCCAGTCTGATTTAGAAGATAGCTCTGAATACTTTCAATATGCTATCCAGTACGGCGAAGAATCTGTGGAACGCACGAGGAAGATAGGGAGTGGAGCTAAGAAGGACCTGGCTGAGCGCCTCGTGTACCTTTCTGCTTGTTATTGGGCTAATGCGAGCCATGGGCCTGAGGGAAGGCTCGAAGATCTGGATAAGGCGTTCGCTACGGCAACCGAAGCTTGTGGTCTGGCGAAAGAGATGGGGAGTAGCCTAGTACCAATGGCATTAGCCAACCTTGCCCAGTGTTTTCACAGCAAATTTGATCGGGACGGTTCGTGGGAGGATCTCAAGGAGTCAATATCCTTAAGCTACGAAGCCATGGATTATGGAGCTGAAAGCGATGAAATTGATTGGAAACTTTCTAGTGAGCTCGCATGTCGCTTAGTGCTCGCCTGCAAACACAGTTTGGACCACTCTCTGCCACAGACAGAGGATATTACGCGACCTGGATCAAACTACTTGGATGAATCGATTGAAAAGATGCACCGTGCGATACAAGCTCCCCATATGAGCGTCGATGAGCTCCTAACCGCCGTGGTCAGCTTCACGGGACTTGTTCAGGAATTCGAGCCAATACACAGGAGGGCTCTAGCAGCGAGATTATATCACCTTTTAAGTTGCGCGGTCGAATTGCTCCCCCGGGCAACCCTGCGCCCTCTTGGTCAAGACCAGCAAAGGGTTTTGTCAACCCTTTATAGCCTTGCCAGCGACACGGCGGCTGCTTCACTGGAAGCAGGGAATGACCCTTATGAAGCACTCCGTTTGCTAGAGCTAGGCCGCAGTGTCCTGATATCAATGCAACTTGACGCCCGAATGCCTATTCCGGAATTGCAAAAACAACACCCTACACTAGCGGACGAGTATATAAAGCTTCATGATCAGCTACGATCGTCTAAAGTTACCGAAGAGCCTTTCGAAGTACGGCATAAAATAACTACCGACCTCCGCAACCTCCTTGACGAGATCCACCAGAAGCCAGGGTTTGAGGGGTTTGGAAAAGCGCTAGGGAAAGAGGAGATGATGAGACTTGCAGATCGGGGCCCGATTGTAATTCTGAATGTTTCCAAGTTCCGCTGCGACGCCATTGCGGTTCTGTCTGATGAGATCAAGGTTATAACCCTCCCTGATTTGGACGTCGATTTTCTTGGCGAGAAGAGTTTAGAACTTCAAGGCCAATTGACCGCTACCGAGGACGCACAAAAGGACTTTCACCTATTATACAAAAATTTGACAGAGATTCTTAAGACCACTTGGAGGCAGGCGATGCTCCCAACACTTAGAGCGCTGGGATTTACTAAAAAGCCTCGGGATGAGAATAGCTGGCCCCATATCTGGTGGATCCCCACGGATTACTTGTGTTTGGTTCCCATCCACGCAGCTGGTATTCATGGGAAGGCCACGGTGATGGATAGGGTTATATCCTCATATATTCCAAGCATCAAGACGCTGGCGTATGCGAGAGCGAAGCACCAGACTTCCGTTTCACTGGCGGGTGACGGTGGGGCGGTAGAGAGAGGAGATGTCCGGGCTCTGGTCATTGCAATGGCCGATACCCCAGAGCGAACGCCACTCGATCACTCCTCACTCGAAGCCAAGGCTGTAATAGACACTTTCCCAAACGCCACCATCCTCAAACAACCTACTCGACAACTGGTGATTGCTGAGCTCGAAACCCCTCCATCGATAATCCATTTCAGCTGCCATGGGGAAACCAATTACTGGGATCCTACAGAGAGCAAACTCCTCCTGTCGGACTGGAGAACGTCACCTTTGAGCGTCAGCCAACTACAGCGTCTCTCTCTCCAGGGCTCCAGACTCGCCTACTTATCGGCATGCTGGGCCGCCCACGGCGGGAACGACGACCTACGAAACGAAAATATTCATCTCGTTAGCGCTTGCCAGCTCGCTGGGTTTTCCAGTGTGATAGGATCGCTCTGGTATGTTGGGCAAGATGCATCACTACAAGCAGTTGAGAGGTTTTATAAAGGGGTTGGGAAAGATGGTAATGGTGGTGGGTTTGACGTGCTAGAGGCTGGGAGGGTGTTGCACTTTGCGATTTTGGGGCTGAGGGAGAGCACGAAGTCCGCTGGTAATGATTTTAAGGGGGATCCGGTTCGGTGGGCGCCTTTTGTGCATTTTGGAATTTGATGGAGAGGCATGGCTTGGGCGTTATTTGTTCAGCAGGGGGGTGGCGTATCCGGTGCTGTCGCCTAGTAATTGTAATTTGGCGGGCTGCAGTGTGCGCTCTCGTTGATTCTGGTGGTCTCCTTCGCATGGAAATACTTTTCTCAGACGCAGTATCTACTGTATTTCATTAATGATTTAAGGCACGTATCGCGGATGGCTAGTAGTACGAACTTGTAGAAGACCTACATATAGACCTCTACGGCTTTCTACGGGGCTGGGGACTGGTGCAAAGTCTCGAGTAATGTGGAGTGATGCTACAGAAACCTTTGAGTCCCCCCTGTGATACATTCCATGCTCCAGTACAGTGGCACTTGTGCTGTGGGGCAAAGTGGCTCGCCAGGTTTCGTGATTTTCCTCTCCTATCCTCTTTCCCCCTCCTTTCACTTTGTCTTTTTGGAACAGCTGAACCGCAGCCTAAGGTGGCTGTGCGCTAATTATAGCATGAGGCTCCCTTCTCGGCAAGACTCAAGCGCTTGTGTTCTAACTGTTGGTGTGGGATATGCGAGCTAAACGCTTGTTGATGCTCGATGTGTTCTAGGGAAGATTGGTGCACCATAGCCTCCCTCGGTGGTGTTTGTTTTTCAGCGCGCAAAATACGAATTCTCATATAATATATTCGTGACTGGGATGTCGATATTTTGTTCCCGCCGACTCCTACCGGTAGTTAAGTTACATAAACTGTCTGATTTCTGTCTGACACAAAGCCACTGTGATGATCTGCGTATATAGATAGGGTGGTGTCTAGGATCGGAGGTGGTGGTGGGTGCTGTCCTGCGGTTGTTGAGAATGCCTGGGGATCTGCGAGTAAGTGGTTCAGCACTGAGGCTTGTTAGGGTGGACAGAAGGTGCAGATTCAGTTCGCTGATGGTGGCTCCTGGGTGCTGAGAGGCAAACCAAGCCTAATTGAGCTTATGTTGGGACAGTGCACGCCGTCTGAAGCATTGGTCCTAGATTAAGGTAGAGGAGGTGGGCTGTGGGGGGACATTGTTAGTTACCCTAGTTTGGGGATATACCGGTAGGAAGGATGAGAGGTGGGAGGAGGGTAGGAATAATTACAGCAACGATTGTTTGATACATGTGGGCTACAGTTGCGAGGATGATCACTTTGCGGAACTTTGGAGCAACATCTTATCTGCCTAAGGGACCCTAACCCTATGAGCTTTCACTTAGAATCCTGCTAACCGCATATGGGTGGGGTAACTATTGGTACAACTGCGCTCTGTACGGTACAGCACTCGAGTATTCTCATTCGCCAACAGTACACGGTACCGGTACTGGTATTCTATAACCATGGGGACATGCATCAGAGCCCGCCTTAGCTTCATCCCTGCGTACATTCCCTTAACGAAAAGGAAACCCCTCAAGGTCATAAGGGAGCAAAGCAACCATGTGGTCTCCTCCTTCCGCATATGGTCGCTAGGTATTCCACTTTCCTGTTCCGAACGTTTAGCATCCACACTCGAGTAAAGTATGCTCCCCCACGAGATGAATCGATAGGTTTTTGCAAGATCTTCCCGTCGGGACGTCAAAACACCAAATTAGAAGCAAGACGGGTAGGTTGCGCCGACCAATCAGGTATTTAGATGCCCAGGGTGAACCCTGGGTTGCGAAGGTACGAGATATAAAGCACTTATATGACTTGGGTCTGATTCGGAGATGGTAGAGTAAAGTACGGGGTGGATACCGCGCATACTGTGCGCGTACACCCGTGTGCTAGAGGTTGTTGTGTTGCGTTGTGTTGCGGGGAGCGGGGGGGGTTTCCAAATTGGGGACTTGGTAGGCCGTATGTGTAGTAGGGTAATGTGTAGTGAACTACTGATTGAGTAGGTGTTTAGGGGGTAATTAATTGTCGGACGGGTACTCTGCGCAAGTATAAGGAAAGAAGGTACTGGCCATTTTCCCCGTTTAATTGCTTGTGAGTCATTGTGCTTTCGCTAGGCAGCGATGAACCTGTCTCTATTTTCTCTAGGCTTTTTGGGGCTTTTCTCTCTCAGCGCTTCCCTGACGATCTCTGAAATCAATGGCCCAGCACACCGGTCTCCTTATGAGAACAAGGACGTGGTGGATGTCACTGGCCTTGTAACCGCTATTGGCCCCTCGGGCTTCTTTCTCAGAGATACGACTCCCGACAGACTTATCCAGACATCGGGTTCCATTTATGTCTTCACCTCCTCCTCCACTACCATCCGGGGCAACATCACCGTCGGTGACATAATCACCATTGATGGGCGTATCCTCGAGTACAGGAGCAGCAGTGCGTACTTATTCTTGACGGAGATCAGTGCACCGAAGAACCTGCGTAAGGTATCCAGGGGGAACAAAGTTGAGCCAGTAGTGCTCGGAAAGGAGAGATCGCCACCGGCGAATCGCTACTCAGCGATTGATGAGAAGGCTGGTGGAGTATTCGCTGTACCGAATAACCAGAGCCTGTACTCGGTGGTCAATGCTACTGGTGAGCAGGATAAGTACGGATTGGACTTTTGGGAAAGTCTGAGTGGCGAATTGGTTAAGATTCCTGGACCCGTTGCGCTTTCTAAACCGAGTAGCTCTGGGGATGTCTGGGTGCATGGGGAGTGGAGGGTTACTGGGAAAAATTCTCGAGGGGGTTTGACTATTGTTCCCGGTATGAGCTAGATGGACGACCCCATGCGACCTTAGAGTTATGGCTAATGAGAAACAGGATCCCCGGGCACCGACGCCAATCCTGAAGCTATCCGAATCGGTCCACCGCTCGATGGCACCAAAAACGAAGCGACAAAGCTCGGCGATAAGCTGGGAGAAATCACTGGTGTCGTCACCTATGCGTTCGGTTTCTATACTGTACTCCCATTGACCGCACTCAAAGTCGAGTCTAACGCGGAGCCGTCTCTCCCGCCGCCAACATCGCTAAAGTCTAGCTCTGCCTGCTCGGGCTTAACATTTGGTAGTTACAATGTTGAGAACCTCGCTCTTAGCTCGGCACACCTGCCTGAAATCGCAGACCACATTGTGACATATATGGGCACACCAGACTTTGTCTTCTTGCAGGAAGTCCAGGATGATGACGGGTCAAATAACTCCGGAAACGTAAACTCGGAGAAAACGCTCACCGCGCTATCTGAAGCTGTAAGAGAGCGCTCGGGGGTAAGCTACAAATTCGCCGTTATCGACCCCGTAGATGGGATGGACGGTGGTCAGCCCGGAGGAAACATCCGAGTAGCATACTTCTTCAATCCGGAATTCTTCACCCTGCGTGATCCGAACCCAGGCTCAAGCACTGACCCCACGGAAGTCCTCCCAGGACCGGAATTGAAGTTCAACCCTGGAAGAATAGATCCTGCGAACGTTTCCTGGACAAACAGCAGAAAGCCGCTTGCTGCTGTGTTCGATACTAAAGACGGCGACAAGGTTTTCGTTATCAACGTGCACTTTACAAGCAAGGGCGGCAGCAGCAGCATCCAAGGCGACGCCAGACCGCCGGTCAACGGCGGTGTCGCAGTTAGGCAGGCTCAAGCCGAATCTGTCGCTGTATTTCTACCTTCTTTTACTTGTATGCCTCATATTGCTTGCTGATCCATTGTATAGTCATTCGTCTCCAAAATCCTCGCCGAGGACCGCGCGGCAAAGATAATCGTTGCCGGTGACTTCAACGAATTCACATATGTGTCCCCAATGCGCGCCTTCGACGGAATAGCCTACGATCTCGACATAGTCACTTCGATTCCAGCCGCGGAGAGATACACTTACCTTTTTGACATGAACAGTCAGCAATTAGACCACATGTTGGTCAGCCATAAGATTGCGCGGAAGGGTCCAGAGTATGAGCATGTGCATGTCAATACCTGGAATACTCTAGAGGGAGAAGTGTCGGATCATGATCCGAGTGTTGCGAAGTTGAACGTTTGTAGATAAATGAGGTAGGTTTGGGAAGGGGGAGCAAAATTAGGGGAGCTGTATAACTATTAGTATTTGTAAGTTAATGAGAGGTTTCTTTTACTTGGGGTATCATACTCGGGAGAGCTTATAACCTTTGTCTGAAGAATTGCTTTGTAAGCATGGCCTGGGTTGCTGGGTCTGTGTGCTTCTAGTGTCATGCTTTACCAGCAACCCCAAACTTATCGCACCGAGTGAGACTGCATGACCGCCACGAAATATATCATAACAAAAACATCATAGCAAGAAAGCTTTGAGGTATTTATTGTTGATGATCATTCCCTTATATTACCAGCGTAAATAGTATACAAATCTGCGATCCACGGCCCCTCCAAGCAACTAGATCAGCAATCCATTCGTGCCTTTATCCCCATCAATATCCGAGCTCTCCTGATACGTCGCTATTGCTATATATTCTAGCTACCACTGTAGGGTGGGTGGGTCCAATATTAGGCCAACCCACTCTAGCGGAGTCTTTGTGGATATAATATACTTGTTACCCACGAGTAAGTTGAGGGAATAATGGGGAGGAATACACCAACACCGACACAAGCTATAGAGATGTTGGCCTTTTCAGGGGTTGCGGGGGGGGAGTGAGCAGCAGGTGCCCTCCCGTCAAAATTGAAAGCTAACAATATCTGATCTACTAGGGACCGCGCCTAGGAAATGTGAGCCAGCGACCACAAGGGGCCGCAATACAATAACTATTGAATGGTGGGGGGGCCGGCGATATGTTCACATTAGCGACCTCCCAAAGCCGGACACGCCACCACCAAATTTGGACGCCAACGCCTCACCCCCTCCCCTCCTGGTAGGGACAGCCCAATACTCGAGTACAAATCCCGACCCAAAATATGCAGATCTTGAGTTTATGTGGGTGCCAGTCCATGTCATGGGCGCATCCGCCGGGGATGCCTGACTTCTACCAGTCAACAATGAGCTTTGTCTCTCTTCACCGAAAATACACAATACATCACCCGAGACATAGCTGGAGAGGTAATGTGTTTTAGGGGGTGATGGCACGATAATCCCGGTAGTAGAGCATTATAGTATTAGAAGCATCGGGGGAGCACGCATATCGGGGAGCGCACATATGGGGGGGCCCAGAATTGCCCACCCGTGCGGGCACACTAGGCCATAAATGGACGAAGAGGGTTGCATATGGAGAAGTTTTCTCTATTCCAGTAGCTGTTAGCTAGCGATTCCAATAGGCAACGCACACCTCGACATCTCCAACCGTCCGCATACCTAAGCGATTCTTTCATCTCTATCAGGAGGAAGGGAATATTTGGCCTGCTTTGCTGCCCAGCGCAGCGATAACGCTAATTACACTTCAAGGAACATTTCTGTTTCTCTAGGTGAATAGGTAGCCGCAACGAACCGCCGTTAGTATTACCAAACCTGCAGCGCTGGGGGCGGATCAGGAGGCCTTGGCTGCCTAGGGAATTGCTGTATTAGCTAGTGTTCAATTTCGGAAAACGAGCATCATACACAAAGTACTCACTGGAAACTTCTTCCCCCGACATCCAAACCCAGGGGTTTGCTCGAATCGTTGAACCGATGCCATGACCATCCTAACGAGGATATTAATATGTTAGCCATTTGCTCCTCCCAACATAATGGATTTCCGGGGACAAGAGATGCTCACATGAAGATATAACCACTGCGTGATTGCACATTACCTCACACCTTATTTCCTAGAGATATTTGCGGGAGCTCATAGCATTATTCCGTCCCTAGTGCGGGGCAGAAAACACTGTCAGTCTCCTTGCTAAACTCTGTCTCATACTGCCGAATCAGGCTGTGCGGAAACTCATGTATGTTGGGAACAGCAACCAGTTAGCGGGTTCTAGGGATCTCTTGGGACTTCCTGAGATGACAACATGATTCAAGGCTAAACGGCTAGAGCGAAAGGTGAGACAATCTATTCTAAATTCTCCTAAAACTTTAATGTTATCATAGTAGGGATTAGAGTCACCCTCCACTGTGATATCGATATCCGACTCTCAGGCAGCTAAAGTTCAGGACTGCATGGGCAGAAGGTCCGCTATCAGTGGTGGGGCCTGGTTGTCTCCTATGAGTTATTGGTTAACCGTTATTCCTGGTCACGGTATATAATGCAAAGTAGGAAACTGCTTGCTCCGACCATCCCCCGATCTCAAGTACCACATTCCACTACGCAGCCAGGCGCGCGCAACCCCACCGAGGTCAACTCAAATAAGGCCCTTCTCAAGACTTCTGCGCCTTGAGCCTGTCGAGTGTCAGCCCATCTCATGGAGGTATCCGTTGGGATCCCCGACTTCAACCCCGTCATCGATGGCCGTTTTCTCGTGAACCACCAAAAACACATATTACTGAGGTGATAAACTGACGCAGAATACCGGTAGATGCGTCTTGGGTGGTGATTGGGGTGTCTAAATTGCCTGGAGGATGGAAAGGCGAGACATCTCTTGGGAATCGCCCGGTTTTCCACAATTGAGTGGGCCCCCCAGAGAATCCGTTATCGGGAATGACTTTGGTTTTGGTGGGGGCAGCTGATCAGGCAATAGAATGGGGCTATACTCGTAACGCTCGAAGGATAGGGTAGGGAGAGAGGAGGTGGAAGTAAAAGGAATAATCTGCTCGGGAGCCCCCGCAGCTCCAACTTTGGCTGGGGGATAGAGTCGTGTCCCAATGCAAGAATAACATTCCACACCCAGGTACAAGTGCCTAGGGGCCAGCAGCACGTATACCGGTAACCCCCGAGGGGACTCTGTAGCCACCCGTGAACCACCAGCCAGCTACCACTCTTGCGCATGATACATAACAGACAATGGGAATAATTATTCTAAACATCCTGTAGAAGAAAGCAGGGGGGGAACATTGGAGAACCTCAGCCGCTCTGGTGTGCATGAGATTATGAAGGGAACTCAGTAGGTCTTAGGCTGAAGCACATGGTGAAAGCGACAAAACTGCTCCTAGAGGGTCACAGATGTTGAGCCGCGATCGTGCCAATATCAGTGTCGCTGGGTGGCCCGTTTAGGAGACACATTTTGTGGGGTAATTGCCAAGATGGGGTATGGTTTCACACATGCTCGTGTTAAAGCTGACAAATCGGTATCCCGAATACGAGCTCAGAGTAGGGAACAAGCCCGGTTTATCTAGCTCTCCTTATAAATATGATATCTTATCCGCCCGTGGCATTTTGGTTTCATAATTTAAGAGTTCACAAGCAATCCAATGCCCGAAGGCACCAACAAGCAAGAAATCGTTACCGGAAGATGCCACTGCCAGGCAGTCACATATAACTTCACTTTTTCCCGTCCGTTGGCAGCACTATACACTCATGAAGCCTTTATCAGACGACAAACTGGGTTCCCTATCAATCTCTACCTTCCCATGAGCCCAGACTGCAACTTTCAGTTTCTACCTGACTCACCAAATCTACAATCCTTCAAATCTGGTGATAAGACAGCGTTCTTCTGTAAGACCTGCGGCACTACACTCTTTTTCACGAAAGGAAGCGATCAGTTGCCTTGCATATTGGCGCCGACAATTGAAGTGCTTCCAGGAAGACAACTAAGCGATTATATACATCCCCGAGCACACACATATCTAAGTGAGGTCAAAAAGGAAATTGGCGGGCTTGCAGATATCATTGAGGATGGCTTACCGCATTATGCCGGAGACTTGGGAAATGACCTCGTCAGTGGGTCGCTGACTGCGGTAGAGTCGCCGGTAGCGAGCGGGAGTCACCAAGGGGGCTCGGATGTTCTAGACGGCTACTGCTGTTGTAGGGCACTTCGCTTCTCTATCGCAAGGCCTCCAGAGGACTACGAGGGTGATCCCATCCTACAGCGCTGGATAAAACCGTAAGTGGCACTGTCTAACACAAATTGCACAGCTGACATCTACCTCCCTCCGTTAGTGGTCGGAAGTTCGCTGCCTCCTTTTGTTTCTGCACTTCCTGCAGAACGGTTTCCGGAGCTCCACTCTTCGGTTGGTGCTTTATTCCAACAAAGCAGCTCAGCATTCATCCAACCAGTATACCGAGTTTGGTGGCTTACAAATCTAGTGATAAGTGCACACGCCGGTTTTGCGCTTCGTGTGGCGCCACTACATTCTTTGCTTTAGACTCCCTAAACGATGAGATGTGGGATACTGCCATTGGGTTATTGCCCATAGGAAAGCTAGAGAGTGGGAGCTGGTGCGTTTGGAAATGGGATAGAGGGGACCAGTTTGTTGATAGCTATATTCACGGATGGAAGGACGGCGTGCTGAGCTATGAGCGCGATGGAGAGGGCTACTTCAATGACCTAGTCGAGCAGGTTAGATCAGGTCGGAGCTACTCTGGGCTTGTAAACTAAGGTCAATCAGGAGTTTTAGGGGGATTGAGATATCCAACGTAAAAGGCCCCTCTCCAAGGATTTTCGGTTATTTTCAATAAGATGTCAATTTGGTGCAAGATCTATTATTCAAGGAGCTCGAGAGCGAAAAGAAGCGGTAAGGGGCGCTTTCTGGGGTCCTCGAGGTACCGGATGCGATACCGAATCAACGTGCCCAATCACAAATCTCAAGATCGGGCGTTAGCAAATCAGATCTAGTGTCTCTGCTTTGGTAAGGGTAATACAAATGCTTAAGAGATAACAAATATCTGGCGCTTAGCGCGCTTACTACTATTGATTGTGTTGAATACATTCGTGTCAATCAGCATCCCGGGTGTGGGTCCACACCTTAACAATCACTCGCCTCTACCCTGTAGTAATGAGCAACCTAATATCAGGTTGTCTTTCATGAGTAGCTACCATAAAAATGTCTCACTACACACCTGCACCATACGCTACCACGAAGAAAGCCTATTCCCACCAACTAAGCACAAATCATCCCCAGCATATCAATCCCTGGACACATAATCTTGTTCAAACTTCTCGGAATTCATTAAACTATGTCAAAGCATTAGTTCATCGGCTTTTTGCTATAGTCAGTTCCCCAGAAAGATGTTCTACTGCATCCTTTGCCATCAAACTACACCCCGATCCCCTATTTGCGCTCGTAGAAATTGGATGGTGAAACCATAAGCCATCCTGTAGGCACCGATTAGAACAGTTTTACGCTGAAGTCCTACCACCGATGCCGTCGCGGAAAAATCTCACCAGGAAAATTCACACGGAAACTCAATGTGCAAGTTGACACTGCAGGTGTTCGATGGAAGAGGTAGCTGTTTTCATGCCTAGTCACTCAGCAAGTCTTGACCTCTGAGCGAATATTTCCCTTATCATACAATTAGGGAAAAACAGCACAAGCAGCACAAACAACTACGGCAAATGCTCAGATGGCCTAAAAATTTGCGGCATAACCCACCTTACCTCCCATTCATCTCCGAATTCTCCTCGCAGTCCCTAGTACCCGAACAAATGTCACCAATCGCCCCTTACCTCCCCGCCACCATCGCCACTGCTACCATAGCTTCAAAAAAAAAAGGGAAGGAAAAAAACCTCAAAATCTTCAACCCTCCAGTAAACAGTGCAAGAGTCTCCATCAAACCTTTTCTGCTCTCTCCGACGGCGATGTTCAGACTTCGCGTCATTTTACTGCTTTCAATTTCCTTTTTTCTATGTATCGCCTCACTCTCATCAACAGCACCAACACCACTCGCCCGAAGAGGAAATACTGACAACCTCTCTAGCGGATCGTGCGATAGGCCTGTGCAACGGAAAGAATGGTACTTCTCTCTCTATAGCCAAGCGAGTTTAAAGCATCTTCAACTAATAAATTACAGGCGGACTCTTGGGCCAGATGAAAAGAAAGGCTACATCGATGCAGTACTGTGCTTGCAAGCGCTGCCGGCAGCCTCAAGCTCGACGATTCCGGGCGCGGTATCGAGGTTTGATGATTTCGTAGGGTTGCATATATCCCAGATGGAGAAAGTCCATTTAAATGTGTGTTTACTTGCCTCAGTGGTTTGAAAATATGTTGTTGATGATTTGGCAGGGCCAGTTTTTGCCTTGGCATAGGTACTTTACGGCGGTGTTCGAAGACTCATTACGAAGTCATTGTGGGTATACGGGAGGTCAACCGTAAGTTTGTTCAATGGTGGGATGATATTAGAGGAATGATTTTAACGGGCTGGGGAAGCAGATACTGGGACTGGACGTTGGATATAAAGCCCGGCAAGGCGTTCGCTAACTCGCCAGTATTTTCCCCAACTGACGGGTTTGGTGGAAATGGTTTGTTATTCTTTCCTCTCTCCCCTCCTCTCTCCGCACTCTTTGTCAACTTGTTGATCTTATTATTTTCCCCTGCTTTCCCCCAGGGCCATATATCCCCTGTGCCGAACAACCCTACAACTTATTCTGCCTTGCAAACGGAACCGGTGGTGGCTGTGTACAGGATGGCCCTTTTAAAAGCGCAGTTCTACATCTTGGTCCTGGACGGAACGTCGGGCCCAATGACCACTGTTTAACAAGAAACTTCTATCCACAGTTCCCTGCACGGTGGCTCAATGAGGCCGAGGTCAACCGCACAATGGCTGAGGTCAGCTACGGCCGTTTCTGGCGACACTTGGAAGGCATATTTGAAGTTGAGAGGATGGGGCCGCATGGCGCAGGGCATTTGGGTATTGGGGGTAAGCAGTCCACGACTCCCTCCAACATGCCCCCAGCGCCCCAGGAGCTAAATCAAGGCAAAATAGGCACTCTATCAGATGTCTACGCTTCTCCCGGAGTTAAGTTGCCCTACCCACCTCCCCTCGATCTCCTTCTAATATAGCACACAGATCCATTATTCTACCTCCACCACGCCAACCTCGATCGCCTCTGGTGGAAATGGCAAGAGGAAAACCCACAGCCTCGCCTAAAGGAGGTCTCTGGTCCAGTATCACAACAACAGGGCGCAGTAAATGTCACTTTGGCATACGAGATAGACTTTGACAAGATCGCACCGAAGGTCAACATCGCAGACGTCATGCATATCAAGCAGAAAGCGCTATGCTACGATTATTCCTAAAACAGCGAGTGCTTTTCTATGATGGGGTGTCTCAGATGATTTATTTTCGCTATGCCCGTACTTATTGTGTACAATTGTTACAATGGAGGTTGAATTTTTAAGAAATCTAAGGGCTCTAAATAATCCTTGCCCAAAATACATCATTGGTGGACCCTGGTACCAACTAAAATAGACCAATGTGGGCAATATTCGGAGCCAGAAAAATCGAGATTCGTGCGCTCATCCCTTCACCAATTGAGACAGAAATATATCAATAGGCAGTCAATGGACTTGCCTTTCCAAAGCTCTTATTTTATGGTGAATCCCTTCTTCACTGGGCAGTGCTGTCCAATTCGCACGACTGATTGCAAAGCTTGATTTAATACGGAGAATTTATACGGGTTCCCATACGAAAAAATATGAACTTTAAATATGGCGAATTTCACATCGCTATAGTTCACCAACATTGCTGTGTAAATCTCGAGATTTCAGCATAATAATTAGAATACTTGAGCCTACCAGTTTTACGAGTTACAGGCAGAGTAGGTAAATTTAGTCGAGTTCTATGACATATATCACCCAACTGTATGTCTGTATGCTACGCTAGCTCTGCCGTGCCAACCGCACACACCCCCTGTTGAGCCGGCTACAAGCAAGGCACGTGTGCACCTCCCGTAAACTGCATGAACTCGAGTACTCGAGTACTCGAGTACAGCACTAGTGATTTTTGAAAAGCCTCCGGAACGCGAGTTACATGTTTGAGCCTAGATACCTATAGCTCCCACAAAATCTAGTATCATACGTCATCAGTTATTCCATGGTCGAATCACTTATTTGCACCCCATTCTAGAGACTTTGAAAAAACCCTTAGTCCTATACCCGGCTCACACGGCACCTATCGCCCATGCCCTTGCCCTATTTTACTTGCTGATCTACGGAAAAGCCTAAGGTCAAAGCAAATTTAATTTATGGGGCCTCAGGAGGAAGAATTGGTATTGTACTACGAGTACTGCGCCTGTGACTTGCACTTACTTCTTTTATTAATATCGTATAAATGCCGGCCGTGAGAGAATCCAAAGAACAGGTGAGTTCAAGGGAAAAAATGAAAGATCAGCATCTAGCATCCGCCAAGACGTGTTTTTATTCCTATGCACTCGGGTACAAGGGTAATTGGGGCCCGGTGACACGAACACACTCGCGCAGCGTATTGAGAAAACGCAGCGAAAGTGCTTGTGTCACCGATCCCGACTTTTTGCCACCACCAAAAAATACTCACAGGCTATCACTCGAATTCCCTAATCCGGCGTAGTCCCCATACAAATTCCGCGCCTCGTAATGGAGGTGGGCCCGACTTTTGTCTACCCCTAGTACAGCCCCCGGTAGAAAAAATCGGGAAATGGTGATCGGGCCTCTGGTGCTTTGATTGGAGGGTTCGGTGTGCTCGAGCCAATCGAGCAACCGTGTTTCCGACTCTTAATTTCCACAATTCCCGATCTTCTCGACCGGAGGCTGTATTATTCTCACGTTCGTAGAGCCCCCTTACTGTCTGCACCTGTCGTTGAAAAAATATACTCCCACTATTATTAGGCAGGGTATAAACAAAAGCCCCAAATTGAAAGGTATGGATTATAATACGTTAATCGGCCGACAAACTCCGAGAATGAAAGATGGGATTGTAGAAGCTGGAAACCCGAATCACTCGTATTTGGGCCCACTTCCTCCAAAGACCTGAATTAGGAACTCAGACAGGTTCCACTGAGGCTCAACCCCAATGAAATTGGCTTGCTTCAAGCTCAATTTCACGACTGTCACTTGTACAATGCGATTCCTAGGAAAACATTGCTATCAGTGAGATCATGTGCTCATAGGTAATTTCCACTCTAAGTTCTTGTTTTCTAGACCCAGTCCTCCCATCCTATTGATCGTTTACTCACTGCCCCGAATATTACGCTGATACTTTTTTTAGGTGACACCACAAGCCACCCGGACAGACGCTAATTGGTTGAGAGGAAACAGCGGCTGATCACTTCAGTTGTAACAGTTTATCACAGGAATATTTCCAGTTCAAGTTTAGTCGCCCAAGCGGGGGGGTGTCCGAATTGCTTGTGAAGTCGTCTATCAACTTTTCTATCATACCCAAACAAGTCGGGCTATCTTAAAAAAACTCAGCAAATAGGAGAGTGTCGAGCGCAAAGAGCCGTTGTACGTACTGGAGTACAAAACGTCTTAGTAAATGTTAACTTCGCTTACCTTTTTTCTTCAAACCTTCCTCTTTGTTGAACCTCTCACGCTCTAACACCTCCAGTGACCAGATATGTCATCTAACAAGCACTCATGCTAAATCACTTATGGTCTACTCGAGTATACATTTCAGCCCCAATTCGCTAGATATCAAAAAATTATTTATTTCCCCCACACTAATCAACACAAGAGTATCACAACTAGCATAAAAGCGCATGTTATGATACAACAGAGTCATTCAACCCCCGGGTCCAAAAAGCGTTTATTGAGCGCCCAGTTTGGGCTGGATTTGCCAGATTTGTATGGAAAAAAGGCGCCACACATGCCAAAGTCCTTCGACCCGCTTTCCAACCAGGGGCTGAATTCCTCCAATATCTGTAGGAAGCCTTTTGGCTCTCAGCCCTAGATTCTTATCGCAAAGAAGCACAAGGCAGTGCACCCACCCCTCTGCTGGCGGTCTGAGCACCAGAGCACAGGATATCACAGGAACAATGGCTAAGAGCACTTGTATGATACAGCAGATTAAATGATGGTTTAGAAAGGATCCATTGGCTAAAAACAGCTAAAGACCTCTCCAATCGCCCAACCCTACAAGCACATATACACTAGTGCATCAAGGCTTTCTGCGATGCCAAAACTAAAGAAAAAGTGCCTTCCGAAAGACTCACCCCCCCCCCCGCCCGAAACATCCCTTCGTCTGTACTCGACTACCGGCATCGTAAAACCCCTTGAAATCTGCCATCTCTATCAGCCCTGAGATCTCCGGATTCTGAGCCAAAAGCTCCGGGGAAGAATTAGCATTTTCGTGAGACAGTATAAGATCAGCCCACTGGATGTGTTGGATCTCATTAACCGGTATTCGCAATTCTATTAACTTGCCAAACTAACCCCACCCTAGGACGACGGAGATGGTGGATTTCAAGAGATTTCACGATATCGGTAGAGGTCAAATTTGTCAAAATTGCTGTAGGTGGGGAGCAGAAAAAAGTTGTCTGGATGTTGGGGAGCTTGGCATGCGCAGGCCAAGATACCCGGAAAAAAGACCCCAGTCAAGTCCACTACAAGGTCGCTACCTCCGGGTTAGAAGTCATGTTATTAGGGACACCCTAAACAACTAGCTGGATCCGGGCTCATGATCCTAATCAAGCACTTTTAGAAATAAAAATCCTTCTCATCTTATTGGTAACAAAAGTCCTCTGCTATAATAGAGGTGCTTAGTTGCCGCAGGCTAAGTGATAATTCTGCTAGAGGCGGGAAACTGACCCATCATGGTAACGGCGCCGGTCCCAGTGTTCATATTTCGATTCGAGATGGACGACATGTTGAACCAAGCCCCTCCTCACCGATCCAATCCCGCTCCTCACCTCCTCGAATGGGAAGGTCGCTGCGAAGTAAAAGGCCGACTAGCTCCTCCAACCCTATCCTTCAAGACCAAATTTAGCTTCATAGGCTTGTAGGAGAGGCCCAACCGTGACACATAAAGTTACCCCGCTAGCTCTGTTAGCCTATCCATCTTTTATGGTGGCATCCATGCCTATAGCTATGTGAATCAAAAACCTACCACTGGGTCTGTACCCCACCCGGTCCTTTGAGCTCCTTTCAGCCCTTCTTATTTAGTCCTTTGCACTCCTTCAACAGGCATAGGGCCATACCATGAACTGCTTCAATCAAGTAAAGCCTCCGAAAATGTGTGGCTAGTATTGCACTGCCTCAGGCCCACCACCTACTCTAGCCACCGTTAGTTGTGCACACGATCCCCCTTCGGATGTTATCATGTCCAAACTATGCCCCCAAGGGCTACCGTTATCCCCACCAAAAGTTTGTTGGCCCCCAAAACAAAAATAATGTTTGCCCAGGGAACCCTCTGACACCTAAGAGGTTGAAGAGAACTAGGGCTTTTGGTCATTACAGTCTTTTCTCCTATCATATTGCTGACTTCTAGTGGTGTTTTCTTTTTCTGCTTATACCTCCCGATTCTGGAGAAGGATTATACACTTGGTTAGAGGGTAGAGTGGCTGTAGGATTAGGGGATATAATGGAAAATGGAACATGGTGAAATGTGTTTGTTTTGGGTTTTCAGGCTATCCTAGCCGCTGCATACGGAAATTGTGCCCTTAAACAATTGAAGGATTAACCAAAAAAAACTCCCATGAGAATATTATTATTATTATTATTATAATTATTATTACTGCATTACCTAGTTTTATTCACCTACCGCTAGTACTTGTGCGTTGAAACAAGAGTTTTTCTCCGCAATCTGTCTCAAATTCGCAATATAACACCTTTACCCAACCCTTCATGACAAAACCAGGCTTATTTTGGACCCTTCCTGACTGTAGCCAATGTCTTGCTTCAGCCCCTACTTCATTTCAGCGTGCTAGAGTATGGACGTGGGTGATCGGACAACCGGGGATTAGGGAGGAAAGCATTTACAGTGAGCTCCTAATCCCTGGCTGTCCGGTCAACCACGTCCATACCCGAGTACATGTGCTAGCAGCAGACGAATAAAACTAGGTAATGTGGTAGTATTATGTTAAACAGTAGCACTTAGCACAGTGTTCCGATCCGTGTACTGTGCTCACCCGTCTTTGCCAAGAATACCTCCGTGAGCCGAATATTTGGTGAGAACCCCAGCAAAATATCGGCTAGCAAAGGTATTCTTGGCAAAGACGAGCGAGTATCATACAATATACCCCACTAGATAAGCAAACAGCCCAGACAAGTTAGCATGGGTAGATACAAAGAAATCCCCCACAGCAAATCCAAACCCCCTACTCGTACTACGGCTGCATAACTACCGTAGGAGCATAGTTGGTTTAGCACAGGTCGGCTGAAATCCACCCGACCGACACCACATTTTCTTGGGAACTAATTCTGAATTCTAGCACGAAATACAGTACTAAGAGCAAAGAGCAGCCAAACCCCTCTCTTCTGTGAGAGCTTTCGAGTGACCTAAGTACGACCTTGTGCCGTACGAGGGCTCGAGCGCTGGCACTCATTCTGGCAAAATGAGTATCGGTAATGCATCCTGCGGGCACCGGAGTAGGGCGGATCAAGCACTCGAGTATGATACCGGTAGACATCGGGTGCCGTCTATGTCTCAGGTGAGTGTCCTGCACCAATCCAGCCCGATATCAGCGAAGAGCATGAAAGGAAAATGTCGCGTCTCTAGAAAAATTAAGCGTACTAGTAAGTGAATAGGATTTACCGGTACTCTAGGTGGTGGCAACCAAATTTGCCGTGCGCAATACTATCATGTCTAGGAGCCTACTGCATTATCCTATCATACATACTTGCGCATTCCACAAGTATTCGGATGCCTTGGCGCCAAGATTCGTGGCCCAGGCGCAAACCGAGCCGGCTTGGCGCCAAGGCATCCGGATACTTGTGGAATGCGCAAGTACTCTTTACGATGGGCATAATTACCCGGCCTTGGCGTTTCCTTGTGGGGATGCTCCCCCCCTACTCGCTTAAGCCATTCTACGTGTACGAGTACATTCAATTTCCCTTTGACCCGCCGTACTGCGCCGGTATCAGTATTGGTGGAGTTCCAGATTTAAGACCCATCGTGTGATTGGGCTGTTAGTCCTTTATTTGACTACAACAAGATATTGTACCGTACTCGCGCTGCACTGTTCGTGCGATGGCACAGCAATACCTTGAGGCTATGATTTTTCAGGCCAGGCGACGGTATCGTATCCTCCCCAAACCTCCTTTTGTGGGTGGGAAGCTCGTCTCAACAGCGGTTACACCATATTATGAGGAGCCAAGTTCTCGACAAATACTACTCTTACTTACCATGCTTACACTATTCTCACTAATTTCAAGATGGCTCCTTCGGCGGTAACATTGGGGCGAGTGCAAGTAGAACTGTGATTGCAACTCATGCCTCGTCACTATCAAAGAGTAGCCTTACCGTGAGATTCCCTCAAATGTGTAAGGGCGCTGCTCGAGTACAGTGGGAGATTAGGCCATCTTAGTAGCTCAACAGTTGCAAGTGGAAGACTACAAAGACTTGGAGTACGAAGCACAGCCCCTTATGAAACTAAGGATAGTGGACAAAGCCTATTTCCCCGGGCTGAGGGAGGTTAAAGTGTAATTATTTACCTACAGTCTTTCATCAGGTCTTGACGAATATCAGGGGATGACGAACAGGAATATTCGGCCAGTAAAAAAAGTCGAGTAAGGTAACAAAAAACGCCTGCTAATCCCTGTTCGTCACCCGCTGATATTCGTCGGGACCTGATGAAAGGCTGTATGGCACTTCTTGAAAGTGCTTGTATACCGTAGTACTCGTGCTGTACGAGTACCAGTATTGTCGACCTGGCAATTAATCTCGGCCGACACAATCAAGGCTCCCCTGGCCTGTAGACTGATTGGCAGTTGAGTTCGTCCCACCTACCTGGTCGACTGTAACAACCTCCTGTTTAGGACTTTTCTTCCGCCCCACGGATCACAACGGGGAGTGGACGGAAAGGCAAAGCCACAAGTGCCAGGTATGACAGTGGAGGGGTTCGACACACTTTCCTAAAAAGCTACCGTTGAAAGACCCCGTTTGAGGCTCTGAGCGACACGCTCCCAAACTTTACTCGCGCCCTTAGCGGACAGTCCGTTTAAGTTTCGACATGTCAACTCCGCTCATACCTTCCAGATAAGAGCGCCCCCAGAAGCCACGATCCGGCAAGCACTGCACAATGGAAGGTGAAAAATCCAAGGCACTGGGTTTTCCTGAACAAGTTTCAATTCTAATCCCCGTACATGGCTTCTTGAGCCAGCCACACAACCCCCCCCCCTCCCATAATAGGACAGTACTGGGCTTTGAATGGGTACCCTAAATGTGCCACACCTACAAAATGTCAGATCTCATCCCCCTATGGCACTTTTTTTTTTTCGTGTATCCGCATGGCATTTTTCATTTCCATTTTGTTAGCAGATATATGCCCCTGATATCCCCCCTTAAATCGAACAAAGTTCTGAGGGGAAGAAAAATATAATTTTCCTACCACAACACAGTGCATCGCTCAAGATGTTTTTTTCTCTATTTCTTATGGTAACCTGGATTACGGCGCAGGCGACGGCATCTCTTCTTCGACCAAATAGCGCTAGGCTATCAGATCATTCGCTCACAGAAATTATAAACCGCAATATAATAAAGCCGGCCCGGGAAAATGACGACCTCCCGACTGCTACCAAGCGCTATTTTGAATTACCCCTCAACCATGGTGATCCTAAGTCCCCCAAGTTCAGGAACAGCTATTGGGTGGATGATACTTATTACTCCCCTGGAGGGCCTATTTTCTGTATGTGGGAAGCTGGGTGCCAACTTGACATCGTGGATGCTAATATTTTCTAGTTGTCGATAATGGGGAATCCGATGCGGATGGCATGGAAGCGTATCTAAGGATGGGCGCCACGGGATCATTGGCCAGAGAGTTCAAAGGGTATTTTCCCTCTACCCCCGACTAATGTGGTTCGAAGAATTTCGGTAATTAACCGTTCCGGATATTAGTCTTCTGATACTATGGGAACACCGATTCTACGGTACCTCAATGCCAGACATGACAAGTGCTTTCCGGTTCACACCCGATAAAATAGCAGCCTACCTAAAATATCACACGATTGAGCAGGCTTTGGAGGATGTAGCAGTGTTCGCAAAGAAATTCACCTTCGGCAACGAGACGGTCTCTCCCGGACAGGTCCCCTGGGTGTTCCTGGGTGCGTTCGTCGAATTATTTGCCCCAGCTAAGTGATATTTTGCTAATGAGGGATGATTTATCAGGTGGATCTTACCCCGGCGCGAGGGCAGCTTGGATGCGAGCTCGTAATTCAGATATCTTCCATGTAGGCCTGGCTTCATCCGCCGTGGTGCAGCTTCAGAAGAATATGTGGCAGTATTACCGCGTAGTTGAAGAGTAGCCATCTTCCCCATCCAATCCTGACAATAAAGGTGCTAATCCTCCAAATCAAGAACTATGGTAAAGACCGGTTACGGCAATTGCTCAGATGACATCCGCAACGTAACGAAATGGGTTGACAATGCTTTTGATGACCAAAATGCACCAGCTGTCGACCAGTTCCTTGGGAAAATCACTGGCCCGGAAAATTCAGCCTTGTGGAATTTCTTCCACTTTGACGACTCACCAGATCCCCGGGCAATATGGGACAACAGGCGGATAAACGTGAAGGCTGCAATCGGAGTCGTGTTTCGTGACTTCCAGTATGTGGGCATGAAAGGGGCTCTAAAGGCTTTCTGCGATGGTTTGCAGTACTTTGGTGATCCAACGGGGGTCAGAGCGGACTTCCGGAACGCAAAGGGAATATTTCAGGTGCATAATACAAGCGCTGCCGTCGACATCTACACGAGTGTTTTGGCAGCACTCTGGCCGAAAGTTCTCAAAAATAGTGATTACCCAGCCGATGGAGTCACAATAGATCAAATTTATAACGTGGATTGTGCAAAGTATCAGGACACCTGCAAGCAAATAATTACTCAGTGGTCCTGGATTTACCAGACTTGCGTCGAATTCGGTACCCTAATTCCCCCCATTACTACAGAATCACTAAGCAAGCTAACCTTCACCAGGCGCCTACCAAACCGCGAATATTTCCCGTCCAACCAACCTCCTCCCCAAATTCGAAACCGTTGAAAACGAGCTTAAGGATTGCAAAACCTACTTTGGCAATGCGGTAGCAGGTGGCCCCAATCTAGACCCCATCAACAAAAAGTATGGCGGTTGGAACACGAACCCATCGAATGTCTTCTGGACTGATGGTGAAATCGATCCCTGGCGCGCCCTCACCCCCAATTCCATTGAAGCCGGTGCACCAAAGCGGCCTTCTACAACAAAGATTCCCTCCTCTGGGAGCACTGCTGGAGGCGATACGTTCTTTGGATTTGTTATTAAGGGAGGATCGCATTGTGCGGATTTAGGACAATACGTTGGACAAGGACTCAAGGAAAATCAAACCACCACTACCCCGGGCGCGGCAAGCGTAAAGGTCCCAGCGGGCTATGTGCCGGAGGCGGACACCGCTCATGACTTGTTTAAGGATGCGTTGAGGGTTTGGTTACCAGCGTTTAAGACACATCCGCTACCCGCGGGGTCCTCGTTCACTCAGGACACAACCAGCAGCGGCGGCGCAGGAAGTGAGGGCAATGGAACCAGCACATCTAATGCCGGTGGCCACAAAAAGAATTCGGCAACATCTCTATCACCGCCTAGATGCCTCTACCTGGCGCTCATTGTCGTGGGGGTTCGTGCTCTGTTGTAAAGCGATCATTCGATATATCTCTCAAAAACCATAGTCATCCGCATCCTAATCATTTTTATTTTGCCTAAGTCGGCGACATCAGCATGTATCCATATACCACGGTCTTCATGTGGGCGGCGTTTTGTTCTCTGTCAATTTCTCTCTAGATTGCAGGATATATCTTCATCTGAGTTTTGCTGGGGGTTATTGAGTGACCGGGCAGGGTTTGGGGTGGTCCTTTTTTCGATCATAATTACTCATTAGGTAAAGAGTTACGAGTAGAAACGCATTATAAAGCCTTCTATATAATATCATACCTGCTCATAGTCCCATCTCCCAGCTCATGTGATCCGACCGATATATTGGACGCTTCCGAAACCCTCTGGCAGGAGAATTTCGATTCTGATTTTCTACTCTCGAATTTCATAAGTGTCTAGACACCTTAATGCTAAGGCCCACCAAAACACAGATCCCCGGTGACCTGATATCTTTGAAATTCACGGGTATATACCTTACCTCTAGCATAACAGTCGACCAACAGCAAAAGGTTTCGACTGCCCCATCACTCAGCGAGGGCGGTTTTCTATGATTGATTATGTACAAAATGTGTGATAATCGCGTATGTGGTGCCCGTATGAATTTCAGCCTGCGTGCAGTCTCTTCCTGAAACTTAATGGTCAGACTCAGCCCGAAAGCGCTGCAGGGCAAGCCTAGCTAGGGATAGGATAAAATATCAACAGTGGGCCCCCCGGACCGACGTTGTGGCTATGGCGACGGTATCGGCCTCCGATGCAGGAGGGGTATTTCACGTGGCAAGTATCAGTCTCCCGATAGGAGCCAAGTAGTTAAGCATTGAGGCAGTGAAGATATTGATGAAGATATCAATATACCAGACAAAGAAATTCAACCCATGATTTCATGAGCCGGGCCACCTCTCTTTAGGGGAAAAATAAACCACCACACCACATGAGTAGCCCGAAGCCGACAACTGAAACCACCAGGTTTACCTAGCTATTCCAGCACAGCCCAGGCCTAACGTTTTCTTTGAGCCTATAGGACACGAAATTCTGACACAGTACAGTAGCACTAGTATTACCTCGCTTTACTAAGAAAAAAAGCTACATATACAAGGCAATAAATAGGAAGAGGGGCAACAGCTGCCTTCCCAAGGTAAAAGAAGAAATTATTATTTTCTATTTTATTTTCTATTTTCTATTTTCTTTGCCAACCCCCCCCCCCTCCTATTCGCTTCTGCTACCCGCCGATCGCCAACCTTTAAGGTCTAGAGTCGGATTCTACCACCTCGTAGCAGGATTGATAAACCCCACAGCCCTATTGATGAGGGCTAAGTTCTTCAATCTCCCAGTCCCCGTAGGGCAGGAGTTTTTTCTCCTGCCCTACATGACGGATCGTTCAATAATAACTGATTGTCAGCATGGATTGAACTCCTGAGCTCCCGCTAATTGCACAGGAGTGTTAACCACTGCGCCAGCTAGGTATTTCATGAAAGGTAAACCTGGGAACTAATATTTATCCTACTGGAAGCCCGATTTTGGGATTTTAATGAGTGGGTAGTGTGTCTCTTCCCGAGTTGCTGGTAGATTTCAACGGAGGTGTTTCTTACTCCTTAGGTGTTTAACGAGAGATTCTCCGTGGCTTAAAACATAATCAGTGCTTTGTGCGCTTGTTACTCTCGTACGATACGACGGGTTAGCTACCCATGCACAGCACCCGAAGAAAAAATGATATAGGATAAATAAGCGTAAACTCATGAACGGTACGTCCCAATAGTGCTTCCCCTATTATGGCTTTATTGCGTTTTATGACAGAGATTCACAGAAGCCTATAATACTATCTGCAGCGCCTTCTACTGTCACGACCCAAGTCCCGGAGCAGAGCGAGTGATAGGTAATGAACATATTGTTGCCAATGAATCGATCAGCAATATTCAGTCCTAACTTAATCGATACAAAGAGCGAGAGCCTGGTTTGAAACGCAAAACAAGAAGTTTTAAATACTCAAAATAGAGATTTTGCCACGACGGTCGTGATTTGAACTGTCCGATTCACTGGAGAAATAACAAGGACCTTTCCAAATGTGCACTAGTGCTCTGTGGCTCAGCTTCGCATAGCCCGAAGAGCAACCCCTGAGCAAGACCGCCGCGAGATACATTTGCTTACGCTTCTGTTTACTGGGTACAGCTAGTTTGCACTAGCTTTAGGAGAGGTTCTTGCAGCCCACACCAAGTTTTGTACTAGGCTTAGCAAAACCTCAGTGTTCTAACCTTATTTAACACATAACTCGCTATAAAATCAGTACAGTTCGGATTTAAGACAATCATGGCACAACCTCCCCAATCAGAAGATACCCGACATCCTCTTGATGTGAGATCCGCATCGGAGGCTAATAATTTATCATACAGGCAGTGTTGCAGAGGCTCGAAGGACCGCATGGAAATTGGTCCAGAATATACAGTATTCACAGCTACCTATGTAGAGCATAGAGACATTTCTGGGGGGGGTCTATCGCATACCCATGGTTTACATTGGCCCATCCGTGGTTCACATGTCATATACATTCATGGCTATGACAACGGCGGTGCGGAAGGCGAAAAGGTGTTTTCTATCAAGTCCAGTATACCAAATAGTCGGCTGTTTCCTCTTTCCTTGTTTTTTTATTGCGAGGGGAATCTACGATGGGACTTGGAAAAGACGAGAGACATACGAGCAGTCATCTAAAACCATCAAATCATCATATAGAGCGCCCTGAGGAATAATCGATTTGGATATCTTTTGACGCTCTTAGCAATTCTTTTTCTTTATTGTACTCGTACGCCTCCTCTCCTCTTCTACCACTGGAGGTGTCTATTAGGAGGTAATCCCAGAGAGGGTATAATACTTACCGGCACACCTGACAAGTCACAACGAAGTCCTCCAGCATGGAGACAATCTCATTCAAACACTCCTCCCCTACCTCCCCCCATTCCCAAGACCCAGCCGTCGCGAGGTAGTGTTACCATCTAGTGGCTGAGACCCGGTGGTAGTGTTATCAGTAGCAGAATGCCTCCAAGTAAAAATTAAAAATAGAAAAAGCATCAAGTGTCAACAACGGGCAGACCCAAGCACCCGCAAAAGCTAAGCCGAGGGGGAACATGCGTCAGACCAGAATCTCCGAATAGAATCTCAAGCCCCAGAATTTCATAAATCAGCACTGTTCATTTCATGAGAGGCAGGAATATCCGTTTGCATCCATATGAAACATATGCAATTTCAATGTTTATGCAACGGGACCCCGTGCAGGCATTGGCCTCGGATACATCGTATCCAATCAAACGAGGACGGATGACATATGGTACCGGATTGGCATAGTTTCTGCAGCGCCTGCTCACAGGCTCCCCGAGAAACAAGGCAGCAAGACGAGTCTATTACCGCAGACGTAGCCCGAGATGGGCGACTTAAGCTTTCCATCATCCATTCTAGCCTAAAACTGACCCCTGTCAAAATGAACAATTTAGGTTGTTTTTTTTTCAGATTCCCCAGAGAGTCATGTTAATTTAGAATGTAACACCCATTCCCATACAGGAACAACCCTACAAAAGAGGGGCGTCCATAGCCAGAGAACTTTGCCCAGAAAATATTGCTCAACCTTCAGCCCCCAAAAGATTTTCAACCATCGCTCCCGGTAAGAATTACAGATCTATCAGATGGCAGAATAGATAACTCGACACATTAATAGGGACAAAACAGGAACATCTCAATCTTTCCCGGAGATAACGGTACTGCGGTTCAGAAGTGGCAAAACTCTTGGTAGGAGGATGGGAACGTCCCACAAGTAGACGTGTTCACCACTGTTAACTTCCTTGGCAAAAACATCTAAACCACGCTCAAGTTAACTAATTAGCATACTATTGCCAAGCGAGAATGAATCCGCCAGTTCCCGCCGCCCCAGTCCCTCACTGTGCTCGTACTAGTACGGAGCTCAAATCACCAGCTACGATTCAAAACAACCCCGACCGCACTCATCCGCGACGTTCCGCCCGGCTCCCTAGAAAACCCGGCACCGATTGCGTTCGCCACCATGCGAGGGGTGAGGAGAACCGAATCGCATGAAGGTTTGGGGTCATGACCGGGAAACGCCCTGCTCAGCCGGTCATTCTATCACACACGTGTAAGTCGATTCCGAGAGTCTATGGTATGGGTTAGCGAACGGATCAAAGGGGATTCGGCTTAGGAAAAGCAGGACTTCTGCAGAGGTTACATAATAAGTGAGCCCAGACCAGGAGGGGGCTACTGATATCGTGTTGATCGATAGTTCCTGACCATTAAGTACCGTACTGTACTATACTAGGAACTGATTGCGAATCCAGTGAATGTCGCAGCTGTAGAGCGAGTGGACTCTTCCGGAGCTTTGTAGCGAGGTGGGAAAGGTACGGCAGATTTAACTCCAAGACAGGTAGAATGATCCACTGCACCCCCGAAGCTTAAAAAAACTTCTATTATCACCCCCGAACTCAGCTCACGTGCTTCCACAACTCTAGCAAGAGTTCGGCATCCCCATCACTACTCTAATTTTCCTCGGGAGTGCTTCTCACTTAAGACTTTCCCACCGCAAATATTTTAGGCTATTTATTAATATATGTTTCTTTGACAAACCCTGCAAACCTCCCTCCCCTGCCTCTAATGTATGCCGGTTCGCAGACGCTGGGGTAATAATATATGAAGAGGAAAGAAGCAAGATCCGTAGCCGAGTGAGAGCCCGTGACAGGGTGTTTAGCAAATCGAGAAGTGCTTTATACCTAGCGACATAGAAGTACACTAGCTGATCGGCTTTGAGTCTGGTGCAATCTACAATATAGGAGACGCCGACAGACCGTGAAGGTCTTCTTGTTGCGAATTGTATCCCTGAAGGCGATGAACTTGTATTGCTAAGAGGGAGAGAGAGAGGGGGGGGGGGAGAAAGAAAGCGTCAAAACAACAAGGAAAGGCCACCACTAGGAAATCATCCAACTGCGGAAAAGCTTACGCAGCACTACCACCACCCGGTACATGTTCTACGCACATCTATTGTAACACTTCTATGAGTGCCTCTTCCCAATAACTCCAACGGTGACGCCAGATCCTTAAATAGCAGCCTGCATATTCCTCGCTCGAGATAGCCTGGGTAACGGGGTGCAGATACGGAACTAGGGGGTGGGGTCGGACCAAGGTAGTATCATTATTGTAGTTGCCGAATGCAAAACAGTTGTTGTCAGCTTCGCATGACGACTTAAATCTGTGCCCCGGGCGCCGGTACTACCCCACAGTCACTAACCCGGATTTTCTTACATTCACGCGACGGCATTGAGCCTCGTTTCGGAACCAAATCTCAGGGTTACCATTTTCTAATCCGAGTGATCAATGATGAGGAATAAACCATAGGAAACAGCTCAAACTACGTACCCAACCACCACTCAAGAACGAACGAGAACAAAAGCTGTTATCTAAAGGACTGTATTAGAAATCTTTGGGATTTAGGAACAGTCAAAAGCTTCACCCAGCCTCGTGTCCGACATAAATCTAGAAATTACCCCTGTGCAACAGGAAAAACCCAGAGCCACCACTCCTGCCCGAAGCGGAGCCACCAATAATCTACACCCAATTCTCGGCTCCAAATGAAATAGCCATTACTATTACCTAGCTTCGGGGAAAGAAAGAAGAAGAAAAAAGAGAGAGGTAAACAAAAGACAGAACCAAGCCCCGCCCCCCAATGCGCCCAAAACACAAATGAAAGTATGATATAAAAAATGAAAATGAAAATTCGAACCGTCAAGAGCCAACTTTTAGCTCGCAACCCTCGAAGGAACCGGGCTATCCTGAGCATGCCTGTCCTTCCTTCTTCCAAAAAACACGGACAACTGCCGCCTCAGGCTTCTCAACGGCCCACTCACATTCCCCATCGTCTTGCTACGCGTCGGCATCTGCGGCAACGGCGGCAGTGGCCTTTCCGCAAGTTCCTTCGGTAAGGGATCCGTCTTCATACTATGCGAGGTATTCGGCCTCGGGAACAGTACTAGTTTTTCCCTCTCGTTGCCACTTTCGTTTCGCCGTCGCTGGAGTTCCTGCTGCACCCATTCACTTGTCCGGCATTCGGCTCCGCCCGAGGTCTTTGGTCGCGGGGCTACGCGTATTAGTGACGGTTTGCGTTTCAAACCTACGGGTACCTGTATTGCAGATGATTCAAAGGGCTTTGCTTGGCCGATCTCTTCGGGATTTATCGGTTCTATTGGTGGTTCGGGGGTGCGTGCTGGTGTGTGTGGTTCCTGGAGTTTCGCTCTCAGGTTTGGTGTTGTGCTTGCTGGGGGTGAAGGTGTATGGACTCTGCGGGCCTCGCTTAGGCTCATCTTTCTCGCCAGGGCAGTTTTGGAGAAGTTGTAGGGTGCCATGGTGCCGCTTGAGGATGGAGGTGTTGGGGGTTTTACAATTGTGTTTAATTTAACGGGGTCTTTTAGTGGAGGGGACTCGGGACAGATATCTAGGCTTGGTCCCGATGAGGTCTCGGGTTTGTTGTTCGTGGTTCGGGTGAATGATTGTGCTGCGTTCGGAGGAACGTAGGGTGGCTTTCCATCTGGTTTTGGATGAGGTATCGGAGTTGCACTTCGTGATGAAAATAGTCTTGAACATGATCGACGTAGTTCCAATTCAGTTCGTGGGCTGAGAGGTGCCAGTGATGAATGCACAGGTAGTGGCTTCTTAGTAGCAGTATTAGCAGCGGTGGTAACGACAGTAGTTGCGATCTTTGGTGAGATATTCGTTTTCTAGAAACATATTAGTCAACTTTCTTTTCAGGAATGTTTAAAGTTATGCAAGAGTGGTGAATGATCTGACTTACAATAGGAGCAGGTCTCGTGAACGCCTTTTGTCTCATTTCGGCGACTTGGGTGAGATCAGATAGACTATCTTTACGATATGATATGTACTTTTTTCTAGAGCTTTTTTTTTTTTGTAAAGGAATGGAAAATACGCTCTGCGTATAAAAAAATGTCGTCTAGAGGAATTTAAAGGAAGGTATAGAATATAAAAAAAGGCAACAAAACGAACGCAAAATGAAGGAAACACTGTGAGAGAAAGAAAATTCCAAGGAGGCGACACAATTGGGGGGCGCACCTAGGTTTTCATAGATTCTTTGCCGGGAAAGGGGGGGGGGGTGGTCATTTGGTGGCCCACAACAGTGATGTCGAAGTTGACCGCTAACCAGGGATACATTGTGTGTTTTATTGAAATGCACATCTCTGGTGAGTAGCGAAACGCCCTACGCAACGCGGTTAGAACTGCGAGCTGTCATTGGTCAGGGGGGTCTCGAATTGTAAATTGAAGGTTGTCCACCAGAGTTTCAGATGAAGCGGTTAGTGTTACCGGAAGCCCATTGCTGAGTCCCGACCAGGATTCCTTGTCCGCCACAAGAATTGGTCGCGAGTTTGAGAAGCCTGTTACAGGATCTGTAGAAGATAAAGGATGAAGAGAATACTGTACAAAATTGTTATGGTAATGGCGTCAAAGGAATGCTTTGGATGGCAGGATCGCCAGGGAATTTTACCCTTATGGTCTAGCCCGAGGTGACCGAGTGATGGAGTCAAAAGGAGTTCTGTCCGCTGCCAGACGAAGCCTGGTCGGTTAAACCACTAACACAAGGGAAACAGGAAAAACGAAGGAAAAAAGGGAAAAGAAAAACAAGTTCCATAAAACCATCGCTTAACATTAGAGTTTGCCCCATCGTATCGTGTTGTACTAGTAGTGTAGAAGCATCTGCTCGAACACACAAACTCCACTATGCCCGGCCCATCCCCAGCGCCAACATAAGGCGGAGTAGTAGAACTAAATAATCTACCGTAATCCACAATTGTATACGAGTATAGGCATTACAGTAACACAGTGCTTTAGAACTGCGCTCCCGGATCCTCTACCGTACAGTACGACACTCCAAGTATTTTTTTCCCGAGTGCGAGATTGCCAATGGAGGGCCCCCCCCACAATTCTCACATGCTGTTCGTCTTTCTCGCTCTTCTACCAAGACACCTGCCGTGGCGCTCTGCAGGGAGGGGAAACCCTCCCATCTCGCTATATGGCCTAAAATGCCTTACCGTCCTCCAATACAGCAGAACCGATTTACCGTGCCTGACAAGAATGTCGTATAGTATCTGCAACGCTCCCGATGTAGGCCGAGGAGGAAAGGCCAACAATGGTGTTTGGTCTGGGGAAACGAGGGTTTTACTCTTACCACAGCACTTGTACCGTACCTGTACGCGAAAAAGAAAAAAAAGAAAAAGGAGTGAAAAGAGCCCCTTTGCGCAATCTCCTCTGTGCAACCACATCTTGCGGATCAACCGCCAAAGGTTAAATTGACACCAGTACTGTGCATTTCTGTGCTTGCGAGACCCCAAATGGACGGAAACTGGTACTGGTATCGCACCGGAATAATCGATCCCAAATGTTGCGGGATTGCGGGATTTGGTGTGAGGGGTGTAGTAAAATTTTCTCTTATAGGACGGAACGGGTAATGTGTAAGGCTATACGGGCGGAGCGAGAGCTTGGGTAGATAGTGGGTGGTTGGCGGATTTCTGTGCAGGACGTTACAGGTCCCGCTGTACCGGTAGATTCAGCATGGAGCGGAAGGTGGTATTTGCAGAAGTGCACCGGAGTTGAGGGAAGAGGATACTCGAGTATAACGCAGGGGTTTTCTTTTAATCCTTCCCGTGTTCCCGTAAAACGAGCTCATGGGAATCCGTTAGTTCCCAAGTTAGTAGACATCTTAGCATCCACCACATTATTTATTAATGATAAAATTCCACCATATAGACAAGGGGAGAAGTAGTGGTGAGGAAGATTATATACTATTAGACCACTGTTTATTTTTTACTCGACGATTTGAATAGCTTATCACTTACTGAAGAGCCTAGTTTTACCCTAGGGCCATCGGCTTACTCAGGGCACAAAGTACTCTATTTGATACCGGGGTTTTCACTAATAGGGACATCTCATACGTGACCCATATATGCAAATTACTTATTCCCGCCCTGGGCCGGTTGTTCGGTATTACTGTCGATATCATATAGTAGTTTCAACCCGGTAGCTTAGGGGGTATCTCGAGTTGAGATATTGTCTTCATATGAGACATTCGGCCACGTTGGTCTGGGGTTCAATCGTCTCGCCTTTTACGGCAACTATTAAGACAGGGCGTGCTGTCTTTGTAAACTTCATGTGAGCGATTCGAAGAACGTTCGAGGCGTTTCTTCCCTTCGACTATTGTATGGGGTAGAGATCGAAGGATGACTGCACACAAGCCCTCACTGGTAAACCCCCACGTGTTTATTTACCGTCTTCCCGTGCAGTTCTCACTAGCGCGCCCCATTTCCCCAAGATGCTCAGGTATCTGGGGATACTGGAACTTGTAGAGGTGCTATGATGTCGAATTTGGGCGTAAAACGCTGGTTCTTGTGTCCTCATATTTATGGATTGGCTGGTGGCTCAAGAACAGACAACTTCGTGACTAAGAATCAATAAAATCCTCTGTACTCGAGTAGTTGAGAAACTAATCCCGACACATCTCAAGCTTAGATATAGTGCCCGTTTTCTCCACCACTAGCCAGCCTTGCAAAAACACCCGCGAGTGGGGGCGCATATACAGTACAGTGCCATAACTATTGAGCACGAGACATAACCTAGCCCGCTTATCACACCGTAGTTCTTCATCCCGACCCGTGCACGGTTGGCCCGCGGCCCAATCGAATGATACAACCAAAAATCTCTTGGTAGGATTCCACAAGAGGGGTCTAGGCTCGAAATCGTACTACAAAGTGTGTACAGTGCTAGAGTCAAAGTTTCCCATCGCGATATTTCGACTGGTGTTTGAGACCTAGGTCGACGCCGCCGGGACCGATGAGTAAGGAAGAAGGTCGATTCGTTCAACATGGTCCTGACTCAGGATCAGGGTTCTTCCGGGAGGACCTCGTGCTGAGCTGTTTCGGGCTGGCTCGGATAGAGTGATAGGGTGAATGAAGCAGGGCACTGATGGGCTGAGATTAGAATAGTAGATTGGTGGTGCAAGCCTATGGGGTACTGGAACGAGGCTTTTCTAGCGCCGCAGGTGAGATGCGGGTTACCGGTATTGGATAGTCTATTGGTTGCCAGGCAAAAATGTGGAGGATGCCGGCGCGGGTACTGGACTGATGCTCCCTAGAAAAACCCCCCACTAAGTCCCTCCATGCACCTTCGAGATATCCCTTTTTCTTGCTTGAAAATTGGAAGTTTTGACCAGCTCACTGTTCATTGGCAGTTTGGATTTAGGGTTCGCTACTCCGAGATCCTTTATTTAAGAGTTCTATCGCTCACTCTACCATTTAATGAAACAGAAGGTTTTGTTTCCAAAAGGACTATCTCCTGAATAGCCGGCAGAGTATTGTGGTGCTCGTCGAATTCTTGAGACCTCGAACTGCACTTTTACCGCATGTTATCTGTAGTATTGTAGTAATAATACCGCGCACGCCCTCTCGAAACATATTCCTGCTCCACAAATACCTACCAATACCGAAATTCACCGTTGCTCTAGCGAAATCCATGATGGGTTATCGTCTCCTTTCCCTATCCTCAGGTGGCACGGTACAGCTTGAACCCACCGCCAGCGCAGCTTGCCATCCCTATCCAAGCATTCAACAAGGATTCCTAGTCTTTAGCCCCCCCTTGGATGTGCGTTACAATACGGTACTACGGTTTTAGGGCTGGGAATGTCTCAAAAACGCAGTTGGGTACGCGAACCAGAACACGCACAGAAGCCCACCGGTGGTGTGGTGGTGTGGTGCTGGAGTATCCAATTAGGGCCCCCTACCGAACCCCTATTGCCGGTCGGCTCTGGATAAACCCCTTCGCGCGATGCGGCATTCTCCGTTAACCAAAGCTACTGGTGAGACCTTTCCTACAAGCACTTTATCTAACAAAGAACCATAGGCCAGTTTGCAAAGTGGGATACCCAGTAGGAGTGCCTCAGCTCCAGTCTCTCTTGAAAATGGCCAGGCAGCGTTGAGGTGTTTTCGATTTGGCGATAGTATGGAAACCCGCCTTTAATCTATTCTGCAATCCCGAGAACCTTGGTGTGGGCCATTCTTAGCGTGCCTTGGTTCTAATTGCCCATTACTGTACTCGAGTAAACACCTTTGGCACCCAATTCCGTGGTAGGTGCCACACATGGTTCCTTAGGTTCCAAGCTAGTCTGAGCTGCGAGTGATCCAGGATGATCGGATATTGAATTCTCGTTCCTCTCAGCCCAATATTTATCATCTGAGAGGCGCCATCTGCGTTGTACAGGCTTAATTGGTATGATATGTGCGAGGTGGTAAACAACGTCATTTCCCTCCCCCCCCAACACACTCCTTAACATCCAACCAATCAATCCTCGCACCGGCGGCTACGGCGACTAACTCAACGCTAGCACCGAGGGAAAAAAGCCTCCCCCTTATACGATATCCTATCGGCACTGATGGTGCTCTTCTTTGGTAGGAAATAAAAACCTGGTTGGCACCCACGGCGGCATAGTGCTAGCTAACGGAAAAAATGTAGGGAATGCTGTTCAAAGTCCCTATAGGCGAGCTATTGGTTCCGTCGCGGGGGCCGCTGTTCCTATGTGCTGCCTACATGTCCGGTGCCGGACGAGATGTTGCCCTTTGTGGCGCCGTTGTAGACTCTGTTCTCTATAAGCATCCCGAATGAGGTACCTAAATATTTAAACCTAGATTTGGTGTAGGCCTGAGATGAGCATAGGAAATTCGCCATATAGATTTTGATCCCCCCCGTTTAGGCGCTTCATGCTGGATACTTGTGCAAGAATTTGAGTACTGAAGCGGGTGTTGGTTGCGTCTTCCCCGTTCTTTGCGCCAGCCGTTTATGACGTAACTCGTGCCCGAGCGGAGGGGGCCGCTCGCATGGGTGGACGTTTTGGAGGTGGGGATGGTGGCACGCTGGTCCTATGCCGCCTGAGGGGGATTGCGAGTAAGATTAGAAAGCGTGAGAGGAATAGAAGTAGTGTGGAATTTACCGAGATCCTCAGCCTGGTTATTGACGTTGCGACGAAGGGACGCCCCTTCCCACTGGCCGTGGCAGCAGGTGTTTGAAGTGGTTATGTACATGTAGTCTGCAGCATGCGTGATACTTGTACCAGAATAATCCTAGGCAGTCTTCGTTAGCCACACCCCCTTACCAAGTCTTACTATCTATGTTAGAGATAAGATGGAGCAACCTAGCTCTGTCGAGCTACCATTCGTCAATACCGATAACCTCCTGGTCCAGGAGAAGTGGAATGGCTTACTGGCACCCCGGCCCCGATAGCGAACTTATTGCTCCCTGGAAGCAACACCACTGACACTGCAGCGCTTCTCCTAATCGTTCCGGACAACTACGATCCTTGGGATGGCGTCTGCTACAGTTTTTGGGCAGCTAGGGAAGAAACTGCAGCAGTGGCACTACCTGCACCTCCTCTAGTTCTGCACACAAAATCGTCTATATCAGTCAATCATCAATTATGTAATGGATAGCCCAATACGCACACCTACGATTACGTGGGGGTCGTCGGGACTCCTACTTCCGATGGGGACCGAATTAATTCTCTTAGCCCCTGTTTGGCACGCCACCATATAAAAAATGATGCTTTCCTAAAAACTTGGTTTTGCTAAAAAGATCAATATTATCTAGATAGTATCTGCCATTCTGACTACTGTAATTAAAAAGAAAAATCTGGCAGGAGGCTTGCAGGTCGAGTTATAATCAAAGAGGTGCAATGCTGCAATATTTCATTTGCTATAAAAGCCAGAAAAAAAATATACCATTTTTCTTGAGCGCCAAACGGGGCCTTAGGACCATATTAGCAGCATTATTTACACACCTCGCAATCCACTCTAAATCCCCAAGCTTCGATCCCCACGACCCCTCGCGACTCATGTCTTTTTTTCAACACTAAAGTTATCGAGTGCCCGGCCCATGAGGTCTCCGCACTACTATAGTACTACTCGATTCCAAGACAGGGTTGAGCCAGCTTTTCGGCGCAGACTCCCCCGCGAGCGACGGGTGCGGGGGGTTGTTATTAAGATGAGGTTAGTATGATATGATAGGATTTGCAGGTGGCACGAACCCTGTCGGCGGTTCGCGGTGATGTTTGTATGGTGGGGGGAACCTTTAACCAGGGCAGTCAACCTGAAAATGCCCAATTTCGAAATATTTTTCCTCAACAACTTTATTTTTGTTTCTTCCTGTTTTTCGATAGACAATAAGCTGGGGGTTTAGAAGATAGAAAGATATATTAGATAATAATATTATTATTATGATATTATTATAATATATTAACTTTTGGGCAAGCTATAGGGGTCAAGGGTAGGGGGGTGCATGCTAGTTCGGGTTAAATGGCTTTCCTTGACTGAGCCGAAGACAAAGCGGGCGTCACGAATCGCCCAACATATCTTAGCCAAAGACAAAATTCAGGTTAAATAAGTTCGAGGATTTGTTTTAGGTTTAACAGAGGCACAGGATAAAGTACCAACGAAAGAAATAGAAGTAGTTAAGTGAGAACAATTCGACAAGATATCTTACAATGCAGAATATAATAACCACCGTCCAAGCCCTCCGCCCTTCTTCCCCACCCCAATCCCTAATGGGAAGAACATGGAATATGGTTCATTGATTGAATGAATGAATGAAGGAAGGAAGGAAGGAAGGAAGGAAGGAAGGAAGGAAGGAAGGAAGGAAGGAAGGAAGGAAAAATATAACGAAAAAAACTTTTTCAATAACCCTAAGGGAGAGCATAGGAATTTTATATATACAGCTCCGAAAGCCCACCGGGACATACTAAGTTTAACGATAACCGCCATTCTGAGCCCGAGGCCGTACCGCAACAAGAGAACAGGTGGCAACGAGTAGAACATGGAATAAGGAGATGGGGAGGAAGAAAAAAAGAAGATACATGATACATAAAAACACCTCAGCTATTCAGATAGCTTTTATTACCATCCACCACTGCCCCCTCCGCCTTGCTCGCCCCTTCTGCGCCTCTTGGACTCATCCTTCCTCCCGTTGTCATTCTCACGGCCGTGTTTCCGTTCCCTGTCCCTTCCATCGCGCCTTTCGCGCTCCTTATCGCGGTCTCTATCTCTATCTCTATCTCTGCCACTTCCGCCGATCGCAGCAGCCACGCCGCTTCCCCTGCGTGATTCTCTATCCCGGTCGCGCTCACGCTCAGTGAGATGGCGATCACGTTCCCTTGGATCTCGGGCTTCACGATCACGGTCTCTCTCTTGCTGTCCACGGTCACGATCTAACCCCCTATCCCGGTCCATTCCGACCCGCTCACGGCCACGGTCCCGTTCTACCTGACGCTCACGTTCACGTTCACGCTCCCGGTCTCCGTCACGCGGAACCCGATCTCTCTCGCGCTCTCTATCCCTATCCCTATCACCTCTATCCCGTTCACGCTCCCTGTCTCCCCTGTCTCGTCCATGGCGACCACTGCGACTTCCATGATCTGAGGCCGGTCTGTCCCTATCACGCTCCCGATCTCTATCTTCTGCGGATCCTCCTGAAACTGATGTCGGTCTTCCTGGTTCGGGTCCAGCGAGACTGCCTCTGCGAGTGGAGTCACTTTGAGAGCCATTACCATTACCACCTCGTCGAGTAGTGTCGCTCGTGGTTATAGGTAAAGCGTTTCTGACATTATCCCGCCCAGGGGTGCTGCTTGTACCCCCAACACGCCTTGATGCTCTACCTTTGATGGAGCTACCTTGTGTAGCATCAGCCCCCCCAGACGCCTGGCCAATGATATTCTGCATAGTCATCATCATGCGGCGCCGCTGGTGATGGGCATCATCACCTCTATCACCCCGTGAAGGCCCTGTAGGTGGCGAGCCTTGCTTGACTGGCGGTGGTGGATTTGACGTGGTGGGTGATGGAGCAGCCGGAGGAACGACGCTAGAAATAGGGTTCGTGCGGGGCCCTGAGGGTGGACCAGGAGCTGCAGCGGAAGTTGACGTGGTTGATGCCCCTTGGATGACCTGTCGGCGGCTTGGGTGAACGGATGAAGACTGTGGCGGAGGTTGGGGTTGAGCAACTGGGGATTGTGGTTGTGGTTGTGATGGTTGTGGTGGCAGTACTGGTGGCAGTGGCTGGGGATTCTGGACGACATTTCTTAATCTGTCTGGATGTATTCCAGCAGTATCACTTCCATTAGTTGAAGCTCCTGTGTTGTCTGTAGGTTTTTGAGTTTCAACGTTGTCCACCGAAGCCGCAACGGATGGCTTGCTTTCCAGACCCGGAGACGGCAACGGAGTTGGTACGCCAGGCGGGTTATTTGGTGGAACTCGCTGTGTCCCAGTAGTGGTGGTGAGAGACGGCGAGGATGCAACCCTGTTCATATTGCTTCTAGGTCCCATTGGTGCACTACGGTCCCGTGGGCCCTTGGGTATGATATCAGGCGGATTAAGCCTCCCATGATTGGGGTCCTGGTGCGTAACTGGTGGGGCATGTCGGGTTTCACGAAAGTCGTTGAGTGATGGACCCGACGGCCCTCTTGGTGGAGCTCCAGTGAGCAGGTCACGTTCTTTCGGGGTTGATGGGCCCTCTTGGCGATTTCTTCTCTCCCTTTCACGTTCGACATCTGCGCGCGGAGCAGCAGGTGGCCGTTGAGAGTGGGCATCCTCCTGGGGGGCTTGTTGCCTAGGGAGGTTTTGATCGGAAGCCCTCCGATCTAATGCTCTGCGGTCGGGGTCGGGACGATCGATCTCCACCTGGTGAACTTGTAAATCAGAGCGATCGTGCCGACGGGGTCGATCGTCCGTCCTGTCTGGCCTTCTCCTGTCGACATCTGGTGGTTGACTTCTGGAGTCTGTTCTGACAGGATTTGGCTGAGGCTGCTGGGCAGACCTATTGGGCAACGGCTCCATTCGGATATCCGGATCCTTCCTCTCACCAGCCCTCGGAACCCGATCATCATTTCTAAGAGGGAGTGCTGGTCTTTGAAAGTTGTCTTCTCTGGCCCTTCCTCTATCGCTATCACGCCGATGCTGATCTCGACTCTCTCTTCTGGGAGAGAGAGGGCGTCTGTCCCCCAATCGATCCGATGGTCTGTCTGGCAACCTCTCGGCGATAGGCCTACCAGCTGTACCCCGAACTTCTACAGATCGTGGGGAATCTCTCATATCCCTGGCCCTATCGTGAGGCTGCTGAACCGGAGGTCTGTCCGGCAGTTGGTGTTGGGGCAGTGGCCTATTAGGCTGGGGTGGGGGTCCCCTGTTGACCTGGTTTAGATTTCGTGACATATCCTGGTTAGGTCGAGGATTCAGTGGCTCGTCCCTTCTTGGTGTTCCCGCTCTTGAAGGCTCATTAGATTGCTGACTTTGTTGAAGTCTGGGTGGATCCCTAGAGGGCTGACGCCTTAGCGGAGGGGGGGGTACGGCAGGTCGCTGAGGGAGGTTTGGAAGACGCTTGATCTCTTTGCTCCCTTTGCTATCATCGATTTCCCCATCTTCCTTCTCCGCGTCAGGTTTAGATGGTAGAGTATTATTGGTAGCAAGCGCAGGGGGGCCACTAAAAAAAAAAAAAGATTAGCTCTGGTTGTCATTAGAGAGTCGTTTGATATACTTAGTAATAGTGGCCGAAGAAGCGGCGTTAAGCTGCGCTGAAGCATTATTGGCATCAATGAGCGGCTGTTGGGTAGGCGTCGGGGTGGACGTGGGTGCTGGGCTGGGTTGCTTGCTTCCTGAAACCACTGGCGTCAATGCTTCGGTCAAGGATCCCTATCAGTTTATTATCACGTGGTTAGAACCTAATACATAATTTTTCAGGAAAAGAAAACCAACGATTACCTTTTGAAATGCTGCAACGAGCACCCAATCCTTCTCTCTGTGCTTGAGAAGCCCTAAAAGTGTCGCCGACGCAATTTTTAGATCCTCCCTCTTCTCATGCTTTCCAAGCTCCTCTACCTTCTCAAGAACTGTGCGACCGATCCAATCCACAGAAGGAAAAAAGTTATAAATGTGCTTCAGAACAATGACTGTGTTCCGGATGTGCATATACTCCTTCGAGCAGAGACAGTTCTTGATAGCACTGTGAATGGTTTTATGCCACTTATAAAGGAGTTTTCGGAAGTCCTCCCAATCCATCGGGGCGCCTCGAAAAGCGAAACCATTCAAGTTCTTCCCGTTATTATGGGCCTCTCGTTCGTAGTGCGCCTTATCTGCGTGCCACGCATGAAGATCCGATAACACCTCCTTCAGAAACTTACCTAGATTTTCGGCCTCTTGTTGTGTGCAGGTAAATATGGTCTTCCCCATATGTTTACCGAATATGGCATCAAAGATCCCAACCGTATGAAATTTCGGGGGTACCAGTTTGTGTAACTCTTTGATAAGCTTCGAGCAAAAGATGGCGTCATTCGGGCTTAAGACAATCCGGGGCATCAGACAATACTGAACTATGGCGTTGGTGACCTCCCGCGGATCAGGGAATTCGTTGAACCAGTGATCCTTTTCCAGCTGAAGCCGTTTCTTGACCAAGCCATTATGGCATATGTGTGTCTTAACTTCCTCACTCAGCTTGGTAGTGGATCCCAAAAGCTCGTAGCTGCGTGGCGATCTCTTGTCCGGCAAAGCCGCAATTTCATCTTGTAGACTAGCGATAGCGTTCTTATAAGTAGCCATAGGGACATAGACATCATAGAGCGACAGATGCCAGAATGTGACATAGAAAGCCAGGGAACCAGGCCACTCGGACACGGGCAAGACTGGTCGGAGCTCATCCATAATGTTCTTCAACACAGGATTCCACGGTGTCTTTTCCGGGGCGATAGCGGCACTTTCATCCTGAGTTCCTCCCATATCAACATCCTCACGGCCATCTGGTGACTGAATTCGTTGTATCTTTGTATTTATAGCGCTCCTTGCAATCCACCACGCAATATCCGGCTTCAGCCCGAAGTCTCGACAAAGCCGCCCCACGCTAGGAACCATCCCTTCGTACTTTTCCGCTGGTAAGGCGATCTGCAGCAGCTCGGAATACTGTCCAAACACAACGTGGATCTGATCAAACAAGTTACCAAGAACCTTCAATGGAGTCGTTTCTGGGCTTTGGTAGAGACAATTCTGCCTTGCTTGGGCTATGAGAATGAGAAGTTGTATGGCGAGTCCAGATCTCATCAACGTATCAGTGAGAGCCTTCATTGTGCGCGGAGAATCTTCGGCCTTGGAGTCACGAAACTGTCCGAGGATAAGGCTGCGGATATAGGGCCCGCCGGCAAGGCCTCGGTGTTGGCTGTCGGTCAAATTCATGTCTGGATCGATTCCGGTCATTGACTGAATTATCTCTTGTAGGACTCCTAATCCCGACCATGTATTCTGCTTTAGCTGGCGCGCAATATATTCGAGTACTGGTGCCGGGTCCATCTGCCTGTAATAGCGGGTATAGATCTGGCCGCAAAATTGCCCAAGTGCTTCAGAGTGATTAGCTTACAATGTAAAGAAGCTTCTAGGAGAACAAGGAAGCATACATTTAAGCCATCGGCTAGTCAACATCCCATCCGCTTGTACACTTTGCTTGCCAGCCGTACTCATGCTTTGAAAGTGTTAGGACCTCTCCGAAGTGGAACGGAATAGTTACCTACCTAAAAAGCACACAAAACCCTATCGCATCAAATGCCAACGGCGTGAAGTACTTTGCTCCGCCCACAACACACTCAATTAAGTTGTCATAGGTCTCAACCTGGCTCAGAAGAACCTGCATGACGGTGACTGGCGAGCTGACTGCCACCTTGGCAAGACCGAGAGAAATCGGCTTGATGGTAATTAGGGATAACCTCTTCAAGAGATCTTTAGTCTCCTTTTCCGTTTTAGAGGTTTTTAACTTGAGGTCCGGGATCTTCATTTTTTCCCTAGAAATCCATTCACCGTAGATCGAATATCTAGTCTCCGTCGGGAAATAACTGATCATTCCCCATACCTCGTTCACAATACCTTGGTTTCCCTCTGTGAAACTGACGGCGGGCACGATAATAGACCTAGAAAGGTTAATCCACCTATTCCTATCCTCCTGTGTGCAATTTGGGTTTTCCAGTACACTCCGTCCAATCCTACAAACCATAGACATTAACATGGGATCTCTCCCGATCCTGAGGCCAAAAAGCTTTCCTAAAGTTTCTATTAGAATCACCACATCTGTAGCATCTCTACAGGTTGGTACCCCATCTTTCCAGTCCTCCCAGAAGAACCGATAGTCAATGTCAATGCCGCGCAAGTTGAGATTGCTAACAGTGAACGTAACCATTTGCTTCCGCTTCAGCGGGGTTTTCATCTCAACCACTCCCCCAGGCAAAGGTGTTGCAACCTTCGCAATTCCCATATCTGCATGCGTGTCTGCATGCCGAGGTCTCAGGGGTGCATATACGGCCTCGATAGACCGGATCAGGACCCTTGAGAGAGCATCCGCAATGTCCTTCTCGAGCCCAGTGAGGAAAGGGTATTTTCCGAGAATGAACATAGCCTCGGGGAGCGCACCGAGAGCCAAGAGATGCTTGAGAAGGGCGACTTTCTGGTTCCAGTTTTCTCGTTTTTCTGGTTCCCTTGGCTTTGGCTCCTCTGGCTTCTTCTCCTCTGCCGGTGCGGGCGCAGAAAGTTTCGTTCGAGGCGGATTCGGCAATGTGTCATCGTGGAGACTGCCCGCCATAGCGAGCGCGTTAGGTTTCACCGCCTTCAGCTCATCCGTCATCCTTTTCAACCAAGATGTCCGCAACTCCATCATTTCTCCGTCTCCCCTCGGCGACAAATGCGGGTAGAGATCAGCCAAATCAACAAAGCCAATCTTGATAAGTAGGGCGCTGAGCACAACCAAATTTTCTGGCAAGTTGTCTAGGGCATCATCGCTCTGGTAGTACCGGAATTTGAACCCAAGCAATTGCGCAGCAACCTTATTACCACCTGCTCCCCGAGACCCTTCCCTATACTCGAAGAATTTGACTATCCCCTCCTTCTTCAGTGCTTCAAAGAATTCACCATCCATAATCAACTTTTTCCGCTCTTTTTCAGCTTTCAGTTCTTCCCGGCCCTTGCCAGTATTACCGAATTCATCTTCAGAAGAAGAGGAAAGATGCTTTGGCCACCAAGCACTTTCCTTCAACAGCCTGACGAAGAAACGCGCGTTGGATACAACGGTGCTAGCGGCGGTATCGAGGAGCACATCCAAAACCCTTGCAGGATCTAATTCGAAAGCACCCACCAACCCCTTTACTCTCTCACCAGTCCGGCCAACTACTTCCAAAGGAAATTGTGAATAGGAGGCTGTAAAAAATTCGGTGATGAGCTTCGAGTAACCTTCGCTCTCTTCCCGGAGAAGGTTATATTTGCGCTGCTTATAAATGAGACTCGTCGTAACTTTGATGGCCTTTTTGGGGAACTGAGACGTAACTAAGCCCAGAGCCGATAAGGTCGCGGGTTCTAAATGTAAAGCGAATAACTCTGTCGGAATCGGAGAGGGAGAAAGTGCCTCCAAAAGCTTCGGTAGATTTCCTGGAATCGGAGCATTCGAATCCTCGAAACTTGCAACGGTCGAAAGGAATAAATCTTGTAGGTCGATTCCCGGGTCGGCGTCCTTGGGGAAGATGTTGATGATGTCGGTGACAAACTTGGAAGAATCCTGAACAGAAATTCTCCCCTCAAGGGTCGCCTTGACAAGTTCTTGTAATATGATACAAACCTCATCGACATCTTCACTAACAATTGACTTGCCTAAAGCATCTTGAACCCGCGCAGCGCCTTCAGATTGCCAAGCACGGAGATTCACATCGGACAAGAACTCCCAGTAATAAAAGTCTCCAGGGGTACCGGGATCAGTAGGTGTGCCCGCCATTGCACTTTCGTCAGTCGCTGTAGCCGTGTCTTCGGGGCGGCGGCGGTTATGGGGTGGTTGTTGCAATGTTAGCTGTTGTTGCGGCTGTTGCTGCGATGTTGAACTCTGGCGGCCGCGCCTACCGGAACGGTTTCCACCAGCTCCACCTCCGGAATTTCGCGGAGTATAACTATCGGCAGGGCGATTGGGAGTATATGGAGAAGTGCGCGGTATAGTATTGCTTGGTGAAGAAGGATGCTTTCGCTTACGATCACGGCCGTTAAGACGATTCTCGGGCATGATTAACTAGCGGGATGAATTAAGGGCTCAAAGGAGCCAAAGTGAGGGAAAAAATATTAAAAAAGGGGAAATTTAAAGAAGAAGGAAGAAAGGGATGGGGAGAAGGCTCCCGGAGGGAAGTGGGATGTCGTTAAATCGCAGGCCGATGTGACAAACGTTGGTTGACCAAGAAAAGTCCAATCTCCGATGAAAGGGAAAGTGGTGGGGAAATTGGGGTGAGAGGATAAGGGAGGAAAACGACGGCCGAGACTTGGAAGGCCAGGCTGATTGTTTCGAGGAAAGAGACTGGTCAAACGCGTTGGGTTCAAAGAAAGTTGAGATGCAGCTGTCTGTGCTGTGGTGGTGGTGGTGGCGGTGATGGTGGTTGTGAAGGTGATGAAGGCCTTGTCTCCTGGGGCAGATACAGCAGCTAAAACAAGCACAGTCCCGTGTTTGTTCGCGGGGGAGCAATAAAGAGGGTCTGAGTGAACAGAAAAGAAGTAGGCTATCGGGGGAGAGTCCTTCCTGAATGGAGAGAAGAAGGCCAGGGCGAATTAAGGGAGAGGACAGAAAGAGCCTCCTTTCCTTCGACCTTCTCTCGTTTCGTTTGCAGGTCAAATTGTTTTTTCTGCTGGGAAAGGAATCAGGAATCGATGGTTGGAGAGATGAAACCCTGCCCTGCAGCTTTGCTTATGTCATCTAGGCTTGCCAAGCAATTGTGTTGAAAAGGATCCAGTGCGACACCAGTTTGCACTCGCAAACGACATCTGCACAAGTGAGGGTCCGTCTTAATTCAAAGTCGCTTGTCAAGCAGAACATCACTCCTAATATTATGGCAGCATCTGAGTCTTGGCTTCCTAATATGGAAGAACGACGCCAAGATATTACTTTTTACAGTTAGGTATGATAAGTTACATGTCTGTTAATTTGGGCAGCTCATCGTTGGGCTATAACACCCATCGAATCTGAGTTGGGAAATATCCTGCGGCCTGACCCTCTGGAAAAATGTGGACTTCCGGCCTCCGACACCGAAGGGCGTGTTCAAGTGTGTCCGAGCACAGCACAATACTTTACCATGCCGAGGCAACAAAACCGCAGGCCTAGAAACTGCAGATCTCCCCTAGCCGCCCTAAATAAAGAGCGAGTTCGGGTTGGCAGTAATGTGTTCGTGAGAGCAACTCGGCTTGATCGTCAGATTGAAGTGGTTTCTTCTCTAAAAGTAGAACCCCAAACCCCGGGCCCAGGTCTCTTTTACGGGTTTCAAACTTTTCAATGGTTATGGTTTAACTTTAGCAGGATGCCAAACACCTCTGCCATTTCCGAGACTCCAAGATTAGTCTGAACTTCCTGGACGCGGAATACATCCCAACAAACCAGGTGGTATAAATCTCGGCTCACCGGTTTCGCACGAATAAAGTGAGCAGATAAGCAAATTCCCAGTAAAATTGCCACAAAAAAAGCGTTGAACAACTTCGTTAATGTGGAATCGCGGGGAGAAGTGAACCTACATCAAGCTTTTGTACATAAAACCTGCCTCAACCGAGATAGATGTGTGCATCTCAAGGGAACCACCCCTGGGAAGCGCGCCTAGCGTCTCAGCTAAAAGCTCCGAACACCAATTTGTATGATATTAACCTTCTGAGTTTTAGAATAACATGGGCCCGCAGTTTGATTGTCGGCCGGCATGCCGAAAGGGGGTTTTGGCGATGGGTTGTGGTTTGGGGGTGAACAATATCTCCCCAACTCCCGAAAACACAATATCGTACGGACGGGATGGCCAGCCAAAAACAAAGCTACCGCTGGCCAAGTGAGACTACGTTGTTTCCCGCCTCTGAAAATTACCCCCTCCTTCAGATACCACACGTGGCACTTGAGTAGCAAACCAAGTAGAATGCCGTGTCTCTCGAGATATACAAATGCCTAGCCATCATACAATAGTGAAGGCTTCCACATATTTCCCCACCCCTCTATAAACATATCTCCTCTGTTAGTCCCCTTGGGTCCCAATTTCACTATCGCGAGCTCGACTTCCGGGCTCATAACAAACCCTGTATCATAACCAAGGTCATCAAGGCCCATTCCATCACTCGCAACTCTATCAGTAAGTCACGGCCCTATCTCTTAAGTAATCTTTAGAGTAAGGCAAGGAAAGGGCTTAATTATTCCTTCATGCACCCCCAATAGCAAATATTGTGATCTTTTGCTAATGGTAAAATACAAGCTATGGCTTCCCCCCCTAGACCTACCGTCCTGCAGTCAGGCTCGAATAATTCTTCGTATCGCACGGCTAAAGGTTGTACACTCTGTAACGAGCCTCAGAACCAGGGAGAAACTGATTGCTCCACTCTGTATCATTTGTATCATTTAAGTCTGCAATTTCCCAGGTGGATAAGAGCGAGTCCCCCTCAGGATAATCCCTCCGCTAATATTCGTATTAAATCGAGGGGGAACGCCTCAGGGGGGCAGAAAGACCACTTGCGATTATTATTGGAGTTTTTCCGTGACAATCGGCACAGTCCTTAATGAGCAGGTCTAACAGATAGCTCTCGATTTGAGCTAAGGGGAGGATGAAAATAGGACTAAGAGAGTTAACAGAAAGAAAATCAGGAAGAACCGGCAGATTATCCTTATGGTAATCCTCACAGGGTATATTTTACCATCCCAGAGAGTAACTGGTTCAACATCCTGAGTGAAGAGGAACCTCTTAGCTAATCCCCACCCCCCGGAAGGACAGTCGTGCCAGGCCCCTAATCCAACCCCCCGTATTGGAATGGGGGAACCGAGAGCCTGCGTAATAATTTCCACCACGATCAGTAACTCTGCGGCAGTTCCCTTTATGATTTAAGCTCGACCCACTATCAACTTCCCCTGGCCACCAGCCACAATACTCCGAGTGAGAAACCATGAACATTCCCAAACCCATGATCTGACAAACAAAGTTCGCGCCACAAGGGCTTCAGAAATTTAATGGGAAAAATCGCGCCTTTCAAGTTGAAAAAAAAGGACTCTAAAAAACTCTAAAGCATATTTCTTTGTTCCGAACACTTAAATACCCGGCCAACCCAGCATACCTAATTTCTCATCTACGGCGCCCTATTACTGCTACTCGACTGCGAACCGAGAACATGTCAAGGAAAGGTAAAGAATGGACCTGGTACCACCGGGGTGGAAACAAGAACGTCCGATACTTTGAAGTGTGGTGCAATTATTGCCTCCTTCACGCGAAAGCCGCCATAATAAGGGAGAACCCTGGGCTGGCTCTGATGCCTGGGGATGACCATGGGGAAAAGGAATTGCTCGAACTTGGTATGTGTTCCCCCTCTTCTTATTCACACATCCTCCCTCACACCCCTCTTCCCCCAATAGCTAAATCCTAACATACGAGAAAACTCCATATAGCCAAAAAACGAGTGACATCCTTCGCCGGCCGCAAAGAAACAATGCTAAACCACCTCATCGACCTACAGAAATGCCCACACGCGCCGCCTGAGATCCGCCATCAGGCGCATCTCGAAAAGTTCGAGTGGAAGCAGCGACTTCGGACTAGTGGCTCTCGAGACCAGTCTATGTCGCCGTCGAGGTTACAGACGCAGTCTCCTTATACTGATTATTCCCCCCCACCTCCTCCCCATCCTCCACCACCTCCCCTGTCACAACCACCGCCACAACCGCAGCATCATATACATCCCCCGCCCCCGCTGGGGTTAGGCATTGACGATGATCTCGACGCACCATTTACCCGGGACGACGAGGAGATTTTCCATCTGCAAGTTGCAAGAGCGACGGCATCGGCGGGGTTGCCGGACCGGTGGATCGAAGACCCAGAGGTTATTGAGTTGTTTAGGCTGTTGAGGGGGGATGTTTCGATTCCGAGCGCTGGCCATATTAGGAGGTTGAGGGACTTGCTAGGGTGGGGTTGACGATGTATACTAGGAGGTTTGTGGTTTTTTCAGGGTTTTTTCCCTTGGGCCTTTCTTCTTTCCCTTTCTTTTCCCCTCTCACAGTGCTTCATAGACATAGCGGTGTCTAGTTACGACAGTTAACCTTAAATAATCAATTTCTTTTCTCAGACCCTATTTTCCCTTGGTGCCGGTTTTCTCAATGTGGCTCTCATGGCTAGGCTAATGTGCACAGGTCAACAAAAGCGGTGGTTCATCTCTGGTTCATACTTCAATAAAGAGTTTTGGGCTAAAAGACAGTGAAAAACTCCTTAGAGAGAGAGAAAGGTCTACAGGACCACCGATTCAAAGCAGTACTTTTCGGGCCATGAACCATGGCTAGTGAGGTTCCTCATCCATACCTGCGCGTTCTGAATCCCAGCCCGATCAATATAGCACACGGCTGCAACAAAACTAGGTCATATCTAAGCAATAAGACTGTGGAAGCTGAGGTATCGAGTGATATATTGTGAACAGGGCATATTCTAGGAGTAGGAGAAATCAATTGATCAGTCCCCTTAAAGATTATTCTACCGGTGTTCACAAAAAGGAGCTATGATGCCTGTTGTGAAGTATGACGCGAAGGCCAGATGGCCCAGAAGAATATGACGACATATTTTCTAAAAGAAAGTGGAAAGCGATAGACCAAGGAAAGAAGCTACAACCCTAATTACCATACTTTAAAGAAAGCCAGCAATGGCTGTGAATACCCGCGCAAACGTGGTCGCGGTTATATACAAGAATCCATACGTGCTAGTAGTCCACAACTGACGCATTCCTATTACAGGTATACACATGATACAGTAGAGAGACCATGATTAGGAGAAACCCGACAGAATCCTAAATCTAGATAGTCCCAATTATACTTTCCAATGTAACTCTTTCTAGATATGTATGTATCCCTAGAGCGCCATGCATTTCAAGAAGTCAAAATTTGCCACCCCGAGACTTTATAATATGACATCAAAATTCATTCTCTCCGGCAGAAGGCGTGTTCCCACCATGAGCCACCCTTCTAAGGATCAGTTCTTGAGGGCCAGAGCTCTCACGGTTCCTAGGAAAGGAGTGCGCACTCGAACAGGGAGACATGCCCTAATTAAGCCTACAACACGGAACTAATTCCTTCAGCAACAGGTTTGAGAGATAAGTGCCGATTTCCAGGTGCTATGGGCTAGTCCTCAAAGATCCAGCTCCTAAAAACTTGTAGCAATTGGAGTAAGGGAGAGGGATTGAAGATTCGCCACTTCAGCCAAAGAGAAGCTGCTCTCCCAGCGAGTTCAGTACAGTATCGAGTGGGGGCATATATATACTGGTCTGATTTCCTAGATAGATAGTATGCCTGGCAACAAAATTGAGCAAATTACACCAGGCGCTAAAGCCCTCAGATCGGAGGAAGAGAATAGGTGCTTTTGGTGTAGAAGGACATAGAACCGGAGGCCTTGATCTAGTAATTCACCTAGCTGTAGATGGGCCACTTGTCTTTCTTTTGCCCTTATCACCTGAGTTTTTTGGCAATAACGGACCTGATAGCGAATTCAGAGGGAACTATCCACTCAAAAACTAGAAATCTATAATATAATACATACAAAATATGCGCATAGTGACACCGAAAGCTCCGCTAATGTTTAGTTAAACTAAGCACTAGCTAGCTCAGACCACATTTTTCCTATCACCGGCAATCGCACATTTCCTTTTCGCTACACTATACTAGTACTAATGATTCGATCCTACCCCCATCAGAATTCTTTTCTAGCTCATAATTTAACGCGCACACTGTTTCAAAGAAGAAGAAAAAGCACTAAAATTCCAACATCGATGTACCGAGATCTCCGATCGTCTCACCTAATAGAGCTGAAGGTATTTCAAAGGGCCTGATTTGTGCACAAAGGAGTCTACCCATCCTTAGGCGGTCTCACGATGGTGCTTGGCGTGTTTAGTAACTGTGAAAATAGCGCCCCTCAAAAACATCAAGGTTCCTAAAAAGCTTTTATGCAGGTAGTTTCCCGCCAATGCTAGCGGGCTGTTTCAAGCATCAAGTGGTGAAATATGGATTCCGGTCCGTGAACTCCACCGTGAAATCTGCTGGAGAGGATTCATTATCATAATTGGTATCATATTGTTCGTACTCGATCTTCCCACTCGCGGCAGGGTAAAATCCACTAACAGTAGTGGATCGGGATCAACCTGGGCACCAGTCGCACCTAGTCCAGAATTAGTCTAGTGCCTTGGACTAAGTGATTTGCACACACACCCCACCCATGGAATTCATCAAACAAGCTTACTTGACACGATACACACATGTCTCTCCTTACCCCGTAGGTTCAAAGGTTCGACCACCCTTGAACTTCCGAGCTATCACATGGGAACAATGGCACAATACAGAAATTTTCAAGCCCAGAGAAACGAAGCCGACTCCTTCGAGTCCTGCTTCTTCCGGAAATAAGCGTCAGCCCACGGCGCCCTGCTCCGACATGCACACCACCCGCTACTAGGCACAAATTCCCGAGTGATATCTAGTGAGGATGATCATCTCTCTCTCTCTCTCTGTTGGCACTTGAATCACGGTAACAGACCAGGGGGCGTTTATGGAAAGGCATTCGATGACGCATAGATACCCTCTTTAGGTTCCTGTAATTCGGTGTAAGCGCCCGTGCTTGAGAATGATCAGCGGTGGATGCACAAAGTTGTGCTCTGCGCAAGAGTAGGAGATCGAGGTCGAGAGATGTGGTGGCTATAGCGGTATTGGGGATTGGGTGGAGCAATCATCCCGCCGCTGGGTTTGCGCATCGCTGAGCAGACCAGGAATTCTACCCATTGGATTGGAAAGCATTGATCCTAGAGATACATGCAGAAAGTGCATGTGCAAAGTGCAAAAACAAGATTTCACGTTGACGAGTGCCCATACTCAATTCAGAATCTGAACCCGATTCGAAATCTGAACTAATACTCGAGTACATAAATTATCTCATGGCCTAACTTATCTTGATACTCAACTGGCTCGAAACCCCCCTTCTATTTATGGGTTATGCGACTTGCTAGAAGAACTATTCCGACTGGGATACCCTTCTAATAGGTTCCAAGGTCAATGTGAAGACTCCCTTCCCTCGACACCTAGGGGCGTATGACGTTTAAGTCCCCGCTTCAGGTCGTTAAGGTTGCCCTTATTTGCACCAGGAAACCCGGTTCGTGTTGAAGCATCATGACTGAGTCGCCCTGATGCGAGACAAATTATATTGCTGGAAATACGGCGCTGCACTCTGCATGCAATAGCACCTGGAAGATCAGAAGTCGGGCTACGGTTGGTGGGTGAAGTTGAATGAGCATTGAGGCCAAATACGGTACTCTCCCAGAGCGAACACAATGAGATCATATTCGTGCGGCCGAGTTGAAGTCGCGCTTCCAGGCACAGAAACTGATCAGCAAGCCAATCACGCCAAAGGATACCCGATATCTTTGCTCTCTGGTTGGCTGGTAGATGACTAAGGCTGCCACCGTGTCCGGCTTCGGGTCTGCCGCCAGAGCACCAGCACCAGTACTTTGCAGCCTCAAAAAAAATACCTATATTCAAATCTGATACCTACAAACCAATAGCTTAGGCCTAAAAGAATAGGGAGGGCTGGTAGTCACATCAACCTAGCACCAGGTATTAGCACACCTGAGCTGGAGTTGGAGTTGCCACCTTAGCCGTCCAACTCAGAGGTTTTTCCTTCGCGAGAGGGTTTAATTTGGGATCTTGAATTGTTTTTACTGTACTGTGCTTTAGGATTATGATTGGAGTTTGTCCTGCCTATCGGGTTTTCTAGGCAATAGTCTACTTTATGGTGCTTGCCATGGATTTTCCCGTATTTTACGAGCTAATCGGAGGACCTGACGAATAAATCTTAGTTGCCCAGTTTCAACTCAGCCGCGCAAGGAATACCCGCGCAAGTAGATCTGCCAGCTCTTTTGACCACTGGTGCTGGCGCGATCGGATTGAAGCCGGAGACCCCCAGATGGTAGTGATCGCTTGCCCAATAGATTGACGTCCCAAAGCGCCAAGCCAGGTGATGTAAGTCTATAATATATCATAAATTAGGCCAAACAAACACTTGTGAGGACTTGGGCCCACCCAGGCTGTGATTCATAAAGTGCCAAACATTTCATGAGAAGTTTCCAAGGGTGATATCCCACAAGGGAAGCAATGATTTCAAGGGTGAGATACCATGTCGCTGCGCATGGGCATTAGATGGTTTGCTAGGCTATGCATTCGAGTGCAAGTATGATACCGAAACCAACTGAGTAAGATTTCAAATGGCTTTCTTTTTTGTATTGTATCATACTCATTCACCAATCCTGTTGCCCTGCATGGGCTCATTGTTGGCCAGGCGATCACTACCGTATAAGGGTATCCGGCTTCAATTCGGCCGCCGCGAGCACACCGGAACCGATGATAGCCCCATCGCGATAAACTCGTATCTCGAGGAGACTCTACCCTCTACTCTTGGCCACATTTTGCTTACTTTTTTTACAACTTTGTGCGAAATTCTGGGTTCCCCAGGGATTTCTCCTCTTGATACAGTTTAGAGGATCAGAAACCTCACGTTTGACGACAATAATGCACAGACTATACCTAAAAAGGCATAGGCTATTTTGTTCAAAATAGTATTAGTGTCATGTCTCACACTCTAAAATGTGCACCTTGACCTAGCTTTGCCCTCATTTTGTAGGCACACTACTCGTACTGAGGCTCTCATACCAAACAGCCCAACCTTAAACTCAACAAACACCGTTCCTTAGCTCCCGCCTCCCAGAAATTAAGATCACATCACAGATCGATACAACGAGTGCCTCGCTGCGTTTCTATCACTTTGGACTTGAGAAAGGCTTTCTCATTGGTGGTGATCACTCAACCTGAGACCAAACGATCACCATTCCCTGCAAGGTGCAGGTTTATCGCGACCAGATCAGAATAACAGCCGGCACCGGCGAACACAACTATTCCCAAACGACCACTCAAGTTGCCGGACCCAGCGCATTCGGTTCGCTCCGTTTGGGTTCTCCGATATCATCACCTCCTCACATATCAGTTTTCCTAAGGGATTTCGCATAACTTACCCACTTACTCGTAACACAAGAGTGTTCTTTCCGCTGGGATGGGGGGGATCTTATTGCCCACGGCATAGAAGCCAGAAAAACGACTATTCGCAAGAACCCCTTGAAGCCATGCACTCAGATCATAACAATTGCATCTTTATGCACGAGACAATTCGGCGAGGGCCGACTCTACCGGCAACTCATTGCCGAGCGCCTCAAAACGAGGCTGGCGCTGAAGAAAAGACTAGAAATGTTTTCTTATTCCGACATTCCTTGGCTCCAGATGGTTGTTATGGGGCCGTGAGAGTGATTGGGGGTGGTGGGTGGGGGGACATTCACCAAATTGACATGCTTTTTCACGTCAAATCTTGCCGCAGCGGGTTGCAATGGCCTCAAACCGAGATGATGGCGGGCCGTCCGCTGGCTCCGGCTTCGTAAGAGAAATCCACACCCCTCGAGGGCGCGGGCGGACTTTCCCCGCTCGTTTTGGAGGCAACTAATCGCTCTTTTAGCCAAAGGAAGCAAAAAAATCCCTAAGAAAAATTTGACTCTAATCCCTTGGACCTTCCGATGCTCCTAGCGTGGACTGTTCAACTGGGCAGCGCATTGGTGCAAACTTGAGCAGGTGCGGGATTTCGAGGGGGGGATGTGCACCGTGCGCTTGACCAAGAGTTTCAATTTGACACGAAAAATCTTGCAGAACATCGTCATGTTTTGTCCAATAATAATATGGTGTCGCAAGATATCCTTGGCCACTCAAGCAAGCTCTTGCCCCGACGGGGCAATCTAGAGCATTCAATTGGTCATTTCTGGCCGAAGGATGGGTCTTCAATTTGCGCTCATGAACTTTGCAAATACTGATACGGTACCGGTATAAGAATGCAAGCAAAATCATCCGCATCAACGCGAGCACCAGTGTACTCGAGTAAAGAGAATATTTGAATAGTGGTGGGATAGCCCCACAAGAAGACAGGGATATCTGGGGTGGTCGTCAAACTGCCCAACGACATTTAATTCAAAACATCGAGAAGATGGCACCAATCGTTTCGGAAAGCCACTTGCGTAACTTATAGGGGTTTCCCGTCATAGGTTCCATACAAGTGCCCCCTAGAAAATTAACGAACAGTTAATTTAGGTTAACCCGCAAAATAATCCCTGTCTTGTGTTCTGTTTTGCTCTACCCAATCACGTTTTTATATTCCCTTCACGATAAGCTTCATTTTGCATTGCTAAAGACTTTTGCTTTGCTTTTCATCTCGTTCATCGGTGAATTACAGTGATTTCATCAGAACTTTGATCAGGTTGAGCTATCCGAGGCTGTGCCCGGTAATACCTTTTGTTCTGGTGCTGTTCTGTGCCTTTTACCTGGTGACTTGGTGATTTTGCCTTGACTACCGTCTGCCATGGGATCCTCTATTCCCCCTGTTGTTCCTCGCTTGGGCCTTGTCCCTGCTACGACGAGTTCTTACCGTTTTCCTCCTTCCGGGCTTGCCGTGAACGTTCGCCACTCTGATGGCTGCCCCAACTCTTCCGATGAGTTTGGACTGACCCTTGTTGAGAGGGTTTCTCGTATTACTTTTGAGTTTGTTTCGGAGTTTGAGCTTGTGGTCAACTCCGTGTTGGCTGGTTCTGGATGCACTGATTGTCGTGTGCTCCGTGATGATACTTTTGGGCTTTTTGCCCGTCACCATACCCCTGGGTCCTCCCTTTTTTCACCGTAGCAGGACACGAATACTCAGGGCACAGGTTCTCTGTTTGGTGAGGTTCTTGAGCATGGAGTGCAAGGTTCTGCCTCTGCCTCCCAATTTCGGGTTGCTACCGTTGGGAAGAATTTTTCTGCTTCTCCCTCCTGCTCCCCTGCGTTACCAGTCGCTATTCGACCCCGTGCGAGGAACCCCTTGTCCCACCGCCGTTTCCCTTCCCGGTCCCCGATCGGTGCCCTTTCCCCGTCCGAAAGGACTCTTTACCGGGGCATGAAGTTGGATGACTCCGCCGACTCTACGTACTCGCCCCCTGCCGCCAGGCCTGTCAGGGTTATTAGGAGGATGTTTGATAAGGAGACTACGGTGGACCCGATCGAATGCACTCCCAAGGATGCTTCAATGATGATGGGGGATGGGAAGACTACTGAGTCTGATGGACTGGGTGACAGCAAGCATGCTGGCCCATCCTGTGTTGCTGGTGTGGTTGGGAGTTCATCTACGGACTACGGGTCCATGCCTCCTTTGCCTTCCACGCTTGCCGATACAGTGAGTATGGATGTGGCGGAGGATGGGGCACGAGATGTGCCGGTTTTTGATGATCTTTCGGATGTCGCCACCTCGGACATTCCCATGGCGGTTGGTGGGGGCAAGGACTCTAATGGCACCGGGCTTGGAGATAGCCAGCATGCTTCGCCGGAAGACTCCCCTGACCCCATGGGTGGTCGTCTGTTGATCGACCTGAGTGGGGAATATTCCCAGTTTAGCGATGTTGGCCATGACGTCCGACAATTGAGTTCGGTGATTGTCACGATGGGCAATGTCATTCGGCGGTTGGAGAGGAAGATTCACGATTTGGAGGACGGTGTTGATAACCGGGAAAGGGCTGCCGTGCCTGCTGTTTCTGTGCCTACGGTTTCTATGCCTGCGGTTTTTGTGCCTGCGGTTCCCGCTTCCCGGAAGACTCCACATGTTGAAGGGAAAGGAAAGAAGGTTAACCACGTTTTGCCTGTTCGGCCTTTGACTACGCCGACGGTTTGGGTTGTCCGCCCTACAGACATCCCTGCCCCTGCTTGTGGTGTTCCTGTTGCCCCTCCCGTGAAGCCTACTTGGTCTGCTGTGGCCAAGGCGACCGGTGGTGAGAGTGGGTTTACCTTGGTGAAACGCTCGGGGAGAAAGTCTTCCCCTCCTCCTGCTCCGAAGGTCTCGGAGAGGGATCGACATGTCATCGTTCGATTTGAGAAACGGGGGCATAAGGTTAGACTCCCGGCCGGGGTTAACACTGAGACCATCAAGAATGGGCTCAACAGGGTTCTGTCTACTGGTGGTGACGCGCGGTTTGGATCTTGTGTCCAGCACCGTACCTCTGGAGATTTGTTGCTGTCCCTGGTGCAGCACTCGGCGGCCAGCGTGTGGGGCTTTGTTTCCCGCATGGAGCGTGCCTTGATGGAGTTGGGGATAAATAGGTTTTCCATTTCCCAAGATCGGAAGAGGGTCAAGATCCTGGTCTCTGGACTTAGCTTGTCTCCCCTGGGTGTCGGTTCGTTGTGGAAGCCCGAGGACTGGCAAGGCGATGGCGCCTTTGACGATATGATCCGCGATTTGGAGGTTACGAATCCTGGCATCAATGTCGTTGGCCGGCCGCATTGGATCGGCTCCCTTGTCGGGCACAAGTCCCATAAACACACGACTGGGTCTGTTGTTTTCGTTGTGGAGTTGACTGATATCGTGAAGGGCTGCCTTGACCGTCGTTCGGTTATGGTTTTTAGTCGCAGACGCCCGGTGAGGATTTGGGCTGAACTCAAGGCTACTTCGGTCTGCACCAGATGCCTTCGACACGGTCATGTTGCCGTGATGTGCCGGTCCCCGATTGCGTGCAAGTTCTGCGACGGTGGGCATCTTAGCACGGCCCACAAGTGTCCCGTTAGAGATTGCTCTGCTGCTGTTGGGATGCTTTGTTCCCATGTTAGCCTTTCCTGTCGTCTTTGCTCTCGTGTCGGGCACCTTACCGGTGATCTTTCTTGCCCCAATCTCCGTGCCCCCACTGCGACTGCTTCGGGCAGTGATTCCTCTCCTTCCTCCGGGAAGATGGTGAGTGAGGAAACCACCAAACTTGGCATTACCGACCGCTCTGTGCAGAAGTTGGTGAAGTCATCGAAGACTATGGCCGTTGATCGACTACTTGCGGATCCTCCCGCACCCTTGAAGGCTAACCAGCCTCGTCGAGACTCGTTTTAATGATTGTCACGACGCTTACCGTGAACGTGGGGAGGAGTGTGGGGAATCTTTCTTTGTGTTTTTCTTTGTTTTGTCGTGTTAGTTTGTTTTTTGTGTTGGAGCCGCCGGTTCGGTGGGATGGTATGGTGGTTGAGCATGATGAGATGGGTGTGGATTTGATTTCGTTTGTTGTTGGATCGGGTGTAGCGGTGTATTCCCGGGTGTGTGATGTTGGGATGTTTGAGGTTGAGAAGCATTTTGCGCATGGGTGCATTGTTTGCTTTGCTGGTGTTAGTGGTGTTTTGAGGATGGCTGGGGTTTATACGCCGCCGAATATGTCTGTTTTTGACATGGGGGAAGCTTTGGCTGTGGTTGGTGGTGTTGACATTGTGTCCGGCGACTTTAATGCTCGTCATCCTGCTTGGTCGGCAGGCCCCCACGACACCGTTCGCTATCCTACCGGTATCGTGTTGAAGAAGTTTATGGATGATCGGGGTTTGGTTTGTTGCCCGGTGTCTGGTCCTACCTTCCGTGATATCTCGGTGCTGGACCTTACGATATGTCGGGTTGGCTCTCTGCGTTCGCATCGGTATGTCGATTTGGCTGGTTTGGAGCATCAGGCTCAGCTTGTCCGCTGTGATGCCCGTTCGCCTCCGAATTTGGTGACGGGTGGGATATCTTGGAGGCGGGTTGACTGGGCGGTGCTGGCTGAGAAGGTGGAGTCTGGGCTCGCGGGCGATGATGCCATGAAGTGGGATGATGTGGTTGGGGTTGTTCAAGGTATCAAGAGGGTACCTAAGAGGAGGGGGATGGCGCGATGGTGGACTCCCGAGCTGTGCTCGATGAGGGCTGATGTGAGGAGGTTTAGGGCTGCCGGCAGACATGAGGAATATGTCTTGAGCAGGCGGGTTTACAGGGCTGGGTTGGTGGCTGCGAAGAATGCTGATCTTGGTAGGAGGCTTGGTGAGGTTGGTGATCCTGGGATTTTCCGGACGATTGACAAGCTCGAGCTACGACGATCTATCCCGTCCATGATGGCCAACGATGGCACTTACGTCTCTTCGCATGATGGGATTGCCGACATGGTGGTGGAACAGCTGGGGCCGACTGGTAGAGTTGGTGTTCCGGTTGCGAGTTCTACGTGCGATTACATGTCGGACTTGTCGGACTCTGAGATTGTTGCTGCCTTGGCGATGTGCCCTGGTGATACCTCCCCTGGCTCTGATATGGTCACTTACCCTTTCCTCCGTTGGCTGCGACGGAAATGGCCCGTTCAATTCGATGGCATGGTCGGGGATGCTCTGCGGGATGACCACGCCGGGTTCCACTGTGGAGAGGTTGTGCTCATACAGAAGGCTGCCAAGCCGCGGTATGATGTTGTCAAGTCCTGGAGGATGATCGTACTGCTGTCCGTCTTTGCCAAGTTGATTGAGAGGATTGTGTTGGTGCGGTTGGCCGCAGTATTGGATCTGGGTGAGACTCAATTTGGTAGCCGGAGGAAGAGGGGTGTCCATGATGCCATTGCCAACATTCTTGAGTTCCTGAAGGCGAACGATGGGATGCACAGGATGATCATATCCATGGATGTTGAGGGCGGATTCGACAAGTTGGACCGTGGGCTCTTGAGGGATTTCCTTGCGGCTCGGGGGTGCCCTCCCGGTTTGAATTCCTGGATTGGGAGGTGGTGCTGTTCGAGGACGGTGCGGTTCCGGTTTAATGGAAGGGTGTCCCGTGATTATGGGATTGAACGCGGTGTCCCCCAGGGATCTCCCCTCTCTCCGTTTCTCTTTGGAGCTTATGTTGCCGATGTGCTGACGCCCCGGATCCGCTATGGGCCGTCGGTTCGGACGATCGTCTCATCTTACGTCGATGATGGTGTGATTGCTGTTGCTGCGGATAGCCGGGTGTTGGCATGTTCCACCGGCATTGAGCTTTTTACCGACTGCTCTAGGATTGCCGGTCTGCGAGGGTTAGGGTTCTCTGCCCTGAAGACGGAGTGGATTGGTATCGGTGATGTGGCCTGGGATCCTATTGATCTGCAAGGGTTGCGTTTGGCGCCGGTTGACGATTTACGGGTACTCGGGTACCGATTCAATAAGCACCTTAACTGGTCTAGTCATGTTGACTACTGGCTCAGGAGGGGCTTGGAGGTGCGGAATCGGATTTCTGCTGTGACTCGTCGTTATGGGGACTCTGATGGTGCCCGTGCATGGGAGGCTCTTTGTCTGTTCCGGGGTGCCTATCTCCCTACTGTTTACTATGGTCTGGAGTTCGTCGGTGATTATCCGGACTATGTCGCGGGGATTCAGATCCATGTCAACGATACCCTTAGGCATATTTTCCGCTTGCCCAATCGGTTGGCCATCAATATCATGCTGGCTGAGTTTGGTACGACGCCGGTTCACTTGCAGGCAAAGTACTTACAGCGCCGATGCTACGCGAGGATGCTCACGCCCCAGCTTTGCCATGACTATCCCTGGACGGCTTCAATAAGGAAGGACTGGGCTGAGGATAATATCACCGCCGAGGTGGTCGATACCGATGTGGTGGTTGGGAATGTACCGGACTGTGTCATTGTTAGGGACAGGTCTGGGGCCATTGCTCGTCACAATGCTTTGTGGGATGAGTATTTGGATGAGGATCGTCATGTGATATACACGGACGGTTCTAGTAGTGATGGGCTCTCTGGGGCTGGATGGGTGTGTTATGAGCGGGGATTACGGGAGGATCCTGTTTCGTTAGGCTTGCCTGGGGAGTGGTGTGCATTGGAGTGTGAGATTTACGGTGTATATCGGGCCTTGAGTTTGGTGTCTGATGTGTGGCCGGTTACTGTTTTTCTCGACTGTCTGCCTGTGGTGGAAATGGTTGGGAGCTTGGGGTCCGCGAGGCAGAATGCCGCTCTTTCCCTGTTGTTTGGTCCGGTCCTGGCGCATCTTGGTCCTGTTACTTTGTTTTGGGTGCCGGGCCATGCCGGGGTGGGTGGTAATGAGGTCGCTGATGTCACCGCCAAGGCGGGGTGCCGTATGATGGTCGATGCCGTGGCTAGGAATGGCGTGGCTATGAATGTTCGGAACGGCATGGTGATTCGCGAGTTGAGGGCGTCGGAGTGGAGCGCCTGGCATATTGGACAAGGACACGGATATTACGGGAGGATGCCTTCTCCACCCAAACATTTTCGTGGTCTGCGACGCTGGGATGTGTATGTCCTGGTTAGGCTTAGGAGTGGGACGGGCGATTTGTCCGGACATCGGGACTGTGTGGGCTCTAACGATCGGTTCCATTTGGCGCGATGTGTTCGGTTCCTGGCCGGGCGGCCTCCTTTTCACACGCTGCATGACGATAAGCGTCTTTCGGATTGGAAGGCCTGGTGGCGCCGACATGATTACTTGGGAACTCAGGTTGCCCGGCAGAAAACTGCGATTGCTGGGATACGGGTTGTTGGTGGCAATCCATTTGATGACGGATGTCGTATCTCGATCGGTGGTGGGCCGACTATTCCTGCGGTGTTTATCCGGCCGTCTAAGGACTGTGCCCAATGCGGAAAGACTGTGGTTGGTGAACATCGTTGCCGACCGAATGCTCCCCGGAGAGGGAAGTACGACTTTATTCCGGCCGATTACCGGGGTAATTGTTATACGTGTGGAGAGGTTATTAGTAATGCCGTGGATGATAGGGCCTTCCGCGCGGGAATTGCTAGGCACTTTGCGAAGAGGGAGAGGTGTTTGCTGGTTTGGAGGGGGGCCAAACATTTGGAGGTTTTTGGGAGGTACGCTGATATGAGCGAACTTGATGCGCGGATGACAGTGTTGCATCATATCCCGGTTAGGACTTTACGTTGTGTTTGTGGCAATTGTTTAAGGCTGGCGGGTCTTTGAATCGTCATGTGGAGGATGCGGAAGAATGTTTGTTGGTGTGGCGAAGTCGTTATGTTTCGGACATGCATGTTTTGGGGGGCCAGGAAGACGCGTTAATCCGGGAGGGGACTGGTTCCTCTGAGCGCCCGTGAGCCTGGTTTGGTGTTGTTTTATTTTTATTTGTTTTGGTTTTTATTTTATTTTTATTTTTTTGGTTTTTATTTTGTGGTTGTTTTATTTGTTGTTTTGGTGAGGGCTGTCGGGAGTTTGACATGCCGTAACTCAATGCCGATTCGGCGCGGGTTTAGCATTAGCTGAGTTGTAGTAATGCAATACTGATAACCCTGTCTTGTACGAAATCACCCATGGCACTTGTACAAGTAGAGCTGCCCGAATCGGGATTTCCCCATAATAAAAGCCCCCCTTAATCGCTATTTTTTGGCGCGGCAATAAGAGGATTTTTCGAGGAGCGGTTCCGCTTAAAATAACTGGTAGAGTAGAAATGATAACTTTCCTACATTCCCAAAATATAGGAGTAATCGGACTAGTGCGTGAATTGGTCTCCACCCCACCGCACCCCTTACTCCATTCCAATGTCCGAAAATTCCCTATCTTAGTATGCGACCAGTCTCATCCAGCAACCGAAATTTTCCTCAATGGGATTGGGGCTGGGCGAAGTGTGGGCTTTGCTCTGACCCTTGCCATCCTCCCCCCCCACTTCGCTAGCTAACTCGCTAACTTTAACTCGCTAACGTTTTGGGTGGCTATTAATACTAATCAGATTATTAGGTAGGGAGGAGTGCGCGATCGGCCCTCAGTACTCGAGTATCTGCTCGTACATATGAATGAAAAGGGGAGCATTAGAATTTTCTCGGCCCATAGAAAAAGGGTTATTACATAAATCCAGCGCCCCATCATACAGTTATTTGCAGTGAATGGAGAGAATGAAATGGGTGAATCAAATTTTATGTAATCGCGATGGAATCTCTTTAAATTATTGGCGCCATCTGGTTACCATATATCATCATCCCCCTGCATTCAATTGACATCGGTTGGGGAGTGGTAACTTCAGGCTCCCCTGGGCCGATTGGTGTCACTTGTGCTCGGGAAAACCCGGCCATCGCCGGGAGGATCCGCGCCTTCCTTTTTGCAATAGCAGAAACGGCCTCTTGAATGCTTATCTCTAGCACATCCAAGTACCGTTATCATTGTGAGGGAAGGTGATTAAGTTGTACTCTTGATCTACTCGTAAGGACCTAGTTGTTTGACAGTATCTTAGCTGATCCTTAGCGTGGGAATGACGGTGCGACTTCCATCGTAGAGATAAACTACCGTATGCAACTATCGGTAGACGACCTCCCAGTCCACCCCTGACAGCTAAACCCAAATAAGAAACTGTAAAGTGGTTTGATTGGATGAACTGTGGCTACTCTGCTGACCGCCGCTCGTCTCCCCATGCAAAGCCCACCAATCAGCATCTGTCCAGGTGGGGGGTGTCCGATCCCCTGGAAGGCTGTCTACTCGAGTATCTGAGTCTGAGCATCCCTTACCTGCTACACGTGGTCTACTACCGGTATACAAGGAGGACTGCAAAAACCAGCATAGCCAGGAGCCCTCCTTGAACAAAGTCTCTGAGATCCCCAGGGTCAGTTCGGAAATTTTTTATTTCCTGGGCCCATCCCACGTTGAGCCTGACCACCCCCTTCATGCCGGTAATCCGTAACTGGGATGGGAGATAGAACTTCCCCATCCTACAACTCACATATGTGAGGGAGAACATAGCACTCCAACAGTTACAAATTGTTATCATACAAGTACTAGTGTTTTCCAACAGTCTTCCCCAACTGCTCTACAAGTATTCCGAGTAGCCGTTTCTGCCGTACTAGCGAGACGCCGTGCAGGAAGAAGCTATCATGATTAGTTGTGAACCGCCATGTAGGATGAACTGGTGGGTGGGTGGGGAAAGAAGAAAAAAAAACTATGAAAAACTACTCTCTAGGCGTTGGAAAGGTAGCTAACATACTTCTGTGCCCTTAGCCTATAAGCCAAAGTGCTTTGATCAGAGGACTCATTTTCGCACTTCAAACCCTCTCTGTACACCAGAATTCACGCCATACCCATTCACTGTGCTTGTATGTACAGTATTGAACCCGCGGAATCATCCCAATGTCAACATACCATTCCACCATGAACATGTATCGTCCCCGCGGCGAACAGGTTCCTACTGCGACACCATACGCATGGCCGCACGACGCAAGCATGTCACCAGAGACAACAGCGCTGATAATAATCGACATGCAAAACGACTGTGCGTTCAATTCATCGCCCCCTCCTCCCTTCCCTTCCCTTCCCTTCCCTTCCCTTCCCTCCCTTTCTCATAACGGTATCAAAGCTTACGCGAGGAGGAGGAGGGGGGAAAAAAAGTCTGTTCGCCAAACGGTTATCTCAGCCATCAAGGTTACTCCCTCGCCCCAACCCGAGCGCCGATCCCAGCAATCCACACCCTCCTGACACTCTTCCGCAAGCACTCCTTCCCCGTAATTTTTACCCGAGAAGGCCACAGACCCGACCTCTCAACCCTCTCCTCCCGGGAGCTCCACCGCTCCCGAAATAACCCTTCGGGTCTCGGAATCGGCGATCAGGGACCCCTCGGCCGCCTGCTCATCCGCGGAGAACCCGGCCACGACATAATCCCGGAACTAACCCCACTGCCCAACGAGCCCGTCGTGGACAAACCGGGTCGCAGCGCCTTCGCTTACACAGACTTTGAGCTGATTCTGAGGGTCAAGGGGATCAAGAATCTGGTCATTACTGGGGTCACCACCGACGTTTGTGTCAGCTGCACTATGCGGGAGGGGAATGATCGGGGGTTTGATTGTCTCCTTGTTGGGGATGCGTGTGGGGCGAGTTTGCAGAGGTTGCATGATGCTGCGGTTGAGATGGTTGGGACTGAAGGGGGGATATTTGGCGCGAGTGCTGGAGTCCAGGAGGTGGTTTGCGCTGTTGAGGCTTGGGCCGTGAGGAACACGAGGGGGCTGGGTAAGGAGGAGGATGGGGAAAGCACGGGCAGCAGCGGGGACAGGAGTGATGAGTGTGCGGCGATGGGCTTTTGAAGCAAAAGGGTGAATTTATGTGCTGCGGTGTAAATTGTATTTGTAGGTCTCTTTTTTGTGAATATCTTTGGCAATGAATTGAGTTGAATTTCCTCGAAATCGAGATTCGCTCCGATACTACATGAAAAATAACGTTCGCTATTAAAAAAATTTTCCTTGTGGTTGCCGGAGAGAGAGAAAATATAAACAGGTATCATTGCACATCAAAAGGATTAAATAAAAAAAAAGGCAAGAACACAATTTAACTAGGCTCAAGTCGCTACAAAGCAAAAAGTTTATTCAAGTTCGGACAAGTCAGCGCTCCCTGAATCGGCAAACTGCTTAGCCGCCTCCTTGTAATACTTGGGTCCTTCGTAATTCCCGGTTCCGTGTACGAACCACCAGATAGTAATGAGAACAACAAATCCAGACACGATCACGCTGGTATAGTTCATATTCCCGGCCTCGACAGGCATAACAAATGGGAAGCAGAAGAATACGACTGTTACAGCAATATACAGCAGCGAGATGATGTTTATAGCAAACCCAGCCTTTCCAAGGTGGAAAGGGCCCGGGACAATGGTTTTGCGACCAGTGAGTACGTGTGGGAGGATAGCACCAGCATAGGAGAGCGTCGATAGAACGATATAGGACCCAATGAGCGCCGAAAAGGCGGTGGTGGAACCAACTTGGATAGCGCCCAGGCAAGTAGTGACAACCGAGACAGCAACAGTAGCCCTCAGCGGCGAGCCAAACGTGGGGGAAATCTTGGTGAAGAAGCTGCCGAATGGCGCGGCATTATCACGCGAGAGCGTCCAGAAAGTTCGCCCGCCGGTGATCAGCGTGCCGATCAAAGTGGGGAATGTGGCCAGGAACAGCACGGCGGTTAGGCCGAGAGCCCCGGAGGTGCTGCCAGTGGCCTGTCTGTAGATCTCCGACGTTGGGAATTGGGATTGGGCATCGAGAACGAGTGTGATATCATTGATGGAATAGAAGAGTGCGACAAGGTAAGCGAAAGCAGTGATGAAGCTGGTTCCGATCTGGATCATTATCCCCTTTGGCACGTTCTTCTCCGGCTCCGGGATTTCCTCGGCCACATGGGACTGGCAGTCGGGCGTGCCAACCGCGAAAGCGGCGTTAATGAGCCCGAGGATGAAGCAGAGGCCGTCGTTATTCCATCCGGAACCGTCAGTGTACTCCTTCCAGACGAAGGTATCACTGGCATGTCGGCCTCGGGACATGATGGCCAAAACCAGGATAGTGACGAATAGCCCGCCCATGCTGAGGTAGAATGCGATCTTGTTGATCAGTGGCAGGTGACGGTTTGCAAAGATGACAATACAGCAGCATATCCAGTTGACCATCTGGTATGCGATGAAGACCTGCCATGATTTCCACTCGACCTCTGGATGACTGAGTTGGTAGAGAGCTACTAGTTCGGTCCCCAGAGTACTAGAGATGGAGGCCGCGGATAGTAGCCATCCGCAGAGGTTGAGGAATCCGGCATACCATCCGACAACTCGGCCGTATCTGGGACCCGCTGTGACGGATGCCCAATGATACACTCCTCCAGAAGAGGGAATCGAAGAGACCAATTCCGCAAGAGACGCGGAAATCAAAGTGTAGAAGATTGTTATAAGGATCCTAGTCCCTGATCAGCTATGTTGCAACTCCAAAGGGATAGACTGCAGGTGCACGCAGGAGCAAAAGAGGAAAAAAAACCTACAATCCGTAAAGAACGGCCATGGGACCTCCATTGCTGATAGCTACCACGATAGTCCCGCCAGTAAGACTCCAGGCACTATTTACGCCGCCCGTCAATGCCTCCGTCAGTCACCAATTCCTCTTCAATCTCGTCACACAATACGGCAAAAAAAAAAAGGAGGTATTTAAGGGTAGGAAAAGCACTCACTTCGCGATAATGATCCCCAAACTCGTCAGGCTGAATAGGCCGAAGCCTCTGCTCAGCGCTTGCTTGTGCCCCAAGGCCGCTTCCAATTTAAGAGCATCTCTATCTTCAACGCTCAGTTCCTTATCATTCCCCTTAAGCACCGACTCCTCCTTCATATCCAGTGCCATCGTCGCACCCGCAGTCGCCGTTTCGGTCGCCATAGGAAAATCAACCCCCCTATCCTCAGGCCCGCGATTCAATTCAAAAACAAAAAAGGAGCGAGTAGAAACGGAAAAGAAAATGGGCAAAAAGTGCAAAGCAAAGTAAAATCGAAAAAACAGGGGATAATAAGTTTTAAATGGGGTGAGCGGGTCTTTAAACTGGGCGCCAGAGCACTTCTAGTGCAATTTCCAAAATTCTTAGAAATACCTTTCTTTCTTTCTTTCTTTCTGTCTGCCTGTCTTGTTTGCAGAGTGGAGCACTGGTATTGTATTCGCACAGTGGAAGGGAAGCTCAACTCTAGGCAAGGGTTCTTCCCCAAGCAAGTTGAATTAAACTAAAAGTGACGGGGCAATATTCTTTTTTCTCTGCTTCCCTCCTCATTTTACCTTACCCACTCAGTTTCGTATTGCATAATATGGATACAGACGGTGCGGCAGGACTTGTTTTTCCCTTTTTTCTTCTTTCCTATCGCTCCCGCCGCCGTCGTTCTACTGTAGAGGTTGACAGCACGGGGGTGCTTTTCTTCCTCACACTACTACCGGCACTCGAGTATTATCCAGTTCTGCCGCTCGGACCACAAAGGCAAACATGTGGGTGTGGGCGGACAAATCCGATTTGAAAAACCGAACAGATTGAACAGATCGGGCTGGGGGGTTCCTGTACTGGAGTACCGTGCTCGAGCAGGCTGGGGCCGCCGGGCGGCAGCACTCTATTTCGCACTTCACATAATAATTGCGCCACAGATACAGTAATCAGGAAGTCAGGAGAAAGTTTCCCCCCACTCAACTCTTGGGTGGAGGGTAAGTTTATGATACGGTACCAGTACCAGTACTCGTTTGTTTGTTTTTTCTGATGCTAGCACCAGCAACGTGCTAGTTCAAGTACCGTATCATAGAGTACAAGGATGCATAAGACCACGGGGGTTGGCTGTGCATAGCGGCTTGGGAAAAGTGGGTCCTTTACTCGTAGATGGCGGCGGGTTCCTTGCTTAGCGGCCTTTTCCTCTCGTTTCCCCCCTCTTTGACGCTGTAAACCTCAGCACGGTTGTCGCAAGTGCAGCTTCAAAATTTTTTCTCAGTGTTTACTAACTTGAAAACTACGGTATGCCTTCTTAATTATATATTTATCCCGGTTAAACCTGGCCAGTATCCACTGGGCGTTCCGTCCCCGGATATTTTCTGTCAGCTTATCCCATACAAAACCAAGCCTTGAGCCAAACCCCAGGGGTTGGGCAGCTAAAACCCCAAACATTGGTTGGGTTGGGGTTTGCAGGCTAGTAAACACTAAAAAAAAGAAAAGAAAAACAACCGGAGACGGGATCGCGATGGGTCAATTCGTGGGAGGAAAGAGGGGGGGATTGAGGCGCTTCCCCCATGATCTAACACCATACGAATATCTTCTAGAGCGAAGCATGAAGAAGCCCTCCGGAAGAGATACCTCCGGTACGACAGTACTTTTGGCTGGAAATATGGTTAGGCACAGCACCGGTAATATAGACATGGATCACCACACGGTTCTCTCCTGGAGCTGTCCCACAAGGTGCTGACGTTTGGAAAAATGGGGGGATTCCAGATCCCGGGGTAAGATGGCTGCGGTGAGAAGAACTGGCAGGGACTAACCTAGGATACGGTACGGAATACTGCAGAATACACGGACGATAACTTAAGTTACACTCTTCCCAAGCTACCCATCCCCCCTGCTTTTCGACACCAGTGTACTCGAGTAATAATGTATCCTGATAAGTAACGATGTAACCTTGGGTACGTAATTTGGCAACGCCCCTCATAATCGCATCTAATTCGGTGATGGATGTCTGAGAACAGTCCCATATCAGACATGAGGGTAGAACGAGAGAAGGGAAAAGAAAAAAGAAAGGACAAGAAGGGGCGAATGCAGCACTTGGTTCACCAAGTATCCTGTACTCGAACGCAAGTACCGCGTCGAACCGCTGCCCAAAGAAAGAAACAAAAAGAGACGAAGGGACAAAAGCGGGACAGATAAAAGAAAATTTTCAAGACCCTTTTTTTTTCCCTCTCCCCTCTCGTGGCGAGCCGAGGCTCATCTCGATGCTAGGCCGGTCTGTTGGCTGAGACTTTTTCTAGTTGCGCAACCAGCGGGTATCGAGTGATAATTTCCAGTGGCAATTATGGGGAAGAGTGAAGAAGGGGGAAGCAAGTGGCCAATAGTGCAAAGAAGCAGGAAATAAGGGAGGAAATAATAGGTAAGGAGATTGCAACATTATTACTGTCTCTTCATATCAGGTTTGATAGCCAATCCGTCTTGCCGGTACCGAGGGTGTACAACAAAGCACTTTTGCGACAGCTCGGATTTCTGGGTTTGCACTTCCTTTCCAAATCCATCAACGAGAGACTGCATACTGGCACCTTAAAAATGTGGGTTTTTTTGGTACCGTATCATAGGAGAACACGGCAGTTGACTTGGTCGCTGCAAGTCCCATTCTGGTTCTACGATATGTCCAGAACTACGTCTTTTGTACAACTCTTCGTTTACCAGCAAATCAGCAAATGAAACCGCTGTTGAAGAAAAAAAGGAATCCTTATCACATCAAGAAATCAGTTCTTTCCCCAGGAGCCCTTCTCCGGCTAGTGGTTCCGTGTCCACCTGATGGGACGTTCTTGGGCATGGCGATGTACATCACTCAGCGAAGCAATTAACTATGATACTTAACCAAGCATTGCAACAATTCCATCGCTGATCTGGCTGCTATACATAGCATCATACTTGTAGAGAAGTGAACATAACACTACTAGAGCTTCCAGCGGTCAACAACAACAACAACAATAACAACAACACAGTAGCCTGTCCATGCAGTGAGTGACATTGGTACTGGGAGAAACACCAGTAACAGGCCAAGGGCCTAGCTCAGGGAATCTGCTAGCACGGTACCGGTGGTCTTCCACTCCGGTGCCCTACACGGGTCACAGGTGCAAGGGCTCGCCGGACATTACCCGATTAGTGGCACTGAAGGAGCCAATCGGCTGCCGCGCACGATAGCGACTATAACCTACTAGGAAACTCAAACGCATTCAGACTAGCTTTTCTAAAATTTCTGTGGCATATGGTTTTGCACTGAATTCCACACTGTAAACCAGGTACGGTACCGCAGGAGAGAGGAGAATACGGTACAAAAGAATGCCGGTAGTGGAGCAAAATACTATCCAGCCCAAATGGGGGGACGGACGGCTAGAGTCCGCAGGGGTGCCGTATCGCATCGTGTAGCGTAGTATCCAATGATGCCTTTTTTCTTCTTTCCTCCTAAACCCATCCCTCCACATCTACATCGTATCGTCCCTTTTTTCCGTCCATCCACCTTCCCACTTCCACCTGCGGGAAGGGGTGAAGGGGTGCAGAGCAGGAATGGGATGGGGTGGGGGTTAGGGATGGTGGATGCGTGCTCGTGGTAGGTGTGGGGGGAGGGGGGGGGGGATGAAAGCTTTTGAAATAGGACCCTGGAACCCACTACTGTTTGAGGTTTCGGAAGATTTTCGTGTATTCTTTCTTCCCAGTTTTCACAGATCTGCCGTCTCCGCCTACATAGGGTGTCTTCTTATATCTATATATCTGCGCTGCTTGTCCCCTTCCCCCAGAGACAAGTGCGAATCAGGTCAAGGCGAGCTAGAGAAATACGATAGAAAGATAGACGAAGAAGAAGAAGAGTAAGAAGAAGAAGAAGGAGCGACGTGATGGCATTGAGTTCACCGACACCACAGCAACTGACGGTAGAGTCATGGAGTATGTACAGCGTTGGAGTAATGTTGATCATTGGGAGAGTGTGAGCTTCTTTCCTCATTCCATTCCATCTTGTCTCCCCTTGCTTATTGAAATGCTAACTTTTCTCAAAAAAATAGCTACTCCCGCTGTATAATTCTCAATGGCTTCCGTAATCTCCAAACAGAAGACTACCTCATGATCTTCAATGCCGTCAGTTTCCACCTCAATCACCAAAAGTTACGCCTCCAATTAACCCATCTTAGGCAATGTACACAATCCTCATGGCCGCAATCAATGTCTCTGGCCGCACCGCTACAAACCTGATGGAGCCGGGAACCCTGGAAACCCTTACCCCCGAAGACATCCAAACTCGGATATACGGGAGCAAGATCGTGATACTTCTCGAGCAGTCCATGCTGATATTGATATGGGGTATCAAGGGATGCATGATACTGATGTATAATCGTCTAACGTATGTATCCCTCTTTCACTCTGAGATGAAAAAACGAAAAAAAAAAGAAGCTAATTAGACACGTGGGGCGGTTTCTTTAGTACCCGCTTACAACAACAATTGTTAGTGAAGGCTGTTGGGTGCTATATCGCCGTTGGGTTCTTCGCGATTGAATTAGCTTGGTTTCTGAGTTGTCGGCCGTTTAATGGATATTGGGCGTTGCCAGTTCCTATGGGTATGAAGACTTTTTTTTTGGGGGGGGGGTCCGTGTGCTGCATAAGTGCTGACAGAGGCGTTATGGCTATAGAGCAATGCGCGACTTACCAGCACTATTCAATCGTTCAAGCATGCTTCAACATTTCATCGGATTTGATGATGTTAGGCATCGCTATACCCCTGTTTCTTAAAGCCAGAGTGCCTACCAAGAAGTGCGTCACCATTTATCACTCTACCCCGGATATCAGTCAAACTAACCCCCACCACCAAAATACAGAAAATTGATTCTAGTGGGTATTTTCGGCTGTGGTATCTTCGTCGTAAGTCCCTCCCTCCCTCCCTCTCCCCGTATACAAAAAATAAAGACTAAAAAGGAAAAAAAAACTTAGATCCTCGCCGCATGCTTAAACAAATACTACAACTTCTCCAACCCATTCACGACAATATACATGCTGTGGTACATCCGCGAAGCCTCGACAGCAGTCTACGTCTCCAACCTGCCAATGCTGTGGCCCCTCTTCCGACGAGTCTTCGACATCGGCACATTTCAGGATCGCTCGACTCCCAAATACGACTCCCAGCCGCTATCCAACCTGTCCAAGCAGAAAGGCACGCTGACATCTCTGGCCGGCAGCGAGGATCGGATCACGCGCGAGCCAGTGCTCGAGATCGATCAGAGGATCTCTTTCACCGTCGAGGAGTATAGGCGTGAAGGCAAGGGCGCGGATGTGGATGTCGAGTTGGCGAGCAAAGGGAGTCAGGAGAGTATTCGCTCACATGGCGGGTATAAGGCGGAGGTTTCAACCTGTCCTCCGTGATTTTGGGATGCCTGTTTTTTTCTTTCTTACTTACTCTTCTGGTTTGCTTTTTTGGGATGCTTTTTTTTGTTTTTTTACCTTGTTAGAGATGGATGGATGGATTGGGTGGGTATTTTTTTGGGAGGTTGTATGATTGAATGGTTTGGTGCGCTTGATTGATGGTCTTACGGAACTGGAATATATTGTATCTATTATTTTTACGTCTCAGCAGGAGCAAAAGGGGGGGGAAAGGAATCGAGGAGAAGGTTTTTTTTTTCACATGTTATATGTTCAATTCTCTGTACATTAGTATATATATTTGGAACCATACCCGCAGGGCGCGGTAAAAAAAAAAAGACGGGCAGACAAAAGTGGTCGGAGACATCTTCTTACCTTGCCAGAGGGGTCCTCAGTCGTTCCCGCCGGCCTCTCCTCCCAAGACCGGGCAGGAAAGCACCACCACTCACTCGCCCTCTCTGCCACCACCAACATCTCCGTAGCCGCGCAGATCCCCAACCTACCTGTCTCACTCTTATCCCAACATCACAAGATCAGATATTTCACCCTTTCTCCCCCTTCGGCCTCCGAAAAAAAGGGCCCCCGAAATAATTGATCCCTAAACATCGAATTTGCAACGAATAATCCCACAATCGAGTCTCTCCTGTTTTACAATTATTATTTTTTCTACCATGAGCACACTCCCAAGGCATTCATTCGTTCTCCACCCCTTAAAACAACCATGGCCGCGCGTTATCGAAATAACAAGAGGCGTACTTTTTTATTTATTTTTCCTTTCTTCGAACACCCCCCCCTTTGATCCACATCCCGTTGCCTTTTTTTAACCTACTGCGGAAGAAGCCATAAGCAAGCCCACGGTACCAATGCACACAATACCAAGCCGGGACGGGACAGGTCGAGACATCTTATTCCGATCACCCATCTCTTTTGCCTCCCTTCCCTCCCTTCCCTTCCCTCCCTTCCTCACTGCAAACCGCCACCACAATCCCATCATCACGAAGAGGAATAAAAGAAAGGAAAAGGAAAGAGAGGAAAGAGAGAGGGAGAGAGAGAGAAGGGGGGGAAAAACGAAAAAACATGCCATGCCACCCCCCGCCTCGGAAACGATTGTTATATCCTTCCTCGGTGGTAGTATCGCCTTATCCTTACTATTAGCGATAGTAGCTACTCTGATAAGAGTCTATTGGCGAACCCTATTATCCCGACCGCCAATGCCAACCTCAGAAACGGCGGCATCGGCGCGCGCATCTGCAGTACCGGACGCAATCGCCGAGGAGCAGGAGGAGGAAGAAGGGGGAGGGGAAACGAGCAGATCACTCTGGAGGAGGATATTCCGTGGGAAGCGGAGGCGGAGGAGGAAGAGGGCGCATGAGAGGGATATTGAAAAGGCATTGGGTAGAAGAAGAAGGGAGGGGCTCTTTTCAATTGGGAGGAGGTCAAGGATTGGTATGCTCCCCCCCCCCACCATTGCTTGCCTTGTCATTATAACGGGATTGGATCGGAGCTAAGCTAAATCGTGCGTCACAGCGAGACCCTCACCGGCGGTTATGGCTTCCGCCTTATAACCTCGAAACAACGCGACGAAGTTACGAAGTTCACGAATTATACGGATCTCCTTTTATTTATTTATTCTACTTTCCTACTGGATCGATAAACGGCTACCGGAGGCGTAATTATAATACCATTGGCTTTTAGGAAGGGAGGAGAAAGAGGAAAGGGTGAAGAACTTGGGGTTTTTTTCTTTCGCTCACCCGATTTCGTTTATTTGCTCTGAAGGGGGGTTAGGAAGAGAAGAAAAAGAAAGAAAAGAGGGAAAGGGGATTGACAGGAACCGAACGCGTGCGGGTATGGTCAGGTACCTGCATCGCGTTCCTGGTGGTTATGGTCGTACTGTACCGTGGCGTACATGAGACATGATTCGGATCTGTTGTGTGGGCTCGTGTGCTACGGGATGGTGGCCGAGGGTGCCGGGGAAAGAAGGAAAAGAAAACTGTTGCTGGTCAACACGCTGTGTATTATTATTTATTATTGGATTAAATGTACTTGTAACGGGTACTGGCTGAGTGGAATGGATTAGTGTTTTTTTTGTTTTTTTTCCTTCTCGTTGATCTGGATTTGGGGAATTGTATAGTAGTGAATATATTTTTGGCCAAGACGTGAGGGCTGAAGGAAGGAAGGAAGGGAGGGAAGGAAGGCTGACAGAACAATCTTGTTCCACGAGGCGGGCTCGATTGGCGAGTGTCGGGCGGAGTAGGGGCGGGGAGGGTAAATTGGCCGTGCCGATATATGTCACACCTCACTATCCTATATCTCGACAATCCGGATCCCTCGCTATCCCGTGTGAGCTTTTGTGAGCCCCAAGCCTCTGTAGCAAAAAAAACCTGACCTGCCGTCCCGGATCACCCACTATACCGAACAGATGGGCGAGTCCTTTGCTTTTTTGTGTGTCTTTTGTTTAAAGCCTCTCCCATTTGTTTAATTACCGGTATGTATTAATAGTACGGTACGGGACAAGCACTTGGCAAGCCACTCTGAACTCGAGGATTTAGGATATGCGGTACCTATCTAAAAGCCACTGCTATACACAAAAGCCTTGGTGACCAAAAAACCTGGCTTTTCCAACCTTTTTTGTGTATCTCATTGAGAACCAGATTCCCCCTTTTTCCTGAATTCCAGGTTTAGAGTTGTTTTATTTGGGTAATATCTCACAATTAATTTGAAGTACGCTAGTTACCGACTGAGGGGTTCCACAGGCATTATTCAAAGTCCTACCATTATTCAAAAGTCATCATCACCCATTTTGCTAAGATAATTGCCCCACACAACAATTCACCGATCCTTGATAAGTTGTAACATGATGGGGAAGTGTTAGGGGACTCTGTCAACCATGGGGGATAATCTTTGCATGCATGTTCCTGGAAAGTTGTCTGCATAGGAGTCTGGTTAAAACCCCCTGAAATAGCCGGCTTGTGGTGCAAGCGTGTCAAATCACCAAGACTTTTGCCAGTCGCCTTATTTCAACTCTCCGGAGCAAAAACCTTCGCTGTAGCCCCCCTCCCCCCACCGGCGAAAGCTACTGACACCATATCGCACAACGGAGCTCAGAAGGAAGGGGGGGATTTTGGTCTCCCTTTCGCAACCTTTACAGCAGGAAATTTACAGTACGATATTTCTCCGGTGGGCTGTTGACAAGGGTGATGACGGACAGGGGTAAAATCCCACGCGATATCTCTTGGAAGGGGGGGGGTTCTCTCATTGGAGGACGGGATACGTGTGTGGGGGGAAAGGGGTCTTGTCTTGTCGGCCGCAGCAGACTCCTTGTTGCTGGTACTCGATTTTGTGATACGGTAGCGCGTGAGCAAGAGGTACCCGAGCATAGGGGTAAAACACATGTTACCAGTACTATGCTCGAGTAAGGCTAGCAATGTGGGTATCTGAGCGCCCCGTGCTAAATTCGGGGTCCGATGTTCGCGTGTTCCCCCGCCCTGTTTTCTTGTGGCTGCAGGAACACGCATGCTAATCTTCTTATCAAGATACATACTATCTGCCAAGCCGTGACAAGCCGTTTTCTAGAAGTGGTTCTGGTTTGGAATCCCCGCGGGCCAGGGGCATTGCCGTCCATTAGATTGTGGTTTGTGGTCCTGGCTTCGTATTGGACTTTGCCTCGTGTATCTCTGTTTGTACCTACGATGGATGCCTAGATCTGGTCATGGGGAGAGGATCAGGATTCAGACTGTGAGTGGCGGGTATGTGGGGTATCATGAGAGTCCCTGTCGCTCAGCGGTGGGGGGAGGGATCGGGGGGCCGTGAACTCATTATTCTCCCAAAGCCTTCAACAGGTCGCGGTTGTCAGTTGATTTTCCGCGGGTCCTAACTCCCAAGCAGACTATACCAGAAGGGCAGTTGGTACATACATGGTGGGTGTGATATGGGTATCACCGCCCACACCCACATCCAAACTGTACAGTACTTGTACCACTAAAAACCTGCTGGTTGCCTAAAATCTTACTTACATTAAGTGCGTTTGGGGTGTTGCGCCCAGCCGAAGTGTTTTAGGATACATGAGCAGGAGGTTTCTAGGTTGAGCCTAACTAGTTGTATTGGGATAGGCCTATCGGATAGGAATCTGGATGGGGACGATAACATTAATACTTCAAACGATAGTCGCCTATGAAATTTACGCCTAGTGAAGTGAAAAGTCTGTAGTCAAGTAGGAAAAACTACATCTCGGCAGTAGCAACTTCCCCTCCCGCCCTACTCCCCCAAACACCAATCCGTGTCCGTTCCGCTATAACGACCGCCCACCCTGTAGCACCAGGGACTTCATCCATCCACTCCCCCAGAACCCTCTCTATAGATTTCAATGTTTCCCACTTTTTCACCGATATCCTGAAGGCTGAGCTCTCGGGGTCGCCACCACCGGCGGCGTATCTTGAGTTAGGAGTTATCAAGTATGTCATCACCCCGGGAGACTCTAGGACTTCACGTAGGCCCCAGACGCCGTTTTGGCTTAGCCTTTCAATAAGATCTAGACTTGCTAGTGCTTCATTACGAAGGGCGGGCGTCGAAGCGTATTCCAACAAAGTTTTCCAGAGTTCAGGATGCGCATCAGAGTATGCAAAATAGATCTCCCTAGTAGCGAACAGGCTTGAAAGCGTGCTGATATATTCGGCCTGAGGGGGGGATAGGGGTATCTTAGAAACAACAACAGCAGGGTAAGGGGCAATCAGGAGGTTGGGTGGAAGGGATGTGAGAATTCTTAACGACGGGGGGTGTGGGTGTTGTCTGGACTCCTCTATACGAAATTGGACCCTCTCGAGGAGAGCCTGGGTTAGTGGTTTGGGTTCGGCACGTGGCGGCGTATCCGACGTCCGCCTTCTTTTTGGTTGCCTGATATCAGGGATTTCTGGCGTAGCTTCTGCAAGAAGCTCCTTGGGATGTAATGAGGCGAACGTAGCTATGTATTCGGCGGCCTTGGACTCGAGGAAACCTTGAACAAGGGAGCTGTCTGAGTACGCCTCTGGTGCCAAGTATCTTCCGATCGTTGACGTGTGGAGTCCGGATTTACGGAGGTAATCCAAAGGCCTCTCAGCAGATGCTGAGGTAGGACCAGCGGAGTTCAATAATGCGGCATAAAAGTCTAACAAGAGCATATGCATCATCACATCGTCATCCACCCGAATCGCGTGCCTTGCAGTAAAGTCCAAGAGCCCCTGGCATGGATCCTCTGCACTGATGCTGAATTTCTTCTCAATCTCCGGAAATCGAGAAACTACGACGGCATCAAATCCCAATTCAGCCAATTTCGCGACAAATTCCAATAATCTTCCCTGCCCTTCTGTTTTTGCACGTTTCCCCCCGGGGAGAGCATCTCCATCCCAGGAACACAATTTGAAGAACAGCTCATAAACCCCTCTATCTTCCAACATCCTGCGCCAAACCAAGCCGGTTCCATTGGCTTTAGGAGAATCAACCTTAAGCAAGCCTAACAAGAGATCCAGCGATCTAGAGGATATTCCGGTATCCTCGGAAGCTAACATAAGCTCAAGAAGTTTCTTGATGACATCCGTCCATGAGGCGATAATCCCAGCATCCGAGACCGCAAGTGTCGCCTTCTGAAGTAGGGTAATTCCTAAATGTTGAATTGGTAGTACTGGCGCAGACAGTGTTTGTAGTATGACATCTGGTGTTGCTAGTGGGAGGATCTCGGAGAAGGATGCTGTAGATAGTAAACTCCGTAGTAGCGTCGTTAGGGGCGAGGGATCTTCATGAAGAACAAACAAGGTGGACGAAATAAGTGGAACCAACGAAGGAACAAGGGGTTTTAACTGGTCCTCTGTTAAGCCGAGTTGTTAGCCAGCCAGCCCGAGTAGTTGCTGCGGAATATCGACAAACCCGTTAGCTGTGCAGTGAAGGTCTCTACGAGACCTGTGTCGAGTGGCGTGTCAGAGGGATTCGAAAGGATAGCGTTAAGGTGATCGGTCAAGGCCTGGAGAGCATTTGGAAGAGTGGCTGTAGGTGACATTTTGTTCTGAGTGGTTGAGGAAGGGGATGGGATGAGTCTTGGAGCTGGAGCTTGTGAAGAGCCACCGATGATGTGTGTGGCGGGGGTTAGGGTTTATCAGATCCCTCCGCCCCACCTAATGAGGCTCTGCCTGTGGATTTGGTCCGAGTGAGCAATGATGAGGATAAGATCGGCTAGAGCGCTACTGAGATCCGATTTCCATGATAATAGGCACATGAAGCCCGTAGAGCAGATAGAAAGTGAAGCTGTTCGGGCCGGGAAAATCAGACCACCGGATATAGCCTATTCGGTTCGACCGCCGTGCTTGGACTTGCATAGCACAATCTTGGGGAATCTGTGGTGTGATGGTGAGAGCTGCGGCGGGAGGCCGTGGGCTCTCTTCACCCTTCGTGGACGTAGGCTAATGGTAGGTGCTGCTATCGTTCTTTCATTGGAGCTCAATAACAGGGAACTGTGCTCTTGTTCTAAGCTGGCTCCCTCTGACCGTGAGTGGCTGGCGTGGAGGCTTTGCAGAGGTCCGTGGGCAGTCAGTCTCACAGATTGTACTGTACAGTACTGTTGGGAATTTTAACCTATTGGCGAGGGTAGCTCTGGTTTTCTCTTTTCGCTCAAAGTTGCACAGTAGCATAGAGTTGGTTCTACTACCATATAACACTGTATTGACTGTACGGAGTACAGTGCCCTTGGGTGCGGTTTCCTACTTATTATCGGTGCGGGCCCAGACAGGTTCTTCTACGGATCAATCGTGTTTGTAAGTGCGTGTGTGTGTGTGTGTCCCCAGGCGCTTTCTGCTTTCGATACCCCCCCAGTGCTGCTCTTGCGTCTCTAGGAGGAGTGTATATGCTGCTAATCGCTGGTGGGTTGGAAATGGCCTATCAGACGATAACTATTCCCATTGTACAGTACAATTCAATATCACAAAATGCAACAACAAAAGTGATAGGTTGGCCAGAAGCTTCAAAGCAGTTTTGTAGGTTGCTTGCGGCTGACGTCATAATCTAAGACATGCACTGTCTCCGGGTTTAACCAATAGTACGGTACAGCTCTCCTATCATTAGTTCAGAGATGAATAATGTGCCTTATAAGACAGAGTAGTCAGCTCACTTTGGTCATAGGGTAGTCAGGAACCTACGCTATTCTTCTGCTACTGCTGTTTCTTTTTCATAAGCTCCTTACAATTACAGATAAGACCCTTTATCTAGTGTCATGGCTAAACAGGTTAGCTCGACTTATTGTTCTAGTTCCCCGCGCTGCCAAATTCTTCTTTCATTACCAAGTCTCTCTAGATGCTTCTATTCTAGAAGCGGTTGGCTAACCGGAACAAGGAAATTCTCGAAATCCTTAGCTGCGAGGACTCTGCAGGGGAGGGCACTTCCACACTTGACTCTGTAACAGGGGAACTCACTGGGGTGACTGGTAATCTCGTCCAACTATTCAAGTCTAGATGCTGATAGAACTTACAGTCTGGCTCAGAAGGGGGAGATGTGGTCGAGGTAACTACAGGGTTCCGCCCTTCTTCGGTTGGCGGGAGGACATGTCTTAAATATCCGTCAAGCAGAACAGTTCAGCTTCCGCAAAGGCAATGAGCAAAGTATCCCAGAGCACGAAGAAGCACCCAACCAGTGTCCCAGTTCTAATGAAAGAAACACCGGAAACCTCAAGCAGCGAAGTTGAGTCTAGGGAAAAAGTAACTGGCATCCCAATAGAGGATGCTGAGTCCGAGAATGAAAGTCCATCCTCAGACGAAGAAGAGAGAGAAGAAGCAGAGCAAACGGAAACCTCCGAAGAGTTGTCTAACAAGCTTGGTAACAATAGAGTAGTTGGGACTGGTGAAGTTGAGGTTACCAAGCGCAAGAGAGAAGAGGAGGATCGAGACGGGAGTGGGTCCACGGGTGATGAATCCGGTGAAAGTGATGCAAGTGCTGGTCCATCTCTAAAAAAGAAGAGAAAGTCTACAGCTAAGGAGGAAGCCGTTCCAACCCTAACTCCGCCGCCGACCCCGAGGAAATCCAAGGCAAAGAAGGATGTCAAGGGGCCCAAGAGAACAGATGGAGTAGCTGATACCGAAGATACCAGTGCGAATGAGGGGAGGGACAGAGGAGGACCCAAAACGAAGCAAAAAAAAAGTGGAGGGAAAAAAAAGGAAGCTAGTACGACAGTTGTGAAGGTTGTTTTCCCTACCGTATTTCCCTTTTTTCCTCCTTACCCTTGGAGATTAAAGGTTCTAGTTAACTCTGACTTTATCTGAGCAGGCCCCACCGTCATCCCACGCGGGGTTTAGGCTGAACGCGAGAAAGACAATTAAATCGGATCCCAAGGCCCCAGGGCGAGGAGGAGTGACCTCCAAGGGGCACAACGAATCAGCAGAAGGGAGTATAACCGCAGGGGAGATTGAAATAATATTCGAGACCTTGACCGCTGAAGTGGATTGGGCTGCTATTGTAGCCAAGACCAACGCTCTGGTGGGGATAATGCGACCCGGAAGAAGCGTTTCAAGGCATTGGAAAACAGTTGCTAAAAAGAGGCTGCTGGATGCATATGGTGCTTGAGTGATTTTGGAAATGGGATGGCACGGAATATTGGGTGGATTAGTGGATGTCTTTTTGTTTTAGGGGCTATCACAAGATTATGAGATTATATTGTATAACTATTTCTATAATCTTATATTAAACAAAGGTCGAATATTATGTATAGACAGTAGCAATTCCTGAAGTATTGCACTATTTGAGATTCTAACCTAACATAGCTAATTACAATGCTCGGTGTTCTCTAAACCACTACAGATCATGTTTACATACTCGATCTCGAGCATTTCCGAGATTCCTATAACTGTATATTCCATAACGATTTATTCAAAATCATGCATATCAATCGATTTCCAGCCACGATGGTAGAGCTCACATCAAATGTGACATCAGAAACCAAAATCTACCCTAATACCCGCCAACTCCCCCAAAAGTACACGCGCGCTAGATACAAGTGCAAGGTATATACGTGGATCCAGAGAAACGGAAGTAAGTAAAAGGAAGAGAGATTTATAATTCATTAGGACCGGCCTCTTGTCTGGCTGTCTCTACCCGTGCCGAGGTATGCTCCCCTGGCTTTGCATCTATGGTTTCTGGCTTCTCCTCTTTCGCGACTGGAGGGTTCTCACTTGCAATTTGCCCAGTTTCTGGAGCTTTCTCCACCTTTACTTCTTTCACTCCTTCCTCCCTCTCCATCAGTTTCTTTTTCCCGTCGAGGACCTCCTGGATCTTTAACCTGTTCTTGTCCTTCTTTCCGGTCTGGGTGAGGACGTCTTCTGGAAGGTCCAATGGGATTGGAGTCATTGCGCTGAAGAACTGCTCTGGATCATATTTCCTCTTGAGCGAAACAAGTTTGTTGAGTCTTCCCATGTCGTACCCGTAGAGTGCGCCGAGGGGCTCATCTCCACGAGCGTAGTTTGGCAAGACGTGGGATACGTTGTTGCCGGTATTGTGCTGCAGGAGGTCTCTGATCTTGTTCCCGAATTCTGTTGCTATGGCATCGTTGATTTCTTCGTCATAGCTTAGGAGGAGAGTTCTGTTAACTTCGCGTTAGTTGGACGAACCTGCGAGCTCCAGAGAGGGAAGGGTGGCGAGGAACGTACGCATGATGTCTCTGGTCTCTGTGTGCATACGCATCACCTGTGGCAGAGCCATCTCTCTTCACCCTTGTGGACTCAAATCTCACGACGGAAGAGTAATACACATGGTGGCTCCTCACAAAGTTCGAAAACTCATCATATACTATTGCCAAAGCTCCTGGGTCGAGAGTCTTCATACTAACGGAGAACTGGTTCTTTCGGTACTCGTACCCCCAGCCGTCAGGATTGCACTCTAGTAGGGTGATCAAGCTTCCTGTGTCGGTGTTCAGTCTCGAGTATCTTGTTGGGAATTCTGTCACTTTTATTCTGGGTATGTGGCCGTAGATCTTTTCAAATGCCTCTTTTGCCGGGTTTGGCTTTCCGTGGTAGATGAAAACAAGGAGAATGTTGGGCTTTTATTTTTTGTTTGAGGAAATTGTTAGTGGCGGGATCGATTGGGTCTGGGGAGTAAGAGGGGATTACATCGTTCTGGGGGCCTCGCCTGTCGGGTAGGAAGTAGACTGTAGAACTGGATTCTGGAGGCATATCCGGTTCATTCATTGCCTCGAAGATTTGCTCCAGACTGTCCGGGGTGTAATCGGCTTCTATAGTGAAGTGAAAAAGTGTGGTCTTGGGGTATACACGGTAAGTGGCTTCCGTTATAAGACCAAAGTTATTTCCCGCACCTTTGATCCCCCAGAAGAGATCTGGGTTTTCGGTCGCGTTGACAGCAATCTTTTCACCCTTTGCCGTGATCATGTTCACCGAGAGCAGGTTATCGCTCATGATTCCGTACTCGCCGTCGAATACGCCGTGACCACCGCCGAGTGTTGCTCCGATTACACCCACGCAGTCTCCTGTAGGGAATGCTATGATGTCGGTCAGCTAATATAAGGACAGACAGGTCTGCGGAGAGGAGCTCACGGGAGCGAAATTTTTTATGTGCTATCTCTTCTATCATCTCCTCGACCCTCGCTCCAGGTTGGACTGTCATTGTCCTGGCCTTGATATTGAGAGTGACTCCATTCATTTTGCTGAGATCAAGCATGATGACGTCTTGGAGATGGCTCATCTTTGATAGCCCGTTTCCGCCCCCTTTCACTAGCAACGTCCTCTTATTTTCTTGAGCGTATTTCATCTGCGCTCCCAGATTCCTAGTCAGCCTTCCTTAGTCGGCTTGAAATAGGGGTGAGAGCGGGCATACAGTAGTGAGAATGTCATCCTCGTTCTTAACAATGACCACTGCTGCGAGCAGTGGCTCCTGAAAGTGACTATACCTCCTGCTCTTGTGTCTCCAGCTATCTCCATCACTCGGGAGTGATATTTCCCCCGATTTTGACAGTAGTGATGATAACTCGGTTCTTATGATTGACCCAACAGTCGCCTTGTCAACAACTACGATATTAGAAATAGTAGGAGTGTCGGAGGTATTGGAGGCGCATGCTAGAATGGCTAGTAAGCCTGTTAAGAGGTATAAAGTATTAGTTAACATCTCGACGGTAGGAACAACAAAGTCAAGTTCTGATATCCAAGCTCCCTAGATGGTGGGGGAAGGGTGCTGTTTTAGATATATATATATATATATATAGGAAGAGTTATGGTATATCGGTAGGACAAGTAACTCGAGAGCAGAACACATTCTGTTGTATTATGCCGATTCCGGTGTGTATAGCTATTGGGGTAGGCCGGTTTACTAGGGGTAAGTGCCAATACCGGAATTAGGCTAACGGTGCACTAAGGGCATATATATCTAAAACCTTTATATGCCCCAGGAAGGGAGTGTGGATGTAATGTCACTACAATCAGGTTAGCTGCTGGAGTTGATCATATTGGTGGAGAGGAAGACTCACCATGCTAATCCATCACGCTCACGATCACCCCCGAGCAAGAACCAACTCTCCCGAGCCTATGCCGAGAATCTATCGCACCTGCAATAAACCCCCCCAGAGCACAAATCGGCTACAGACGGGGCCCTATAAGTTATTGATAACTCGATTTCGCAACTGTATCAACCCTCCCAGCCAAATACCGGTGTCCAAGCATCCCCCCCCTCACCGTCCATTCAGTGCTCTACCCACCCTAAACCACCGCACCCAATACCGCCACACTACCATTCAATAACATCCTGGAAATACCTGCTGCCACAACTAAATCCAATAATATTATCATCTTCGGTTTGCGCCACTGCTGCGCCGCAGGCCCGTGTAACAGTCACCGGTGTCGTCCGGTGAGCGTTGAACAGATGTTCAAGAGGGATATCGTGGGGCTTGTCGCATTGGGAATGTGTCTGAGTAGAGTTTAAGGATAGGTTTGCACAGATAATGCACGAGCCCGTTTGTATTTTTTGATGATGGTTGGCGATGTAGTGCTAGGAGGGTTTGCGAACGACAGAACTTGGAGAGTAACCCCATCCCTTAACCTGTATTCAAACACTGTGGCTAAAGGCTAAGTTGATGGGGTGGGTCATGAGCGTAACTGTACAAGGCAAAGTGGTAAGCGATCAGAACCCCTTACCTTGTAATCATGGCTAGCTAGCGCTAGATACTAAGAGTAGCCTATTTGCGTAATCGTGATAGGAAAAACGTTGTGCTTCAGAAGTGGTGGTGTAGTGCTCAGAATACCGCGGAATCAGTAATGTTCAGCATTGCCATGATGGAACCCAGAGTGGCCGCGTAGATTTACTCCCGGGTACTAAAATAGGCTAATGGGACGCCGGAAAAATACCACCGATCGTTACTCCTTTTGTGTTGAATCATAACTCTAGTTACTACTTCTTTCATCCATGTGATCGATAATCTCTACTTTAGCGTGACACTAAAAGTGCGTGAACGAGAGTACAGGTTAAGGGATAGCTACCGTATCTCACCGGGAAACCGTATGCAGCAATTATCACATCGTGGTTGAGCATTCATAACTCCCAGAAAGACAACCAAGATGACTTATATGTTTCCCTTATGAGGCGTTATACTCTAGTAATCCTTCAATTCAGAAACACATCCCCTATTACAAGATGAGAATCCATGGCGTTCTAGATATTCCTTTATTATTTCTAGGCCACCTCCCTTCATGCAGTTCGGCGCGATATGATACCCCCCCACCACAAGCCAAACATTACAACTTGTATGATACGAACACTTCCAACACCCCACTTGACTAAACCAAATCTCACACACACAGTGACCCCTACAATACCCTCCACCGCTGGGCAAAGGCACTCCTTATCCCATGCTACCTACTCATTAGCCACAAGGTATCACGAGCCCAGCTCAATGTACTCGTACTCGTACAATACAGGTACAATTCAATCCCAAAGCCCGTATGATACTGCCCATGATACCATGACAGCAGCGCTTAAGAAACAAAGCCCCTCCACGATCAAACAAGTAGTTTTCGCCTTTCTGCAGCACCAGAAGACTGTGCACCACTCAAACCCAGCCAGCCAATCATATCAACATCGTACTGGAGTGTCACAAGCTGTGATACCAGACCATACCAGCCAACTGTAACTTCTCCCAATTACTCCAATCCCCCGTCTACAAATCCCCTGATAAGCCACCTTACCATGACGGAGCAGGGTTCTCGAGTTTATCACGATATTGGGTAAGCCAGACCTCACAAGAACTCGCTCATGGGAAATTCCCACGAAAAACAGGCTAGGTGCATACGGGAAAGCGGGATGGATTCACGGTACGATCGTGAAAACTTCCATATCATAGACTAACTTGAAGCGCGAGTTTAAAGTGGAAAGGGGAAGAAAGGGGGGGCCATCGCCATCATAGAAATCAGTCCGACCGTAACAGAACACGGTAAGCGAGGACGGAAAAAATGAAAAAAATGAAAAAGAAGAGACAAGTTGAATTCCAAAGCAGCAACCCTCATCACTCCCGGCCCATAGCCTTCCTACAAAACCCCATGCCGATTGATTGCGCGCCCTCCCTTGTCTTCATTCCCTAGTCATTCCTCCTCCGGCATCTTTCCTCCATCTCCCAACTTGTTCCTCCAACAGACGATCCATTTTAGTTGTCGTTAGAACTATTGAGAATCCTCAGGATACTGCAACCCCATTCATATTAGCACCGGCCCGGAGCCAACGCGAGGGATCGCAAAATCAACAAGGGGAACATACGCAAGGAACAGGTTAATAATATCCAAATAGAGGGATATCGCCGCAACGATTTCCTCTTCGACATGCACCCTCCTCATAATCATCTGTGTATCGAACAAGATATACGCGGAGAACAGTAAGGCCGCCGCGCCCGAGTACGCAAGTTGAACCCAACCATCATGTGGGAAGAACATGGAGACGAAGCCGAACATGAAAACGAACCAAAGCGCGCCATAGAGATAGCTATGCCAACTTGAAAAGTCATATTTAGTCTGCACAGCAAACAAGGTCAAGCCGGCAAAGAGCAAGCCGGTGATGATGACAGCCTCAAGCACGATCTTGTACTGGTAGAAAGAGGTCACGATGGCAACAGTATAAGCTTCGACTAAAGTGAATCCGGAGAGGAAGATCAGGTTCATGGGGTAGGAGTGCCGCTTCCAGAACGTCAACCCAAGGAATCCCAGGGAGCCAAAGATCGCGATGAACAGCATCCAGGTGTTTGTCTGAATCCATTCTCTGAACGAGTCGTTCCAGAAGGAGATTGAGCTGAAGATTGCCGTAACGATAAGTTGAACCGTGAGGATTGCATAGACTTTTCGCACGAAGGCGTGGCGGATGTCGATTGTGGCCTCGGCTACAGAGGTTGAATACTTGAAGTCGTCGGGGATCTGAAATTTTGTTAATAGCGGTGGGTGGGATTTTGTGGGTAAAAGAGTGGAAGGGGAGGAACATTATCTTCACTGCTGCGGGGGGTCCCCATCAGCGGTGACTGATCCCCAGTATAACCCGGGGGCGGCCTCGTGTAAGAAGTCGACGGCTCATTGCTACCGTAGGTCGATTGATGGGGGGGAACTGTGCTTGGAGCTCCCATTTTGTTTGTTGGCTATCGGGGAACTATGCGAGAAACACAAATGCTGTGGTACTAAATTCCGGTAGCTATTTGAGGGTTTGTGAAGGATAGAGGTGGTTGAGAGTGTGGGGTTTGTGGGAGAGCGATGGATGAGATAGGTGGAAGCTGACAGAGAGATCGCCGACGTCAGCGTTTGGCTCTGCGATGATTCTGCCCGCTCTGAACGACCGCGGAAAGTTCTAGCCTGTGGCGTAATCCCCGTGCTGCAAGCTGCACCTACCCGAAGCTCCCCAGGCATGAGTAAAATCTAGTATGATTACTAAGGTTTTGGTCACGGGACTTATGGGACATATCGTACTCGTAAGGTCCTTGAATCCGCCATTGGTCATCCGCTTGCATAGGGTACTCGGTGACAAAAATCTCCAAGCATCGAGTGTCGAAAACTCATGCTCAACAAGAATAAAATTTTAATTGTAAGAAATGTATCATAGTATGGCGATCTATCACACCTAGATCCTCTATCCCATCTCTAAATAAATCACGGTACCAGCGGTATACAGCATCCTAGCCGGGTGCGATAAAATAGGGTATCAGTACCGCATCAGGCATTACTCTCTTCCTCCCAGAGAAAAAAAGAACACTCAACCGGCCAAATAAATAAGAAATACTGAAAATGCCAAACCAAGCCAACCATACCGTAGCCATATATTGGAAATGAAGAAAAAAAGGGCACGCCGACCACATCCATCAACTCATAATAGGAGAGAAATGGGAGAAGCAAAAATGAAGATGAGAAACGATATAGCCCCCAATCCACCATATAAAATACTCAAAAGAAGAAGAAAAAGATATTTAAAACGCAAAGTGTCATATCTATGCAACAAACAAGACAAGCTTAGTCTAATCAAGCAGGGCAGTTCTAGTCAAGGTATTCTCTGCACCTAACGCTAACAACATCCTCTTCTACTCTTCCCCCTTTGTTCGCTTCGAGGATGTATGCGGATAGCCTCCCGCCGCGAACGCAATTGCTGTCGAGACCTTTTGTGTAGTGGCGGATGTCGAGCCCTTCGGCTGCGTAGTGGCCGTAGCTATTCATTGCGTCAGCATCCTAGCAGTACAATCCAGGGAAACAATGGGGAGGCGAACACTACGGTGGTGTGATCATGAGTTTTCCTCCTCTCCATTTTGTTCCAGTACTTTGCCCAGTGCATTCCGCTCTGTTTTGGGGATGGAACGAGATGGTGGTTGAGGGTTCTCATGGTCATTATCGCCAAGGGGTCCTGCAGGTTCGGTCAGAGTAACCCCCAGAATATACAAATGGGAAAAGAGTGTGTACTTGACTCTCAAGCTCGATACCATGCACCAACCCAGCATGCACAATATAATACTGCCCAAGTCCAGGAACCTTCCTAGCCCGAACCACAAGTGGACAAGCATCCAGCCACTCAGCCTGCTTCTTGGACAAAGACTTTGCCAATCTTCTCTCCACGCTCAGACTCGGGGACTCTTTCTCGCCTGCCTCGAGCTCCATATTGCCAAACCCCTCCTCTTCCGCCGCACCATCATGATCCCCGTCACCATCCTCATCACACCCCTCCTGATCATCATCCTCCTTTCCCTCCCCGGGCTCGGGTAGCGACTCGAGTTCAGCTTCGAGCGCCTTATGATGCTTCCGCTTCCGTCTCTGGATATCATGATAGTGCAGCAAAATCCTGTCCTCATGATTACCCCTCACGCAATGCGCGCCAATCTTCCTCGCCAAGTCTAGAACCGTGAGGCTATCCGGGCCCTTAGAAATGATGTCGCCGGCGAGGACTAAGTAGTCCGACTCAGGATTGAAGGAAACTTTGTCAAGGAGACTTTTGACTACATTCCACATGTTCAGCTGCCTAATTCAAGCTTAGGGGATGTAGGGGGAGGGTGAGGATGAGGGGTGAGGGGGAAAATCAAACATTCATCAAACATTCCATGTATATCGCCAACAACAATCAACCTCTTATCATCTCCCTCCCCCTTCTTAACCCCCCTCTTCCCGCGGCCAGGAATATTCTCGGCGGGAATATCTTCAACGAGGGTGTACCCCAATCTCCCTGACATTCCCTCATTAATTCCCCCATAGTCCTCAACATCCAATAGATCATCACCCCACTCGCCACTTTCGAACACGGGCGTTGCCTCATGATTACATCCTCCTACAAGGCGCGAGTACGCCCAAACCGTAGATATCGCTAGCACACCCGCAAGGAGTCCGAGCCTGATTTTTGAAAACGTACGTGAACTTCGTGACGCAGCGGGCGATACAGTTGGCGACTGGGAGGTTGTCGGGGGAGGAAGTAAAGGGACAAGGTGTTGGGTGTTTTTTCCCGACATGGCGGAGATGGGTGTTAGGATACAAAGGAAGGGGGTGAATGAGTGAGTCGGGGATGGGGTAAGAGCAAAGTGAATGAGGGGGAGAAGAGAATTCGTAGAAGCAGAGAAGGGGGATGTATGTGGGGAGGAGTGGGGGAGTGCGTGTGAAGAATGGGAAGGAAGCCACTTCAGGGTCCGCCCGACAAGGTGCGCAAGCGGGACTGACTAGGCCGGAATATGGTACGGTAACGTGTATGATAGTTGACTAGCTAAACTGGACCAAGCTAAGATAAGCTGTTAGAAGAACGAGCTTGAGGGATGAGAGAGGGGAAGAGGGGAAGGAAAAGTGAAGTTCTCGAGGATCCTTTCCCACGGCTCCAAATCCCACCGCCTAAATTTACCAGCGCAAGTCGCAGCTTCGATAAAGTAGGGAACAAAAGTGGGCATCGACGTACCGTAGAGCTACAAGTGTTCTTGGAACTCTAAAACTCTGCCCACAAACAAAGTATCATACCATAGAAGGAAAGGCAAAGCGAGGGGAAAATTCCTCTCACCTGACCCTCAAATATTTTCCTCTCTCAGGCCCTCAAACTCATCACCTACCGTAAGACGGAAAAAAAGTGGTTGGTGCAACACCACTTTTTTTCCGATCACTTACCCTCACACCCAAGTACTTATGGTTTGGCCCTTACTTCCTAAATGATACCGGTATCAGGCACGCATGCGAATAGAGTGGAAATACGGTATCTCCGTGCCGAGATACGATTGTCATTGCAGACAAGGCCGCAGTAGGGTTAGGATCTCCCACGCCCGCATCGTTCATCGGTACCGAATTTCACTCACTTTTTGTGCGGTAATAGGCAAGACCATCACCCAGATTAGTTCGAATGTCACCTATTAAGGGAATAGGTTCACTCATAGAAAGCTGACCTAGCCAATCGACGAACTCGACCTTCCCCTACCGGTGGTCGAAGATAAGCCACCATTTATACCTTTTGGAGTTGGGAGGTGGAACAAGACCAATGCCTGAGAACGGGTTAAGGGATTAGATGCGGTGGGTGGGGACTGCGGTTTTTGAGAATAGGAAAGGGCTTTCGTATGTTAAGAGATACATGCAATCGGCCTCCATCACTTTAATCAATGTTGGCGGTAATTAACCAGGTCTGATGTATTGACCGGTCCTGACCACGAGACCATGGTCAGTGACCGATGGTTAGCAGAAGGAGGTGGTTGTCAGGGTTCGCTTGGCATGCCCACAACACCGTAGCTTTCCTTCTTGTCTTTCGCTCGCTAGTCCAAATGTCGCCATGATGGCTAGTATTTCCCCCTAAAATTATCACAATGCTATTCTTCTCTCGAAAGCGTTTTGTCAAACCCTAGCCCACTGTGACCCCTGCTCTGATCGGTCCTGACCACTCGTCATCGCACAGGGGGCGACCACTGGTCGCTGCCAACACTGTCCCAAATGCGCCCGACTACCTTCTGCATGGAAAAAACAAGGGCTGGGAAATTTTGGACTAACGCTTAGCTATTTTCCAACGTTTCCTTAAGGCTCATTATCTCCTGGACTGACTAAACACCAAAACTATCGTTCCTCCCCTGCCAACGTTTAAGACATAGATGGCTCAGGGCTTTGAACAACAGTGCCAGTACTAGCACTCCTCAGCGATATCCGCACAAGTCTGATCATGTGGCGAATACTAGTTACGGTCCGAGGTCTACCGTACTGTACAGTACACATCCGTGAAGTTTTAGTTTTCAGCAAAAAACCTCTTATTAACTACTGCCCCCAGAAACGACTGGGGTGGCACAAATTTTTCAATGCCCTACCGGCCCAGGGGATATCATAGCAGAATCCGCGCAATGGTCATAGGAAACCCCCATTTTTGTGTGCTTTAGCCCTATGGCGCCCTACCAAATAGCCCGGATCGCCACAAAAGCTTCACGGCATGCCAGTCCATTCTCTACCCCAGGAAAGTTCTCAAGAACACTGCCTATTTTCCCAGATTTACTCCCAGCGGCCCGCCTTCGAGCAATTGCTGTAAAGACAGAATCTTACCGCTTCGCTCGGAGAGGTCTTCAGCTGCTAAAGGACCCTCCGCTTGTGGTCACTCACTATCCCGGCATGCTACACTTGAGGCTTCGGGGGGGGGCACTAAAAATACGGCACCGTAAAATCTCTTGAAGCCCACCATCTCAGTCAGTCCTGGAATGGTGGATTTCAAGAGATTTTACGGTACATACAAGTGCATACAAGGATAGGGATAGTTAGCGCGAACGGACAGGGATATGTTCAGCTGGTTAACTTTAAATGACCGTTCAATGACTTCTTACAGGACGCTATGTACTCGAGTACAATGCCCAAGAGAAAAATAATCATATTCCCCCCACCCACTCCCTAATTGCTCATGTCCACTACGGGACCACATGGGGACACAACTTGGGCTTATCCTCGACAACCCCCAACCTGAGGGGAGCTTAACCCTGGAGCCCACATACCACAACACACGAAACGTCGTGCAACTCACAGAAGCCCCCACCGAGATGATTAATACCCTAAAAGTGAGAGTTGGCCGGCGAAACACGAGCCTGATGACAATCCCAGCTCATCACCAACCGACCCAGCCGCCCCACCCGCATTAGCAAGTTACTGGTAACCATGGTACCCATAGTTACCCTTCACCCCACCATCCAACCCCCCGCAGCCCACACGATCCATCCCACATCCCACACCCCACACCCACCCCACAACCCTAACCCTACCGAGTGAGCAAGTATGATATGAAAGCAAAAACCCCCCTTCCCACTCGCAATTATCCCTTCGTTCTTACAATATGCTGAATTTCGCAGAATTCTAGCTCGAAGGCTAGAAGAATGAATTCCCCTCTACCTGTACAGTACCAGCACTCATAGCTCCTAATCGCCTTTTTTTTTTTCAAAAAAAGACCGCTATTGCATTTTGTATTATACTACCGGGGTTTGGCTTTCCTACTTGGGCTGGATGGTATGCGATATGATAGCAGCTCCCCCCGCATTACAAACGCTAAACACACTCCATCTGCGTAACGTGAGTTCCACTTACTAGGCTCGCGCCGGTGGAGTCCTGTGCAAGTACTAATGTGGTACTTGTGCACTACTATTCTCGATCGCCACATATCGTGCGAAACCAAGCCTCCTCCCGGTCGGAAAGCGTGGCATGCAGCACGTGCCGCCCGCTATGGCGCGATTAGGAGAAATCCTTCCTTTTCGTCCACTCTCTTGCTAGTGACTTGCCGCGACGCAAGTCCTTGTTAGGGAATTTCTTTATCGAAGGATGATATCATCTATTACAGAATTTCTAGGAGCACCGCCTTACACGGATACGTGTAGCACAGTAGGCCCTGTGCTCTGCTGGTATGATATCGTACTTGTGTGCGCCCGCGAAGTCAGCTTCCTGATGGAATATTGGCAATGTGAAACATTTGCTTCTATTTATTTATTTTTTGTGGACCCCCCTCCCCGTATAAAGCGATGGATGAGTGGTCAACTGGTATGATACTGGTATATACAGTTTAGGTATCGTTTTCCTCTTCGAAAAATCATAGCTGGCATGTATAACAGATCTAACTTACTCTGTCTCCGCTTCGAACAACCTACTGAGGGAAATAGGGAAGAAGGAAATATGCTACAACCCCATGCTCTCTCATTTTCACGCTTCATGCCTCGCATCGCGAGATCCATCCCCAGAATCGTCGGTGTCAAAATCGCCCTCTCTACACGCCCAACTATCAACGTCTGCCGAATCATTAGCATTGCTCTTGCTCTTCATAAAGAGGATGTAACATACATCCTAAAGTTTCTCTACTCCACCATTTGTTCATCAAATTCAGCCGGATCGGGACTAGGAGGACAATAATCACTGGGAACACCGGGGCGCAAGGAGTAAAGGTGATGGCGAAGATTCCTGCTGTGACCACGATCTGGAGAAGGGTATACATGTGTATTCCTCGATAGCCTTTAATCCCGCACGGCAATTGTGGGAGCTCGCTTGATGGCCTGGAGGGTTCGTGTTAGCCTTTTTGACAATTATGATGAGGAATACCAGCAAAGTACGTCAATATATTGAAGAACCGGAACAAGATCGGGTTAACGCTGAGGCTTTGCTCGCCCATGTACAAGAACAACCCCGCGAGGACACTCGTGGGTGTGAGCCCAAGAACATGCATGAACGGCGGGCTCACAAATAACATGATCCCGATTGCGTGCAAAAGATGACTCCATCGCTGCTCGTGCACTGTTTGGATAGTTTTGATCTCGCCATTCACTTCCAATTCCTCGCTATGCAGCAGGCTTTCGGAATGGAGAGGCGCCTGTGGAAGAAGACCATTGGCTGGGGGAATCCCAAGAATGCCACAGAGTGCTGTTGTTATGCCCAAAAGTGCTACATCCCAAGCATATCCACCCGGCTTCCTTATGTTATATCGGGGGAGTGTTGCACAGATAGTGGACACCTCAACATCGAAGAAGAATAGGGTGGTTATGATCAGGCCGGGCAGTATAGCAGCAAATATCCAGCTCACAGGCAGTGTCCAGAATTCGACAATAAAATGGGTCCTTTCCGGGGAGGTAGGGTGGAAGGATGCTATGCATTTGGTGAGTATAGCGCGAGTGATAATAGATGAAGAATTTGGGGTGCCACTTACTGGACACAGGCAACCTTTGCTGATCTAGGTTATTCAGTTCCCCAACTTGAATCTGGGGCATGGTGATAAATATGATAATTGATATTGCGGCAGCATATTCTGCCAGTCCCATCCTAACATCTGTGGAAGAGTGGAGCCCAGCTATTTGCTGTACTTAAAGTCACTGCGACCAAAAACGTTCCAACACATCCAATGACAGAATATAGAAACGAGGCAAAAGAGGTATTTGCATGTGATCTCTCGAGCTCTTGCACCCTAGAGAGAGTTAATCCATGGGCGAAATGTGAGGATGGATGCGGGAGTTACTTACGCCTTATGGAAATAGATAACAGAGTTGAGTAAAGAAAAGATCTCAGTGGAAAATGTGGTAACGTATTCCATTGTCCAGTCATGCGCATTGAATATTGCCAGTAGCCAATGCATCCAAGCAGAATGAATGCACGCCCAAGCCATAAATGGCAAGTAGGGTATCTACATCACCAATTAATGAACCTTGCCCATGGCAACTAGACCCGTGGTGGTCCCAACCCGCTAGTAGATTTAGTAGAGTACGTGACTTACATGGAAGTCCCCATGGCATAATGTGTAAATACGTTCAGAAAGAATACAGAAAGGCCCGGTAACTCCTAAAATAGTGAGGGGCTGCCCCGAAAATCTAAAAATTCCCGATAAGCCTTGGTCACTTGAAGAACATGACACACTACGCCACTCACAATGCAAATATAATTCCACAAAGTCCTGTGGAAAACACAACCTCTATAGCCCCATAGTTCCTTCCCGTCAGCACATAGAGATCACTGGCAAACGTGATCCCAGGTAATAGATTTGTAAAAAAGACATAAACGGCCGATGCAAGAATCAGTTGGTTGAAACCCCAATCCGTGTGATATATCTTCGCCCTGCCCTTGAAATCTGACTTGAGAAGCCGAAATGGGGCTAGGGCTCCTTCGCCCCGAAATAATGCTACAACCTCATGGACTGTTGGTCGAGGGAGGTGGGATTTGTTCAATTTAGGTTTTCGTAGTGTATGGATCACGCCTTGACACGGATGGAGCGCCTTTTCTGGATCAACAGGGACAAGCTCTGGGCCGGTGCTGGGTGCGGTGGAACCTGGGGAGATATCTATTTGCTGTTCGTCAGGGAGTGTGGCTAGTAACATTTTGCTCGAAGAAATGGTATTCGACATGTGGCTGAGATGTCAAGCCGTGCTCGCAGATGTCAGTAAAAACCGGAAAAGATGATCCCTGTCACCATAGAATGCCGCCCAAGATCAAGAGGAGGTTTTCTAGCTATCTGGCCCCAGGGCGTACCTGAGCAGTTTGATTACCGTATTCTGGTCTCAATCTTGAAGTGAGGCTAGAATATCAAGGATTTAGAAGCTGTCATATTAGTCTTCAAAGTTGAAATGCCAGTTTTATAGCACCAAGTTTTTTCTGCACAGCCCTACTCTACCGTTGCCGTATGACGGATGCAGGGACACCTTCTAGCTTCCTTTGTCCTCGAGCAATTTCTTTCCCGGGTTGCCACAATCCTGGGGGCCGGGACACCGAATGCCAAAAGCAAATACTGAAGGTTTTCAAGTCTTTGCGAACTTTAGGAGCATCCCAAAAAAGGCTCCGAATTAGACACAAGACCTAACAAGGTCGAATACCTTATATACTCGAGTACAATCCGTGCCAGATCCCCATTATACCCGGAAAAATTCGTCTGGACGTTCTGCAAGTGGGGGCGCATTTCCCGCCAGATTCTTGCGGCAAAGGACCTACATGTCTTGGCACAAGGCAGACAACAACCCCGGAGGTTCCTGCTGCATCGTGGCAAAAAAAAAAAAGCGTCCTTACGCAAAGAGAACAGGACCAACATTCGGTAATTTCTCTCGCCTCTCTTGGACATTCGCTTTTCTGTCTCTGGCAGATAGTCTACCCTGTCCTATTGGTCCGCCCTAATTGAAGGCTTAAATTTCAATACCAATATCAGAACCGGGAGAAAACGGGCAAGTCCGCACGCTTCGGCGTTTCTGAGTTGCCGAACCCGTTGCGACAGCGACCCGCAGTCCCTTGTTTTCTGGTACTTCTTGTCTGGAACGAGTAACGAGACCCTTTGTGAAAAGCTTGGTATACCCGCGATATCGGGATATTTTTGGCTCGGGTTTTGCCAGACAGCCCGCAATCGGTACACACAAGGTCCCGCAATCAACGGATTTTTTCGCAATCTTTATTTATTCATAGCTCCTTCCGTGGTGGAGGGATTTTATTGCATTCCTTCTGCAAGATGAATCTCCTGCCTGCTCGAAATATGATGCCTCCTGCACGATATTATGTGTATTCGCATCAATCACTCAGTACTTGCCTGCGTATGTACACCAGGTCCCCGTCCACCCCACCAAAGCCCTCGCCGAGCGCCGGGTCGCCGAACACACAGAACTCTTCTTTCATCCCTCGAAGGGAGTTTCTTTATCCCTCAAACCTCATCACGTCATATTTTCTCGGCCATCACCGTGCAGGGCTAGATAAAATGAAACAACTTGTATCTTCAGTGGAATTGATCATTGAGTGTCGGGATTACCGGGTCCCGCTATCATCCCGCAATCCGATGTTCGAGGAAACCTTGCAGGGGAAGGAAAGATTGATAGTCTATACCAAAAGAGACTTGGCCGCTGAGGAGCTAGATCTGAAGGTTTGCAAAGTTTCCCCTAATCACACCCCTAACCATGATTATATTTGCTACTTCCTACACCTGTTACTAGCATGTACATGCATTGACCCCCGATGCTCCATGTTCCCAATAATAGTGTGGACCAGAGGCATTATTGATTGGGCGTGATAACGGGGAATATGATCTGCTCAATCATATCAAGCCCACCTACCATATCTATCCTGCTTCCACCATGCACCACTAAAGCAGATCCTGCCCGTACTACTATAAACTAATCCTAGAGGGCTAGGGTTCGTAAGGCTGACTGCGGCATTTATACCTAGACACAAGAAACCATTAGGAAATGGCACAGACCCCACGAAGTTTTTTTTTCAGACAGCAAAGATCGTAAGGACGTTCAAAATATCATTGACTATGCCAAAGGTAGCTTCCCCTCTTTCTTCCCACTTCTCTCCCATGCAATGCCAAGAGCAGCAGACCACACCATGAGGTAGAAAAGCTCATGAAGACTATAGGCACAGCAGCAACAGCCGAAAACATGATTGGCTCAAGAATGCTTGTAGTCGGAATGCCCAATGTGGGCAAATCCACTCTGCTGAATGCCATGCGTCGAGTGGGCACGGGGAATTCAAAGAAAGCCGCCATAACAGGTGGCGAGCCTGGAGTAACAAGGAAGGTCTCGATGGCAGTAAAGATATCGGATGATCCATTAGTGTATCTAATGGACTCACCTGGTCAGCCTCATTCCCGTCCCTCTCTCCGTTTATCCTTCGTATCCTTAACACTCTCCGAACGGAGGTAGGTGTTTTTGTGCCATACATGCCGAATCCACAGACGATGTTATCCCTAGCACTAGTAGGTTGTGTCAAAGGCTCCCTCCTAGATGCAACGACCTTGGCAGATTACCTCCTATTCCATCTCAACCTCCGAGACCCCTCGTTGTATTCCGGCTACTATCATCCCACAAACGACATAATGGAGCTTCTTACCGCAACAGCCAAGGCAACTGGAAGACTCTTGAAGGGGGGAGCCCCAGACTTTGACGCTACAGCATACTGGTTAGTGCAACGGTACAGAGCTGGTGTCTTGGGCAAGTTCATCCTCGATGACGTTAGTGAGGCGGCGTATCAGGCATGGTTAGACGCTGAGGAAGAACAAGGAGAGAGCAAAAATGCCGCTCGAAAGAGGATGAAGGAGGAGAGGAAACTTGCAAAGTTAAAAAAACGAAGAGACGCCGAAATGTAGCTAACGGTGAAATAGAAATGACAGCAAAGGAGCCGTTGGCGTTTTACGAGGGTGAATTTTTAGTTGTGATTCTAGCCGCGCGTGCAATATCGGCTTTTTAACACAAACAAAAACTACATCACACTAGAGATGCTCGTCTCGGAGGAATGCGGGACGGCTTTCCGCGCTAACCAAACATAAAAATAACCAGAAGAGTGGCATAAGAATCATCATTCTCCTTTTCCCCTTTCCTCCAAACTGCACAAACATCACACACCAGAACACTAAAAGAAGCAGCGGTCCCATAACGAAAGGAGTTCCGGGTCCCCTGTAACGGATCTCCTCCAATCCATCACTCTGAGCCTCCTAATTGATATATTCATTCACATCATTGTGTTTTACTCGCTGTAATGGATCTGCCGTCTTCGGCTTCTCGTTGACCCTCAGCGGTTGCCATACCTCGCCATCCTTCGTCTTCGTCGAGGCCGGATCTAGCCGTGGAGGGGGCTTCGGCGGAGCTATCCAACTTCAGTTAGGCAAGGTTATCACTCAGCAGGATTTGCAGAAGAAAATACATTGTCTTTTGAAATATGTGAATACCAAATCCTCAGCTCCAGGCCACACGGGCGCAGGCTGGATCCCTTCGGGCTGTCGAATTGGAAATGCATAGCCAGTGATAGCGGCCACAAGGACCATGCAAAAAATTATCTGCCGTAATGCCATCTCCGATTGTCTTTTTTGTTTTCTGGTTTCGTTAACATCGAGAGAGGGCCTTTGCCGGGGGGGGTCAGGGTTTATATACAGCGGGATACCGATAGGCGAGAGGCCCTGGGCCAGGAAAAGCACCAGGGCACAGCAGCGGTCTTGATGCTAGGATGGCGTAGGCACTATCCTAGCCGTTAAGTTCGGGGGAACTACCATGGATCGGAGATAAATTTAAGAAGAAAATTTTTCATTCGAGTTTTCACAGGCAAGTGCTGACTTAACTTTATTTACCAATTTCGAAAAGCTTAGAATTTCTCAAAGATTTTTGTTTCTCTCGGAACACAATTTCCGACAACCCAATTTCCTACTTTTAGCTGTGAACCTTGCCTCTCCTGGTTAGAGAGCTACTATAATATGAAGTCCTTTAGTGGCAGCAAAGGGGAAAAAAATTGAGAATGTTGGAGAACCGACAAACTGACGACCTTTCTGAAATTGATAATATTGTAATACCCAACACCGCTAAGCGCTCCAGGCCCCGGCGGTCAGTTATCCGAGAGATGTGACATGATGACCATATCATATAATACATCAATTCCTTTTACTTCAAGCCCGCCAATGCCCGTTCCTTCCTAAAACTTCCACTCCCATAGGACCGATGGGAGGTTCAAAACGGGTATATTTATGCAGGGCTGATTGACAAGGCACCAACCCTGTGCTAATCCCCCAACACTCTAGAACCATATCAACTTGTAACAGGGACACTCGGCCGCTGGGTGGGCCTCCGTTCATTTCAACTCTCCTGTTGCTATGTTAAAAGGCTTATCTAATTTGATGGGCTTAATGCTCCCCAGATGTCCCCCTCTAGGAACTAGCTATTTCTGGCTCACTCCCTATGGTCGACTTGAATTCACGGGGGCTACCGCAGAGGCTAGGTTAGAGAGGTTATGGATTTTGTTGCCTATTTATTGCTCTCCCTAGCTAGTTTAGACCGAGCCTGTGGTAGACCAAGGCGGGCATTCTTACTAGTCATTCGCCATCACTCGTTCTTTGGGTTGGGTGGGCATTTTGGGGGTATCGCTGGACACAGGCATGTAGGGAATCTTGGGGGATGCGAAGTGTGGGTGATTAGGGTTTAAGGAGAGTAGAGGGGAAAGTAGAGGGAAGGGAGGCAAGTAGAAGAGTAAGAGGGGAAAGCGTAACAAGCTGTATGGGCAGAGGCAAGAGGGTGACTGGGGTAAGATAGTATGGGGGAGATACGACGACGTTTCGTGTTAGACAGACAATTACTGTTGCAGATTGTAATACTCATATTCTCGCTTAGAAATAAAGAGCTACACGCTATGATGCTGTATTGTGAATCTTGACACTATTGCAGTACTATTAAGGTCTCCATATTACCTTAGGCAATGGGAAATCATAGTTGGTGAGACAGCTCCCAAGGCAAAATCACTCTAACCATTGAGCACGGTTTATGCCACACAGGTTTTCGGTATATAATAAGGGAGCTGTATCCGGGATAACCATCGGAGACTTTGCCCCTGAGGAATCCTTAGTTTGGTGTTAGTATTTATGAGGGTTCATGTCCACTAGTTTGCACGACTACCTTTCGGAGGGAAGACTGGGATACACCGATTCGAAATCTTATGTGATCCAACTAGCAGTGCGATGTATAGTAACTTTAACATTTCAGTGATTTCCGCGCTCTAGCGAAGAGGGACCGAACGCTGCAGATCGGCCCGAGGGGCTAGTACAAGCACGAAAAAGGGTGAGAATATATATATATATAGACGACGGTTTGCTAGGCGCTCTGCTAATTTCAGAGGGATTGGGGCAGCAAGTATATCAGTGCAGCAAAGGAAAATCTGTATAATCCAAGCACAGAGGAGAGGTCACTGAGGTAAATGGCCGGATATCATCAGGTACTTGTGCTGTGATAAGTTATAATAATATTCGTACATTAGGCAACTTATGATGCTGCACCACCCACAAAGGTAGTGTGAGATGTACTGTATAGTGTAACTACTCTGGGAGGCATCATACCAAGTCACGAAGTGTAAATCGCATTATCATTTTTCGAGCCTCACCTCCTAGGCGAAGTAGTCAAGCCTTCAGGGAACAGCCCCGACGGATCACTGCACTGGCCAGTACTGGTAACCCGCCAGTCCAGGCTCCAAGGGCGCCTAGCGGGGCCTCGTAGTCTTTCAGCATATGCCATGTAGTTAGTAGATATTGCCAATAGCTAGCAAGTATTTCGAGATGCTCTTCCGCATCTGGAGAGACCCCAACGGTGAAGGTGCTATCCAAATGTCATCGGATATCTACAAATATCTTCGAAAGCCCCCAGGTATTATATCTACAAATATTTGCGGAGATGCAATTTCTAAAGATATTTACTGCCGGTCCAGGTCTAGGACACCCGGATAGAAATCAAAAACATTCCGATAGGTTTAAAGCATTGTGTGGGTAGTGCAGATGCACCGCCATTTCCTATCAGTTGATATATTCCTAAAATGTAGATACATTACTCCCACATTCACAATTCCCATGTGTTTATCAAGCCATTTTCTCCAACCGCTTTTGTATCATTACAAACCTCAAATACCTAACAATCCACCTGATAGTCTCTTCCCTGCCACATGGTTCGACAAACACTCTTCATCCTTATAGCTCCACGTTGGTAACTGTTTCTTCTTTTTGATCCTGACTATCCCTGGTGAAACTTGTTTTCTTTGTAACTAACATAACACTGGTATGAAACATAAAGATAGGAAATCGCATTATCGAACGGCAAGCATTCCCCTCCTTCCTTCACTTTCCCGATCTCAACCAAGGATCACTGAGTCCCCCTCCAGCGCTTGGCCGTCCCACAGGATCCGGCGACAGTAGCCCGCTAACAAATTCAAACCCATCCTCCTCCCTCACAGCCTCCCTTAATGGCTCAAGCATAGACTTAGCTTTCCCATAACAGAAATGCCAAATGAAGAATTCCTTCTGGAAGAGTATGCTTCCAGTTAGGACCTCAAACATCACACATCCTAGCGACCAGATATCCACCGCACAAGTGTACTCTGACGTTTCTAGAGAGGAATCCAACACTCCAAGGATTTCTGGCGCGGAGTATGAGCGTGTGAAGATCTGGGTGCGGAGTCTGGTGTGTTCGTTGATACACTTTGATACTCCGAAGTCGCCAAGCTTTACGCGAAGCGGGGAGAGAGAGACTACGAATATATTCTGCTCTCCCCGAGTTCAGTCAGATCTTGTCATCCCTCTGCTTCTATGATAGGTTGGGTGAATGAATAAGTACCTCAGGCTTTATATCCCGATGAGCAATCCCATTCTTGTGCATGAAATTTAAACCCTCTAAAAGCTGGCTGGACAGCCGTTTTTCCGCAGGCATCGGCATCCGTTCACCGAGGTGTCGTCTCAGGTCCCCCTTCTCAAAGTACTCCATAGCAATGTACAAATTTTCGCTATTCTCGAACCAGCCCAAAAACCGCACGAAAAACGACATCCGATGCTATCATGCTATCAGATCAAGAAACACTCTACCTAGTAGAAAAACAAGCAAGCAAGAAAACAAACAAACAGACCTTTGTCAAGAAACTCATGATAGACAACTCCCTAGTAAGGTCTAACCTAGGCGAGAACGTTCCCTTGTCAATAACTTTCACTGCCCTTACAGAATCCTTCGGGCCGTGCTCTAAGTGTACTACACTGAAGCCGCCTCTCCCGATTGTTTCCCCACATCTCCATTCTTCTTTGTGGATGGAGGGTGAGTAGATTGTGTGGCTAACGCTAGCTTCCCCGAAGTATGTTTCCAGTTGGTAGTGCTCAACTAGGCCTGCTTGTAGAGATTCCTGAGCCATGTTCTGTAGGGTGCCGGAGAGCACTTCTGGGGGGTTCGGGGGGTGGGTGCCGGTGCGGTGAGGCTAAGGGAACGTGTAGTAAGTACTCCTCCGATCGTAAAGTCTGCATCCATCCTAAACCTAGTAGAAATAAGCTCTCTGTAAGCACGCCCGAATTAAGGTTTCTTGGGCGCAAAAGCTTCCGACACTCTCCCCGGATACGGTTTCCCATCTATGTATTTTAGCTACCTGTACCGCTTCAGCTGTGTTCAATGATCAGTTATCGGTACTCTTTCTTAGGTATTATATTCTTGGTGGCATCTCTAGGGCCAGTCACATTTTCCCCTTAGATAAGAAAATATAGAGGCACCAATAGTCCCTTAGTAGTGTCAGGTGTCAAGATGTTCAGTACCGTAGTGTGGGGCTGTCTAGTACGGCACTTGAGGAAGTTATTTGAACCCAGAAAACATAACCCTTATCTCTATAGAGGATTGCATGGGATTAGGAGAAATAATTTTCAGGGGTATAATAACCCCGCATTACCCTTACTGCACCGAGTGATACTATATGCTCTGCTCGCGAAGAACCACCTCGCTGCAAAAACTACAGCATCATACTACGTTGTCTAGGGTTTGTTCCAGTCAGAAGACTGGCCTCGCGCTTTACCTAGCACTGTGCAAACTGCAGGAGAAACGTTCTATGTCGTCGAAAGGCTCATGCTATTAATGCTATTATAGCAAATACATACTATTGCATGATACTATCATGAAAAGTCTAAGAGAAAAACGTTGCCAGGAGGTCGTATTAAGACCTAGACATCCTCTTGCACAATTCCACTTGACACCTGTGAACAGTATTATCATCCTGAACCCCCTAGGTGGGCCAACAACATGCTCAATAGCATTGCTGTCCTCCTCCTCCTCCTCCCGCAGGATTTCCTCACCTTCTCCTACGACCCCTAACCCACCAACTTCCTAGTTTTGGCTTCCCCTGTAAATCACCCATATCTACGATACCCCTTTTAATGATGGCTGCCATCGCTGCCACTCCCACCAACCGGCCAAGAAAATCAGCAGCAGCAAAAGACCAAATGATAACCTATCACCCACGACAAAACTCCTCCCAAGCATCTAGTTCGTATAGTCATTAACACTTACCCGCCTTTCCCCTACTGCACTACCAACCAAGAGCTGTTGCGCGAGCAAGAGAAATACGAGAAGACCGCAACTATTTGATGGCAATAAGGCAATAATCAAACCATAGCACCAAACTCATATCTCTTCTGCTTCCAGGGTTCACTTTGTCACGTGATCTATAACTCTTGGCATGACCCGTGTTTTTAGTAACCCGATTGTTTGGCTCAGAGTGAGAGATTTGGAGGTGTACCACCGCAAGAACTATGATAGAACAATCGAACCCCACGCTAACAAGAAGTCCAGAATTCCCCGCTTCAGATAGCAGGGGGAATCCCCCCGGAAAGGAAAAAAACCCGGCCTTCAGCCTTCTACTATAATATTAAGACAAATAAAAAGGAGAATACCAGTACAACAAACCCGACTAGGAGAGGCAATTCTAGTGCCCTAGCCTGAGGCTCAATTGTCCCGGTTCTTACGGTAACTCAAGCCTGGCTAGCACATCTCTATCGTGCGATCCACGTTTATAGATATTATCGCACACCCATACCGTAGACCCTTAATAGAAATGGAGTAAGGGTAGATGTGAAAAAATAAATACGTGATGTATTCCAGCTTCTATGACAGTATCTATGCATGATGGTAGCATTCAAGGTACGGCACTGTACAAGCACCTAAGCCTCGATTCCCATACCATCACCCCAGCAAAAGTCAAGAAGAGAAAAGAAGCTCCGAAACACAATGCAATTCGAAACCACCATCCCGCAAACCCCTCCCAAAAGCAAACAACGCCATCCGGTCATAATTGCCTGCTGGCATGATGCGCGCTCAAATAATTGCAATGCGCAAAAAAAAGCAAAAAAAGCAAAAGACAAACCAACTTGACAAATCTCTCCCATTAGGTACACCCTAATTCTACTTGAAATACTCAAGATCTAGCCCACAAACATTCATCCTGACACGTGCCCAGCGGTCGTACAATGCCTTCCAGACCATCGCGTCATCAGGCGTCTTGGGCCTGATTCTATCCGTGATCTCCTGCCGCCAGGTAAACCAGGGCCTTGGTGCGCTCTCGTCCATGAAGCTGATGTAGTAACTCTCCTCACTGACTTTTATAGGGTCCCAGTCGTTTAGGGTATACTTGCTGTGATCGGCTGCCCTGAATTCGAAGATGTTTGTTGCGTAGGGGTGCTGAGGGAGAATCAAGCTGTGGGAGGAGAAGAGGTTGTTTATAATGGATATGGAATCGTCTTTAGGGTTTTCTAGCTGGGCTTTTTTGACTCGATTGAATGAGCGGGTGGAAGGTGTTAGGAGAAGGACTTGGCCGGAGAGGGGGCCCAGCTGCTGGACCACTTGGGGGAGCCAGTAAGATCTTGTGCCAACAATCGGAGCGGTGAGGGTATCATAGAGGAGGTGATCGAAGTTGCGGAGAGGAAGGCCTAGAGGTTCAAGGTAGAGTATCCGGTCATACCTGGTTTCCGCGAGGGCATGAAGGAGGGAGGGGCCTGTGCCGCCCACTGTTTTCCGTCAGTATGCAATTCCTTTTATGATACATCTTTTTTTTTCCGCAGATGTGAAGAATGGGAGAGGTAGCTCACGAGTTTCGCCATCCAAACCGCCTACAGCCCTCACTTTAACTTTGAACCTCTCCCCTGCGGCCTTCAACAGCCGACTCCATGTCCCCTCCTCGGTCCCGATCCAGCTCTTCGGATACAGTAATACTTTATCCGCCTGGGTTCCTAACCTTGCCAGCTCCGCCAGCACCATCAAACTATGACACACATTCTCCTTCTCCTGCACGAACTGGAAATGTGCAGCTTTCAGATTCTTTTTCGACCTCAACACCGGGATATTATTAGTTTGATCAATTAATTGAAAAGGTGGTTTTGGCTTGTGCTTCGACGATGCCGCCACAGATGGAGTAGGTACCGGCTGACTCATGGCCGCCTGAATAGCTGTGAGAGATTTTTGCTGGAGGATCCATCCGGAAATAAAGAGTAGAAAGGAAAAAAATAATACTGACCACGCAAATATCATTAGATTCATCGTGAAAAAAACAGGGGTAAAATATACAAGAACTTACTTATTGTTGCAGCAAGTCTGAGTGGTAGCCGGCCGACCATTTTGTTTTTCTTCAAAGTAGCTCGCCGGAAGCTGATGTGGTGAAGAAAAAGGATCAGATGCAAGAGAGACTTGTGCCTGTTGTCAAGCTGCCGGAGCTTGGGGCAATAGTGGGGGAAGGTGTTTGTTTGGCGGTGTTGTCTGGCCAACGGCCGGAACTTTGTTTTTCCGTGACGCACCTCAAAGGTCCTTTGGACCAGCCAATAGTTTACGGCCAGTGTGAACATTACAGGGTCTTGAGGGAAAAAACCAGTCGGCTGGATTTAATTTAGTCACCCTTCGAGGGCAGAAACGAAGAGCTTGATGAGAAAACGTTCCCGCATTACCAACGTCGCACTGACAGGTTTGGGTCTGCGATCTCGGGAGATGGTGAGTGGATCGTAGGACAATGCCTCTTCTCATCTCTACGTGCATTCTCTATCAGCACACCACCAGATCACACCTTACTACCCTGTTACTAAGGATCTAGACACAAGTATCACAAGGCTGCCGACTCCAAAACCCGCACCTGGGGAAAAAATAACATTCTCTACGCAGAGGGCCCAGCAACCTGCAAACCGAATTCCCCATGCTCTCCGACGGCCCCGTACCGGCATAACCAGTGATCGTGACAGCTAACGGATGCCGCCGCTGCGGGGTGGTACGGTATCATACAGTACTCGATTAGCATGCAAGGCCAAGGATGCGGGAGCTAAACTAACTTAAGCGAAGGCTTGGCACATAGCCAATACGGTACTCGTGATGCCGGAGCGTTTTCACATAAGGGCTACTACTGCATACCACCAGAATTCGGCCCCCTTGCTTGGATCTAGGTAGTGGGCAATAGCAATTCTTCTTAAAAACATTACAGCATTACGAGTACCGGTCGTCCGCCGTATGTGCTATGATCCATAGTACCCGCCTCTCCAAGACAATCAATTTCTAATAGTCATTTCAGGAATAATTCACACCTGTGATCGGCATCGTCCTTTACTGATTATTGAGAGACAACAGTTCCCGCCAGTATCTGGCTAGCCATCCAGGGTTAATTTTCAATTTATGAACAAGAACTAATTTCACAGAAAAGTGGGAGCTTGGCGCCTCGATTCTATTACAGTACCGGTATCTACCAGGGACTGGGTATGCTGGCGCAGTCTGAACTTGGAATCATATATCAATCTTTGGTATTCTCCAGAAAGCGGCCTCTTATAGCCTAACTGTCCACTGAATGTTGGCTTCACCTTAGAGTGCCCGCGATAGAAGCTCTCCTTCATCCAATATTTACCAAGGACTCTACCGGGTATCTATTATGGGTTACTATGCAGGGTGTGCTCATGGGCATCCGCACAGCAGCTGGAAAGCTACATTTTCCCAAGCGTTTATACAACATTCAGCAACACCCCCCCCTTCCTATGATGTACTCGAGTAAGTTCCCGCAGTTGGTGATTTTTCCTATTTCTTATGCATCCTCTATATTGACCATGCCATAGGATCGAAGGTCTTACACCTACTATCCCTCCATCTCAGCTGTCACTGAGCTGGTGGCAACCCGGTGTTCTAAATGATCAATTCCCAATTGCTCCCACATATGGAATAGAACTTCAACCGGAAGAGGAATTCTATTGTAGGATTCACATTCTGGAGTTAAATAAAGCATTATTTCCAAGAGCGTTGCCTTGGGAATATACAGCTGTATTTCTGATACTGTACCCAAGACACAGTTATATCTAGATTTACCTCTTCTGTCGCCCTTGACTAACTGTTTCATCATTTAGTACAGGTCAGACACCACTTTTCACCGCCGCCGCCACTACCTCATATTCGCTACCCCCCCTGGCGTTATATATTAACATAGAGATACCGTATTTTCTCGCGTTATGTGGGTTTTCGCCAAGACAGGTCGGCATTGCTTAAGGTTTTTGTGGGGCCAGGCATCTGAAATGGGCCCCGTGTAGGCGAAAGCTCGTGATGCAAGAAAAACGGCCACCATTTTCCCCTGAAGGCCACAGAACTGCACCACAGCCGGGTAACCTTTGGTCTCATAGATTCTGAACCACCCATAACAATGAGGCACAGTCTCACAGAATCTCACCATGAGGCTCTGGAAGTGAACACCTCTCCTATTTTGCGACTCCGAGTTTACCAGAGCCCCAACAACCCTCTCCCTTCTTCGCCTCCTCCACCATCACACTCCCTCTGTTTCTGACCACATCCATTCCCTTATTCTGCCATTTTTTTGTTCTCTTTCTTGTACCACTAGCCACGACGTCGCTAGCGAAGTTCGTGGAATACTCAATCCGCCCGTAATGGGCCAAGACGCACCTCTCGGTTTGCTGGTATCTAGCTTCCTGAATACCTCCATTACCGTCGTTCTCTGCGGGCTTCTGGGACTTCTTGGGGTTGGGATTTTAACTGTAAGATAACCTAATTCATTTCTCAAGGTAGTAGCAGTGTCTTAGGGAGGTTAATTGAGCTCCTGGATATGTTTAGTCTTACATCCTCATCCTACTTGTCGCGCATACTCCCCGTCGCGAGACAAACTCAGAAAGAACTTACCGGACCATCACCAAGGACGGGAAAACCACGTCGGCACTTCCCTTACCAGATACATATTCGAGTGAGAAAGCAGAGGTTACCCTCTCAGTAGTGGTTCCCGCATTCAATGAATCAGAACGGTTGCCTGTTATGCTAGCTGAAGCTGTAACCTTCCTTCATGGCGAATACGGCCGAGACGAGAAGAAAATCAACGGGGGCGCAAATAGTAACGGTGTCGCCACCAGCTGGGAAATTCTCATTGTGGATGATGGCTCCACCGACTCTACCGCCAATGTTGCTCTCAACTGGGCCCGCTCGCGAATTCGCACTGGAGAGTTCACAGAAGGGGACATCCGGGTATGCGTGCTCGAGAAGAACCGTGGCAAAGGCGGCGCTGTAGCTCATGGAATGCGACATGTTCGTGGAGAGTACGCTATATTCGCGGACGCCGACGGGGCTAGTAAGTTTAGCGATGTAAAGTCCCTGTTGCAAGAATTGCGCAGCGTGGAAGACGATGGTTTCGGCATTGCAGTTGGCAGTAGAGCTCACATGGTCACTACGGATGCTGTTGTAAAAGTAAACCCTCCCATTTCATCTAATTACA